>Ga0307374_10013372_pt1 | contig 11362 bp, 11 predicted proteins | sample OX3MG_FD_202532 | JGI IMG/M metagenome (GOLD analysis project Ga0307374, IMG submission 202532) | Soil microbial communities from Risofladan, Vaasa, Finland - OX-3 | ecosystem: Environmental > Terrestrial > Soil > Coastal area > Acid sulfate soil | place: Finland: Risofladan, Vaasa | collected... | reverse complement strand
TTAGCATTTCTACGATCTCTTCTCTGGAGAGGGTATACGTTTTTTTGGGTCTGCCCATGATTTGTAGTTTTTGTGGAATACAAATATAGGCTATTTTCTAATTTATTGGAGTTTTGTCTTACACCCCTTTAGAATTTTAAAATCGTTTTCCCCATCATAAAAAGCACTTCAGGATTTTATACTTCAAAAAAACAGTGGAATTAACGGCTTGGTTTAATGCATAAATATCCCTGATTTTCATTCACCAAATCCGAACCCGCACACTATCTGCTCTGTACATTTTATCGCCGGGCTTTACATTAAAGGTTTTATAGAATTCATCAATATTGCTGAAAGGCCCGTTTACCCTATATTTTGCGGGTGAATGAACATCAGTCATTAACTGTGTTTTCAGGCTTTCAGGACGTGTTTCATACAGCCAGCTTAAAGCATATCCCAAAAAAAATCTTTGCATAGGGGTAAAACCTCCGATGATCTTATTCTCTTTATAAGCATCTGATTTCTTAAATGCATCTATCCCTATTTCAAGGCCTCCAAGGTCCGCTATGTTTTCTCCCTGCGTAGCCCTGCCGTTTATATGAACTCCCGGTAAAGGTTCATATTGATCAAATTGTTTAATGATTACAGCGGCTCTTTTGGCAAATTCTGCAGAATCATTTTTTGTCCACCAGTTGTGCAAATTCCCATTTGCGTCATAAAGCCTTCCCTGGTCGTCGAAACCATGTGTAATTTCATGGCCGATATAACTGGCTCCCACATAGCCATACATAGTAGCATCATCCAAATCTTTATCTGCATAACCCGGAACAATGAATGCCGCTGCGGGAAAAACAATTTCATTATTGCCCGGATCATAATAAGCATTATAGGTTTGCGGATACATATCCCATTCATCTCTGTCAACGGGTTTTCCTAATTTATTCATCTCAAAATTGTGCCACCATATTCTTGAATTGATCTCATTTTGCACATAGCTTTCTCTACTTATTTCCATTGCAGAAAAATCTTTCCATTTATCAGGATAACCGATTTTCTTTTTTATCGCTGCGAGTTTTATCAATGCTTTTTGTTTGGTGCTGTCACTCATCCAGGTTAATTTTTCTATCCTGTCTTTATAAGCAGACCGAATGGCTTCTGCCATTTTTACGTAGCGTTGCTTCGCAGTGGAATCAAAATATTTTTTTACATATAGCTGACCGAGCAATTCACCCATAGCACCCTGTTCAGATTGTATTACCCTTTTCCATCTTGGCTTTCTTACTTTAGCCCCGCTGAATAATTTTTCAAAGTTGAATGATTCGATACCATATTTTTCCGGTAATGCATTTGAAAAAGCATTAACCAGGTGATAGATGAGGTAATCTTTCCAATCTTTGATAGAGGTTGATTTTAAAATGCCGTCCAAAGATTTAAAAAATTCTGGTTGACCCACAATTACAGAATCAATTTTGGTAACGCCAATGTTTTTTAAAAAAGTTTCCCAATCAATAAATGAAGATAATTTTTTAAGCCCGGGAATAGCCATTTTATGGTAATTAGCATAAGGATCACTCAAATCGGCAAGCTTGCGGGAAACCTTTGCCAGACTTGTTTCCAGTTTTAAGATATTAGCTGCCGCTTTTGAAGCGGATATAGAATCATGTTCCAGGAATTCTAAAATTTTTATGATATGTGCAACATAAGCTTTACGAATATTTGCGGTAGAAGAATCCTTATTGAAATAATAATCACGGTCTGGAAGACCAAGCCCTCCCTGGTTCAATCTAAAAGCCATTTCATCACTTTTTTTGTCATCCTGGCTTACCCCATAACTAAATAAGGTGTTTACCCCAATATTATCAAGATCGGCAACAATTTTGATGAATGAAGGAATATCTTTTATTGAATTTATTTTTTCAAAATAAGGTTGAAGATATTGGGTTCCCTGTTGTTCAATGGTTGCACTATCCATCGCTGCATACCAGAAATCTCCAATCTTTTGAGAAGCAGAATCTTTGATCCCGCCTTCTTTAGCGGCTTCTTTGCTTATTTCACGCAAGCGCTTTTGATTTTCAAGATTTACAATGTAGCCTATTCCCCATGCACTTTCGTCTGAGGGTATAGGATTGTCTTTTATCCATTTTCCATTGGCATAATCAAAAAAATCATCAGCCGGATTAACAGTGGTGTCTATATCTGCCGCAAATACATCTTTAGGAATTTCTGCTGTTTTTGTTTTGCATGAAAAAAGGCTGAAACAAATAAGAATATAGAAAATTATTTTTTTCATTTTATAAATTGAGAAGTAAATATAATAAAGGCTAAGATTTATGAAGTAAAAAAAGGAATATTCCTGATATTTTATCTGAATGGTATTTTTGCTTACTAAACTTAATTTATGACTTCACAACGTTACGATCGCCTTACTTCTGTTCTCCACCATCGCCAGCCAGATCTTACTGTGGTACTCGAAAATGTTTTTGATCCACACAACATATCTGCGGTTATGCGTACTTGTGATGCTGTGGGAATCCAGGAAGTTTATATATTAAATGATCGTATTCCCCCTCATAAGAAATGGGGATATAGAAGTTCATCAACGGCAGCAGAATGGCTGACGGTTCATCAATTTACAGATGCCGAAAATTGTTTTACGGAATTGAAAAATAAATATAAAAAGATATATACTTCTCACCTTGGAGAAAATTCTGCAAATGTGTATAAAATGGATTTCACCGAATCTGTGGCGCTTGTTTTTGGGAATGAAACTTTTGGTGTGAGTGATGACATCCGTAAGTACGCTGACGGAGACTTTATTATTCCGCAAGTCGGGATTATCAAGTCACTAAATATTTCTGTGGCCTGCGCGGTTACTTTGTATGAAGCTTTCAGGCAAAAAAATCAAAAAGGACATTATGAAAAACCTCGTTTACCGGAAAAGGAATTAAATGGTTTGAAAAGTAAATGGGGAATGGAGCGCCTCGAGCTTTGAGCTTTTGGAATTTAGCCTTCAACATCGAATATGAAATTTTGACCGATTTTTTTCTAAAAAATCTGCCAACTGATTATATTCTCTGCCAACTAATCCGTAAAAAAAAATTGGTACAATTATTCGTGTACATTTGCAACCCAATAATAAATTAAAAAAAAATAATTATGGCAAAAGAAACTTTTGAACTCTTTGATGACAGAGTTTTGGTGAAGCCCAATGCGGCTGAAGAAAAATCCGCAGGTGGAATAATCATTCCTGATACTGCGAAAGAAAAACCCCAAAAAGGCAAGGTAATTGCTGTTGGCAAAGGAAAATATGCTGAGCAGACGGGTAATTTAATTCCTATGCAGATTAAGTCGGGAGATACTGTAATGTATGGAAAATATGGTGGCACAGAAATCAGCATTAACGGTGAGGATTACCTCATCATGCGCGCTTCTGACATTTTAATGAAAGTTAGTTAATTAATTCATTCATCTTTTAAACATTTTAATAAAAAACAAAATGGCAAAACAAATATTTTTTGAAATAGAAGCCCGGAATAAAATGAAGAAGGGCGTAGATACTCTAGCTAATGCAGTGAAAGTAACTCTAGGGCCAAAAGGCAGAAATGTAGTTATTGAAAAAAAATTCGGTGCGCCACAGATAACCAAGGACGGCGTAACAGTAGCTAAAGAAATTGAGCTGGAAGATCCAATTGAAAATATGGGTGCACAGATGGTAAAAGAAGTAGCTTCTAAAACTGCTGACATTGCAGGAGATGGTACTACTACTGCCACCGTATTGGCTCAGTCAATCATTAGTGAAGGATTACGCAATGTAGCTGCGGGAGCAAATCCTATGGATTTGAAACGCGGCATTGACAAAGCAGTAGGCGCTGTTGTTGAACACCTGAAAAAACAATCGGTAACTATCGGAAACGATAATGGTAAAATACAACAGATCGCTTCCATCTCTGCCAATAATGATGAATCTATCGGGAAATTGATTGCTGAGGCAATGATTAAAGTTGGTAAGGAAGGTGTGATAACAGTAGAAGAAGCAAAAGGCACCGATACTACTGTAGAGGTAGTAGAAGGAATGCAATTTGACAGAGGCTATGTGTCTCCGTATTTTGTAACCAACAGTGAGAAAATGGAAGTTGACCTGGAAAACCCTTACATACTTATTTATGATAAGAAGATTTCTTCCATGAAAGATATTCTACACATTCTTGAAAAAGTAGCGCAAAGTGGTCGTCCTTTATTGATCATTTCTGAAGACCTCGAAGGAGAAGCATTAGCTACATTGGTTGTAAATAAATTACGCGGCACTTTAAAAGTAGCTGCTGTAAAAGCTCCCGGATTTGGTGACCGTAGAAAAGAAATGCTTCAGGACCTGGCTGTTCTTACGAAAGGAACTGTGATAAGCGAAGAGCAGGGTTACAAATTGGAAGGAGTGGAACTCGCATCTTTAGGGCAGGCCTCTGCTATTACAATTGACAAAGACAATACTACTATTGTGGGTGGCAAAGGCGATAAAAAGGCTATTACTGCCAGAGTAAATCAAATTAAAGCACAGATAGAAAGTACTACATCAGATTATGATAAAGAAAAATTGCAGGAACGTTTGGCTAAATTGAGTGGTGGGGTTGCCGTACTTTATATAGGTGCTGCTACTGAAGTGGAAATGAAAGAAAAGAAAGATCGCGTAGATGATGCACTTCATGCAACAAGAGCTGCTGTAGAAGAAGGAATAGTACCCGGTGGTGGTGTGGCTTATGTTCGGGCTATTGAAAGTCTCGATAAAATAAAAGGCATCAATGATGATGAAAATACAGGAATCCAGATCATAAGACGCGCTGTAGAAGAGCCTCTTCGCCAGATCGTTGTAAACAGTGGAATTGAAGGAAGTATCGTGGTTCAAAAGATTAAAGAAGGAAAGAAAGATTTTGGTTTTAATGCCCGCACAGAAGTTTATGAAAATTTGATGGCTGCTGGCGTTATTGATCCTACCAAAGTTACCCGCATTGCACTGGAAAATGCAGCTTCTATTGCAGGAATGTTATTAACGACAGAATGTGTAGTATCTGATAAACCGGAAAAAGATAAACCAGGAATGCCTCCAATGGGTGGAGGCATGGGTGGTGGAATGGGTGATATGGGTTATTAATAGCCTTTCTACACACCAAAGGAAGATTTGAAAAAAATCTCATAAAAGATCCCTTTTACAGAAATGTGAAGGGATTTTTTATGTCACCTGTTTTGCAATAAAAGTTTGAATTAATTATGATTTCTATAAACAAAGTAATAGAGCAATCTTACTTTGAAAGAGATGGGAGGAAATAATTTTGAATTGAAAAAAGCCTTTTTCTATGTATTTTAGATACCTTTTAAATTTTTTCTTTTCAGTACTTTGCAGATAGTGTAAAAGCAACCAACAAATGAATAAAAAACAATCAATTATACCATTCTCTTTATTAGAACTTGCAACTGTATCGGAAGGAAATATCCCTGCAGACACTTTTGCTAAAATACTCGACCTGGCCCGGCATGTAGAAAAATTTGGCTATAAACGCTTCTGGCTTTCTGAGCATCACAATATGATCAGCGTGGCTAGTTCTGCCACTTCCGTTTTGATAGGATATATTGCCGGAGGAACTTCCACGATGCGTGTTGGCTCGGGTGGCATAATGCTTCCTAATCATTCCCCGCTGGCGGTGGCCGAGCAATTCGGAACATTGGAATCTATTTATCCGGGAAGAATTGATCTTGGGTTAGGTCGCGCGCCCGGAACAGACCAGCTCACCGCCATGGCGCTCAGAGGCGACTTTTTTAATAATGCCAATGAATTTCCTCAGAATGTTTTGAAATTACAAACCTATTTTTCAGCAGAAAACAGCACAGCTAAAGTAAGGGCTATCCCAGGTGAAGGTTTATCTATTCCCATCTGGATACTTGGATCAAGTACAGATAGTGCACAACTGGCCGCAATCCTTGGGTTGCCTTATGCATTTGCCAGTCATTTTGCACCTGCTCAATTTGAAGAAGCGATTCAACTTTACCGGAAGAATTTCAGGCCTTCCCAATATCTTCAAAAACCTTATGTAATGGCTTGCGTAAATATGATAGCCGCAGATACTGATGAGGAAGCAAAGAAATTGGCCACTTCATTGTACCAGATGTTTATTGGTATAGTAACAGGAATCCGTAAATGTTTACAACCGCCGGTTGACAACATGGATGAAATATGGAATGAATATGAAAAAGAACTGACCGGCCAGATGCTTTCCATCTCATTTATAGGCAAACCGGAAACCATCAAAAAAAATATGCAGGAATTTATAAAGCGAACCCGGATTGATGAAATAATGGTGATATCCAATATTTATGATCACGAAGCAAAGCTGCATTCATATAAGCTATTTGCTGAAGTAATGAAAGACATAAACAATGAGAAATTAAATTAATTTCGTTTATACTTTATTGTTATGTTGAATCATCATTAAAAATATCTTACGTTAGCCCCAATAGCTAAATAGAATTTCTGCAGATGTTATCAGGTTTTGAAAATTGCCTGAAAAAACATTCATACTTGAGTTTTAAATCAAGATAAAATTTCTACACTAAAAGGGCGATTAGCCTGCGAAGTCATTTTTTGCTGCCTCTTAAATTTTTATATTGGAGACTAACCGATGCAAAAAAGAAAAAAAATATAATGAATACAGAATCATCCTCTTTTCTTCATGAAGTCCTAAAGCATTTATTTTTTATCAATTATTGCCTTTTGCAATTATAGTCCAGTCATCACTTCCATGCCCTTTCTCTATCCATTGATCCATAAGATCCGCAATGGCAGGTATAACTGATAATTTAGTATTGCCGTCCTTTGCCGCGGCCATCATAAGTCCTGCGTCTTTGCGGGCCATTTTTAACTCCCAGCTTGGTTTGGTTACATCCCCGGAAGTAATATGTTTTAGTCTTGCTGGAATCATTGCTCCGGGGTTCCATGAATTAAATAATCCTGTAACATCTTCCTGGGAAATATCTTCGGCCTTTGCTAATGCTAAAGTATCTGAAAGCCCTGCTGTAAGTGACAAAAGAAAGAGGTTGCCTATAAGTTTCATTCCGGCTGCCTTGCCTTCCTGTGGACCAAGGTTGATCAAATTGCCCGTCATTTTAGATAGTTGAGGTGTTAACTTGCCAACAACTTCCTGGTCGCCGGATACCAGCATATAGCCTGTGCTTTCAAGGGCATTTTTTGGACCCATAAATACGGGGGCATGCAGGTAAGTATAACTGCGGCTTTTCCATGATTTGGTTCGTTCAATTGCTCCCTTTTGAGAAGTGGTGGTATGATCAATAATGATAGTTCCCGGGCGAAATGCCGTACTGGCCGCAGCCAATACTTCATCAACAGTTTGATCATCTCTAAGTGTGAGATGAATAGTGTCTGCATCTTTCACAGCATCCTTTACATCATCAAATGCTTTAGCGCCATAGGTTTCGAGCGCTTTTGCTTTGGATGCGGTTCTGTTCCATACATTTACCTTCTCACCTTTTTGAAGTAAAGCCCTTACAAAATTTGAGCCTAAGAGACCCATTCCAAGAAATGCTTTCATAATATTTTTTTCTTGTAAAGGTACGGGTTACTTCATTTATGTTTCGGGAAGGTCTTTTATAAATGATTTGAAACTTGAACGGCAAGCGGACAAAAACACCAAGAGTTAGGATTACCAGGAATATGGTATTAAAAATCAGTCTAAGATAATGTGAATGGCTTTGAATTTCTTAAATAAAAAAGTAAAAAAAGATGAATATTTAATTATGAGTTTGATATAGTACTGATGAATTATGACTGTAATTGAGAAATTATTTAAAAGTAAGTACGAACTTTGTTCCAACAAAATGTTGTAGAATCAGCAGCATTAAATTTAAAAAGCCCTAATTTACCCAGACAGAAATCGAGTCATGAATTTGCTGATGCAATTCATCTTCATCATCCACTGATAAATTTTTCTGAATGAGAGAGTCCAAATAAAACTTTAAAATATTCGGGTTATTAAAGCTCTTATCTTTTGCAATAGTGATGAACGAAATAAATTGACTTAAACTCATCGGAACAATTCTTGTTTTACCACCGTATGCTTTCGTATTCATTCGGTTCAGGTTAAAAAAATGAGCTAAGGCGCCTTCGCTAATTTTCGGAGCAACAAACAAGCAATACACAGGAAGATCAGATTTTTTTTGCAAGTTTCCAAAGTGACGGGCAACAGGTTCACCTTCCATTTCGTATTGCTTGTTTCCGCTTGACATCGTTACTTCGACAATCATTTTAAAAGACGACTTTAGCATAGTTAATCATAACCATTGCTCTCCAGATATTCCATTCCAAATAAAGTGGCGGGTCAGGAACTTCTTTCTTTTGAATTTTTCCGAACACATCAATTATATCATCAAATTCTTTATAGTTTTTCAAAGCGACTTCCGCTTCTTCTATTGCCGCAGAAATTATTTTCTTTTCAGCTGTCTCCAATAAATCTTTCAATGACTCAATGCTTACGGTTGAAGCAATTTTTACAGACAACTTTGTAAGTTGTTTTTCAAGGTACTTTCTATCATCTGTCAACAGAAGTAATGAATCAGGATTGAAAAGATAATTTTTATATTCAGCTTCCGTTTTAAATTCTTTTGCTTTTCTTTCTACAGTCTTTAAAACATAAACAACTTCAGCAACACGAGATGGCGCTATAATCATTCTAAAAGTCTTCTTATCAAACGAGATGAATTGAGTCGCTCTCAAGTAGTGAATAAACGCATCTGCGTAATCGTTGTGATTACTTTTCTTAGTCTTGGCAAACTTTGAAAGAGTGGCTTCGCTACTCTCACGAGTTTTCAAATTATTCGCTTTTTATTTCTTATGCATAAACTTTTAAAATCTCTTTGGTAAAAACATCATCAGTAAATACCTTGCGATTCCCTTTGTGTTTTGTTTTATCTTTCCTAAATTTCTTTTTTGCGGAAACTACTGAATCAAACTTATTGAAATGTGTCATTTGCACAAAGAAAATTGCAATTTCAGTCTTAGAAATATTACCAAGTTCTTTTACAAGTCGTAACAATTCTAAATAAGGTTTTACAGTAAAACCCCTATCGTCAGGAATATTATGATAAGGAGATGGCAACTGAAATTTGAATAGCTGCTTCGCAATTACTTCGCTTGTTCGTTTACCACTTAATAATTTTTTGCCAACTTCCGTTAAAGCAATTTTAGGTTTCAGGTCAACAAACCCAAGAGCTTTTGGGGCTCTTGTAATTCTATCACTTGCAGCAAGCGAAATATTATCATCCATCTTGCTTCCTTCATAGAATTCAGAATTAAACAGCTCATGAAAGAAAGCAATTTGAGTTTGGGTATTCCATTCTTTACCCGCAAAAGAATCTATGAGAACCTGAATTTCAGGAATAATTTTTTCTATTGTCCGTGGAGAAGTAAATGCAAATGCAGTTCGTGTTTTACTAAGATTTGCCATTCATAAATAATTTTGTCATTGCTTCATCATCACCTAAAAGCGATGCCTTTTGATATTTATCTGTGTTTGTTTTTAAATACTGCTCGACTCTTTCTTTTGAGAAGCAAAGAGATCTTTCTGAAATGTCGCAACCTAAAAATTTACAATTGGCTTTTATCGCTGCAATCGCAGAAGAACCGCTTCCAAGGAAGGGGTCGCAAACAACAAAGCCTTTTTCAGCACTTCCCTTTAACATCAATTCGAAAACCTCTGTTGGTTTTTGTGTTGGATATTGCGATTGTGAAACCCTTTTTATTTTCCAAACATCAGGTATGCTTTTAGAATTTAACGGACGTTTTCCTTTACTTGCAAACATTATAAATTCATGCCTCCTTCTAAAATAATGACCAAGTCCAATATTTACTTTATCCCAACACAATAAATTTTTTACTTCAAAAATATCACGAACCACAGGTGCAAGCGTTAAGAGTGAGTAGGAATCAAACATTATATAAATGTGTCTATTATTTTTCATCACCCGAAAACATTCCTGCAAGAAGATTTTATAATTTTCTTCTGTATCATGAAACTCTTCAAACCATTTTGCATTAGCTTTTCCTGCATCACTATATTTTCCAATTATTTTTCCGCTTCCAAGCCTTAGTTTTTGGTTCATTCCAGAATAAGCAGGATCCGTAATTATTACATCAACACTTGCCGCAGGGAGGCTTTTTAAAAATTTTATAGCATCATCTTGAAATATTATAAGTTTTTGGTCTTTACTTTCAAAGAAAGGTTTGGTTTTTACGGCTATCTTATGTCCATTTAAGACATCCACAGGCTTGCCATTTACAACATCATTTTCTCCGGAATAAAAATCGAGTATTGTTTGGTATGCTTTAGCGGAAATTGAACCATCCTTACCTATTTTTATTTTGTTCTCTCGGACATATTGCTCCATGTCTTCGGAGATAACTGATAAATTCTCTTGAATATCCTGTGTTGTATAAGTCATATTGTATGTAATCGGTGTTTGGCAACAAATTTAGCAATAAAATACGCAAGTTTGGCAGGATTTAAAACACTTTAAGCACAGTCTCAAACATAAGGGCAAGCAATACAAAAACGCATTAACAAATGGAAATTAAAAAAATCATTAGAAAGTCAGGGGAGTTAAAATCAACAGCAAGCTGTAAAATCTGTAAAATCATTGAAATATTTGACGTAAGATTTTTTCAATTATGGGGCGACAAGACACGAAATTTTAACGTTGGATTACTGACTTTATTTATACTCAGAAAGGGACAAAACCGTGAATGATTTAACCTGGAAAGTTGACAAATTTATCCGTTTGAAATATAAGGCCAGGATATTTTAATTGCCACGGGTTTCAACCCGTGGATGGATGAAATATCTTTAAGGGCTTTAGCCAAAATCTATTGATTCTTTACAATTTATGGCCTTTTAGCTTTTGGCTAAAGCCAGGAAACCCGACCACAATTCCACTAACTAAAGTTAGTGGCAATTGACACACGACATCAAGGGCAAAACAGCGAATTATTTAACTTAAAAAAACTCACTAATTTACCTCTTGCAAAGTATAATTTACAAAGGGAATAAAAGTGAACGCAAAGAGTTGTTTGCCTCTATCCTGATTGAAAAGCAAATCCCCATCAATAGTACTAATCAATTTTCGTTTAATTTATTTGTATGCTCTCGTTATGTATGTTATACTGCTGACTTGGCATGACAGTGAATACTCTAACTCTTTTACAATTGAATTGAATTGAATTGAATGTGTTTTTATTAATTAGCCGAATTATAATTTACAAAAGCTATCTTTTATAAATGCTTTTACCAGTATTCCTTTTTCTTTTCCCAGGTAAGTAATTGAATATTTT
>Ga0307374_10013366_pt1 | contig 11367 bp, 10 predicted proteins | sample OX3MG_FD_202532 | JGI IMG/M metagenome (GOLD analysis project Ga0307374, IMG submission 202532) | Soil microbial communities from Risofladan, Vaasa, Finland - OX-3 | ecosystem: Environmental > Terrestrial > Soil > Coastal area > Acid sulfate soil | place: Finland: Risofladan, Vaasa | collected... | reverse complement strand
CCCCGAGCCGAGGCGGTCATACACCGACACGTCCTCGGCCAGCCAGGCGTGGGGCAGGCGGTGTCCGGGCTTCGCCAGCGGGGAGTAGACCGTCACATCCCAGGCGGGGGCGTCGCTGTCGTCGTCGGCGATCACCGGCGAGTCGGTGTAGCGCTGATCGAGGACGATTCCGTGGGTGTTCCACTCGCTGTAGGTCTCCTCGTACAGCCGCTGGCCCAGACGCCGGCGCGCCTCCTCATCGCTGTCGGGAATACCCTCCTCCAGGACGCGCCCGATCGAGCCCACCAGGGCACGGACGTTGGCCGAGGCGGCCTCGCAGTTGGCCGTCGCGATCGGGCGCCGCTCGTCGGTGTAGGAGTCAAGCAGGGCATCGCCGCCCCATCCGGCGAGCACGGCGGCGAGCTTCCAGCCGAGGTTGGCCGCGTCGCCGATCCCGGTGTTCATGTTGAAGCCGCCGAACGGGCAGAACAGATGGCAGGCGTCACCGGCGATCAACACGCGCCCGCGGCGATAGGTCTCGGCGGTGAGCTCGTGGATCAGATAGGGCGAGACCCGCTTGATCTGGACCTCGACGTCGCGGCCGATGACCAGGCGGGCCTTGCTCGCCAGCTCCTCCACCGTGATCTCCTCGTCGGGGTCGTAGCCGGCGAGATGGAGATTGAACTCATCGACATCCGACGGCAGCACCAGGCCGCCCACCTCCGGGTTGAACAGCACGTAGAAGCAGCCCGGGCTCACGGAGAGGTCCTCGAGCAGCCCCGGGCAGCCGACCACGGCGTGAACGTGCTTGCCCAGGGCTCCGGCCCCCGTCATCGGGATGCCGACGCTCGCGCGCACGCTGCTTCGCCCGCCGTCACATCCGACGAGGTAGGACGCGCTGATCGTCTGGCTCGCGTCGGGCGCAGCGGTCGGCGCGATGCGCGCGCTGACACCGCCAGGCGCCTGCTCGACCTCGACGAACTGCCAACCGGTGTGCACCGCGCAGCCGAGCTCCTGCGCGCGTGCGCGAAGCACGCGCGCCGTGTACTTCTGCGACATCGGCATCCCGGGCTCCGAGGCGAGCTCCCGTGCGTCCTCGGGACGAAAGCCGTAGGCACGGAACACGCCAAGCTCGTGTCCGTGCAGCGCCGTGGCGAAGACCAGGTCGTGACGGAACTGCGGCGGCACGCGAGAACAGCCGCGAATCCGCTCGGCGATGCCCCACTGTCTCATGTGCTCCATCGTGCGCATGCTGTTGTTCATCGCACGCATGTCGTATGAGATCCCCTCGTCGCGCTCGACGATCGCGCAGCGCACGCCGCGCAGGCGCAGGTCGACGGCGAGGGCGCAGCCGACGGGTCCGGCGCCGACGATCAGCACGTCGGTCTCGCCGGCGGGCGCGTCGCGTGTCTCGTGCTGTGCGCCCAGCGTGGTCAACCCGCGACTTCCTCCTGACTCTGCCGCCGCCGGCGGCGACCGCGACCGTTGCCGCCGGCCGCGCCGGCAGCGGCAATCTTGCCGTGGCGCCCGAACCGTGTCAACAACGCCGGCCGCGGTCGAAGCACCGCCGGACGCCCGATCGGCGGCTCGCGTGGTGGCCGCACCCCTATGTACGATGGTTCAGCCATGGCGCGTGCGGATCGACCGTCAGGCAGCGGTCCAATGACCCTTCGTGATGTCGCTCGGCGCGTCGGGATCCACCCGGCGACGGCCTCGCGGGCGCTCAACGAGAGCACGCGCCACCTCGTCAGTGCCGCGACGGCGACCCGCGTCACCGAGGCCGCGCGCGAGATGGGCTACACGCCCAACTCGATCGCGCGCAGCCTGAAGACAAGCCGCTCGCTCACCGTCGGCGTGATCCTGCCGGACCTCACCAACCCGTTGTTCCCGCCGATGGTGCGCGGCATCGAGGATGCCCTGGCGCCGGCCGGCTTCACGGCCCTGATCGCCAATACCGACAACGACCAGGTGCGCGCGCGGTCGGTGGTCCAGGCGCTGCGCCTGCGGCAGGTCGACGGCTGGATCTCGGCCGTCGCCACGCTCCACGACCACCTGTTCACCGACGCCGGCCCGCCGCTGGTGCTGCTCAACCGCCAGGACGAGGAGGGGACGCCGGCGGTCGTCGGGGACGACCGCGGTGGCATCGAGCAGACGGTCGACCACCTCGTCGAGCTTGGCCATCGACGGATCGCCTACGCGGCGGGCCCGCAGGCGATCTCGACCGGCTCCGCCCGCTACGGCGCCTATCAGGAGGTGATGGCCGCGCGCGGGCTTTCCCTCGACCCCGAGCTCGTCCGCTTCGGAGAGTCCTTCAGCGAGCGCCAGGGCGCCCGGGCACTCGCCGAGCTGCTGGACGCCGGAGGGGATTTCACCGCCGTCATGGCCGGCAACGACCTGATGGCGCTGGGCTGCTACGAGACGCTCTCCGAGCGCGGGCTCCGGTGCCCCGAGGACATCTCGGTCGTCGGCTTCAACGACATGCACTTCGCGGACAAGTTCGCTCCGCCGCTGACCAGCGTGCGCATCCCGCACCACGAGATGGGGCTTCGCGCCGCGCAGCAGCTGCTCGCCCAGATCGAGGGCGCGGCGAGCGGAGCGAACCAGATCGTGCTGCCGGCGCAGCTGATCGTCCGCAGCTCGACCGCCCCGCCGTCGCGGCGAGGCCGCCGCCGCTGACGCTCACTCGCTCCGTCGTGCGACGACGAAGGCTTCGTCGTTGAACCAGAGTCCGCCGTGTTGGTGGAGGGCTTGTTGGGTGGCTTCGAGGTAGGCGCCGCTGGCGACGACTTCGTCGAGGCGTTCGTCTTCGATTTGGTTGACGTAGATGACGGCGTTCCAGGCGGCGAACAGGGTGGAGGTGCCGATGCGGTCCGAGATCTCTGACGGGAGGGTGTGCATTTCGTAGCGGAACAACGCGCCGTCGCCGGGCGGGTCGGTCATCTCGAACTGGTTGGCGTGGTTGGCGAGTTCGGTGCGTAGCGCTTCGATCAGGGCGTGGCGTCCGACGGGGAAGGGGTCTTCGCCGGGCCACAGTTTGCGCACGACTTCGGCTCCGGGGTCGTGGCCGTAGGATTGGACGACGAGCAGTCGTCCGTGGTTGTTGAGCGAGCGGGCGAGGGGTGCGAGGATCTTGGTTGCTTTGAAGGTGGCGCTGGTGCGGGCGCGCCATGGTTGTGAGGCGAGCACGAAGTCGTAGCCGCCGGGGCCTGAGCCCTGGCGGGGGATGACCGCGTCGAGGACGAACTCGTGGTCGCCGCGGTAGACGACCAGGACCGACGGGCGGACGTAGGTCGGGTTGCCGGTCTGCGGGCTGGGCCGCGTTTCCCAGCCGTGCGCGAGGGCTGGTTCGAGCGCTTCGATCTGGTCGCCGAACTCGTTGGCCGAGGTTCCCTCGAGCTTCACGACCTGCCAGTTGACCGGGCCCTGGGCGGGGTCGGGGAGCGCGAGCGACGGCGCGTTGGCGTAGCTGAGGTTGGTGATCACCAGCACGGTGTTGCCGTGCTCGTAGAAGCGGTCGGGCATCTTCTCCAGGCCGAGCCGGACGTCCTCGAGGCTGATCTCCTTGGCCACCGCCAACAGCGGCACCGTCGGGAACAGCTGGTGGGTGGTGCGCATCAGCCGCGAGAGCACCGTCGCATCGCCCATTCCGGCGTCGAAGATCCGCAGCGACGGCGGCGTCGGACGCAACTGGGCGAGCTCCAACGTGGCGCGCTTGACCACCACCGCCTTCTCATTACACGTGTTGACGAACGTCAAATACTTCTGACGGTTGTCATAGAAGCGAAACGGCGGCGACTCCGGCGTCGCCGCCGGCGCGGGGACGGTGTCGCTCGGCTCGCTCATCGCGTGCCCTCGGCGCGGCCTGCGCCGCGACAACCAGAGTGTGCGGCGCCGCTTGCTTCGCCGTCCATGACGCTCAGGCCCATTTCGATCGACAGCAGCGCTGCTCGCATTGGCTCCCTTTCCGGATTCTCGGTGCACGGCCCCGCCGGACCGGTGCCCGGAACCGTATTGCTTCGCGCGAGAGCCGGCACTCCGCGGACGCGACGCCGTCGACCCGCCGCGGCGTCGCCTGCTCGCTCAGCCGGCACAGAACCCGCCGTCGACGACCACGTTCGTGCCGGTCACCCAGCCGCTCTCGTGGGAGGCCAGGAACAGCGCGGCCGTCGCGACGTCCTCGGCCGTGCCGTCCCCGCGACGGGAGGGCGCCGGACCCGCGGCCCGTCGGTCGGTGCGCCGTCGCGGCTGGGCCATCGCGGTCAGCCGCGGCCGCCCGACCGCGTGGCCGGCTCGAGCACCGGGAGCGCGCCCTGCGCGCCGAGGTAGCCCGCCAGGCGCGCGGCGGCCTCCTCCGAGATCCGCGTGCCGTCGGCGTCGACCGCGGTGACGCCGGGAATCTCCGAGAGCGCCGGAACGACGGTTCCGCGCATCGTCAGCGGCCGCAGCACGCAGCCCACGCACATGCCGGTGAAGCGCACGCGCACGGCGCCCGTCGCGGAGACCTCGACGAGCTCGATCCCACCGGCGTGCGCGCTCATCAGGCGGCAGACGTCATCGATCCGCCGCTCGAGCACGGCTCGATCGACCGGCGGGGCGGCCGCGCGCAGCGCCGTCATGGCGCGGCCGAGGAGAGCTCGGCGCGCTTGGCGTCCAGGTCGATCCCCATCAGCTCGGCGAAGTTGCGGCCCAGGATCCGCTCCTTGTCCTCGCGCGTGACCTGCGGATAGCCGTAGCCGCTGCGCAGGTCCTCGGGGATCTCGAGATCCATGAAGGCGCGCAGGTACGGCGCCGGGCCGCCGGCCAGCGCCGCCTCGGACCCCCAGAGCAGCTTGTCCACGCCGACCTGCATCAGCAGCCGCCCGAGCCGCTCCTGCACCAGCCGCGGTGCGATCGGTGCGAGGTTCAGGTTGCCCGAGAGCGCCAGGTAGACGTTCGGGAAGCGGCTGGCGAGGGAGATCGCCTCTTCGAAGAACGGCTCGGCGAGGTGGTGGACGATGAAGGTCATGTCCGGGAAGTCGCGCGCCGGACGCTCGAGATCGAGCGGCGAGAGCGGTGCCAGCGGCTGCAGCCCGAACGGCAGCCCCTTGTGGAACTGCACGACGTTCACGCCGAGCTCGCGACAGCGCTCGTACATCGGATAGGCGAGCTGCTCGTCATCGCAGCGCCACGAGCGCTCGGTGTGGCCGTTGTAGAACTTCATCGAGCACGCCCCGAGGTCGCGAATCTGGTATTCGATCTGGTGCAGCGCCTCGTCGACCCCGCGGTACACCGGATCGGCGCCGCCGCAGAACAGCACACGGTCCGGGTAACGCTGCGCCATCGCGTGCTGCGCGGCGACCGGGGCGAAGAAGTCCTCGAACCAGTCGAAGATCGGCACGACCTGGGCCATCGCCATGTCCGTCGGTGCCTTGACGAAGACCATGTCGTAGATCTCCTCGACCGTCCAGCGCTTGTCGAAGCGCGGCCCGTCGGCCTGGTAGCCGGGCCAGCGAAGCGACCCGCCGATCGCGAGCATCGACTGGCGTCCGGCCTCCGCCTCGGGCCGCGGAATCGTGTTCTCGGCCGAGAGGTCGTACACGTGGATCACGCAGTCGAAGATGAAGATGTCGTCGATCATCGGCGGAGGCAGCGGCGACCGTATGTCATGCGCGATCGTAGTACAAGCCCCGTTGGGTGTCGAGACAGATCTGGTCGCCGTCTGCGGCCGCTGCTAGCGTTCGCCGCGCGGGGTCCCTCGGCGCCCGGAGCAGGCGCGGGCGCGTTGTCCGGTCGCGCGCGAGCGGATCCGGCGCCACGCAATGCCCGAGACACCATCGCCCAGCCTCAGTGCCTCCGCCCAGGTTGTGGCCCACGTCAAGGACGCGATTCGCTCGGGCCGGCTCTCGCCGGGTCAGCGGCTGCTGGAGTCCGAGCTGACCGGACGCCTCGGCATGAGCCGTGGGCCGGTGCGCGAGGCACTCGCGCAGCTGCAGGTCGAGGGGTTCATCGACGTCGAGCCCCATCGTGGCGCCCGCGTGCACCAGATGAGCCGGGCCGAGATGACCCAGCTGTTCCACGTCCGCGGGCTGCTGGCGGCCGACGCTGCGAAGCTCGCGGCGGAGCGCATCGGCGAGGCCGGCAACCGCCCGCGCATGCGCGCCGAGCGCCGCCGGCAGCTGTCGCTGCGCGCCAACGCGGACCTCGCGGCCTACGCCGCGGCCAACGTCGAGTTCCACACGCTGGTCGACGAGATGTCCGGCAACCAGCTGCTCGCCTCGCTCCTCGAGGGGCTGCAGACCCGCGCCGGGCCGTTCCTGAACCTCGCCCAGTCGAGCAACCGCGACCGCCTGCTCGCGCATCACCTGCAGATCGCCGACGCGATCCTCGCCGGCGATGGCCGAGCCGCGGCGCGCGCCATGCGGCGCCACGTGACGGCCACGCTGCGCGCGATCATGGCGCTCCCCGACGTCTGGTTCCGCTGAGCCGCAGCGTGCGCGACGCCGGCCTCGGCGCTCAGCGGCCGAGCAGCGCGCGCACCTCCGCCGCGATCTGCGCCGGACCGGGCACGATCGCATCGACGAGCGCCGGCGCGAAGGGGGCGGGGGCGTCGAGCGTGCACAGCAACCGTGCCGTGACCCGGGGACGGGCCTGGACGACGCGCGCCAGCATGTGGCTCGCCGGGCTGCCGGCGGCTCGCGACTCGTCCACGAACAGCACCGTGTCGTGTCGCTCGGTCGCGGCGAGCAGTTCCGCGTGCGGCAACGGCGCCAGCTGGGCCACGTCGAGCACCGCCGCTGCGATCCCCCGGTTGGCGAGCAGCCCCGCCGCGAGCAGCGCCTGCTGGACCATCAGCGAGTAGCTGACGATCAGCACGTCGCTTCCGTCGCGCAGCAGCGTTGGCAGGCGGATGTCCGCCGGCGAGGAACCGAGCGGACCCTCGAACTCGGCGAGCCGGACGTTGTCGACGATGACCGTCGGGTCATCGCCGGTCAGCGCGCCGTGAACGGCGGCATCGACGTCGGCCGGTGTCGCCGGCGCGAGCACGCGCAGCCCGGGCACGTTGTGCAGCATCGCCTGCGGCGTGTGCTCGTGCTGCGCCGCGCCGCCGCGCCGGGATCCCGCCATGACGTGGAAGGCGACCGGCGCCGACACGGTGCCGCCGGAGAGGTAGCGGACGTTCGGGGCCTCGTTGACGATCGGCGCCCACCCGTAGAACATGAAGCTCGACGTCGAGATCGGAACAAGTGTCCGCAGGCCCGCCATCGCGGCGCCGATCGCCGCGGCGGCCGTGGCGAACTCGCTGATCGGTGGCCACAGGATCCGGTCCGCGTAGCGTTCGAGCAGGCCGTCGTCGGGGTTGAACGGCAGCGCGACGGCGCCGCCGAGCAGGAGCAGCGAGGGGTTGGCGTCGAGCTCCCGGAACAGGGCCCGGGAGCGTGCCTCGTGGTAGCGCAGGACGAGCGTCACGGCGCCCACACTCCGGACATCGCGACCGAGTCCGGCGCGGATGGCGCCCCGGCGGCGCTCGCAAAGGCGCGCTCCACGCTGGCCCGGACCGATCGGTCGAGCACGAGCAGATCCGCGAGGGCCACGCCGTCGCGCAGCAGCGCGCGCGCCTCGGCCAGCACCGGGTCCGCGGCGGACCACGCTCCGGCGGCGCCCGGCCGCTCCGCGTCGCTCAGGTCGAGCTCTCCGGTGACCAGCCGCGGCAGGAACGCGGCGTTCCCCGGCCAGGGCTGCAGGCGGGCCTCGATGAAGCGCGGCCCACCACCGCCGCGGACGGCGGCCACGGCGTCATCCATCGTCCTCGCCATGGCCTCGGGGTCACCGCCGTCGACGGAGGTCGCCGGGATCTGGTGGACGTCGGCCAGCCCGGTCAATGTCCGCGCGGCCTGCAGGACGTTCGCACGGCTGCCGTCACGATCGGCCGACGCGTTGCTCTCGCAGACGAACACGAGCGGGAGCGCCCAAAGCGCGGCCAGGTTCAGGCTCTCGTACATCGCGCCCTCGCCCATCGCGCCGTCGCCGAAGCAGGCGAAGACGATGCCCTCGCGCCCGAGACGCTGCTTCGCCAGCGCCATGCCCACGGCGAGCGCCACCCCGCCGGCGACCATCGCGCTGGTGTAGGGGACGCCGCGGGCGGCGTCCGCGAGGTGCAGCGATCCGGCGCGACCACGCTGCGGGCCGCCGTCGCGTCCGAGTATCTCCCGATAGCACACCTCGAGGTCCGTGCCGATCGCGGCCAGCGCGCCATGGTTGCGGTGGTTGAGCATGATCAGGTCCGAGGCCCGGCGGGCGCCGGCCAGGGCTGCCGCGACGCCCTCATGGCCGATCGACACGTGGAACACGCCGGTGACGAGGGCGGCGTTGGCGATCAGCGTCTCGTCAAATCGGCGCGCGCGGAGCATCGCCGCGAGCCGGCTCAGCCGGTCCGGCCCGGTCACCGCGCGGGCTCGGACCCGCGCGCCGCCGCCCGCCGGAGGTCGTTATCGGGGCTCAGCCGCGGCATACGTGGGGGCGTCAGTGCGGTCAGCCCCCTCGAGGCACGCGACCGGGCCGCGCGGCGGGGCGCGGCCGTCACGCGGCTGGCGGCGGACGGGCGCGATTGTATTACGATCTCGGACCTGCGCGGCGGCGTCGGGGGGCGGGCTGGACCGCCGGCGCGGGCGCGACCGCCACGGGAGGTTCGCCACGACGATGCCGGACACGCTGGTCGAACCACCTCGCGCCGACGATGATCTCGCCGGCCTCGTCGCGATCGTCACCGGCGCGGCCGGCGGGTTGGGCCGCGAGATCGTGCGGCGTCTGCGCGACGGCGGAGCACGAGTCGTCGCCGAGGACATCGCGCCGGCGGTGGCGGAGCTCGAGACCGACGATCCGGCCGTGGCCGCGCTGTGCGGCGATGTCTCGCTCGCGAGCACCGCGGAGGCGGCGGTCGCGCTCGCCCTCGAGCGCTTCGGAGGCCTCGACGTGCTGATCAACAACGCCGGACGCGTCATGTTCAAGCCGCTGCTTGCGACCGCGGACGAGGATTGGGACGGGCTGATGGCGACCAACGCGCGCGGCCCGTTCGTGCACTGCCGGGCGGTGCTGCCGGCGCTCGAGCGCAGCTCGGCCGCAGCGATCGTCAACGTGGCGTCGATCTCGGGCGTGGTCGGTCTCGCCGACCAGGCCGCGTACTGCGCGACCAAGGGCGCCGTCATCGCGCTGACCCGGGCGCTCGCCGTCGAATGCGCCGGCCGCGGGGTGCGCGTCAACGCGGTCGCGCCCGGGGCGGTGAGCACGCCGCTGCTGCTCGACGCGCTGCGTGCCATGGGAGATCTCGAGTCCGGTCTGGCGCAGGTCGCCGGCCATCATCCGCTTGGACGGATCGCCGGCCCGGCCGAGATCGCGGAGGTCGTGGCCTTCCTCGCCTCGCCGAAGGCGAGCTTCATGACCGGCTCGGTCGTTCTCGCCGATGGCGGCTACACCGCGGCCTGAGACGATTGACAGCGGCGGCGGTCCTCGATTAACGTGGCCGGGACCGGTGGCGGGCATCAGGCTTGGCGCGTCGGAATCGCGAAGGAGCAGAGAGGGGCCCAGGATGTCCGCGCGTCATGAAGGTCGTCGTCGCACGTCACACGGAGGACTCCCAGCACACGCTGGTGACCGCGGCGCGCGGGCGGCTGAACGGGGGACGCGGTGCTGACCGATGTGCGTACCGAGGGCGTCGGCAGCCTGCTGCGCGATCCGGCGCTGCTCGCCGCCCGCCGTCGCCACGAGTCCGGCGAGTGCAGCCACGCCGAGTTCAAGCGGATCGAGGACCGTGCCGTCTCGGCGGCGATCCGCCTGCAGGAGGAGGTCGGTCTCGGCGTGGTCAGCGACGGCGAGCTGCGCCGGCGAGGATGGATGACGCACTTCTTCGAGTCGGTCGACGGCTTCCGGCCGGGAGCGGGCCCGAGCCTGCCGTGGCGCGGCGTCGACGGAGAGTTGCCGCCCGAGCTGCGCGGCCCGATGCGCCCGGTGGTCGTCGAGCCGATGCGCTGGCGCCACAGCGCGTGCGCCGAGGAGTGGACCTTCCTGCGCGGGCACACCGACCGTCCGGCGAAGGTCACGCTGATCAGCGCCGAGATGGCGGCCGCGATGTATGAGCCGGAGCGCTCCGCCGCGGCCTACCCGACGCGTGAGGCCTACTTCGCCGCGATCGTCGCGCTGCTGCGTCAGGAGGTCGCCGAGGTCGTGCGCCTCGGCTGCCGCTACGTGCAGCTCGACGCCCCCCAGTACGGAGCGCTGCTCGACCCGAGCACGCGCGAGGTGTTCCGTCAGCGCGGCAGCGACCCCGACGCGATGATCGACGCGGGAATCGAGATGGACAACGCGATCATCGCCGGCTTTCCCGGCGTGACCTTCGGCCTGCACATCTGCCGCGGCAACAACCAGAGCCGGTTCTACGCCGAGGGTGACTACAGCCCGGTCGGGCGGCTGTTCGAGCGCAGCGCGTTCGACCGGTTCCTGCTCGAGTACGACGACGAACGCTCCGGCGGCTTCGAGCCGCTCGCCCGCGTGCCCGAGGACCGCACCGTCGTGCTCGGGCTGGTGACGACCAAGCGTCCGGCGATGGAGCGCGCCGAGGAGCTCAAGCGGCGCATCGAGCAGGCCGCTGCCTACGTCCCGCTCGAGCGGCTGGCGCTCAGCCCCCAGTGCGGGTTTGCTTCGATGATGGAGGGCAACGCGATCAGCGAGGCCGACCAGCGCGCCAAGCTCGAGTTGGTCGTCTCGGTCGCCCGCTCGGTGTGGGGCTGAGTGCCGTGATCGACCATTCACAACGCAGAGGAGGCATCCCTTGAGCCCACGTACGAGCCCGCCGTTCCGCGCCGATCACGTCGGCAGCCTGCTGCGCCCCCCCGAGGTGAAGGCGGCGCGGGAGAGCCTGCGGGCCGGCGCGATCACGGCGGAGCGCCTGCGTGAGATCGAGGACGATGCGATCCGCTCGAACGTGGCGATGCAGCAGGAGGTCGGGCTGCAGGCGGTCACCGACGGCGAGATCCGTCGCCAGTCCTGGCACATGGACTTCATCTACCAGCTCGGCGGGATCAGCCGGGTCGCCGAGGGTCAGACGGTCGAATTCCACACCCTCGGCGGCGAAACGATCATCTCGGCGCAGGGGGCGCTCCGCGTCGACGGCAAGGTGTCGCTCGAGCACACGATCTTCGGCGAGGATTTCACGACGCTCGCGTCGATGGCGGGTGCGGCGATGCCGAAGCTGACGATCCCGTCGGTGAACATGATCTACTCGCGGGGGGGCCGGGCGGCGATCGACGAGGCCGCCTACCCCGACCTCGACGAGTTCTGGAGCGATCTCGTCGCCGCCTACGGCGAGGAGCTGCAGCGGCTCGGCGAGCTGGGCTGCCGCTATCTGCAGTTCGATGA
>Ga0307374_10013361_pt1 | contig 11371 bp, 10 predicted proteins | sample OX3MG_FD_202532 | JGI IMG/M metagenome (GOLD analysis project Ga0307374, IMG submission 202532) | Soil microbial communities from Risofladan, Vaasa, Finland - OX-3 | ecosystem: Environmental > Terrestrial > Soil > Coastal area > Acid sulfate soil | place: Finland: Risofladan, Vaasa | collected... | reverse complement strand
GGACCTCGGCGATCGCCGGCATGTCCTCGAGTTCTACCGCTCGGACTAAAACCTCGGCGTGATCCATTGGCCACTCCTGAGCGCCGGATCGGAGGGGCGGCAAAAAGCCCCGTCGGAGACCGGCGAGGCTGGTGATCGGACTGTCCTGCGAGTTGCTTTAGCGCGCGACATCCCCACCGGCCCGGGCCGTATTACGGTGACAGTGCACTCTATTTCCGCCAAAACTGCTCCGAGTTGCAAGTCGGGAGACACGCCCATCCGGCAAATGCCGGACGGACACTCGCGCTCCGGCCGGCGAGCAAAATGGGTGTGCGTCCCGCATTTCCGACCCCGCACAGTCGTTGTGTACGCTCCGCGACGGTCGTCGCCTTCCGCCCCGCAACACTCACCACCTAGCGCCCGCTACGGCTTACCCAAACCGGACTTCCACCGGCTGGAACGCGCCAGCTTCTTGGCGCACGGACACACGCGCATTTCGCCTGCCGACCGGCGCCTGGCGCTGGAGCCTCGGCCGGAAAGCAAGTGCGTGCGTCCGCCTTGCCGGAATGGGTGTGTGTCCCGACTTAGCACGGGCGGGCTGCGCATGGTCATCACTCCGCATGGACGCGCGCATTGAGCACGGTGATGAGTTCGTTCACGCCCATGCGGCGACCGATGAGCGTCTTACGGATCGGCTCAAACGCCCTGACCATGCACCCGTACCCTTCAAGGGTTGGATGGTGGGAGTTGAGGTCGCGGTGCCCTTCGCGGAACCGGCTGAACCTTTGCAGGTCCTTTACGAGGAAGCGGGCGATGCTCATGTATTCGTACTCGTTGTTCCCGTCGAACCCGGTGAAGGTGACATGCGTGCCGAAGGGGTCCGCCTCCTTGGCGAGGCGCGCCTTGTCGTCGTCGCTCAGGCCCTCGAACGCCTCCTCGATGAACGACCACATGTCCAGCACATCTACCACGAAGTGCAAACGGGTTTGTTTGTCGGCGTGCCCGTGGAAGATGTGCTGCATTTCCCAGCCGAGCGCCCAGTAGTGGCCGCCGTAGATGACCTTCTGAACGAGGTCCACGTTCGTCTCCACCTTGATGCCGAGCTTCATAATCAGATCGCTCAGCATGATCGCGATCAGCTTCTCGCCATCGCTCAGGACGGGTGCTCGCCCCCTGTTGTCGTGGGCCAAGCCTGCCTCGATCAGGCGGCGGACTGCCTCTGCCCGCGACAGCGCGGCGTCTTCGCTGTTCCGCCAGTTGTCCAGGCGGTCGAGCAGTTCGCTGTCGATCCGCATTTCAAATCTCTCGGTATTCATTCCGCGTTCCCGTACACGATGACGTAACGACGTATGTGACGACGGGTCTGCGGGCTTGTCAAGAGCCGCCTGCGCGGGGCTGCCAAATTACGGTGACGGTGCATTCTATTGTCGCCGAAACCACGTCGCCAACGTTCGCGGCCAAGACGCTCCGTCCAGCGCCCACCTTAAACCGCGCGGAGCAGATACGCGGATTGGAACCGATCGGCATTCCGGTGACAGTGCGTTCAACTGCCGCCGAAGGACGTACGCCCCGAGGCGCTGCTCGTCGTCTGCGATTACGGTGACAGTGCACTCTATTTCCGCCAAAACTGCTCCGAGTTGCAAGTCGGGAGACACGCCCATCCGGCAAATGCCGGACGGACACTCGCGCTCCGGCCGGCGAGCAAAATGGCATTCCGATCCATTACGGTGACAGTGCGTTCTATTGCCGCCGAAGGACGCACGCCCCGAGGCTGCTCGTCGTCTGGCCAACGAACGATCCTGTTGGTCATCATACCCCTATAGGCTCACTACTTTACCGGCATGATCAGCACGCCCATCCTTGGCCTGGATGTGAAGGGACTGCGATGAGGGTTTTCCTGACGGGCGCGACCGGCTTCATCGGCTCGGCCATGATTCCCGAGCTCGAGGCTGCCGGCCACGAGGTGCTCGGATTGGCGCGCAATGACGAGGCCGCGGCGAAGCTGGAAAGAGCTGGCGTCACCGCCCATCGCGGCGACCTCGGCGAGCCGCAAACCCTGGCCGCCGGCGCCGCGGCGTGTGACGCCACCATCCACTGTGCCTTCATCCATGATTTCAGCCGCTTCGCGCAGAACATCGCCATCGACCGCACGGCGGTCGAGGCGATGCTCGGGGCGCTTGCAGGCTCGGGAAAGGCCTTCCTGCTCACCTCGGGCGTGCTGATGGTGGATGCGGGGCGCGAGGCTACGGAGGAAGATCCGGCCTCGCGGGAGGGACTCGGAGCCGGGCGCGGCGTCACCGAGGCGATGGTCGAGGCGTCCGCCGCGCGAGGGGTGCGAGGCGCGATCGTCCGTCTGCCCCAGGTGCACGATGCCGAGAAGCACGGCTTGGTCAGCCTCGCAATCCAGACGGCGCGCGAGAAGGGAGTCTCCGCCTATGTCGGCGACGGCTCGAACCGGTGGGCGGCGGCCCACGTCAGCGATGTGGCCCGCCTGTACCAGGCGGTGCTCGAGAACGGGGAAGCAGGCGCGCGATATCATGCCGTGGGCGAAAGCGGTGTCGCCATGCGCGATATCGCCGAGGCGATCGGGCGGCGGCTAGGCCTTCCCACGGTCTCGATCGCCCCCGAGCAGGCGCTCGAGCACTTCGGCTTCATCGGGATGTTCGCGGTGCGCGATGCGCCTGTGTCCAGCCGCCTGACGCGCGAGCGCCTCGGCTGGACTCCTGTCGGGCCCGGCATGATCGCCGACATTGACGCCATGCAGCTGGCGTAGCCTACGGAATTCCGGTGACGGTGCAGTCTATTGCCGACAAGGCCGCGCGCCGAGGTGCAAGTCCGGACACACGCCGCGGGACGGACACTTGCGCCCCGGCCGAGACGTCAGCGCTAGGCTTCGGCCGGCGAGCGAAATGGGTGTGCGTCTCCGATTTTCCGGCGCCGTGTCGAGGATGAAGGTCCGCGAGGCGTCCGCCACGCCGGCGCCGGAGGGGCTGGGCATGCGAGCAAGGTAGGCGACGGCGCCCTCGAACGCCAGGGCGGCGGCGCCAGTCTGCGTCGGCAGCAGGGCCGCCTGCCTAGCCTTCGGTGCGCTGGATGTTGCGCGCGATCTGCAGATGCTTGCGCAGCGTCGGTATCGTGGCCCGGGCGAGCTGGGCGGCGCGGTTATGGCTGCGCGCCTCGGCGCTGAACTGGCCGATATCGCTCTCGTGATCCTTGACCATGTGGCGGACGAACTCGCGGTCGAAGGCATCGACGACGTGCCACGGCCACGATCAGGCCATGCCGGCGGCTGTGACTTTGGCGTAGCCGCGCGACATCGCCCGCCGCCTGTTCTAAGAGTAGCGCATGGACTGGGCGCGCAATCGGATGGGAGCTTGGCGCGGGATCGCGCTCACGCTGACCCTGCTTGCGCTCGCCCTGAATGTACTGGTGCCACCCGGCCTCATGGTCGCTGCGGCCGGCACGCCCTTCCCTCTGGTCATCTGCACCGGGCACGGCCCGCTGACGCTGGACCTAGGCGATCATGGCGGCTCCAAGGCGCCGACGCAGAAACGATCAGACACGCCTTGCACGGGGGCGGGCAACGTTACCCCGTCGCCGCCGACGCTCGCGGCGGCGATCTGCGAGCCCTATGCCGTGCTCATCGAGGATCTGACCACCGGCTTGGCCGTCGACCTCGCCCCCGGCCGCGGCCTTGCCGCACCGCCGCCGCCGTCCCACGCCCCGCCCTTCACGCTCTCCTGATCCTTCGCCTCCGCCGACCGGCGGATCCGCGCCGCCTGAAGCGGCTCATCGATCAAGAGCAACTCCTCCATGCCATCTCGAATTCGCGCCCTTGCAGGCGCGCGACTGATGTCCCTGGCATCGGTTCTCTGCGCTGTCGCCGAGACGGCCGGATTTGCCCATCCCGCCATGGCGCAAATCGCTGCAGCTCCGGACGCCGCCGTACGGCCGGCGCACACGCGGCGGCATGCCGCTTCGGGAGGCCGGTCGGTCGCCGAAGTGGTGGTGACGGCGTCCCGCCGCAACCTCCTCGGCAAGGCCCAGACCGCCAGCCAGGGTTCGGTCACCAAGCAGGAAATCGACCTTCGGCCGATCTATCGCATCGGCCAGCTCTACGAGACCGTGCCTGGCCTGGCGGTCACCGCGCATTCCGGCGAGAGCAAGGCCAACCAGTACGAGTTGCGTGGCTTCGACCTCGACCACGGCACCGACTTCGCCAGCTTCGTCGATGGCATGCCGGTAAACCAAGGGACCAACATGCATGGCCAGGGCTATTCGGATCAGAGCTTTCTGATGCGGCAGATCGTCAGTGGCCTCGACTACACCAAGGGGCCCTATTTCGCCGCCGACGGCGACTTCAGCGCGGTCGGCTCGGCCCACGTGCATCTGGTCGATGCGCTTCCCAATCTGATCTCCGCCGCCGCCGGCACGCTGGGCGACTACGACGTGTTCGCGGGCGGCACGCATGTGATCGACGACCGGAACCGCGTCTGGGCGGCAGCCGCCTATTCCCATCTCGACGGGCCGTGGCATCCACCGAGCAACTACAACAAGGAAAACGTCGCGATGCGGTTCAGTCACGGCGACCAGACGAGCGGCTTCAGCCTTACCGGAATGTACAACCACAGCGCTGGGCTGGGCGAGACCGACCAGCCGCTGCGGGCGATCCAGGAGGGGCTGATCGGCCGCTTCGGCGTGCTCGACCCCACCGACGGCGGCCGCACCGAGCGTTACAGTCTCTCGGGCCACTACCGCAGCCGAGGAAAACACTGGAACTTCTCTACTGGTCTTTACGCCATACACAGCAACGAGAGCCTGACCAGCAACTTCACCCACTTCCTGGACGACCCGGTGAACGGCGACCAGGAGACGCAGGATGAGTTCCGCACGGTCCTGGGCGGCGACGCCGCACTGACGCTGACCTTTGACTTCGGCGCCGTTCACGCCGACACCGTGTTTGGCGTGCAGGATCGCAACGACGACGTCAGGGTGGATCGGCGACACACGTTGAGAGGCCAGACTCTCGACTACTGCATGGTTGAAGGCGCTTTCCCCCCGGGCATGGAACCGCCGCCACCACCCGCCGATGCACCCGCGTCCGACAACGCCACCGCCGTCCCGGCCGCGGGCGGCGCCTGCACCAACGACCAGGTGCGCCTGAACGATCTGGGCGTCTACCTCGAGAACACCACCCGCTGGACCAATTGGCTGCGCACCGTGGTCGGCCTGCGCGAAGAGGACTTCTCGGCCAGCGACCATAGCTTGACCACCGATATTCGAAGTTCAGGTTCCCAAACGCTCTTCCAACCCAAGGGCAGCCTGGTCCTCGGCCCCTGGTTCCAGACCGAGCTTTATCTCAGCGCCGGCAGGGGATTTCACTCGGACGATGTGCGCGGGGTCTTCGGTACGGTCCCGATCGAGGGCATCCCGGTCCTGGCCGGCAAGACCCCGCTGCTGGCGCCCGCCTCGGGCGAGGAGGTCGGGCTGCGCACCAGGATCGTTCCGAAGCTGTCGGTTCAGGTGGCGGTGTTCCAGGAGGACTTCAGCTCCGAGCTTCGGTTCGACGAGGACCAGGGCCAGGATCAGGCCACCGCACCCAGCCGCCGCCAAGGCATCGAGGTGTCGGCCGAGTACCGGCCATTCCACTGGATCGAGTTCAACACCGACCTTTCCTTCGCCAAGGCCCGCTACACTGCCTCTCCTGCGCAGCTGGCCGACTTCGCCCTCGCGGGACCCTTCATCACCGAGGCGCCGAGCTTCATCGGCTCGTTCGGGGTGCTGGTGGACAATGCCGGCCCCTGGTTCGGCGGCGTGCAGTGGCGCGCCCTCGGGCCCTATCCGATCAGCGACGGCGCTCAGTTCCCGCAGGACAAAGGCTACAGCGAACTCAACCTCGAGGCAGGCTACAAGGTGAGCCCCAAGCTCAAGCTTGAACTCAATATCTTCAACCTCTTCGACACCAAGGCCGACGCCGCAGCTTTCTTCTACACCTCGCGCCTGCCGGGCGAGCCCGCCGGCGGCGTCGCTGGCGTCCAGGTCCATCCGCTAGAGCCTGTTTCGGCGAGGCTCGCCGTCACCGAGATGTTCTGATCAGGCCGGATCGCCAAGGTCCCGGTCGTGGGATCGCTGTCCTCTGTCGGAGCACAAACACCGGAGGGGCTCGCCATGCGGCGCAAGGTACGACGCCGCCTAGCCTTCGGTGCGCTGGATGTTGCGCGCCATCTGCAGATGCTTGCGCAGCGTCGGTATCGTGGCCCGGGCGAGCTGGGCGGCGCGGTTATGGCTGCGCGCCTCGGCGCCGAACTTGCCGATGTCCTGCTGGTGATCCTTGACCATGTAGCGGGCGAACTCGCGGTCGAAGGCGCGGCCGGAGAGGCCGTCGAGCCTCTGCCGCTCCGCCAGCGCCTTGGCCATGGGGCGCATCGGCACCGTCATGCCCATGCCTCTGGCCAGGGCCATTGCCTGGTCGCGCGCCTGGGTGTGGTCGCGCACCAGCGCCTGGCCGAACTGGCGCGTCCGGGCGGTGGCGCCCCTCTGCTCGGCGAGCTGGCCGAGCATGATCTCGGAATTGTCGCCCTTGATGGCGGTGGCGAGGAAGGCGCCGGCCGGGGTCGTTCGCGGCTGGGCCAGGGCCGGAGCGGCGAGGGCGAGCACCGCGGCCGCCGCGGCTGCAGTGAAGAACGTGATCTTGGACATCGGGTCCTCTTGGTTGGATTGCGGCCCCAACCGCCGGCCGCCCCGGCTGTTCCGCCAGCGCCCCTTCGAATACCGGTGACAGTGCAGTCTATAGCCGACAAGGCCGCGCCCTTCCCCGCCGTACTTCAGTACAGGGGAACTACGGTGATGGTGTGGTGATCCCGGCCGGCTCACGCCGCCGCCGCTTTCCGGACAACTGATGCGCCGCGAACGGCGTCTAGCCGCCCTGGAGACGGAGCCGCGCCATCGAGACAGCATCGACGTAAGCCCCGTCTCGCCAAGCGTAGGCGCGCAGGCGACCCTCGCGCTCGAAGCCAAATCGTTCGTAAGCGCGATGGCCCTCTGATTGTCCGCCCAGACCGTGAGTTCGACGCGCTTGAAGTTGAGCCAACGGTCCGCCTGCTCCAGCAGCGCGGTCAGGAGCGCGCGGCCAGCGCCTCGCCCGGCATAGGCGTCGTGGACCGCCATCCCGATGCTCGCCGCGTGCGCCCGGCGCCGATTCTCCACCGGGTGGAGGCCCGCCGTTCCGACGACCTTGCCCTCGATCACAGCCGCGAGCAGCGTCTGCCCGGCCGAATTGGCGGCGTGCCGCTTCTGCCGAGCCCCGACGCTCGTATAGGGGACCTGCAAGGTTCCCCAGACGGCGCGCGGCTGGTTCAGGACCTCGGCGATCGCCGGCATGTCCTCGAGTTCTACCGCTCGGACTAAAACCTCGGCGTGATCCATTGGCCATCTCCTGAGCGCCGGATCGGAGGGGCGGCAAAAAGCCCCGTCGGAGACCGGCGAGGCTGGTGATCGGACTGTCCTGCGAGTTGCCTTAGCGCGCGACATCCCCCACCGGCCCGGGCCGGATGGTGCAGATGTGCATGGGGGTCGGCAGGCTGCGCGTCTCTACCCAAATAGCAGAACAAGCGCCGCAGCGCCAGCGGCGGGTCGGCGGCTCGTGCCTGCGTGCTGGAGGGCGTCCGCCGATCCGGTTCGGCGCGCCTCGCCCCGCCGGCGCGCGGCCGTTCGCTCCCCCGGCGGGCTCCAGCGTGCGCCTCGCGCGTTATCCGCCTGCCAGGGTCAGTCAGGGAGCAGCGGGTGGCGGCGCGCGGACGGGACCCGCCGGGGCGCAAGGCGCTGGAAGCGCTCAGCTTCTTCATGGCCGACATGCAGGCGGGCATCGGTCCGTTCCTCGGCGTTCTCTTGCTGGCGCACGGCTGGCGGGTGGGGGCGATCGGCACGGCGATCAGCGTCGGCGCCGTGGCCGGCATGATCGCCACCGGCCCCTGCGGCGCCTTCGTGGACGCCACCTCGCACAAGCGCGGCTGGATCGCCGGCGCCGGCCTTCTGAGTCTGGCCGCCTCGGGCATGGTGCTGATCTCCCAGGCGCCCTGGATGATCGGCGCCTCGCAGATCATCGCCTGCATCGCCGGCGCGGCTCTGGGTCCGGGAATGGTGGGGCTGACGCTGGGCGTGGCGCGGCAGGCGGGCTTCAACGCCCAGAACGGCCGCAACCAGGCGTTCAACCACGCCGGCAACCTCGCCGGCGCGGCGCTCTCGGGCGTGCTCGGCTGGCGCTACGGCTTTTCGGCCGTGTTCTGGCTGGCGGCCGTCTTCTCCGCCCTCTCCATCGCCAGCGTGTTCGCGATCCCGAAGGCGATCATCGACGACGCCGAGGCGCGCGGCCTGCCGGACGCCGCGGGGGAGGCGGCGCGGCCGCGCGGCTGGTCGAGCCTCTTCGAATCGCCGCCGCTGCTGGTCGCAGCGGCGGCGCTGATGCTGTTCTATCTCGGCGACGCCGCCATGCTGCCGCTCTACGGCATGGCCGTGGTCGCCGCCCACCGCGGCGATCCGGCCGGCTTCGTCGCCATGACCATCGTGGTGGCCCAGGGCGTGATGGTGGCGACCTCGCTCGTGGCGATGAAGCTCGCCGCCCGGCGCGGCTACTGGCTGGTGCTGCTGATCGCCTTCGCCCTGCTGCCCCTGCGCGGGCTGGTGGCCGGCGCGCTGATCACCGGCTGGGGCGTCTGGCCGGTGGAGACCCTCGATGGCGTCGCCTCCGGCCTCCTGAGCGTCGCCGCGCCCGGGCTGATCGCGGCCATCATGGACGGCACCGGCCGGGTGAACGCCGCCCAGGGCGCGGTCATGGCGGCGCAGGGGCTCGGCGGCGCCGTCAGCCCCGCCCTCGGCGGCTGGATCGCCCAGACGCTGGGCTATCCGGCCGCCTTCGCCAGCCTCGGCGGCTTTGCGCTGATCTCGCTCGGGCTCTGGATCGGCTTCGCCCGGATCCTGCGGCCCGGCGCGGCGGGCCCGGCGGGATCGCAGGCAGGCCGCCACCGATGATGATGAGCATTGCGTCTACGCCATAGCGTCCCCGATCCGCCGGCCGCCGGCGATGCCTTCGGAACCCGCGTTGCATCGGTCCCGTGATGTGTATATTGTACTACGTTTATACACAACGCTGGATCGTCGGGATGCGAACCAATATCGAAATCGACGACGAGTTACTGGCCCGAGCCATGACGGCGGCTGGACTGTCGACCAAGCGAGCCACAGTGGAAGAAGGTTTGCGGCTGCTGGTTCGGGTGCGCGCGCAGGTCGAGGCGCTTGCCGAGCTCGAGGGATTGGGGTGGCAAGGCGATCTGGACCAGATGCGTCAGGGCCGATCGCTACGCCCGATATGATTCTCGTCGATAGCTCCGTGTGGATCGCGCATCTGCGCGGCCATCGAACAGCCGCGACCGTCAAGCTGGAAGCCGCCGCCAGCCGGGAGCCGCTTCTGATCGGCGATCTTATTCTGCTCGAGGTTCTTCAGGGCGCCCGCGATGACTCGCATGCTGCGCGCGTTGAACGCGGACTGCGCCGCTATGCCCTCGTGCCGCTGCTGGATGGCGATCTTGCCCCTCGTGCAGCCCGGAACTATCGCAAGCTGAGAGAGCTGGGCGTTACGATCCGCAAGACGGCCGACGTCATCATCGGTACTTTCTGCATCGAGCATCGTTATTCGTTGCTGCACGATGACCGCGATTTCGCGCCGATGGAGGAACATCTCGGCCTCATGGTCGTGTGAGACGGCGGATGGCGTGGGACCATCGCCGGATAGCGCCGCGCGCCCTGGCGCAGGATTGGCGGCCCAGGCGCGATGAGCCCGGCCCGATGGAACGGTCGGTCGAGGCGAGCACCGCTCTGGCGCCGCCGCTCGGCTAACCTGGCGCTCACCGGTTCTGGCTGGGGGTAGACTGGTGCTGTCGGCGGCGCTCGCGCGCCGGCCCAGCCGGAGCCGCCCATGACCCTTTCCTCGTCAGACGCACCCGCATCGCGCCCGCCGGCCCGCCTGGCCGCGGCCTGCCATCGGCCGTCGCCACGCCTCGGCCAAGGGCGCCCGCCGAGCCATTCCATCGCGGCGGCCACCGTAAACAACGATTCGAATACGGCGGGGGCCGCCGCGCCCGCGCCGGCCCGAGCCGCCCACGCCGTCCTCGCGAGCCACCGTAGACAACGGTATGAATACGGTGATTGGCGTCGGTCCGAGCCGACCGCGTCTTCCTCGCGAACCACCGCAAACAACGGTCGGAATACGGTGCGCGGCGCGGCGCCGGCGGCGGCCCGGGCCGGGCGCGCCTTTCTCGCGAGCCACCGTAAACAACGGTGCGAATACGGTGGGTGGCGGCCCGAGCCGACCGCGCCTTCCTCGCGAACCCCCGTAAACAACGGTCCGAATACGGTGGGCGGCGCGGCTCCGGCGTCAGCCCGAACCTGCGCCTTCATTGCGACGGGTTCGCGCCCCGAGCGCCAGGAGATCGCCGAGGGCCATCGCGGTGCGGCGCAGGTCGGCGCCGGCGTGCGCCAGGGCCTCGGCGAGGCTCGCAGGTCCGCGTGCGGTCGACAGCACCGCCGCGCAGGGCCGCGCCGCTCCCGACCTGGCCGGCGATGGCGACCACCGGCACGCCCCTCCCCCGCGCCCGCGCCGCGACGGCGGCCGGGGCCTTGCCCTCGAGCGTCTGGGCGTCGAGGCGGCCCTCGCCGGTGACCACGAGATCGCAGCGCCCAAGCGCGGCGTCGAAGCCGGCGGCGTCGAGGAAGTGCTCGGCGCCCGGCGCGAGCTCGGCCCCCAGCAGCCCGAAGAGACCGGTCGCGACGCCGCCGGCCGCGCCGCCGCGCGCCAGGCCCGCCACCTCGCGGCCGCTCTGGCGCCCGATCACCTCGCAGTAGCGCGCGAGGGCCAGCTCCAGCCGCTCGACGGCCGCCGGGCTCGCGCCCTTCTGCGGCCCGTAGAGCCGCGCCGCGCCGCGCGCGCCCAGGATCGGGCTCTCGACGTCGCAGAGCACGGTGAAGGCGCACTCGGCCAGCTGCGGCAGGGCGCCGGCCGCGTCGATCGCCGCCAGATCGGCGAGCGAGGCCGGCAGGCCGGTCAGCGGCGCCCCGACGCCGTCCAGGAACCGCACGCCCAGCGCCTGCAGCAGCCCGCAGCCGCCGTCGACGGTGGCGCTGCCGCCGACGCAGAGCACGATCCGCTGCGCGCCCGCCCGCAGCGCCGCCGCCACCAGCTCGCCCGCGCCGAAGCTAGTGGTCCTGAGCGGGTCGCGCTCGGGCGGGGCCAGCAGGCGCAGGCCCGCGGCGTCGGCCATCTCGACCACGGCCGTGCGGCCCGCATCGACCAGTCCGAAGCTCGCCCGGATCGGCCGCCCGAGTGGATCGTGGACCGCGG
>Ga0307374_10013360_pt1 | contig 11371 bp, 14 predicted proteins | sample OX3MG_FD_202532 | JGI IMG/M metagenome (GOLD analysis project Ga0307374, IMG submission 202532) | Soil microbial communities from Risofladan, Vaasa, Finland - OX-3 | ecosystem: Environmental > Terrestrial > Soil > Coastal area > Acid sulfate soil | place: Finland: Risofladan, Vaasa | collected... | reverse complement strand
AACCGTCTGGGATCTCTTGTCCCGCCAGTGCGTCAAAATCGATCGGCGGACGGGTCATTTCGGCCCCTTTGGAATGCGCACGCATACTGCGCACACCCCTATAGGGGGTTGTGCGTGCGTGCGTATTGCCCCCGCACGTTGCGCATTGAATGCGCATGCGCAATATGCGCCCTGGTCAGAACGCATCTCGGGCCTCGATTTCGGTCGAATGCGCACGCCGGTTTAGTGGCGCGAGCGGAGCCGGATCCGGGGGAATGCGCATGCGCATTCCTTCTCCCTGTTCAGACGCCGTTTCCGGTGTTCCGAGGGCATGCGCACGCATCGCCCGCCACTGGCCTCCCGACGCTCCGAGGATGCCTTTCGTCTCCACCAGATCGGCACTCACGAGCTGCTTGAGAGCCTCCTGGATCGTGCGCGCCTTGAGCGGCAGACGGGCAGTGTCCTCGGCCATGGCGTCGCCAATGGTCCTGACGGTCCACCACTCGTCCGAGCTCTCGACCACCGACAGGACGCGCACGGTCGACGGTCGCATGCCAGTGTGCTCGGGATCGTCCGGGCCGGCGCCGGCTTCCATGATTTCGACCTCATAGTGCATCGCTGACGCAAGATCGTCCGGGTCGTCGGTCCACACCTTGCGGCGGATCCGGGTGGTCGTCTCGGCGATCTCGTCGCCTTGGAAGTCGATGTCGAGCACCACAGAGCTGGCCCCGGTTTCCCGGTCGGTGTGGCGAGACACGACCGACGCCGATATCAGCACGCGGCCCCAGGCATCCGGGCCGGCGCCCGACATGCGCTTGGCCCCCTTCCCTTCGCCGGTCTTGTTCCAGTGATGGGCGATGATCAGAGCCGAACCTGCCCGCTGGCAGATGACCTGAATTCCTTCGAGGTTGGCCCCCATCTCGTAGAGATCGGATCCTCGGGCGCCTCGGGCGGCCAGGTACAGCGGATCGATGATGACGAGCACCGGGCGGTGACGTTCGATCTCGTCCGCTACGAGCGCCATGGCGGCTTCGCTGGTGAGGTGCGGCACCCGTACGCATACCCGGATGGGCAAGCTGGCTGGATCTACGTCGCGCGACTCGCACACGGCCCGGATTCGACGGGCGATCTTGCGCGGTCCACCCTCTCCGGCGAACAGCAACACGGGTCCGGGTGTTTCAACCTCGAACTGCCCTAGCCAAGGCGTCGTGCTGGCGACCGAGACGGCCATATCGGTCATCCCCCAGGTCTTCCCGGCCTTGAACTCTGCCGCGAACATGCCGTGATCACCTTCAGCAATGAATGGGCGAATCAGGTACTTCGGGGGTGGCGCGGCATCGACTCGAGCCAGGAGTGTGGCCAGATCCTCAATCGGAAGCGGATCGGGACCGAGAACAACGCGCTGAACTTGGTCAGTAGGGTCATCCCGAACCCAGTCGTCCTCCTGCTCACTAGCGGTCCTCACGCTGCCTTCCTCCGGGTCCAAGCGACACCGATGTCCCGCAGCAGCTCGGCGGCCTCGTCATCGCTCCAGCCACGAGCCAGGAGCGCACGGGTCAGCTCACAACCGATCATGGCATCGGTGGCTCCGATGGAGCGCCCCCACTGGGCAAACGCATATGCCCGCTCTTCAGGGGTGCGCTCGCGCTTTTCGTATGCCATTTGCGGCGGCGGCCCGGCATTCTGAACGGCACGTCGACAGGCCAGATAGACCGAAATCTGCTCATCGGTGTACCCATCGAGCAATTCCTGAAGGTGCTGCGAGATGTGATCGGGGTCTGTCACTCGTACACACCGAGCAGCTTCAGGAGCGCCAGAGTCGGGCAGCTCCACTTGCCAGGGCCGCCGATGATGGGCAGAGGAAACGTCCCTGCTTTCACCGCGGCGTAGCTGCCCGAGCGCCCGTAACCAAGGGTCTTCGCCGCAACCTCGAAGGGGAGCACGGGCGGAAGGTTCTGGACGTTTTCAAGGTCGGCGATGGTCAACCCGACTTCCGGCTTGGTCTCTTCTGCCTTCGTTGCGTGCGCCATGGGCACCATTCCTATGCGATGGTGTGGCTTGGGATTGACCCATAGTTGACCCGTACCAAAGACACTGATACGATGACGGCATGGCCACCACCTTGGACACCGACAACATCTGGCCTTCGCATGGATTCATCCACGGTTCCCCGGCCTTCGTCTCGCTCTCCGGAACCCCGTACGTCGTGCCTCGGCATTTCGAGGTGTCGTTCGGCGATCCTCGCCTCAAGTACGACGTGGTCCTTGAGATCGTGATGGACGAGGAGCAAGGTCCGATCTGCCACGAGATCAATGCACGCACCCGGCCCGGCGAAGCCGCCATATCGCCGCTCGGCCTTCGCTCGATTCCGATTGCAGCGCTACTCCAGCAGGCTGCGAGATGGATGGCCTACGAGGAGACCGAGGGCGACGATGGAACCGTTCAGTATGCGCCAATGAAGGCGAGCTTCGGTTCCCGGGAGGCGATCACAAAGGGGTGGCGACTGGCGCGTGCGGCCCCGCGACGTAGGGCGTTTCCCCCCACTACCGCCAACCTCAAGGTGGTTGGCGACCTCGTAAAGAAGGCACTGGCCGACGCCAAGAAGGCGAAACGGCGTCCGACTGTCTACGTGGACGTGATGCGCCTCCTCAAGTCACAAGGCCATGACATGTCGCGGACGACAGTTCAACGAAGGATCGAAGAGGCACAGGATCGTGGTTTCGCACCACGCTGGACGAAGGAGGCAAAGTGAGAGGTCACGTCGAAAAGAAGGGCGACCGCTACTACGTGGTTGTCGACCATGGCGAGATGCCGTTCCGCCCGTGCCCCACTCCCAAGTGCCGCGGCGGTCAATGGACGCACCAGACGGCCGAGCTGTCGTGCGAGAAGTGCGGCGGCGCGCTGGGTACTTCGGCCACCCGGCGCCGGCGCGTCTGGCATGGGTCGTGGCTCAAGAAGGGCGCTGCCAGCGACGAGATGACGCGGCTGCTCGGTGACGCGCAGCGCGGCGCCTACGTCGAGCCAGCGAAGCTCACCCTCTCGGAATGGGTGGAGAAGCGGTGGCTCCCTGGCCTGAGCGTGCGCGATTCGACGCTCCACAGCTACGCCCGGAACCTCCGCACCCACGTTCTCCCGCGACTGGGATCGGTACACCTGCAGAAGATCACACCCTCGGACCTGAACACCCTCTACCGCTCTATCGGCGCCGACGGCAACATGGGGCACCGGATGGGCGAGGGGTTGTCCCCCCGGACCGTCCGCTACATCCACACAATCATCGGCCGGGCGCTCGGCGATGCCGTGCTTGAGAACCTCCTGACGGTGAACCCGGCTCAACGTGCCACTCCCCCGCGCGCCCGTGAGGCGTCCGAGGCGGCGCCGGCCATGGTCACGTGGTCCGGCCCGCAGCTCGCCCGATTCTTGGAATGGACGGCCGCCGATCGGTACGGGCCGGCGTTCTACTTCCTGGCGACTAGCGGAATGAGGCGCGGCGAAGCTCTCGGGCTCACATGGGGCGACGTCGACCTGGATGCCGCGAGGATCTCAATCCGCCGAGCCCTCATCGTCGTGGGCCACGAAGCGACGATGGGATCGACCAAGACGGGCCGCTCCCGGGTGATCGAGCTCGACGCCCCGGCACCGTGTCCGTCCTTCGCCAGCAATGGAAGCGCCAGGCCGAGGATCGTCTTCTGATCGGTCCGAAGTACGCAGAGGGCGGGTTCGTCTTCTCCCACGCGACGGGCGAGCCATACCACCCTGACCGCTTCTCCCGTGAGTTCGACCGCAAGCTCGAGCGGTCCAACAAGGACCACGCGGCCGACCCACTGCCCCGGATCCGGCTCCATGACCTTCGCCACACCTGGGCGACTCTCGCCTTGCGTGCTGGCGTCCACCCGAAGGTCGTTGCCGACCGGCTGGGCCATACCACGACCAACATCACGTTGAACATCTACAGTCACGTCGTGGAAGGCATGCAGACCACGGCCGCCGAGAATGTTGCCGCTGCGATCTTCGGAGCCTCCAGCCTATGAAATGGGTCCGCCGTAGTCCTCGTACGTCCGGCGCAGAGACGGTGTGATAGCCACCAGTCTGAGCGGATCAGACTGGGTCCTGTCGAAGCCACGCCGTTCGTACCACCCGACCAGACGCTCATTTAGGGCATCCACGACCATTAGTCGGACTCCCACATGTGAGGACACCGTCACGGTCCGAACAATAGCGTCGCGCAAAAGATCCGTTCCCAGGTGATGGCCTTGATCTTGAAGATGTGATGATACAGCCAGCCTGCCGAGCAAGATCGCGGGTAGTTCTCGTGGTGGATCAGTCCCTCGCTGTGGGTGATCGACCGAGCCGCGTGCGACCCCCATCGCATTCAAGCAATAGAAGCCGACGACCAAATCGGAGTCATGCTCGGTCGTCACGAAAGTTCGGGAATACCCGAGAGCATGATTTCCCGTCGCCCGATCGCGGGCCCACGTGTCTATCGTTTCCTCACCGCAGGTGAAGTCCGCGAGAGAGTGACGCTCCGACAGAGGGTGGGGCGGTGCGAACCGCCCCGAGTCATTCGCCAAATATTGAAGGTGTCGAGAAGAGCTTGGCCAGCTCAGGGATTACGGCCGGCGGTGCCGCGGCGAGAGCGTCCCATTCATTCGGCTCCAGGACAAGGGGGCGCACCGCGTCGGACTCAACGACCTCACGCACTGTTTCGGCATCTGGGTAAGGCACTCTGTCCATAGCTAACCCCTCAATGAGGCAATTGTACGCACAAAATGTGGCAACCGTGCAGGCCATCGGCAGAGGATCGGCAGAAGATCGGCAGAAGGTTGATCGATAACGCCTTACCGAAATAGCCCCTGACCAGGGACTCGATTGGTGTCGGAGGACCGACTTGCAACTTTGCTCCACGCCCCGTCGTGATGGAAAGTGGCTGGTCAAAGCTTCGTCGAGTGGCGGACTACAGCGAGTTATTCCGATGACCGCTAACGGATCGAATTTCTCAAAGAAGCTCCGCCAACTCTTCTCGGTCAATACCCGCATCCCTGAGGATTCCGCTGAGGGTGCCCCGCTTTAGTTCCTTGTGCAACGGAATGACGAGAGGGACCGAACGATCAGGATGTTTGAGTCGGACATGGCTCCCCCGCTGACGTACGGACTCCCAACCCACCCGTTCAAGAGCTTGGACGAGCTGGGCGCCGGAGACAACCGGCAGGCGGTCACTCACGCCGGGATTGAGAACCTCCGTCGAATAACCCCGGTTCCGACCAACCGGCCATCTTCACGGAGCCCTTCGACATAGAGTGCCAGCGCCTCTTCGGCGTTGGCGACGGCCTCGTCGAGAGTGTCGCCCTCAGTGTGGAGACCAGGCAGATCAGGGGCATAGACGGTGTAACCACCCTCATCCTGGGGCTCGAACACGAACTCAATGTCGGTGGGCTCGCTCATAGTGTCATTCTACGGCGGGGATGTCTCATCGTCTCGCGATCGACCACACACCGGCAGGGCCGACGGCATCGCCTTCAATGCGCTGTAGGCAGGACCCCACCAGTCCAAGGAGGCGTTGATCATCCTCAGTCGATCCCGAGGAGTGTCCGCAGCCGCTGGACATTGAATCCGCCACCAACGAGAACGCCCCCGGCACCAGCCTCAGCAACCCCGTACCCCTCGAACTCGCGCAACAGAGCGAAGAGATCTTCCCTTCGGGTCAGGTCCGCCAGCGCCTGGCGGGGCGTCAGTCCATCCAGGGCAGGAATCGACTCTTCGACCCACTCTTCCTCCTTCTGGCGCATAATCTGCTCGACCAGCCCCTGCATCGCCGGGTCCACCGCACTGGCGGATGCGGGCGCACGCTCTGACGGGTCCGGCCGCGTCCGTCCGACTTCGGTGATGGTCTCGTTCACCACCGAGGCGTGAGGCAGCATGCCGCACACCAGCTCGACGAGCCGCGAACATCGTTCCCTCGAGTACGCCTCGATTATCAACGTCTCCTCCTCGGTGCGCACCACCCCGCCGATAACCCGATCCCCATCACCGAGGTGGTCCCACCACTGGATCCATTCGCCGTCTTCGGTGGGCTCGAGAATCTCGTTGAGGACCGACGCGACCTCGGAGGCCTCACCGGCACCGGCCAACTCGACCCGGCAGAACATAGTCAGTTCACCCGCCCGGTTCACGACGCGGGGTGGGGCGATAGCCATGCCATACCAGGCGGCCAGGTCGGCCATGTCGGGGACCAAGTCCACCAACTCGAGGACCGATGCACGGAGACGAAGCGGCACATGCACGACGACACCCATGATCTGGGTCACATCAGTCAGTTGCGCCAGGCGAGCCAGTATGAACTCGCCTGGCTCCCGGCCGATCGAGCCACGCTGCTCGTTTACCGTCACCACTTCGCCGCTCGCCGTGTCACGCAGGGTCAGGCTCCGTCCGGAATCTACCGCGGTGATCTCGCACAACTTTCGGGGATTCTCGATCAATTCCCCGATGAGATCTCGTTCGTCCTCGGGGAGCAGGTCTCCCCGGGAAACGAGGTAGTCGTCGGCGATCCCTCCCTCCCACAGTGCGATGTCCATGATGATCGGGTCCTGCGACAGCTCGAACGCGGCAGCCGCCTGGTCTGGACTATTGGGGTCGGTAGCGGCGTAAGCCACCTCTACCACGATCTCCTGCTGTGCCTCGTTACTGGCGAAGCGGGCGAGCTTGTGCATCAGCAGACCGGTGCGCGTCGAAAGCAGCGATCGCTTCTGGTCCTGGCAACACGCCTTGAACTTGCGCCCCGATCCGCATGGGCACGGGTCGTTGCGACCCACTCCTCGGCACAGAGCCCCACTGGCGGCCCGGAGGTCCTCCAGGAACTCGAGCGACACGTCTCCTTCTCCGAGATCGGAGTGGCGGAGGAGGGCGATGGCCGCGTCGACATGGCCCCTATCGATCTCGTAGTCGACCAAAATGAAAGCGGCGGGCGCGTATTCGGGATCTGCCCGTAGAGAACGCCGTAGCATGATCTCTGCCGTCACCAAATCGCCGCGCTCTTGAGCTTCAAGGGCCAGCATTAGCCGGGCGGGAGCGGCCCGGTGCTCTCCCCCACTGGCGATCAACTCCGCGAAGGCAACCAGCTCGCCCTCGTCATTGGCGAACGTATCCATTACATACTCGGCCAACGCAGGGGCCACGGCCCCGTGGGCCAAGGAGCGTGTTACCGCCCGCACATCGGGTACGACACCCTGCCTAATCCCGTCATAGGCCGTGCGAGCCTCATCGAACGCATCCTCGCAGCACCCTGATATGCCCCACTTGGCCAAGGTGTCACGTCGTGACCCGTCACGCCACTGCTCGGAGAAACTCGACCATTCCTCGCCGGCCCGACCGAACGAGAAGCCTCGCCGTTCCATGCCGGCGGCCTCGAGCAGTTCCCCCAGGGGGCGGACCGGCTCACGAAAAGCAGTGGGATCCAGTGTCAGGGCATCGAGCAGAAGGGGAACCGCCTCCTCACCGGTGCCCGGCGGGATCCGATAGTCCACCGCCTCGCGCAGTAGAGCCATTTCGTGTTCGTCGTTCGCCAGGTCGGTCACAGAACTCACCCGAACTGAGTCACCGTTCCGCACAAAGGCCACAACATCCCCAGGCAGGAAACCGCTGAGCCACCCGTCAGGCCCGGCCACGAAGCTGTGATCCTCACCCGGCACGTGTTCACCGGGCCACTGCTTGAGCAAGGCGTCAGGTCCCAGTCGCAAAGCTTCGGCGACGTTCCAGTCCAGAAGGACCAGATCGGGAGTCACCTCTACTTCCTGACGCTCGACCTCCTCGTCCTGGAGCCGATGAGTCAGCACCAACCCCTCCGTCAGGTGGGACGACAGCGCCAAGCGAGCGGGGCCCGACCAGATTTCGTCGGTCACCACGACACAGTCCACCAAGGCTCCGGCTATTTCGTCTTCACGCACGTCGTCGTCGCGCAGCCAGTCCAGCTGCCCGCGGGTATCGAGATGTTGCACCAGTTCCGGCAGGGCCAAGGGTCCGCCCTGGAGGAGCTCCGTCACGTTGATTCTCAGGGTTTGTTCCGGGTTCGCTTCGTCCACCCCTGGAACGGTACCGACTTCTCTCGCTCGGTGGTTCGGAGGGGCGTATGACCCCCTGAGTACACCGGCCCTGCTCCGAGGCAGGGTGACACTCAAAGCCGCCTAAGGAAGGCAACAGTCCAGGTCACAGCTCCGGAGGTGGAGCCGAGCGCGAACGGGCAACCCGCGACGCGCCAGCGTGGCGCGACACCGCAACCCAGGGGTCGGGGTGCTGGCACGAAGGTGTTCCGGATGCTGCCCCCCTTGGCCGCCGACTGAGCCTGCACGACACTTTGGATGTGATGGCGCAGGTGGAGAGGTCAAGGAAGGCCTGACGTGGTAAGAACGGCGTGCTGACAGTCGCCTGGTACCGGTTCCGGGCCACCTTTCGCCGCCGGTGGGGTGGCTATCTGTCTCTCGTCTTACTCATCGGGCTCGTGGGCGGCCTGGCCATGGCGTCGATCGCCGGCGCCCGGCGGACGCAATCGTCGTACCCGACCTTCCTGGCCGGCACCAACCCGTCCGATCTGAACGTGGCGGTGTACAACCCCGCCACCAACGGCGGTCCGGGTCCGCCGTTGGCGACCAAAATTGCCCACCTGCCCGGAGTGAAACGGGTCAGAGACCTCGTAACGCCAACCTTCGTGCCGCTTACTACCGACGGTACACCGAGGTTGAGCACATTCAATATTGTGGTCACGCTGGGCAGTCTCGATGGGGAGCTCTTCACCCAGGACCGTCTCACGGCCGTCCAAGGACGGCTGGCCGACCCGCAGCGGGCCGACGAGATCATGATGACCGCAAGCGCCGCCCGTCTGTTCGGCGTTCATGTCGGCCAGGTGGTTCCCCTGGGGTTCTACCTCCCTGCGCAGCAGAACCTGCCGGGGTTCGGCACCCTTCGTGGGCCACCAGCCCTGCGGGCGAACGCCACGTTGGTGGGGATAGTGACGCTCAACAACCAAGTGGTCCAAGATGATATTGACCGGGCCTACGGCTTCACGGTGGTGACTCCGGCGCTCATCCGGGAGGCCGTCGCCATCTCGCCGCGGGCGGCTGAGTCCGAAGGATACGGAGTACAACTCGCCATGGCGCCCGTGATGTTCCCGCGGTCGAGCGGGAGATCGTCCAGATAGTCCCGCCGCACATGACCTACAACTTCCACGTGACCTCCCGTGTCGTGTCGGAGGTGGAACTGGCGATCAAGCCCGAAGCGGTCGCTCTGGGCGCATTCGGGGCTATCGCCGCTCTCGTCGCCCTGGTGTTGGGGGTACAGGCCATCTCCCGCCAACTGCGGTGGGGTGACGAAGACCGCCGAGTGTTGCGGGCCCTCGGTGCGGCCCCGGCGGTGACAGCAGGCGACGCGTTAATTGGTGTGCTCGGCGCCGTTGTCCTCGGCTCATTGCTGGCCGCCGTGGTGGCGGTGGGACTCTCCCCGCTCGCCCCTCTCGGGCCAGTGCGCCCGGTCTACCCCGACCCGGGCATTGCCTTCGACTGGACCGTGCTCGGCGCCGGGCTCGGGGCGCTGGTCGGCGGCCTGGCGATCGCCTCAGTTACGCTCACCTATCGAGGAGCGCCCAGCCGCATCTCTCAGCTGCGGCAATCTGTCACTCGAAGTTCGAGAGTCAGCCGCGGCGCCGAAGCTACCGGCATACCCGTCGCCGGCACGGTGGGAGTGCGCTTTGCACTGGAGCCGGGGCGGGGCCGAACCGCCGTGCCGGTTCGGTCAGCGCTGCTGGGAACCGTCCTGGCCGTCGCCTTGCTGGTCGGCACTCTCACCTTCGCCAGAGGCTTGCACACGCTGGTATCGACCCCGGCGCTGTACGGGTGGAACTGGAGCTACATGCTCAACCCGAGCAACGACGTCCCGCCGCAAGCCTTGAAGCTGCTCGACCACGATCCCGATGTCTCCGCCTGGACCGGAGTCGGCTACTACAACGCCGAGATCGACGGCCAGACGGTGCCGATCCTCATCAGCAACGCTCGCCCCAAGGTGGCTCCTCCGATCCTGTCGGGGCACGATCTGGATGCCAACAACCAGGTCGTGTTGGGTGCAGCCACGTTGGCCGTGCTCCACAAGCACGTCGGCGATACGGTGATGGTCGGCGTCGGGACCCCCAAGGATGCCCCCACCTACATCCCACCGACCCCGCTGCACATCGTCGGCACCGCGACGTTTCCTGCGGTGGGCTACTCCAGTTTCGTGTCCGACCACACCTCCATGGGCACGGGGGCTCTGGTCCCCACCGGGCTCATTCCTGCCGCGTTCAACCGGGCGATCAACAGCCCGGACCCGATCCTCAATGGCCCTTCACTGGTCTTCGTGCGCATGCGCAGCGGAGTCAGCGCCGCGGCCGGCCGGGCCAGCTTGCAGCGCATTGCCGAGGCGGCGAACAAGGTCCTTGCCGCCGACCCTAATGCAGCCGGTAACAACGTCACCGTGCTCCGCGTGCAGCGTCCGGTCCAGATCGTGAACTACCGCAGCATTGGCTCGACACCAGAGATCCTGGCGGTGGGACTCGCGGTCGGGGCGATCGTCGCGCTCGCACTCACCTTGGTGGCCTCGGTCCGGCACCGACGACGGGATCTGGCCCTGTTGAAGGCTCTCGGTTTCACCCCGCGGCAGCTCGCCTCCGTGGTGGCATGGCAGTCGACGGTGACCGCTATCGTCGGCATCATCGTCGGCGTTCCGCTCGGGATCGTTATCGGGCGCCAACTGTGGACGGTGTTCGCCGACAACATCAACGCGGTACCCGACCCCACGGTGCCGGTCCTATCCGTGGTTCTCGTCGCCGTCGGTGCTCTGGTCTTCGCCAATGCCGTCGCGGCAATCCCCGGTCGAATCGCGGCACGTACCCCGACCGCCATGGTGCTGAGGGCCGAGTAAGGCCGATGGGGAAAGTGATAAACCCCCTCCTCAACCCTGGTGTCGGAGGGGGGACTCCAACCCGCTTCGGTGGGTTGCAACCCAGTCCACTTAATCGTGTACAAGGTCGAACCTCCTGTTTGTGTCGTAGCAATAGGGTAGACCGTCAAGGTCGGCTCATGCCGCATTACGGCCACGATGCCCTGCTCCACTGCGTCATCGAGCCGTATCCAATTCAGCATTGGGCCCCCGTCCGCCTCAAATGCGGACTGCTCCTGGGAGCTGAGCGAGGCGCAGCCGAAGCCGGTGCCGATCATCAGCGGGGTGAACGTGCCGGGAGGCGAAGTGTTGATCTGCACGATTAGACCTAAAACAAGCGATTCCCGGTGGGTAGGCCGTTGGCAACGGTCACAGCAGCCGCGGCGAGGCCCCAAGGGCGGCGTGAGGGTCTAACGGGTGCCCCGAAATGCAATTC
>Ga0307374_10013357_pt1 | contig 11373 bp, 11 predicted proteins | sample OX3MG_FD_202532 | JGI IMG/M metagenome (GOLD analysis project Ga0307374, IMG submission 202532) | Soil microbial communities from Risofladan, Vaasa, Finland - OX-3 | ecosystem: Environmental > Terrestrial > Soil > Coastal area > Acid sulfate soil | place: Finland: Risofladan, Vaasa | collected... | reverse complement strand
TAGTCCCATCCTGTTGGGACGACATTACATCGTAGATATCGACGTAGTCGCCGAAGACCGCTTGGGTGTCGCGGTCGTCCTCGGAAATCGGAGTGCCCGTAAGGCCGAGATAGACGGCATTGGGCAACGCCTCACGCATGTACTTTGCCAGGCCGTACTTGATAAGCCCGGTTTTTCCTTCCAGTTTGGCGGTAAAGCCGTATTGCGTGCGGTGGGCCTCGTCGCAGATCACGATGACGTTACGTCGGTCGCAGAGAACTGGCAGGTGCCCGCCGGGTTTGTCAGGTGCGAACTTCTGGATCGTCGTAAAAAACACACCACCGGCCACTTGCTGCGAAAGCAGCCGGCGTAATTGCCCCCGATCGTCAGCTTGCACTGGGTCGGTGCGCAAGACAGAACGGCAGGTGGAGAAAGTCTCGTAGAGCTGTCCATCGAGATCGTTGCGGTCGGTGACTACAACCACGGTGGGGTTCTCCAACTCCGGGGCCTCACGCAGCATGCCCACGTAAAAAAGGGCGACTAGGCTCTTACCGGATCCTTGAGTAAACCACATGACCCCGCCATGCCCTTCCTTTTCCACTGTGACCGCCTTGATGGCGCGCTCCACGGCCTTAAGCACACCATAAAACTGATGATAACCCGCCACCAATTTGGAGGTGCCCGCCCCGCTCACTTGGTAGGCCACGAAGTAACGCAGGTACTTCAGGAACACATCACGCCGGAACAGCCCCCGCACAAGCACTTCCAGTTCCAGGTGCTTGGCTGAATCCTCGATACCTTCGGCCACACGCCACGGCATGTAACGTTCTTCGTCCGCCGTGATGGAACCCACACGTGCCACAGTCCCATCGGAGATCACGCACACGACGTTGGGCTCGAAGAGCTGGGGGATCTCTCTTTGATAGTTTTGCATCTGCCTGAACGCCATCCACACGTCGGCGTTCTCGTCAGCGGGATTCTTGAGCTCAATGACAGCGAGCGGAATACCATTGACGAATACCGTCAGATCCGGACGGTCAGTTTTTCTTCCCTTGACTGTGAACTGGCTGATCACCAGCCAATCATTATTGGCTGGGTTTATCCAATCAAAGATATGAGCGTTAATAATGCGTTTGTGACCGCCCTGGGTTACCTCGACCGGAATGCCATCACGTAGCCAACCGTAAAGATCCCTATTCGCCTCTATGAGTGATTGACCGGAAAACTGCATCATCCGACGCAGTGCACTGGCGATGGTCGTCTCGTTAAGATCTTGGTTCAGGCGAGCGAGGGCGGTTGTCAAGCGGTCCTTGAGGATGACTTCTTTGTATGTGGTGCGTTCGGGGTGCGTGCCACCTGGGGATAATTCCTCACCCCTGTGGTAGACATAACCCAAGGACTGAAACCAGCCTATACAAGCGCGCTCAAGATCTTCTTCGGTCATAAGATCCCCAATACTCAGTGCAGTGCTTACTCGACGACGGATTCGATAAAGGTAGAAATCGCCATACTGCCGCTGCTTCCGGTCACAATGGGCGTGCTCAATTAGCGACGACGGCCGCAGGTGGAACGGCGGCGTTAGCGAGAGGCTCCGGAAAGATGGCGGATTTTAATTCATGATACGCCTGTGTCCCCCGTATGTACGCTGCCAGGGTCCTCTTGAATTCGGCGTTGGTCTTCTGACATTCACCACAAAGCGTTTTGAGTTGGTGGATAGTTTCACCCACCTTCAAATCTTGTCCAACGATGTCGGTCACGATTGTGTCGTAATTTGTGCGTGAGAATATCATGCCCTTTGAAGTGCAGAAAGCCACCAAAACATCGAGGTCAAGCAGGTAGTTTTCGATCTCTCGTCGGATGAGCATTCGATGGTGGAGGGCTTCGTTGAGCCATGCTGTGCGCTCTGCGTCGGACCGCTCGTCCCGGTCGGTAAGAAGGAGGAGCTCGACGTCCAAGAAAGCTTTGCTAAGTATTTTGATCGCGAGGCTTCCGTTCTTCTTCACTTCATTCGTACCGCCACTCGAAACGAAGAGCGTCGTCGAATCGTCCTTTTCGAAGATCTTGTTATATACGAATGCATCTAGTCCTTGTTCCCCTCTCGCCGCGTCCGGTTCAGCTCTCCCCTCGCAATAGACAATCCGTTTCGGCGCGATGAGTCCAACCAGATCGTCGAGCGCTGTTTCGAAAATACGCTGCCAGTTTGCTCGGGTCGGAGTGATAGGTCGGATTGTGTGCGTGCCGACAAAGTAGTTCTTCTCCGAGAAATCGAGGACAGCGCACTCACCAGTGAGTTCGTCTTGAAGCGCCCGCAAGAACCCGATGCTGTGCGTAGCGACCCACAGTTGGCAGTTCTGGGGAATCAACCGTTCAATGGCGACGAGTAACTTGTGCTGGATCGCCGTGTTGAGGTGAAGTTCTGGCTCGTCGATGCAGTAGATAGTGTCGTTATACTCCGGACTGCGGACAATAAAATCAATAATGATGTCGATGACTTCCTTCTCGCCTGATGATAGGTTCTGATAAGGAAAGTTCTTCGCATCCTCCTTCTCGAAGTATAGTTGACCCTTGCTCTCGATGACGTTTCCCATCGATGACACGCGCACGTCAAGAACTTCCTTCAGCACATCGTTGATTCGCCCGAGATTTTCCTGGCGAACCTGTTCACCCGTCTTCGCGCCATTCTCAAACTCCGCATAGGTAATGCCGAGCAGGCGCTCGTAGTTTTCTCGCAATCTATTGTCTAGTGCGATGCTACTGCTGGGTCTTTGAGAATCTTCAAGAATATCCGGCTGCGCGGAGATGTTTTTAACATCAAGGCTCGGCGTAAAACGGTAGGCCGAACGTATGTGGAAAGTTCTTTTTGTAATGCTCTGACCAGCACCTGCTCCTGCGAACGTTAGCGTAATGGCTTGATGTTTATCGTAGCCTTGGTTACGGAGAGCTTCGTTAGGATGGAAGGCGGTTTTATTAAAGAATGACGCCGGTAGGATGGTTTGCGCACCCTTAACATCTTTTAGTTTTTCTTCGAAAGCGTCGAAGACACTGCTCTTACCACATCCATTGGGTCCAACGAGTGCGACGATTCTTGCTGGATCTTGGCCTAGATCTATGGTTAGATCGTCGAACCGTTTGAAGCGTTTAAGTTGCAGCAGCCTGATCTTCATGCGCTCAGCTCCTGAACAAGAACCTCGCCAGAGATGGGCTTGACCAGTCGCATGCGGTGTAGGCATGAGATCATTTGCTGGGCTCGCATGTGGTACCCCGCATACTCACAAGTCATAGCACCCCTCCTTTGCCCAAAACCGCCCACGGTTGGTGTGGATCCTTGGCATGTTTGGTGTGGAAAACATTGCCGAACACGTCCTCGTAAAACAGCCACAATTCCCAAAGCCCGCCAGGAGCCTGCTTGTAATCGGTTTCATTGAATTTACCCCCGAACACCACCGGAATCATGAGAGGAGATTTACTGCGTCTGTTCGCACCGAGCGGCGGCAATTCACTCCATATCAAATACCCCGCCTTATCCGGAAAGCGCACACCCAGACGGAGGTTCAATGCGGGCCCAGTGCCGACATTTTTCATACTGCACTGCACAAAAAAACATATATCTGGTGCCGTAAAATTACGCTGGAGTTGCAAGGCATTGCCCCGTGTGTTTCGATCAACGCCGCCATTCAACACAAGTACACAAGCTGGTTTGAATGTATCCTGGTGGTGGCGTTTGTTCTGGAATATGACAATCACCGTTGTAATAACCATTGCCAAGGTACCTACAGCCATTGCGAAGGTACCTATGGCAGTGAGCGCCTCCCAAGATAACGCAAATGTCATATTGCTTCCTCCATAAAGTGCTCTGCACCCTTCACCCGTAACTTGCCGGAAATGAGCTTGGGCAGCAACGTGTCGCGCAGGGTGGCAAGAATATGGGATTCGTGGATTCCGGCGATCATTCGGTCAACGAGTGGCCGCACCTGCCTCGCGAACGTTTCAGCTATTGCTTTCGGCGGAATCACAAGCTCATATCGGGCCATGTCGCCCCAGCTTGTCCTTGGCATCTTTGTTCCAGTGGAACTGGCGCTCGTGAATTCGACAAAGGCATCACTTGAGATGTGGCAGAGATCAAACCCAAACCACTCATCGGTTTTTGGAGCCACAACCACGATGTCCGTAGAACACACGCCGTTAACCGGAGCGACGCCGACCTTGTGGAAATAGGGGCGGAGTTTCCCGAACAGGATCTCGCCCCTCTTGAATTCGAACTTGTTGCTTCCCAGCCCATCGGCGGTGCTCCACCCTGAGAGCGCGATGCTGCGCCTCGGCATGTGCTCAAGCGCGATGTAGGGTGTGGACGGTTCAATTTCGGTGGGTTGAACGCCACGACGCGGGTGCTCCGCAACGTCACCGAGATTGCCCACCTGCCAACCCTCCGGAATCTCCCCCAACTCCGAATCCTCGAAGGAATTCGGGAACAAGTCGGCGAGGGGTTTTGGAAGGCCGGGGTCGCGGCCCTCTACCTTGGCGCACACGGGGTCGAAATCCATGAACCACGACTTGAACAGCGCCCGTGCTATGGCTTCCAACGTATCGTTCATCCGCCGGTTCAGCTCGATCTTGTCGTCCAGCGTGCTGAGGATGTGGGCGATGGCGCGCTGTTCGGGAAGCACAGGAACATCTACTTCAATAATCTTAAACGTGTCTCGCGTAATTGTGTCGAAGACGCCTCCGTGCGCTACCTGCTTCATACCGGAAACGGCGTGACGCAGCGCATAATAGAGGAAATTAGTCTCTGCAATTCCCTGCCTCCCTCTGACTCCGTAGCACGATTGGTTGAATGCCATCGGCTTAGCGAGCTGTGCCACAACACCGACTGTGCCCCGAGCAGAAATAATAATGTCACCTTGATTGAGAACCGCTGTAGCACTCTCGGTGAGACCACGTTCAGTGATGGATTTCTCTGCGGTGCTTACCCATCGATATCCAGTATTAAAATCTGCTACGGAGAGCCACGGGATATCACCATCCCAGTAGTCAGGGACATTGGTCTTTGGCGTTCCGCCACTGATTAAATCAATAGCATCAGCAAGTGCCAGGCGCTTCCATTCACCCGCCATACCCAAGCTCCTTCAGGTTGGCGGCAATGGTAGCGTCCAGCTTCGCAACTTCCTTCTGTTGAAGTTGCAGCGTCGCAGTAAGCTTCTTCATCTTCTCGTCGAACAACTCGCCATCATCCTCCTGCGCCTTAGCTCCTACATACCGACCAGGAGTAAGTACGTGACTGTGCTGGAGGATTTCATTGAGCGTCGCAGACTTACAGAAACCCAACACGTCCACGTAACCGTTCTCCGCCCAACGGGTACCACGCCAGTTATGATACGTCTGTGCAATTTTCTTAATCTCTTCACCGGATAGTTCCTTTTGCTTCCTAGAGCCGAGAATCAGACTACCCATCCTACGGGCGTCAATGAACAGTACCTGCGCGCACCGATCATCCTTGCCGTTCCTGCCGGGTTTTTTCTCCCGTGACAGAAACCACAGGCAAGCGGGGATTTGAGTATTGGTAAATAACTGTCCCGGTAGGGCAACCATACATTCAACTATGTCAGCCTTGACGAGGTTGGTTCGGATTTCTCCCTCACCGGATTGGTTCGAGGACATGGAGCCATTGGCGAGCACCACACCGGCCCGACCCGTGGTTGCAAGCTTGGCGATCATGTGCTGGAGCCAAGCGAAGTTGCCGTTGCCGTTGGGTGGCACACCATACTTCCAGCGTGGGTCTTTGGCTAGTTTGTCAGCACCCCAATCCTCGGTGTTGAACTGAGGATTGGCGAGAATGTAGTCGGCTTTCAGGTCTGGGTGCTGGTCCCTGAAGAAGGTGTCGCCGTGTTCCTTGCCAAAGTCGTAGTCTAAGCCACGAACAGCAAGATTCATGCAGGCCAACTTGCGTGTGGTAGCGGAGAGTTCCTGACCGTAGATGACGGCCTGCCCGCGTTTGCCGCCGTGGACTTCGATGAACCTCTCCGAGTACACGAACATTCCGCCGGATCCGCAACAGGGGTCGTAGATGCGGCCCTCGAAGGGAGCGAGCACCTCAACCAACACTCGGACTACAGAACGTGGGGTATAGAATTGCCCAGCTTTCTGTCCCTCCTCAATGGCGAAATTACCCAGGAAATATTCGTACACCTCGCCAAACACGTCGCGCGAACCATGCACTTTCGGATCAAATTTCATGCGCCCGATGATTGCGAGCAGATCTCCGATCTTGCCGTGTTCCAGCGGCAGTCGCGCGAAATCCCGGTAGAGCACGCCGCGCAACTTCTCGTTCTCTTTCTCGATGACAGCCATCGCGTCATCAAGCAGGATGGATAGTTTGGGATCGCCAGCCTGTTTGAGTAATGTATCGAACCGCGCCTCCTGCGGAATCCAGAAGACGTTGTCCTGGGTGTAGGAATCGCGATCCTCCACCGCTTGCGCAATCCAATCGGTGCGCAGCGCGTTGTCCTCAATGTAGAACTCGGATTTTTGATCGATGGCACGGGTAACAATGAGTTCCCGTTGAGCATCGAACATATCTGAGACATACTTCAGGAACACAAGCCCCAACACGGGGTATTTGTACTCCGCCGCCGAGAGTGACCCGCGCAACTTGATGGCACAATCCCATAGGTATTCTTTGAAATCCTGTTCAGTCATGTGTACCTCATTTCGTATCTTCATCGGATTGCACAAGCAGCCAGGCGCGTGTTAAGGGCAACTCGGCACGAATGTCTTCCGGAAGCCGGTCGTATGTGCGGAATACCGCCGAGAGCATGTCCGCCTGATCCCAGAGACGGATTTGGAAGTGCTGAGCCTTGGCTTCTTGCTCGACCGCTTTGTTGAACCCGGCCCACGACACCAGCAAACCGAGTTCGGCCTTGTAGGTCTGCATGGTGCCTTGTAGATTGCGGTAGATTGTGACATTGGTGGGTGTGCTGCCGGATTTCACCTGCACTACCAGACGCGGGCTTTCGAGGCCGAGCGGGCCTTTGCCGGCCAGAATATCTACCCCACCGTCAGGACCTGGCGGCGAAACTTCAGTCTGGTAACCGTCTACCTCTAGGACGGCGGCCACGAGTCGTGCCAGTCCGTGGCCGGAGAAGTGGGATTGGATGAAGCGTGTAATCTGGTCACGGATGGCCGCCTCCAGGTCCGTCCCGGTCAGAGCGATTTCGCTCTCGTCGGATGTTTCTATACCCAGTTCGACATCACCTGGATCGGTCTTACCGGCTAGTACAGCCTGTATACGCTCCAACGCGTTGTTGCGCTTAATCTCGCACACTGTCATGAACGCGCCAAAGGAGTAGAGCAGGTCTTGCTTAAAAGTTGAACGCGGCACGTCCGACCGCACCCAGTCCATGGCAATGGCGTGGCGGCCATTTCCGTCTGAGGCGAGGTAGCGGTAGCCACCGATGACCTTCCCCAACGCGATCTGCGCCCTAGTCTTGAGTGGCATCACGACGATATCGCCTAACGCGATCCGATGGGCGAAGGTAAACAGTTGCGCTGAGTGATTTGTGATTCGTGCTGCGGGTGCCGTGGGATTAAGGTGCTGGAGAATCGTGGCCACCTCTTCTCGAGTCTTCACCGAAGAAAGATCGGGAATCTCCCGCCAACCAATGACCGCGAGACCGTTATCGAGACTGTAAGCCTCAGTCTCCCCGTGTCTACCACCACGTACCAGCCAGAGCTTCATATCAAACTCCCGTGGTCAAATTAACCTGGTAACTGTTAGTATAATGGTCATTATACAATTAGAATATCAAGACGCACAGTACTGAAATCAGGTTCTTGAAGCACATGATCGCGACGGCCCAAACATCGAAAAACAAACAGTACGCCCGGCGCCGGCCGAATGCAGCGTACCGAGTGAGGGAACATCTGCTACCGAAGGAGGTGGATCAGCTAATCCAAGCCGCCAGACGGCAGGGTCGTCACGGCCACCGGGATGCCACCATGATTCTAATAGCCTATAGGCATGGCCTCCGGCCCGTCGAACTAACCACCCTACGCTGGGACCAGGTAGACCTCAACGGGGGCACAATCCATATTCGCCGCGTGAAGGGCGGAACACCTTCTACTCATCCGATTCGGGGTCGCGAACTGCGGACCTTGCGGCAGTTGCGCCGCAATTACCCGGAGGGGCCGTATTTGTTCTCCTCGGAACGTGGCGGCCCGATGACCGTTGCGGGTTTTCAACGCATTGTGCGCAATGCCGGCAAAGCGGCTGACTTCGAGTTCCCGGCGCACCCTCACATGTTGCGGCATGCGTGCGGGTACTATCTCGCAAACAAGGGGTTTGACACGCGGGCAATTCAAGCGTATCTCGGACATCGCAACATTCAGCATACGGTACGCTATACCGAGTTGGCACCAAGCAGATTCAACGACTTTTGGCAGGACTAGGATGCGTTAGTCTCCAATGGACGAGTTCATCGAGGGCATATACATCCGTGAACTACTGGTGCAGTGCCAGTATGCGGTTGATGCGATTCGGCGAATGAATGAAGTTCTCGCAGCCCGCGGTAGTTCTTCTGAGTTTTTCCGTGAAGCCGGCGACTTTCTTCAACACAGCGGCGCTGTCTCTAGGCTACTTTGGCCACCCGGGAGCACAAATCGGGCAAAGAAAAAGCGAGCGAAGAAGCGCGGCGCCCATCTGCGGCAAGCGCTGAAGGTTGATGATGTTCACGTTCTCAGGGCCCGCACCTTGCGCGATCATTTTGAACACCTTGATGAACGCTTAGACGATTGGACAGAAACGAGCCCTCACAGAAATATTGTGGACCACATGATCGGTCCACGCACTGCCATTGGGGGCGACGCTATTAAGGACCAAGACATCATTCGTATGTATGATCCGAGCACGAAACTGATTGTTTTCCGCGGCGAGCGATTTGATATTCAAGCTCTGGTCAATGGCTTGAGCGAAGTGCAGTCCAAAGCATCAGAGCGACTTGCACAGTTGGAGGCTAACCGCCGGTTGCAGGCGACGCGCGTGAAGCCGCGCGCGCCTGAACCGAAACGTTGAACGGCTGCTTTCCGAACCAGCCAACTTCCGCTTCGGGTCGGCATGCGGCCCATGACCGACGGGCACATTCCGGCCAAGAATGGACATTCGCGCTGGTTTGGGTATCACGAAACCAGCTTTATCGACTAAACTACTTTGAACATGGCGTAAATAGCTCAGGTCACCTTGCAGTATTTATGAAGGCTCCCACTTTGTCGAGATGAGACTGTATTATTATCTAAGATCACCAAAAGCACTTAGGCGACAATTTGGATATCCAATGAAAATACCTAAAAAAGTTGATCGCGACACCATAGCTGAAGCGATCTTTGAAATACGATTTCTCGAGAAAAGCGAGCTATCTTTTGAATTACTCTTGGGGTCTATTTACCCCAGCGTTCACGCTGATTTTCCAAAAATTGTTGCACTTCCGATAACTCAATTACCAAGAACTTTAGTTAGCGCTGATCCAAATTTAAGGTATCAGCCCCTAAATCGATTGGATGGCGAACACTTTGGCATTTCCATTGGCAATCGTATCCTTGCTATACATTGCAAAGCTCCATATCAAGGATGGAGTAATTATAAATTCCAAATTATCCGTATTCTTGGGTTAGTCAAAAAGTCAGAGGTAATTGGAAGTTTAGAGCGAATTTCCATCAAGTATGTAAATGTTTTGCAGAAAGATGACTTTCCGGAGGGAATTGATGCATTGAAAGTCAGTTTGAAAATTGATGACCTTGAATATGACAAGAGTACAGTGCAGCTACGCAGTGAGATAATAGACAATGACACAATTACGATCGTCGAGATACTGACAAGTGCGATACTTACAATAGGTGACGGCAAACAAAGAGTCAATGGTGTACTAGTTAGCGTCGATACAGTGTGTAACAAGAATATTGAAAACTTTTGGGACAACACTGACAAATACCTTGAGCTTGTTCATCAAACAGAAAAAAATATATATTTCAATGTTCTTACTGAGACGACTCTTAAGAAACTCGGACCGGAGTACTAACGATGCATACATTTGATATATTTCGATCCGTAGAATGCGATGAGGATGACACTCATAGTATCGTTAACCCTAAAGTGCTTCTCCCTCTTATTCTCATCGCCCCTTTAATCCTTGGAACGCAGGGTAGAGACTATCTATCTAATAGATATAGTAATGGCATCCAATCGTCTATTCAATCTGTTCAAGTTGATGGTGAATCGAATACAGTCGCGTTGATTGCAGCGCTTGAAGACCTGACTCGGTCATTGGCGGAAAAGCAGAAAGATCTGCCGCCCAAGGCTGCTGAAATATTATTTCTAAGCAGATGGAAATGGTACGAATAGCTGTGTATGTCTGACGAACTAATTGAAAAACTTCACGAGTCGTTCCCTTGGTATCTGACCACGGAAGATAAGCGAGATCTTTACGCACAGTTTAAGTCATTCCCGAAACATAAAGGCTATTATTTGCCGGACACTATCTATCCGGACCTACTTTTGCAGGGCGATGGATGGGATAGTTTTATCGTCAGAGATATTGAAACAGGGGAAATGAAACTCATTCGTGGAATTATTATTTCCAATAGCTGCGACATTGACCCGGCAAATGGCATCAGAATCGGTCAGAAGATTTTGTGTGCACCAATAATTAAATTGAAATATTACTTAGATGCTCTGATGGAAAATGGTCATGAACAAGAACAAATTGACTCAATAGTTAGAGACATCAGAGATCAGCGCATCAGTTACATATTCCACTTGCCGGAGCGCGCTGGAATCATGGATGAGTCGATTGTACTTTTAGATGACGTGAATTCGAATCCATTATTGCATTACTTGGAAAAGACTAAAAAGAGTAAAATATTTTGCCTAAACCAGTTTGGTTTTTATCTATTCATAATAAAAATATCAATACATTTTACAAGACTGCGCGAAGAGCTGCGTCGATACGAAAAGATTTAGGTCAACGCAGTGTGGCTAGTTACTTACTACCCCGCCGACCGGCCTTTACGCTTTGGTCCCCTTCATAAGGTTAGCTCTTAAGGGCATGGAGTACCTACACTCAGAAGCGCACGACTTATGCCTAGTGTTGAATGACCGCTTCGGAGGAGATCGACCGACCTATAATGGGTCGATGTGAGACATTCAATCCAAATCTATGTCCAAATTGCTGGTGCGTTTGGGGCCAGAACTGGTGACGTTTTTGAGACCAAAATCAGTGGCGGAATAATGGGCCATAATATGCGTCCTAACCAAAGGATACTGATTCTCATGGGCATACATATGAAAAGGTCAGCTTCTTCCGGGAATAGGTGGGAAATCACGATTTGTCTTGCATCTCAAGGACTTAA
>Ga0307374_10013356_pt1 | contig 11374 bp, 10 predicted proteins | sample OX3MG_FD_202532 | JGI IMG/M metagenome (GOLD analysis project Ga0307374, IMG submission 202532) | Soil microbial communities from Risofladan, Vaasa, Finland - OX-3 | ecosystem: Environmental > Terrestrial > Soil > Coastal area > Acid sulfate soil | place: Finland: Risofladan, Vaasa | collected... | reverse complement strand
CCCCCCCCAGATCCGCCCGGCGTTCTCCGAGGCCCGGCGCCACCTGCGCACCGTCCTAGCCTGGGGCCTGGCCGTGGGCCTGGCCCTGGGATTCGCCACCATGGTGGTCGACCGCTGGGGGAAGGTGTGGTTCTCGGTGACCCTCGGGATCGTGGTCGCCGTGATGATGGTGGCCTATGTGTCGGTCCCGGCCCGGCTCATCGGCGTGAAGTCCGAACGGTCGAGGAGGGACAAGCTGGCCGCCTCCGCCGTCGGAGGGGCGATCGGGGCGATGGTCTGCGCACCACCGTTCGCACTGGGCCGGGTCGCCATCCTCCTGCTCGGCTCCCACACCTTCCGCTACCTGGCCATCGTGATGCTGGCCGTCGCCGTCGTGCTCCAGACCGGCGCCACCAGTTCGGTCAAGGCCATCAAGATGAGCGCCAAGCTCACCGTGGGGCGGCCCCCCGACCGGGACGGGACGAGCCAGGGGACGACACCGGCACGCTCTCCGGGGTAGCGGCGGGGGGCCGGCCGCCGCGATCCACTCCTTGGACGGCCCCAGCCGTCACCGGGCCCGGCATCCCCCGGTCCGCTACCGTCCCTCCCGTGGAGGGTGAGCGTCCGGGGGGGCCGAGGGGAAGATGGGGGAGGGCTCTGGCCCTGGGCCTGGTGGGCCCGCTGCTGGTCGGGTGCATGGCGGTGGCCACCCCGTGGGCCCCGACGGCCGTCGCTGCTCCGCCGACGAACACGGTGGGAGATCCGGCCTCCCTGGTCCGACCCCTCGACGGGACCGGCACCGGGCCGGTCAGCCCGGGGACGGTGGGGGAGTTCCCCGGCGCCGACCTCCCCTTCGGCATGATCCAGTGGAGCCCGGACACCACCCCGGACGTGGCGGCGTCGGGCGGGGGCTACTCCTCCGCCGACTCCGCAGTCAACGGGTTCAGCCTCGACCATCTGAGCGGGACCGGCTGTCCCAGCTACGAGGACGTGCCCATCCTCCCGACGGTCGGACCGGTCGGCCCTGCCCCGGCCGGCGCGTCGGACTCGTTCTCCCACGCCGGGGAGCACGCCGCCCCCGGCCGCTACGCCGTCACCCTGGGCCCGTCGGGGATCGGCACGCAACTGGCCGTCACCATGCGGACCGGTCTGTCACGCTTCACCTACCCGGCCACCGCTGACGCCAACGTGCTGGTCAAGGTGGCCGACAGCGCCAACCCCGCCGTCACCTCCTCGGTGCGGGCGGTGGGCCGTGACGAGCTCACCGGACACGTGACCAGCGGGGGCTTCTGTGGGACCGGCGGCAACTACACGCTCTTTTTCGACGCCCGGTTCGACCGCCCCTTCGTCGGGACCGGGAGCTGGGACGGCTCCTCGGTCGCGCCCGGCAGTTCATCGTGCACCGGTTCGGCCTGCGGCGCCTACGTGACCTTCGACACCCGGTCCGACCGGTCGGTCATGATGAAGGTGGGCATCTCGTTCGTGAGCGCGGCCGACGCCGCCGACAACCTGGCCGTGGAGGATCCCTGGTGGTCGCTCGACCGGATCGAGACCAGAGCCACCGCGGCGTGGAACGCCGTCCTCGGTCGTATCGCCGTGGGTGGGGGAAGCCCGGCCGAGCGGCGGACGTTCACCACCGCGCTCTACCACTCCCTGCTCGACCCCGACGTCGTCAGCGACGACAACGGCGAGTACCGCGGGTCCGACGGGCGGATCCACCGGTCCGCGGGGCGCGCCCACTATGCCAACTTCTCCGAGTGGGACATCTACCGGTCGGAGATCCAGCTGGTGTCGCTGGTGGCCCCGAAGCAGGCCGGCGACATGGTCCAGTCACTGGTCGACGACGGGACCCAGAACGGCTGGCTCCCCAAATGGGCCATCGTGGGAGGCGACGAGTCGCAGATGAACGGGGACTCCGCCGACCCGATCATCGCTGCGGCCTATGCCTTCGGGGTCAGGGACTTCGACGTGCACCGGGCCCTGGCCGAGATGGTCAAGGGCGCCACCGAAGCCGAGTCGGGGCACGGGCTGGAGGTCGAGCGCCAGTACCTGAGCCAGTACCTGAGCCAGCATTTCGTTCCGGCCGACTCCCTCGACCTCACCTCCATCGACTACTCCATCGGGGGATCGGTCACGCTGGAGTACGCCATCGACGACTTCGCCATCGCCAGGATGGCCCTGGCCCTCGGCGATCACACCGTGTACGAGACCATGATGCAGCGGGCCCACAACTGGCAGTACCTGTTCAACCCGACCACCGGCTACGTCCAGGCCCGGGCGGGTGACGGCAGCTTCCCGGGTGGTCCGGCCTTTGCGACCTCGCAGTTCGAGCCTGGCGGCCAGCTCGGCTTCGAGGAGGGGAACGCCATCCAGTACACATGGTCGGTTCCCCAGGACCTCTCGGCCCTGGCCACCCTGATGGGCGGTGACGCCGCCGCAGTCGGCCGACTGGACACCTTCTTCAGCTCCCTCAACGCCACCCGCTACCAGCCCTACGACTGGGCCGGCAACGAGCCGGGCCTCTGGACGCCGTGGGAGTACGACTACGTCGGTGCACCGGAGCGGGCCCAGGCCACGGTCAGGACCATCGCCGACGAGCTGTACGCCGACGCCCCTGTCGACGAGCCCGGCAACGACGACCTCGGCGCCATCTCGTCGTGGTACGTGTGGGCCGCGATCGGCCTCTACCCGGTCACTCCGGGGACCGGCGACCTGGCCCTGGCCAGTCCGCTCTTCCCCACGGTCTCGGTGCTCCTCCCCGACGGCCACCGGCTGGTGGAGCACGCCCCGCATGCGTCGACCTACGAACCGTACGTACACAGCCTGACGGTCACCGGGGTGAACCGGCCGTCCCCGGAGCCGTCATGCCCGGCCTCGGCGTCCGCGTCCCGGTCGACGTCCCCTTCGGCGTCCGCGTCCCGGTCGACGTCCCCTTCGGCGTCCGCGTCCCGGTCGACGTCATGGTCCCAGCCCTGGCTGCCGGCATCGGTCCTCACCACCGGTGCCGTACTGAACTTCGGGCTTTCCTCGCGGCCCGACCCGTCGTGGGGGACCGACCCCGGAGCCGCCCCGCCCTCCTACGGCACCGGTCGGCTCCCGGCTGTCGGCTTCTCCCTTCCGAGCGGTGTTACAGCCTTGGCCGCCGGACAGACCACCACCGTCGAACTCGGCGCGGCCGCGGCGCAACCGGGAGCATCGGTGGTCCACTGGAGCGCAGCCGGCGCCGGGCTGAGCGTCACCCCGAGCAGTGGCGAGCTGGAGGTGGGCGGCGGCTGCCCTTCGCCGGCCACCGCGTCGCCGGCCACCGAGGACCTGACCGTGGGCGCCCCGGCTCCGGGCAGCTTCGCGCTCGACATCAGCATGCAGGACGCCAACGGCACGCCGCTCCCGCCGGTAGTGGTCGACGTACAGGTCTCCGGCTGAACCGCTCCGGATCCGTCGGCGCGGCCAGAGCCGGTGCGAGCCCGAGGCGTCAGCCCGCATCCGTACTCAGCTGGGAAACGTGAACAGGAACAACTGCGTGGCGTAGGCCACCAGGCGGGGCAGGTCGGTCCCGTGCACCCCGCAGTCCCACAGGGCCACGTCGGCCGAGGCGTAGCCGTCGCCGGCGAACCGGGCCCGGTTGTGGGCCAGCACCCAGGCCGACCGGCAGTGACCGAGCAGGTGCACGGTGAGGTCGACGCTCGGGGCCCACCAGCCCGCGTCGACCCGGCCCACCTTCTCGTGCACGGCACCGGGCATGGTGTCGGCCAGGACCACCAGGGCGAAGGGGTCGACGGTTCCGTCGTCGAGGAGCGGCGGCTGGTCGAACCGGTACCAGCTCACCCGTTCGGCGCGGTCGGGGACGTACTCCTCCCACGGCGGATGGCCACGCGCGGTCCGGCCCTCGACCAGCGTGTCCCAAAAGGGCATGGGAGGGAACTGCTCCACCCCGGGCGGGGGAGGGTCACGCCACGACGGGCAGGCCGTCGGGGGAGGGACGTCGGCCGGAGGAGCGAGGTCGGTGAACTCGAAGCCCGGCCGGGTGGCCCCGAAGATGCCCGTTGTCAGGTGACCGCGGGCGGCTCCGACGTTGGCCACCTCGGCCCGGAGGTGGGACATGGAGCGGCCCCGCCGGAGCAGCTCGACCTCCACGATGACCGGACCTTCGGCCACCTGGGCGGCGAAGGTGGTGTGAAGGGTCCGCACCACCTGGCCCGGATCGCCGAGCTCCTCGCTCATGGCCCGCAGTGCCATCGCGGTGATCACCCCGCCCTGGGGAAGGGGGTTCAGGTTCCACTCCGAGCCGATCGCCCCCTCGTACCGGCCCGCCCCGGCGGGACGCACCGCGGTGGAGGCGACGAAGGGGTTGGTCACGAGCGGAGATGCTCCCCGCCGACGGTCAGCGGTGTCAACCGGATCGTCGCGGTGCCACGAATTCCCTCGTTTCCCCAGGTCAGCACCGGAACGAGATCGGCTATCGTCAGGCCGGGGCACCCAGAGGGGCGTCCTCGGACCGGCCGGTCGCCTCGAGGAGTGGAGTAGGACGATGAACATCGTGGTCAGCAACGTGAAGGGCGGCGTGGGAAAGACCACGACCACGGTGTACCTGGCCGCGGCGGCCGCGGGCAGGGGCTGGGACCCGGTCACCCTCATCGACGCCGATCGTCAGGCGTCGTCGGCCGAGTGGCTCGAGGAGAGCCCGATCGTCGGGGTGGACCTGGTCGAGGCCCCGTCGGAGCGGACCGTGGCCCGGGCCATGGGGGGCGACGAGGGCCTGACCGTGGTGGACACGCCCCCCGGTGACGAGCGGATCGTACGTGCGGCATTGGAGCGGGCCGACGCCGTGGTCATCCCCACCCGGGCCGGAGGTGTCGAGTACTCGAGGGTGGTGGCCACCCTGGAGATGATCGGGAAGCGCACCCCCCACGGGCTGGTGATCTGCGCGGCTCGGCTCGGCACCAACGACCTCGACGCCGCCGTGCAGTGGTGGACCGAGTCCGGGGTCCCCATCTGGGGGATCATCCCCGAACGCGTGGGGATCGCGGCCGGTCCCGAGTCGAGGCTCTACCGCGAGGGCCTCGACTCCTACGGATCAGTGCTGAAGAAGGCGCTCCGCAAGCGCTCCGCCTGAGGCTCAGGCGCCGCCGGGATCCCCGAGCTCGCCGGGCCCGGCCGGGACGTCGACGGCGTGGGAGCGCAGGGCCTCGAGCGGCACCACGTCCAGGCAGCGCTCGTGGGTGGAGGCCAGCACCACGTAGGCCGCGGCCCCGTCATGGTGGGCCCGGAGCCAGTTGACGGCGGTCACACACCAGCGATCCCCGGGCACGAGGCCCGGAAACCGGTACCGGGGCATGGGGGTGACGAGGTCGTTGCCGATGGAGCGCTGGTGCTCGAGGAACTCCGCGGTGACCACGGCACAGATGGTGTGGCTGCCGCGGTCCTCGGGCCCGGTGGTGCAGCACCCGTCCCGGTAGAAGCCGGTGAGCGGGTCGGTGCCACACGGCTCGAGCTCGCCACCCAGTACGTTGCGATCGGCCATGCCAGCAGTATCGCCCACGCCCGGCCGGCCCGACGACCCGGCCGGGCCCGGCGCCCACCGGGGCGGGGGCCGGGCACCGGGGGTCAGTTGTAGTCGTCGAGGGTGACCCGGTCGCCCACGCCGGCGTCGGTCAGGGCGATCTCGAAGCCGTCGACCATCTCGATCTGCTGGAGGGCATCCACGTGGCCCGTCCCGCCACCGCGCCACTTGGCCCGGGCCCGCACCTTGGCCTCCTTCAGGTCCGGGGCCACCACCAGGACCACCTCGTGGCCCTCGCCCATCCGTCCACCGTCCAGGGCGCCACCGAGGTATGCCACGTAGAGGTGCATGGCTCGACAGTACCGGCACTACCCGCCGGAGTCCGGCGCCGTGGCCGCCGCGGTGAGCTGGGACGCCTTGGGCGTACCGGTGAGCGTGGTCTTCGGGTGGACCGGCAGGACCACGGGCGAACGAGGAGCCTGGTTGAAGTCGAAGTCACCGACCAGGTTGCCGAGGATCCTCTCGTTCTCGCGGACGCTGGGCCTCGGGTCCGGACGTCCGTCGGTGGCGGGGTTGATCCGCTGCCCACCGAGGAAGTCGTCCTCGATGAACTTGTCGTAGGCGTCGAAGCTGAGCGTCTGGTGATCGACGTACCCCTTCTTGGCGTAGGGGCTGATCACCATGCCCGGCACCCGGAGTCCGTAGCCGTTCTGGTCCACGGTCGGGGGGACCACGTGGTCGTAGAAGCCGCCCCAGTCGTCCCAGGCCAGGAAGATGGCCGTCGAGTCCCAGTCCGGACTGTGCATGACGGCGTTGACCAGGCTGGTCACATAGCTCTGCCCGAAGCTCACCGGGGCCGGTGGATGTTCGCTCACCGCGCCGGACGGCACCACCCACGACACGGCGGGAAGCGTGCCGGCCTTGGCCGCGGCGTAGAACTTGGTGACGTCCTGGATGTTCCCGAGCTGGTGGTCGTTCTGGACCGTGTTGAACCAGGGCAGCGGGTTCCAGATCCCCGGCGTGTTGGAGCGCTGCTGGACCGGCGCACAGGTCTCGGCGGCGTCGTTCTCGCAGTCGGGCTCGGTGCCGCTCACCACGTAGTAGCCCCAGCTCACGTGATCCTTGTGCAAGAGGTAGGTCAGATCGGTCCAGGCGTAGACGGGCTGGCTCCCGCCCGTGCCCTTCACGACACCACGCTTGTTCGTCCTGGTGGCATTCTTCGGACCGGCCTGGCCACCAAGTACGGCCGGGGCGTTTGCCGGCCGCTCGGTCGGCCTGGTCTGCAGTGCGTTCACACAGCTCGACGGGTTGTCCTCCTGGGTGCAGTACGCCGACCACTCCGACACCAGGAACAGGTGGGACGGCAGGCTCCACGAAGCATTGGGCTCGAACATGTGGTCCTGGAGGACGAAGTCCTTGGCGTAGGTCCAGTAGTTGGGGATGTCGCTTTGGGTGTGGTAGCCCATGACGTCCGGAGCGGCCGAGTTGGTACAGGCCGGGTCGGTGGGGTCGAGACAGCCCTTCCGGCCCGACTCCGCCTGCCCGATGAATCCGTCCATCTTGCCGCTGTTGACATCGGCGGTGGCGTTGGGTGCCGAGTGGGGACCCCCGCCGTTGACGTCGGCATGGTCCACGTAGGGCGCCACGCAGGCGTTGGTGGACGGGTCGGGCACGCACACCGTCGGCTGGCCGTTCTTGACGGGGATGCCGTCGGCGCCGGGGAAGGTGCCGAAGTAGGAGTCGAACGAACGGTTCTCCTGCTGGATGACGATCACGTGCTTGATCTTGTGGATCCCGGCGGGAACGAGATAGGTGCCCTTCGGCCCTCCCGCCACCCTCTCGGGTTTGGCAGCCGGGGCCGATGATCCGCTGCCGCAGGCCGCGGCGGCGAAGGCCACCGCCACAACGATGCCGGTGGCGACCCACGTCCTCGGGCGGGCGGTGCGGCGGATCTGCATCAGGGGCTGGCGCATCGGTTGGTGCCTTTCGTCGTATCGGGCTGCTCGAGGGCACTCATCGGCGGGCGGCCGTCACCGCCGGCCCGTCGAAGGTGGCGGCGTGGTTGGCGGTCGGTCCGAGCGCACCGGCCTTGCCGGTCGGCGGGACGCGGCGGTGCCCTGTCCGGCCAATGCCGGCCCGAGGAGCGGCCCGGTCAACCGGGTGGACGACCGCATGCTCGCAGTATGGGACCGGCCCCGCCGACTGTCAACCAAGTTTACATTAGGGTACTGTGAGCAGCATGCCGGGAGCCAACGGACGCGTGCAGGACGACGGCCGGGCCGACCTTCGCGGCCGGACCCGGGTGGCCGTCGGGCTCGGCCCCGCCCTGCGCCGTGCCTGGGTCGGCTACCAGCGGCGCCTGGACGAGGCCATGGCCGCGGCGGGTTTCGACGACCGGAGGTTTCCCGACGGCCAGGTGCTCCGCCTGTGCTCGGATGCCGCCGGTGCGACGATCGCCGCCGTCGGAAGGGACCTGGACATCACGCGGCAGGGTGCCGGCAAGGTGGTCAACCGCCTCCGTGATCGCGGCTACCTGTCGATTGCCGAATCGTCGACGAGCGGACGGGAGAAGTCCGTGACGCTGACGCCACGGGGGGCGGCGTATCTCGAGGCGCAACGAAAGGCCGTACGGGCCATCGAACAGGAGCTCCGCAGCGAGCTCGGCCGGTTGGAGTTCGACGGTATCTACCGGCTGCTGGACATCCTGGCCGAGGGGCAGGAGACGAGCATGAGGGGGTACCTGCAGCGCTCGGTGTCGAGCTTCGCCGACCCCCTCCCGCCGTCAGGGACTTCCGCCCATGGATGAGGCCTGCTGTACCGGGGTGCCCACGTGTTGACGACCGTCGGGACGATCCTGGCCGTCGGTGGCCGGCACGGCCGCCACGGACTGCGGATCGTGGCACTCGTCCTCCTCGTCGCGGCGGTGGTGGCCATCGTGTTGTGGATGCGACACCGCCGGCGGACCGGCAAACCCTCCCATGCAGAGCCGCCCCTGGGGGACCAGCCCGACCTTCCGGCGCGTTCGGGTGCGGGAGTCGTGAGCGGATCCGACGGCAAGCCGGGGAGGCGTCGGCCCCGCGGCGAGGAGAACACGATCGAGGCCAGAGGCCTCACCAAGCACTACGGGGAGAAGCTCGCCGTCGACGATCTCAGCTTCGACGTGCGACCCGGGAGTGTCACCGGCTTCCTCGGACCCAACGGGGCCGGAAAGTCCACCACCATGCGCATGATCATGGGCCTCGACGCACCGGACAGGGGCGCCGTGCGGGTGCACGGGCGTTCCTACCACGACCTGGGCTGGCCGCTGCGCGAGGTGGGGGCCCTGCTCGAGGCCGACGCCATCCACCCGGGTCGGACCGCCCGGGCCCATCTGTGGATGTTGGCCAGGACGAACCACATCCCCCGACGGCGCGTCGACGAGGTGCTCGACCTCGTCGGTCTCACCTCGGTCGCCCATCAGCGGGCGGGCCAGTTCTCGCTGGGCATGAGCCAGCGCCTCGGCATCGCGGTGGCGCTGCTCGGAGATCCCGGTGTCCTCATGTTCGACGAGCCGGTCAACGGGCTCGACACGGACGGGATCCGATGGGTGCGCCAGCTGCTCCGACGGCTGGCCGGCGAAGGCCGTGCCGTCTTCGTGTCCAGTCACCTGATGAGCGAGATGGCCCTCACCGCCGACCAGGTGGTCGTCATCGGCAAGGGTCGCCTGATCGCCGAGATGCCCATCGAGGAGTTCACGACGAAGAACTCGCACGCCTACGTTCGGGTGCGCTCGCCCCGGCTCGGGGAGCTCCGGTCGGCGCTGACCCGGGCCGGGGGGTCCGTCGCCGATGCCGGTGACGGATCCATCGCCGTGCGGGGTCTGTCGCGAGAGCGGGTGGGGGAGGTGGCGTGGAACAACGCGCTCCTCCTCCACGAACTGGCCACGCAGTCGGCGTCGCTGGAGGAGGCGTTCGTGGAGTCCACCGAGGGTGATGTCGAGTTCAGCAGCGCGTCGACCGCGGACACTGGAGGCAAGGACGGTGACCGACGATGACGACCACCCTGGACGGCACGGCACAGGACGCGGGGGATCGGGACGACCGCTACGGGTTCGGCGGGATCCTCGGCTCCGAGTGGACCAAGCTGACCACGGTCCGGTCGACGGTGTGGACGCTCCTGGCCACCGCGGTGGTCGGGATCGGACTGGGAGCCATCGTGACGTCCGCCCAGGCGGCACGGTGGGCGAGCCGGAGCCCGGTGGCTCGGGCGGCGTTCGACCCGACCCGCTCCAGTCTGGCCGGAGTCCTCTTCGCCCAACTGGCCATCGGGGTGCTCGGCGTCCTGGTCGTCAGCGCCGAGTACAGCACGGGGACCATCCGTGCCACCTTCTCCGCCGTGCCCCGCCGTCCGCTGGTCCTGGTGGCGAAGGCGTGTGTCTTCGGAGTCGTCACCCTGGTCGTGGGGGAGATCGTCTCGCTCGTGGCGTTCCTCATCGGCCAGGGGATACTGTCCGGCAAGACCCCGACGGCCGTGCTCTCCGACCCGGGCGTCATCCGCGCCGTCAGCGGCGGCGGACTCTATCTCCTCGCCCTGGGGCTCCTGGCTCTCGGACTGGCGTGGATCATCCGGGTCACTGCCGCGGCGATCAGCACCTTCGTGGGCATCCTGTTCATCCTCCCGATCATCGCCGACGTGCTGCCGTCGTCGTTCACCAGCGACATCAGCCGGTTCCTGCCCGCCACCATCGGCACGGTGATGATCTCGGCCCACTACCACGGCACCGACCCGTTCGGCCCGTGGACGGGCTTCGCACTGTTGAGCGCCTACGCCGCACTGGCATTGCTGGTCGGGGGGGTCCTGCTCGTGCGCCGGGACGCCTGAGGACCCGCTCCGGCCCCCCCTCCTCCCGCACCGCCGGCCGGGCTCCGCGCCTGCCGGCCCGAGACTCAGGTGCTCCCGACGAACGCCACGACCACCCGGGCCAGGTCGGGGCCCTTGTCCTCCTGGAGGAAGTGGCCGCCCCCGACGATGGTCGTGTGGGGCTGCCCGGCGGCGCCGGGGACCCGGGCCTGCAGGACCCGGTCGGAGCCTGCGGTGATGGGGTCGCCGTCGGAGAAGGCGGTGAGGAAGGGCCTGTCGAAGGACTCGAGGACGGTCCAGGCCGCCCGGTTGGCCTCGGCGGCGGGATCGTCGGGGGAGATGGGCACCAGGGTGGGGAACTGGCGGGCCCCCTCCGAGTAGGTGGAGTCCGGGAAGGGTGCGTCGTAGGCGGCGATGACCTCCGGGGCCAGATCGGACACGCAGCCGGCGTTGACGATCACCCCGGTGGGGAAGGGCTCCACCTCCTGGGAGAACCTGAGCCATCCCATGAAGGCGTCTCCGGGGTGGGAGTCGCCGGTGGGCAGGAAGGTGTTCGCCGCCACCACCCGGGCGAAACGGTCGGGATGCTCGCCGACCAGTCGGAGCCCGATCAGGCCTCCCCAGTCCTGGCAGACCAGGGTGATCCCGGAGAGGTCGAGCCGGTCGAAGAGGAGCTCCCGAACCCACTCCACGTGCCGGGCGAAGGTGTACTCGCCCCGGGGGGTGGGCTTGTCCGAGCGTCCGAAGCCCACCAGGTCGGGGGCGACGGCCCGTAGCCCGGCGCCGGTCAGCACGGGGATCATGTGACGGTAGAGGAAACTCCACGACGGCTCGCCGTGGAGCAGGACCACCACCGCTGCATCGGCTGGGCCTTCGTCCACGTAGTGGATCCGCAGGGCCCCCCCGTCCTGGTCGGAGAGGTCGGCATAGTGGGGCTCGAAGGGGAACTCGGGCAGTCCTTCGAAGCATCGGTCGGGAGTCCGGAGGACCTCCATCGGTGGTCACCTCGTGGTCGGTCGGCGGTCGGGACGCGGCTGGGCCGGCTGCCCGGGAGGA
>Ga0307374_10013355_pt1 | contig 11375 bp, 11 predicted proteins | sample OX3MG_FD_202532 | JGI IMG/M metagenome (GOLD analysis project Ga0307374, IMG submission 202532) | Soil microbial communities from Risofladan, Vaasa, Finland - OX-3 | ecosystem: Environmental > Terrestrial > Soil > Coastal area > Acid sulfate soil | place: Finland: Risofladan, Vaasa | collected... | reverse complement strand
CGGGAAGCCACCCGGAGAAGAGGACGGTGTGATCGGTTGCGCTGAAGTAGGATTGGATAGTGTAGTACAGCTCGTTCATGCGCAGGTTGGCCCAAAGACTTCGCAGCTCCTCGGCCCTCTCTTCGACGATCGAGCGCACCTCCCCGGCAAGGCGGGCCTGCTCGTCGCGCATTCGGGTGAGCTTGACGGACAGGTCGGCCAAGACCCCTTGTTGGAGGCCCGATACCTCGCGCGGGAACTCGATCCTTTTCCATGCGTGGTCCGCGAGAATGCGTTCGACCGCCTGATCGTCCCGTCTCATGGAGATGATGAGGACCGTAATAGCCTTCTCGTCTTCGGCGAAGTTGAGCACGACGGAGGGGTGCTTCTGCATCGCCTTCTCGAGCGAGGAGAAGCGATCGACGGGCACCGCGCCGGCCTGGATCGTGAGGAAGGAGTACCGCGATCGGGCGCGCACCGCAGCGCCGACGTCCCCAAAGAGCCGCATCTGCCGCTCGATCTCCTCGACCTTGAGGATCTCCGTCTGGAGGTTCTTCTGCCGGTCGCGAACCGCTTGAATACGGGTCGTAACCTGGTCGATCGCGCTCGCGGTCTCTTCGTGGTCGATCGAGGTGAGCCTGGCGACGTCGAGGCTCTCGGGATCGCCCGGCGAGAGGTCCGCCGCCTTGAGGACGGTCTCGATGCGCTTTCGCAGCTCGCCGACCTTTCCCGCCGCGACACGGGGGCTTCGTGCGCGGACCTGTGAGCCCCAGGCGCCCGCAAGCTCTTTGATTCTGACGAACTCGATGACCCCCTGGTCGAGCAGCTCCTTCGTTATACGGTCGGCGTCTTGGGCGAGAACGACGGCGACCAGGTGCTTCATGCGCGCGGTAACCATCATGGCCGTCGTGCCATCCTTTCCTCCGAGATGCCGTAGGACTTGGCGTTCAGGATAGTCATCACCTTTCGCATTTCCTGGCGCCTTAGCACGAAGTAGGCGAGAATGATTCCCACGGTGAAGGGATAGCCGGCGAGGCACTTGCGCACTTCCGCCTCCAGCACCTCTTCGAGGATCTGTTCGATCAGGATGACGCGCCCGGTGCCGTACTTCTCCCTGCCCGCGAGGAGGGTTTGGAGCGCCGGATGCTGCGCGCTCACCAGGGTAGCGACCGCCCCTTCCGGATCCGGGGAGGAGTAGGCGGTCTCGATGGTCACCCTCCGGATCGAGCGGCCGTGCGGGATGACCAGACGCATGGTCCGCTCGAGGGGTAGATTGTAGAAATGTTTGAATCGGGTAATCCAGGTGACGTTGAGAAGGTCGATCTCAACGCCGACTATGCGGTGCGCGATCGCCGCATCGGTGCGATCGAGCCTGTCGATCGCTTGGACGAGCTGCCGGTAGTAGAGCTGGTCGAGTGCAACCTCGATCGGGAAAAGGCTCTGTTCGGCCTTCAGCTCGTCGGCCTTCGAGGCGATGACCGCGGCGTACGGGGTCTTCTTGAGGATCTGAACAACCTCTTCCACCCCTGCGGCGGCGAGGATGCGATCGACCTGGAGATCGTAGCAGACCGTATCGCGCAGCTGGTAGCCGATCGAGTCCGTGATGTCCCGGCGGCGCACGGTCTTGTCGAACCAGAGGCGCAGGCTGTTTTTCAAGCTCCCGATGTCGTAGTTCATCTCGAGAGCCACGATCAGATCCCGAATCCTAACGCGCACCTGGCGCTCCAGATCACGGAGGAGCGCGATCTCCATCCGGAGAAGGGCCAACTCGCTCATTTTGAGATCGCCGGTTTGGTTGTAGGTCGAAACGATGGGGTCGTAGGGACCGCCCTTCAGGAGCTCTATGGCCTCGGGCAACGATTGAGAGCGTCCCATCTGGGCGAGGAACTCAGGGGAGAGGAACTTGCTTATGCGCGCACGGAGCTTGGCGTTGATAAAGGCGTAGTTCTGTATTGGGCTGGCCAAGAAGCTCCCCTCCTTCTCGCCTGCATGCCTGGGGCACGGCGCGGGCAGTCCATGGGCACTCTCGTAGCTCTGACGCGAGTTATGAACGAGGTCCGACGCTTGGGGTGACGATGAGCTTGACGATTCTCTCGACTATCGCGTCGAGAGAAGCCGAGCGCGTCTGTGCGACTGCATGCTGCTCTTCTCGCGCTTGGCGAACAGCGTTGTCGCGCTCCCTATTCGTATCTGAACGTGCGGCGTCCACGCGCGAGCGGATAAGATCGGCTGCCTGCTCGCGTGCGCGCTTGATCGAATCGACCATCTCGGCGTCGGCTGCTTCTTTCTCCTCTGCGAGCCGACGGCGGGTTTCCTCGATCATGCGGGCGGATCGCTCCTCCACCTTCAGGATTGCATCAACAATCTCCTGCATTGAGGGGACCTCGTCTGGCACTAGTTGATGTGACATTATATAATTCGGAAAGACTGTTAGTAGCATCTTACTACGTTTTCCGCAAAGAGAAAAGAGGGCGGTGAGAGAAATGAAATACCGAGTGCTCGGCAAGACTGGGTTCAAGATTTCGGAGATTTCCCTCGGCACCTGGCAGGTAGGAGGGAAGTGGGGGGAGCGCTTCGACGAGGCAAACGCCGAGCGCATCGTGAATCTTGCAATCGATTCCGGCGTCAATTTCATCGACACGGCCGATGTATACAGCGACGGCCTGAGCGAGGCGGCAGTCGCGAGGGTGGTGCGCTCACGCAGCGAGCGGGTCTACATCGCGACGAAGTGCGGCAGAAAGATCTCCCCACACGTCGCAAAGGAGTACACTGCGCCGCGCCTCGTCTCGTTCGTCGACAAGAGCCTCAAGAACATGGGACTGGAGACTATCGATCTCATCCAGCTCCACTGCCCGCCGACCGAAGTCTATTACCGTCCCGAGATCTTCGAGACCTTTGACCGGCTGAAGGATGCCGGAAAGATCCGCAACCTGGGCGTGAGCGTCGAGAAGGTCGAGGAGGGCCTCAAGGCGATCGAGTATCCGAACGTCGCCACGGTACAGATCATCTTTAACATGTTCCGCCATCGGCCGAAAGAGCTTTTCTTTTTCGAGGCTCGCAGGCACAACGTCGGCATCATCGTCCGCGTGCCGCTCGCAAGCGGGCTTCTTTCCGGGAAGTACACCAAGGACACGACCTTCGGGAAGGAGGACCACCGCACCTTCAATCGCGAGGGAGCGGAGTTCGACAAGGGGGAGACCTTCTCCGGGGTTGACTATGCAACGGGCCTGCGAGCCGCCGAAGAGCTGAAGAAGCTCTTCCCCGCGGGAGATCCGCTGGCCGCGTGGGCCCTCCGATGGATCCTCATGTTCGACGCGGTGAGCTGCATCATCCCCGGCGCTTCGTCGCCCGAGCAGGCAACCGCGAATCTCGACGCCGCGGGGCTCCCCTCGCTCACCGACGAGCAGATGGCGGGAGTGGACGCCGTTTACGCGAAGATAAGGCCGCAGGTGCACCACCTCTGGTAGTGTCGCGCGACCTTGCGCGTTTTAGGTCGCGCGACCTTGCGCGTTTTAGGTCGCGCGACCTTGCGCGTTTTGGGTCGCGCGACCTTGCGCGCTTTGGGCGCTACCGTCCTACGCCTTTTCGTAGGCTCGCTTTAGACATGCCCGCACCTCTGCGTCGATTTGGGCGGCCTCGTTAATGCGGACGCGCCGGGCGTCCGAGCGGTAGACGACATTCACAAGCTCCCGTGCGCGATCGGCCTCATCCGGCGTCATCTCTGCTGCACCCTCCGGCAACGACGAGGAGGAGCCTGCGGACCTGCTCCTCATGTTAGCGAAAGGCAGTCGCCAGCCGACGCCTCCCCGTTCATCGTCCGGTCTGCCCGAATCTTACCCCAACGGTCACCTTTGTCCACGGAGCTCGTGGAGGTCGAGGCCAGCTTCGCGGGGGAAGCGTTCCTACCATCTGACCGGCTTGCGCCGAGCCTTGACCAAGCCGGCTCGCCTTTCTACCATCCCAACCAGGAACCGCAACGATGGATCTGATGGATTCTGCTTCCCCAGTCGAAGCTGCAAGATCGCGGTGCTTTGACGTGGCCGCCGCAGCCTTCTCAAACAACCAACTCAGCTTGGAGACCTATGAGGCCCTGGCCGGAGAGATAGCAACGACGAATGAGCTTGCGGCCCTTCAAGAGATTGAAAAGGCTCTCCCGGCTGTTCATCAATCGTCCCCTGCGGGGACTCAGCAGATCACCGCCGACCGCAGCAAGGTAACGAAACAGGGTAGATGGGTCGAGTCGCCGCGCGTCGCCGTGCGGGGCAACATGTCGAAAATCACTCTCGACTTTACGGACTATCTCATCGAGAAGAATCTACGGTTGGATCTCGAACTGGACTGCACCGCGTCGGACATACGCATCGTCGTCCCGCGGAATATCGACGTCGTTGAAAGACTCGCTTCCAATAAGATGAGCGTGTTCCGCGACAAACGCAGGCCCACCCCAACGAACAACGTAATAGTCGTCTTCGGGAAGCTCTCCATGAGCAAAGTCAAGATCAAACGAAAGAAGGTCCGGCAAATCGGGATCTGACGGCTTCGCTTCAGGCAGGTTCCGGTCCCGTTCGAGAAGGACCATGCGATGGGCAAGGAGGTCGCCGATTTGGAGGCGCTCGTAGGCAAGACGGGCGCCCGCAACGTGTTCGGGGTAAGCGCAAGGGGCCTCATCGCCCTTCAGGCCGCGCTCGATCTGCCAGCCGTTCACCGGGTCGCCCTCTACGAGCCTGCGCTCAGCGTCAACCGCTCACTATCGACCGCCGTTCTTGCGCGGTATGACGAGGAAATAAGCCAGGGCAAGGTGGCTGCAGCGCTCGTCACGGGCATGAAAGGATCGCAGATGGGGCCGCCGATATTCAACGCCATGCCCCGCCGACTGCTCCTCTATAGATGGCCGGTGATGAGGGCGCCGATCAGGAAGCCCACTACAGCGACACCAAGACCGACGACGAACATGTCGATGCCGCTGCGGATCACCCCTCGGCCGGTAAAGACGCTGCGCGCGGCGCCAACCACGAAGTGGGCGAGCATGCTAATCGCGAAGGAGATCCACATAGTGAGGAGCCCGACGCCGAAAAGGAAGGGGAACACCGGGATTATGGCCCCGCAGGCGGTAGCGATCCCGGTCGTCAAGGCTTCGCGCATGGGAGAGGCCACCTCACCCGAGATGCCGAGCTCCTCGCGCGCCTTTTCCTGGAGCGCGATTTCCGGATCGGCCATCACCTGGACTGCCGCCTTGCGCGCGGCTTCGGCCGGCATTCCCTTGGCCTCGTAGAGGAGGGCGAGCTCCTCGGTCTCCACTTCGGGCATCAGCTCCATCTCCTCGCGCTCCATCGCGATTTCGTGCTGCCACACCTCCTGCTCGCTCTTGGCCGCAAGGAAGCCGCTTCCGCCCATCGAGAGGGCATCCGCGACGAGGCCCGAGATCCCGGAGAGGATCACCGCGGATTCGGGAACCTGCGCGCCGATCACGCCCATGACGAGCCCGAAGTTCGCAGTGAGGCCGTCGTTGAAGCCGTAGATGACGTTGCGCAGGAAGCCGCCGGAGCCGGAGTGGTGCCAGGGCTCGCCCTTCGTCCCGCGCAGCTCGCTCAAGACCTCGGCGTGATTGGCCTCTTCGCGGGCGATGCTGCGCACGGTCTTGCCTCGCTCGGCCGCGCGCGTGCGTCCCTCGGCGGCGAGCTTGCCGCCATCCGCCGTGGCGGTCCCGGTCGCAGCGGCGGCCTCCTCGGTCTTGCTCTCGCCGAGATAGAGGCGCACCTCACGCGACTCGTCGGCGACCCGGAGCCCCAGGACCACCGAGGCGTTGCCGTGGCGGGCGAGCCAGGCCATGAGGCGGGTGCGCAGACCCGGCTTCCACTCGCCGACGCTCTCGCCCCCTTCCCGCAGCATCTGCAGGTAGGTTGCCTGGTGGCGAAGCTCCACTTCCGCCAGACGTTCGAAGATCTGTCGCCGCTGCTCGCCTTTCTCGAGGGATGCGAGCACCTTGTAGATGTAGGCCGACTCGCCCTCGTCCTGCCAATGCGCCTTGAGGTTCCGAACGTCCATGGGGCCTCCTTTGGAATTGGGTCGATTGTAGCGTGCGTAGAGAAGCATACGCAAGGCGCTTTCCGTCGCCGGTCGCGTCCCGCTTTGGCCGATTGCCCCGTGAAAGCGGACCTCCTATACTTTCGTTCATGGAGACCCTGCGGCTCTATTACGACGACCCACGAACGACCGACTTCGAGGCCATCCTCGTCGCCTGCGAGAAGGTAGGAGAAGGCTGGGAGGTCGAGCTCGACCGGAGCGCCTTTTACCCCGAAGGGGGCGGCCAGCCGGCCGACCGCGGCTGGATCGACGGCGTTCCGGTGCGCGACGTGACCGTGCGGGACGGCTCGGTGCGCCACCTCGTCGCCTCCCGGCTGGCCGCCGCGCCCGGGGCGAGGGTGCAGGGACGGGTCGATTGGGAGCGGCGCTACGACTACATGCAGCAGCATACCGGGCAGCACCTAATCTCCGCAGCGTTTCTCGGCCGTCTCGGCTTGGAGACGGTCTCGGTCCATCTCGGCGAGAGCCATACGGCGGTCGAGCTCGACACGCCCGAGCTCTCCGAGGGCGATCTGGCTGCAGTCGAAGAGCGCGCTAATGCAGTCATCGGCGAGAACCGGCCGGTGAGCTCCCTCTTCGTGGCGCGCGAGAAGATCGCTCGATACCGGCTGCGCAAGGCGCCCCCCGATCTTCCCTTCGTGAGGCTGGTCGAGATCGCCGACTTCGACCTGTGCGCGTGCGGGGGGACGCACGTGGCGGGAACGGGCGAGATAGGGCTCGTTCACGCGTGCGGGATGGAGCTGATCCGGGGAAACGTGCGGGTCCAGTGGAAGATCGGGCGGCGCGCCTATCGCGACTACCGCGAGGCAAGCTCCCTTGCCGCGGCTCTCGCGCGGGAGCTCGGCGGGAGGCCGGCCGAGCTGCTCGAGCGTGTGCGAGACCTTCTCGGCGCGCTCAAGGATTCAAGGGCTCTTTCGGTTCGCCTCGAGCGGCGCGTCGTCGAGCTCACCGCGGCAGCGCTCCCGGTGGAGCGGGTCCCGGCGGCGAGCGGCTCCCCCTTTCAATTCGTCGGCCGGATCCTGGCCGGGGAGAGCGACGCCTTCGTCCGCGCGCTTTCGCAAGAGCTCGCCTCGGAGCCGCGTAGGGTGGTCTGTCTCGTGAGCGATGCAGGGGACCGCCTGCGCCTATCCGTCGTGCTCGGGCCCGACTGCGGGCTTGACGCTGCGGCGCTCGTCGCGCCGCTTCTACCCCTCGTGGATGGGCGCGGGGGCGGCAGGGACGGTCGATGGCAGGGAAGCGGAGCCCGGCGCGAGGGAGCGGGCGCCTTCATCGAGGGGATGCGCAACGCCCTTCATTCATTCCCCGGAAGATGATCGGACTTCTCGCGGAGGTCGCGCGCCTTTCGTCTCTTGCGCACGAGGTGGAAGACGACGATGCCCGCCGCCAGGAGCGCAAGCGCCGCAAGCATGAGGGGCTCGTAGCGTTTGTAGAGGAAGCCGATTCGTTCACCCTGTTTTCCGACTTGGAAGAAGAGCGTGCCCCAGAATCCGACCCAGAGCGCTGCGCCGATCGCGTTGTACAGGACGAAACGCCCCCACGCCATGCGCGTAATCCCCGCGACGATGCCGTTCAGCTGGCGGAGGATCTCGAAGAAGCGGGCGACGACGACGATGACGGCCCCTCTCCGGTTGAAGAAGCCTTCGGCGTAGGTGAGCCGCTCCCGGGTGAGGAACACGTACCGCCCGTACCGCAAGACAAGGGCACGGCCGCCGTACCGTCCGATTGCGTAGCCCACGTTGTCCCCGAGGACTGCCGCCAACCACGCTGTCAGGAGGAGCACCAGGATGTTGATCTCGCCCTTGGTCGCAAGGAGCGAGCCTGCAATGAGAAGAGTCTCGCCCGGTACCGGCACTCCGAAATCCTCGAGAAAGAGGGCGGCGAAGACTGCCAGGTAGCCGTACTGATGGAGATAGGGCTCGAACAACCGGATGAGATGATGCATGTTCCCCCTTTCGAAACCTTCACAGAATGTACTACACCCACGTGGCCAATGCAAAAACGAAGCGACGCTTCCTGTTCGGGGAGGATTTTGCTACAATGCTCACCCGGAGGGGACATGACTCGACCGATCTTCGTTCCGCCCGGAGGTCCCGGACGGGTGCAGCCGAGCAAGGATATCTACGCCGCGATGGGCGAGGCGAACATCTTTGCGATGCTGCGCGATTTTTACCTCGAGCTTTCGAAGTCGCCGATTCGCTCGCTTTTTCCCGAGGACATGATTGCCTCTTCGGAGAAGTCGGCCACTTTTTTTGTCGGGCTTTTGGGCGGCCCTCCGCTGTACCATGAGCGCTATGGAAGCCCAATGCTGCGGCAGCGCCACCTTGCCTTCCGGATCGATCGCGCGGCGCGCGACGTCTGGGTCGGCTGTTTCTTTCGCATTCTCGAAAATGCCGTCGATCGTTACGACTTCCCGTCCCAGCATCTGGACGACTTCAAGCAGTTTCTTTCCGACTTTTCGCTCTGGATGATGAACGCCGAGTGAACGGTCGATCGCACGGCGCGCCGCGCATGCGTGCGTCAATCAAGAGGGGTAGTATCCGATGAAGAGCACGATTATCCTCGACCCGCATCCCCGAACGGTCGACCTACTCTTTTCAAAGGCTGAGCTTCGTCGCCTACGCGCCCTCGGCAAGGTAGCGAGTCACGACGGCGAACGGATGCCGGACGCCGAGGTCGATCGCCTCCTCCCGGACGCGATAGCGATAGTCGGCCAGACGACCCTTCACCGCGACCGGCTGAGCAAGGCGAAGAAGTTGCGCGCCGTCATCAATGTCGAGGGCAATTTCCAGCAAAACGTCGATTACGAGGTCTGCCTCGAGCGCGGGATTCACGTCCTGAACGCCGGGGTGGCCTTCTCCTATGCCGTTGCCGAGATGGCGATCGGATTCGCCCTCTCCTTGGCGCGGGGTATACCACAGGCCGACCGCCGCTTCCGGGAGGGGAAGGAAGTCTACGGGAGGATGTCGAACGAGGGCAGCTTTCTGCTGCGCAACAAGCGCGTGGGGCTGATCGGCTACGGGAACCTCGGCCGTGCGCTGTCCCCGCTGCTTCGCCCCTTCGGCTGCCAGCTCTTCGTTCACGATCCTTGGCTGCCCGATGGCTATCTCGCCGAGCAGGGACTCTCCCCGCTCTCGCTCCGCGAGCTTCTCGGAAGCTGCACGGTGATCTTCTTGCTGGCGGGAGCAACGAGCGAAAACCGGGCGATGCTCGGCCGTGAGGAGTTCAACCTTATCAAGAAAGACGCGATCTTCGTGCTGCTCAGTCGTGCCTCGGTGGTCGACTTCGACGCCATGACCCAGCACCTGAAGACGGGACGTTTTCGCGCCGCCATCGACGTGTTTCCCGAAGAGCCCTTCACGCGCAACCACCCCATTCGCGCTTTGGACAACGTGCTTCTCTCCGCACACCGCGCCGGCGGCATCGCGGAGACGTACGAGCTCATGGGCGAGATGGTGATCGACGATCTCGACCTCATCTGCAGGGGGCTCTCACCGGTTCGTCTCCAGCGGGCAAACTACGAGACCGTCGCCAAGATGCAGAGCAAGCCGGTAACGAAGTAGGAAGCCACTCCGGCTCTCCTGCGGACGCCAGAGCACCGGGAAACTCTCGATTTTCCATTGACAAGCACCGAAGAAGTAATGTAGGTTTTTTTAACGATTTCCCTATGGAGCAGATGGAGAACAAAAGAGATTGGAGAGGACTTCTGTCGCAGCGGAGATCGCGTCCAGAGCGTTTTCCGTCCAGGGGTTCAATCTTTTGGAGCTATGCAGCATCGCAACGATCGGCACGCGCATTCCAAAGGATTACTTTGTTACCACAGGCAAGGGTGAGAGTGACATTACGATTCATGCTGGTTCGTACCATCTCGCGCTTCGGGACGCCGGCATCGAAATGTGCAACATCATCACCTACTCCTCGATCCTTCCCGCCTGTGCGAACGAGGTCCAACGACCGAGTGAGCTGATCCACGGCTCGGTCCTTGAGACAATCATGGCCGTGAGTACCTCGCGGAAGGGAAAGCGGGCGACTGCGGGGATCATTTGGGGATGGCTACTCGGCCGCGAAAGCGGTGAGAAGCACGGCGGGCTGGTTTGCGAGTACAATGGCTCGCTCCCCAAAGAGAAGGCCGAGAAACAGCTGCGGGAGAGCTTACGCGAGCTGTACGCCAACGGCTACACCGAAGACTTCCGACTCGACGACACCGAGCTCCACATCGAAAGCTTCATGCCACGAAAGCGCTTTGGAACTGCGATTGTCTCTCTCTGCTTTGTGAATCACTACGTTCCGCTTGTCCACCTCGACGGACAGAGGGCATTCGCATAGCGATGAGTCGGGTCTTCCTCGACCTCGAGCAAGCCTACTGCGCACAGGAAGGATCGCGCTTTGCGGTGGTCTCCGTCCCTTTCGACGCGACGAGCACCTGGAAGAAGGGGGCCGACCGCGGCCCCGAGGCTATCATCGAGGCGTCTGCCCACCTCGAGCTCTACGACATCGAGACCGACAGCGAGGCCTATCGCCGGGGCATCTACACCGATCGCGGAAGCCTCGACCTCGAGACGCCGGAGCGGATGGTGGAATCGGTCGAGCGGGCGGTCGGGAGCTTCCTCTCCCAAGGGATGATACCGGTGGTCCTCGGCGGGGAGCATTCCGTCTCGATCGGTGCCGTTCGCGCCGCCCACGCCGCCCATCCTGAGCTCTCGGTGCTCCAAATCGATGCCCATACCGATCTTCGCGACGAGTTCGAAGGCTCGCGCTTGAATCATGCCTGCGTCATGGCGCGGGTCACCGAGCTGTGCCCGGCCGTGCAGGTTGGGATTCGCAGCATGGACGCGTCCGAGAGGGTTCGCTTCCAGCGCAAGAGAGCCTTTCTCGCCGAGGAGATCGTGGGGCGGACAGGCTGGGAGGAGCGCGCCGTGGAGCTTCTCTCCCCTTCAGTCTACGTCACCTTCGACCTCGATGGGCTTGATCCGTCGATCATGCCTTCGACCGGGACGCCGGAGCCGGGCGGGCTCTCGTGGTATGAGAGCCTCCGCTTCCTTCGCCTCGTCGCCGAACGCCGAAAGATAATCGGCTTCGACGTCGTGGAGTTGTGCCCCGGAGCGGATCACGCCTCGGATTTTCTCGCGGCGAAGCTCGTGTACAAGCTCATGAGCTACATCTCCGCCGGCGAGCATGCCGCGTACGTAACGCGACCGTAAGCCGCGTACGTAACGCGACCGTAGGCCGCGTACGTAACGCGGCTAGGAGGAGCCAATGGACAAGCGCGAGATCCTCAAGGAAACCATCGAGCACATCGACGTCAAGAGCTTCGA
>Ga0307374_10013353_pt1 | contig 11376 bp, 11 predicted proteins | sample OX3MG_FD_202532 | JGI IMG/M metagenome (GOLD analysis project Ga0307374, IMG submission 202532) | Soil microbial communities from Risofladan, Vaasa, Finland - OX-3 | ecosystem: Environmental > Terrestrial > Soil > Coastal area > Acid sulfate soil | place: Finland: Risofladan, Vaasa | collected... | reverse complement strand
GAGGAACTGCTCGGCGGCCCCGGTATCACCCAGGCGCTCGACCCCGAGCGGCCAGCTGAGCTCGACCTCCTGGTCTCGATCAGCCGCCATCTCGAGCGCGGCGACGCCGAAGGCTAGGGGTCTTCCGTTCCCCCGCTGGCGGGCCAGGACGGCCGGCTCTTGGATCACCAGTCCCTCCCCACGGGCCCAGACCTCGACCTGATCCGGTGAGAGGTCGATGCCGAATCGGCGCAGAGCCATGGCCGGTCAATCCGTGCCGGCTGGGAGATCGAGCCGAAGGCTCGCGCCCAGCCCGGTCAGCTTGCCGACCAGGTTCTCGTAGCCACGGTCGAGATGGTGGACGTTGTTGAGCTGGGTGGTGCCGTCAGCGCAGAGCGCGGCGATCACCAGGGCCGCGCCGGAGCGGATGTCAGAGATGCTCAACTCCGCCGCCACCAGGGGGACGCCTCCCCGGACCATCGCGCTCCGGCCGTGGAGGGTGATCACGGCTCCCAGCCGGCGAAGCTGTTCGACGTGCTGGAAGCGATTCTCGAAGAGGGCCTCCGAGACTGTGCTCACTCCCTCCGCCTGGGTCATCATCGCCACGAACTGGGACTGCAGGTCGGTGGCGAATCCGGGATGGGGCCAGGTGGTCATGTCGACTGCCGAAAGGTTGCCGGAGCGGCAGACCCTGAGCCAAGTCCCGCCCTCCTCCACCTGGCAGCCGGCCCGCCGTAGCTTGTGGAGAACCTGGTCCAGGTCGTCGCAGTCGAGCTGGTCGATCAGGACGTCGCCGCCGGTGGCCGCTGCCGCCATCGCGAAGGTCCCCGCCTCGATGTAGTCGGCCCGGACCCGGTGCCCGGTGGGATGCAGCCGGGCCACGCCCTCGATCACGATCCGATCTCCCCCGGCCCCGGCGATCCGGGCTCCCATCGCCTTCAGACAGAGTGCCAGGTCGACCACATGCGGCTCCCGGGCGGCGTTGGAGATCACGGTGATCCCGTCGGCGCGGGCGGCCGCCATCATCAGGTTTTCGGTCCCGGTCACGGTCGGCATGTCCAGCTGGATGTGGGCCCCGTGCAGGTGGGTGGCGCGAGCTCGGATTCCGAATTCATCCTCGGTCACCTCGGCGCCCATCGCCCGGAGTCCGTCCAGGTGCTGCTCGACCCGGCGCAGCCCGATGTCGTCGCCGCCGGGCAACGGCAGGGAGGCCTCGCCGTGGGCCGCGAGGAGGGGGCCCAGGAGCAGCAGCGAGGCCCTCATTCTCCGGCCCAGGTCGACATCCGGCTCACCCTTGCTCACGCTCCGGGCATCGATCTCGACCTGGGCGCCCGACCGTTCCACGCGGGCGCCCAGGCCCCGGAGCAGCCGACACATCGTCTCCACGTCCTCGATGGCGGGGACGTTGCTGAGCCGGAGTGGTCCCTCGGCGAGGATGGCGGCAGCCATCTGGGGCAGGGCGGCGTTTTTGCTGCCGCTGACCGTGACTCGTCCCTGCAGGGGGGTGCGCCCGGTGATCTCCAGGTGCGGCTTGGGGGTGCGCGCCGCGGGAGGCGCGACTTCAGACATGGGGCCGGTCGAGGCGGGGCGCCTCGGACTCCTTCTTCTTCTGAAAGGCGAAGCCTCCCCGGTGCCAGATCCGCCAGAGCAGGAGGCCCAGGGTGAGCACCAACAGCCCCAGGGCCACCGCCAGAATCGTGCGGTGGCCGAAGAGAGCCAGGCCCAAACACCCGAGTATGGCCGTGACCAAGTAGAAGGAGATTGCGGTCTCCCGGGGGCTCAGTCCCAAAGCCAGCAGCCGATGGTGCAGGTGACGGGCATCGGCCTGGGCGAAGCCAACCCCCTGGCGGCGGCGGCGCAGGATCGCGAACGCGGTGTCGCCAATCGGCAGCGCCAGCGCCAGCACCGGGACGAACAGGGCCAAAGCAACGGTCACCTTGGCCACCCCCACGATGGTGATGATGCCCACCAGCATCCCCAGCAGGTGGCTGCCCGAGTCGCCCATGAAGATCCGGGCGGGGGAGAAGTTAAAGACCAGAAACCCGAGGCAGCACCCGATCAACGCCGAGGAGAGCAGAATCACTCCGCCCTGGCTGGGCTCCACGCCCAGGCGATTGACAGCCGCCAGATAGAGCACCCCGCCCACAATCGCGACCACGCCGGCGGCCAGCCCGTCGACACCGTCGAGCAGGTTGATCGAGTTCTGCATTCCCATCAGCCAGATGATGGAGATCGGGATCGTCGCCCAGGCGAGGTGGAGAGCCAGCCCGCCGGGGAGGTTGACCGAGGTGATGCTGATGGCAAAGATCCAGGCGACCGCGAGGGAGCAGACCGCCTGGATCACCAGTTTGGTCCAGTAGGCCAGCCCCAGAATGTCGTCGACGGCGAGGAGCACCGCCACCACCACCGCGATCGCCACGATCTCCAGCCAGTGCTGGACCTGGCGCCCGAAGAGCGTCATCGAGACCACGAAGCCGACCATGATCGCCAGCCCCCCCAGCCGCCCCGTCGGCTGGGGGTGGATGTGGCGTCCCCCGGGCTGGGCCACCGCTCCCACCCGAAAGCTGAACCAGCGCGCCAGTGGGACAGTCGCCATGGTCACCAGCACCGCCACCACCATGATCGGCAGGGCACTGAAATAGTGGTTGGTGGCGGTGGGCACGGGCAGCGCCCCTTCAGCGGTAGGGCAGTGGGAACGCCTCACACAGGGATCGCGCCCGCGACGCCACCTCCCGTGTCACCGCCTCGTCGCCGAGGTTTCGGATCGCCCGAGAGATCATCGCCGCGATCTCGTCCATCTGCTCTAGTCCCATCCCCCTAGTGGTCACGGCCGGGGTGCCCAGCCGAATCCCGCTGGGGTTGAACTTACTGGCTTCGTCGAAGGGGATCGAGTTGCGGTTGACGGTGATCCCGGAACGCTCGAACTCCTCCTGGACCTGCTTGCCGGTGAGGCCCAGAGGACGCAGGTCGATCAGCATCAGGTGGTTGTCAGTCCCGCCACTGACCAGACGAAGCCCCGCCTCGAGGAGCCCGGCCGCCAGTCGCTTCGAGTTGGCCACCACCCGCTGGGCGTAGCCGGCCATCTCCGGCTGGCTCCAGGCCCCAAGCGCGACCGCCTTGCCGGCGATGGCATGCATGAGGGGTCCGCCCTGGACTCCCGGAAACACCGCCTTGTCGATCGCCTTGGTGTGCACCTCCGGGTTCAGGATCATCCCGCCCCACGGCCCCCGCAGGGTCTTGTGGGTGGTCAGTGTCACCACGTCCGCATACGGCACGGGGCTGGGGTGGGCTCCCCCCGCCACCAGACCGGCGAAGTGGGCCATATCAACCATCAGCACGGCCCCGACCTCATGGGCGATCTCGGCCAACCTGGGGAAGTCGAATAGTCGGGGGTAGGCACTGGCACCCGCCACCAGGACCCTGGGCCGGACCTCCTGAGCCCGGCGGAGGACCTCGTCGTAGTCGAGTTGCTCGGTTTCCCGGCTGACTCCGTAGGTCTCGGCGTGGTAGATGATCCCGCTGAAACTTACCGGCGATCCATGGGAGAGGTGACCGCCGTGGCTCAGGTCCAGTCCCAAGATGGTGTCGCCCGGCTGGCAGAAGGCCATGTAGGCGGCCATGTTGGCTGAGCTCCCACAGTGCGGTTGGACGTTGGCGTGCTCCGCTCCAAAGAGTTCGCAGGCTCGTCGTTGGGCGAGCATCTCGATCTGGTCGACGAACTCGCAACCGCCGTAGTAGCGCTTCCCCGGGGTTCCCTCGGCGTACTTGTTGGTCAGCCACGACCCGACCGCGTCCAGGACCGCCGGGCTGGCCACATTCTCCGAGGGGATCAGTTCCAGGGTGTACTGCTGGCGGTCCAACTCCAGCTCCAGGAGGGTGGCGACCTCCGGATCGGACTGGTGCAGGGCGCTGAGCCGGTCTGCTGCAATCGCCATCTCAGTCCCTCCGAATCTCGCGCGCGAGGGGTACCCCCAACTCGCGGGCGCTGAGCCCGCCCTCGCGAATCAGGACGGGGGGATCCCGGGTGAGGTCGAGTATAGATGAGGCCGACCGGGCTCCTGAGGGGCCGTCGAGCTCATCGTCGATGGCCCCGGCCAGTCCGGCCAAAGAGCTCAACGCCTCCGCCGCGCTTCGGGCTGGGACCTCGCCGTGCCGGTTGGCGCTGGAGGTAGCCAGGACCCCGGCTCCGGCAAGCAGAGCCAGGGCCACGGGGTGGTCGGGCACCCGGACTCCGACGGTCCCTGCTCCCCCTAGATTCGGTCCTCCCGGTCGGGCCCGGACGATCAGGGTCAAAGCCCCCGGCCAGTACCTACTCGACAGCTCCACAGCCCGCCGATCGAGGATCGCTACCGATTCCAGGTCAGCCTGTCGGGCCGCCATCGCGATCAGCGGCTGCGAGGCGCTCCGACCCTTGATCCGCGACAGGGTCGCGACCGCCAGGGGATCGCTGGCCACCGCCCCCAGGCCGAACACGGTGTCGGTGGGAAACCCGATCACGGCTCCAGATCGCAGCGCCGCCAGCGCGCTCGCCAGCCCCGCCGGCCCACGCCAGAGTCGGTGGTCGGCTGGCATCAGATCAGAACCTCCAGAACCCGATCGCGCTCGGCAGTGTCCTTGTGGATTGTCAGCCCCGCCTGCGGCCAGGTGTGCGCCATCAAGGCAGCGACCGCTTCCAGGCGCCGCGGATCGCCCTCGAGCAGAATCGCGGTGCCCGGCGCGACCGCCGTGACCAGGTCGGCGCCCAGCTCCCGGTAGCACGTCAGCCCGTCCGGCCCACCGTCCAGAGCCAGCCGCGGTTCGAAGTCCCGGACAGATCGATCGAGGGTGTCCAGCTCGGCAGACGTCACGTAGGGCGGATTGGCGACCACCACCTGAAGAGGTCCCGTCGCAGCCATCCCCGAGGCCCAGGACGACTGGGTCACCGTCACCCGGTCGCCGACGCCATTTTTCTGGGCGTTCTGCCTGGTGGTGGCGGCGGCGATTTCGGAGACGTCACTGGCGTAGATGGTCGCCTCCGGCGCCGCCGCCGCGATGGCGATCCCGAGACAGCCAGAGCCGCAGCCGAGGTCGGCCACGGTCGTCGGGCCCGGTCCCAGTTTGTCGATTTGGGCTAGCGCCAGCTCAACCAGCAGCTCTGACTCGGGACGAGGAATAAGGATGCCGGCGACCACCCGGATCTCCAGGCCGTGGAACTCCACCTCCCCGAGCAGATAGGCCATCGGCTCCTGCTGCCGGCGCCGGCGGAGTAGGTCGCGAATCCTGGTCAGCTCTCCATCGGTCAAGGGCCGCTCGAACTGAAGGTAAAGTTCGAGACGCGTCAGGGAGAGTGCGTCCCTCAAAAGCTCCTCAGCGTCACGGCGTGGGGACCCGATCTCGCCGGACCTGGCCAGGAACGCGGTGCCGAGCCGAAGGGCCTCGCCTAGCTGCAACTGCCCCAAGGAACGGGCCGATCAGGAATTTTGAGCACCAACGTCCCCCAGGGCTGTCACACGACTGTTACGAGTTTGAGGAACTCGTTAGAGTCATCCAATCGTACGCTCGAATCCGGCTGGGGCGGACTCAGCTCAACTGAGAGGAAAATTGCGCATTCCGGCCAGGCAACGACGGCACCGCACCCGCGGGCAATCGATGGTCGAGTTCGCGCTGATCCTACCAGTTGCGCTGGTGCTCCTGGCTCTGATAACGACCGGAGGTCAGATGCTCATCGCCGCCATCAACGTAACCCAAGCCGCGCGAGCGGCGGCGGTCACGGCCGCCCAAGACGCGACCAAGCTGGCGCCCCTGGCGACCCAGCAGTACGACGCCGCAGTCAGCGCTAACAACGAGGAGGGCGGCGCGGGCAGCATCCACTGCGCGGGGGCCGGGATACCGAGCGACTGCGTTTCGGTAGCCGACCTCACGCCCGGAAGTACCGGCGTTGAGAACACTCAAATCAACCTGGCCCAGGTGACGGTCTGGCAGAGTGTCCAACCCTTCATCCCACTCCTCCCCTCGCTGAGCGTGAACTCGGAGGCGACAGCACCCTATTGAAGTCTCCCCTCCGCGCTCTCATTAGAGGACTGGCACGCGGCCCTGCCCGGAGTCGGCAAGGAGGTCAGGTGGCGATTCTCTTCGCGATCAGCCTGGTGGTGCTGGTGTTTGCCAGCGGAGTCGCCATCGACGGCGGTTTCGGCCTCTTCCAGTACCGGCAGGCCCAGAACGCGGCCGACTTCGCGGCCCAGGGGGGAGCCCAGGCCATGGTCAGCAATTGCGACGCTGGAAGCTCGCCCGCGCCGCTGACTGGCAGTCAGCTGGTGGCGGTGATCGACGACTTCGTCAATCACAACTCGCCCAACTCGGCGGTACCGGTCACCAATACGGCCAAGAACTGGACCGCCTACTATCTCGACTCGCTGGGCAAGCCGTTTTACATCGGCGGGAGTGACGCGGTCACCCCCAGCGGCTCGATCATCCCGGCGGGGGCCTGCGGCGTACATGTCACGGTCACTCCGGAGTGGCCACCCTTCATCGCCCAGATCATGGGCTTCACTCACCTGCAGACGGCCGCCGGCGCGGCTGCGGTCAACAGCGTCGGGTATCAGGGCGCGGCCACCAGCATCGTCGCCTTGGGTCAAAACGGGGCCCACACGATCCTGGAGGCGGGCAATGGCAAGTTCAACGTCACGGGGACCATCTTCGATAACGCCAACGGGTGGCTCAACAGTTCCCAGGCGGTGTGGAGCAACGGCGACTGCACCCCGACCCGCTGCGCCGACGTCATCGACGGCAAGCAAAACGGCACCATGAATGTGACCGGCAACCTCGACTCGGTCGCCCCGGTCCCGTTCGACTGGTGCTTCGGCGGCGACGGCGGATCGAGCGATCCCTCGGGGCCACCCAACGCGGGCGTCCCGTCCGGCGAGAGCGAGACCTCCACCCCGCCGCCTGCTCCCTGGAACACGGCCAAGTGCACCGCCAATAACACCAATATCAGCTATTGGAACTGGTACCCGAACCAGACCGAGTACACGATCGACCCGATCGCCAACGACCCCCAGGCGCCCAGCCAGCCGACCACCTCGGACGCCTACTGCCCGGGGCTGCCGGTCCAGACGTTCGACGCAGCGTCCGGCTCCCCGACCAAGAGCGTGTACACCCCCGGGGTCTACACGTATCCGGTAGTGGTCGCGGCGACCGCCTCCTTCGAGAACTGCAGCCAGGTGCTGGGCCAGCCAAACACCGGGACCGTGTACGAGGGGCTGTACGTCTTCGAAAAGGGCTTGGTGATCCGACCCCCGGCCGGAGACACGGTGAGTGGAAACGCCCTTACGTTCTACACCCAGGGCATCCCGAACAAGATCGGCGGGGTCCAGAACGCCGGTGACGGCGAGCCGGTGCTGTCCGCCGCCGTCAACTCGGCCAGCTGCGGCAGCGGCTCGGACAACTGCAACGTGGACAGCAGCTGCGGAACCGTGTGCAACCAGCCTAACCCGGTGGCCAATCAGGGTCTCAACGACTCGGTCGAGATTGGTGGCAAAGGGACGGTGAACCTGAGCGCGCCGACGTCCGGCACCTACACCGACTTCCTGATCTGGCAGCAGTCCCAGGCGGGAGGCGGAATTCCCGCCAACATCGGGCTGGACGCCCTGCCGACGGACGCCGCCCAGATCACCCTGGCGGGCATCATCTATGACGACACCCTGCCGACGGGCCAGGACCTCTCCCACGAAACCTACTGGGGGAACAACTCCGGGGTGCCCTACCTCGCGGGCGGCATGCTGATCGCTGGATTTGGACTGGACAGCAGCACCGGGATGACCACCTGCGCTGGGGGCGTCGCCTGCCAGGTGACCATCAACGGATTGGCCACCGTCGACGAGTTCCAGACCCAGGGCAACACCGACCTCACCATCTCGGGTAGCGGATACCAGATCCCCGGAATTGCTGGCTCGGGCGCCACGCTGGTCGCGTAGCGGTGCGGCGCCGCGCGCGGGGACAGTCGGTGGTCGAGTTTGCTCTGGTGGCCCCGATCTTCTTCGCCCTCATCGTGGGGGTGATCGCGGCCGGGTGGCTCTTCTTCCAGGCCACCGCGGTCAGTGACGCAGCCCAGGGTGCCGCCCGGGAGGCGCTGGTCGAGTCCAGCCTGAATTCCGGCAGCCCGCCCTGCGAGTCTGGGGTGACCCAGTTCGCCACCGAGTCGATCGAGGCCGCCGCCCAGAAGGCGGCCAACATCCTCCCCGTCGACCCCAACGCGCTCTGCCAGCAGGGCCCGAGCACCACCGGCAACGCCTTCTGCGGAGGTGGCCCCGCCGCCACCCTGGTGCAGACCCCGGTGACCGGAGACGCCCTGATCGAGGTGTGCGCGGTCGGCGGTCTCGCCAAGCCAACCGCGTTCAACGTCCAGGTGACCTACCTGGCCCATCCGTTTGAACCGTTGCTGGGGACTTCGATCAACCTGAAATCCACCAGCCTGCTCAATGCTCAGGCGGGCTGAACCGGCTTATCCGAGCCTCTCGGAGTCGAGCTGGTGTCCGGGCTCGAGTCTGCCCTGGAAACTCCCCGGGGTAGTTATTTGCAGGCGCGGAGGGTCGCGGGGGAAGTAGGCCCACGCATCAGGCGCCGCGAAACCCGGCGACTGTGCTACACCAGATGCTGTGCAGATCGGCGCCGTCTTTCCTCAAACCGAGATCGAACCCGACCCTGCCGCCATTCGCAGCTATGCCGAGGGCGTCGAACGCCTCGGCTTCAAACACCTCCTCACCTACGACCACGTTCTCGGCGCCGACCCCGCCTTGCACCCCGGCTGGAGTGGGCCCTACGACGTCCGGACCACATTCCATGAGCCACTGGTGCTCTTCGGCTTCCTGGCCGCCATCACTGCGCTGGAACTGGTCACCGGAATCATCATCCTGCCACAGCGCCAGACTGCCCTGGTCGCCAAGCAGTCCGCCGAGGTCGACATCCTCACCCAGGGGCGCTTCCGGCTCGGGGTTGGGCTCGGGTGGAACGCGGTTGAGTACGAGGCGCTGGGCAAGGGCTTCGACGACCGGGGGCGCCGGGTCGAGGAGCAGGTCGAGCTACTTCGGCGCCTCTGGACCGAGCCCACCGTCAGTCATCGGGGCCGGTACGAGCGGGTGACCGGGGCCGGGTTGGCCCCCCTACCGGTCCAGCGGCCGATCCCAATCTGGTTCGGCGCCAGCTCGGACCGAGCCCTGCGGCGGGCGGGCCGGCTCGCCGATGGCTGGTTTCCCCAAGCCGCGCCCGGGCCCGAACTGAAAAGAGCGCGCGATGTCGTCGAGGCGGGCGCAACTGAAGCTGGGCGCGACGTCTCCCAGCTGGGGATGGATGCGCGGGTCAGCCTTGGCGGCGGACCGGGCGAGTTGGCCGACCTCGCCGGGCAATGGCGCCTGGCCGGAGCCACTCACCTCTCAATCAACACCATGGGCCAGGGGCTGGGTTCCGCGGCCGCCCACCTGGAGGCCCTCGCCGCCAGCGCGAGCGTCCTCGCCCTGCTCCCTGGCTGAGCCGGCTGCGCCCTCCGGATTGGGTCCTCCGCATGCCTGAGCTTCCCGAAGTCGAGGCGCTGGTTCGGTTTCTCGATCTCAAAACCAGCGGCCTACAGCTCGATCGCCTCGAGCTCGCCTCGTGGTCAGCCCTGAAAACGGTCCACCCCCCGCTGGCGGATCTGGTCGGTCGTAAGGTGCAGCACTGGCAGCGGCGCGGCAAGTACCTCTGCCTGCAGACGGAATCAGCCTGGCTCATCATCCATCTGGCTCGCGGAGGATGGCTCAAGTGGTACGACGACCTGATCCCGCTCCCGGCCCGGCCCACCCCGGGACCGCTGGCCCTGCGGGTCGGATTCGCCGCCCCGTCCCGGGATGGCGCCGCCCCCGGTCTGGACCTCACCGAGGCCGGCAGCGAGAAGCGGCTCTCGCTCTGGGTGGCGGAGGATCCGGTCCGGATCGCGGCGATCGCCGGGCTGGGGGCCGATCCGCTTGATCCCGCCTTCGACGCCGAGGCGCTGGGACGTCTGCTGGAGACGGCCACCGGGACGGTAAAGTCGGCCCTCTGTGATCAATCATTGCTGGCTGGGGTCGGCAATGCCTACTCGGACGAAGTGCTCCACGGGGCCCGACTATCGCCTTTTCAAATGGCCCGAACCCTCTCCGACGGCGAGGTAGTCCAGCTGCACGCGGCGTTGCGGGAACGGTTGTGCCAAGCCGTGACTGCGCGGTCGGGACTCGCTCCGGACCGGCTCAAAATCGAAAAACGGCGGGCCCTCCTAGTGCACGGGCGCACCGGCTCGCCCTGTCCCGCCTGCTCCGACCGCATCCGCGAGGTGAGCTTCGCGACCCGTTCTCTGCAGTACTGCCCGACTTGCCAGACTGGCGGTCGCCACCTCGCCGACCGGCGGCTCTCGCGCCTGCTCAAATGAGTTGAGCCCCCGCCCCTACCCGGCCGGGCCGGCCAAATTGAGTTGATAGAGCACCGTGTCCACCCATCGACCGTGCTTGAAGCCGACCCGAGCCAGGCGGCCGACCTCGACGAAACCAGCGGCCAGGTGCAGCGCCGGTGAGGCCGGCTCGCCCGAGTCGGCTACCACGGCGATCATCTGCTTCGCGCCCCACGCGCGGGCCTGAGCCACCAGCTCTCCCAGCAACTGTCGGCCCAGCCCCTGGCCGGTCCGCCCGGGCTCCACGTAGATCGAGTCCTCGACGGTGAAGCGGTAGCCAGGGCGGGGACGCCAGGGCGTAACCAGGGCATACCCGACCAGGCGGGTCCCTTCCACTGCAACCAGGAACGGTAGCCCCAGCCCGTTCAGATCGGCCAGCTTGGTCTGCCAATCAGCCCGGCTGGGCGCGGTCAGCTCAAAGGTGGCCAGAGAGTCCCTGACATAGCCCGAGTAGAGCTCTGCGACCTCCTCGCAGTCAGAGGCGAGGGCGGCCCGGATCAGCACTCCCCCATCATCCTGGCCCATCTGACAATTTATACCGGGAGGGCCGCCTCCCATAACTTCGAGGCTGGAGAGGCGGGGCAGGAGCTGGGGTTGCGGAGACCTTTTGGGTTCGCTCAGGAAGGCTGGTCGCCGATGTCAATGGCCGGTTGCTCGATCGGCATATCCGCGAGCAGGACCGTTCCCCGGCCGGGGTGAGATCTGATCACCAGTCGCCCCCCCAGCTGCGCCACCCGCTCTCGCATCCCAATCGTCCCGAGACCGGGCGGGACGGCGCGAGCCCCGGATGTGATAAACCCAACTCCGTCGTCAGCCACGCGGAGCGTGATCCTGCCGCGCCGCTGGGTGAGGCTCACCAGGACCCGCCGCGCCGCTGCATGGCGCTCGACGTTGCTGAGGGCCTCTTGGGTCAGGCGAAGTAGGTTACGTTCCAGTTCGGGATTCCACCGCCCGGATACTCGGGG
>Ga0307374_10013351_pt1 | contig 11377 bp, 10 predicted proteins | sample OX3MG_FD_202532 | JGI IMG/M metagenome (GOLD analysis project Ga0307374, IMG submission 202532) | Soil microbial communities from Risofladan, Vaasa, Finland - OX-3 | ecosystem: Environmental > Terrestrial > Soil > Coastal area > Acid sulfate soil | place: Finland: Risofladan, Vaasa | collected... | reverse complement strand
TTGGCCCGCCTCCTACCGCCTTCAAATCCAGCCGGCGGCCATTTTCGCAGCCGGAACATTCGCCGGCGCCAAGATGCTTTCCTGGGCTGGCAACTCGACGCTCATGGAAAAGGCCCGAGCCGAAGGCTACGACGAAGCGCTGCTCCTCAACGAGCGAGGCGAAGTTGCTGAATGCACGTCAGCGAACATCTTCGTGGTCCATTCGGGAAAGGCGCTGACTCCGCCGCTAGCCTCCGGATGCCTCCCAGGAGTTACGCGGGAAACCCTTCTCGAAATCGGGCCAGCGGCAGGAATCCCCGTCTCCGAACAACCTCTTACTTTGGACTCGCTGGATCAAGCCGAAGAGGTTTTCATCAGTTCGACGACGCGCGAAGTCGGCGCCGTGCAGTCCATCGGCGAGCGCTGGCAATTCAAAGCCCCCGGGAAAATCACCGAGGCGCTCGAGGAAGCGTTCCGGGAGTACGTGCGGCGGCATTTACAAGCGCGAGCGTCAGAGGCATAAGGGGTGCGCTTCACAGGGGCCCGCGACCCGATTTCCCAGCTTAACCGCGAAGCGCTTTGAGCAGCCTAGCGGAAGTTAACGGGCCCCCTTACCCAGGAAGGATGGTGGGTGAGACGAAGAATAGCAGTTGTTGATTTTGATCGTTCACTGCGCTCGATTTGAAGAGATTGCCGATAATGGGAATGCTGCCTAGCAACGGAACATACGTGGCGGTGCGAGAGCGGTTGGTGACCGTGATTCCGCCGAAGACAACTGTGCCGCCATCCGGAACAACCACCTGCGTTGTGGCCTCCTGCGTGTTGATGGACGGGCCTGCTATTGTACTGATGGTGCCCACTGAAGCGTTGTTCACATATATGTTGAGAAATATTCCGTTGCCGGCGGTTACTTGGGGGGTCACATCGAGCTGAAGGGTTGCATTGACGTATTGCACGGCGATTGTATTGTTGATGTTTGTCTGAATCGGAATCTGGACGCCTTGCTGCACCTCTCCTTTGATGTTGTTTTGGGTCACGATAGTGGGCCGCGACAGAGTGCGAGCTTGGTTACGCGTTTCAGCCGCTGTGATCGCTGCATTGATTGCGTAGCCGGCGCTGGCGGTTGTGATAGCGAAGGCTCCAAATCCCGTCGCGCCTACGGTCGGCGCCTGGGGCACGACGGTAAGCGCTGGCAATGGAGAACTCGTTGGAGCGACGCCAAGAATGCCCTGTCCGGTTCCACCGGCCCCGACCGTGTGCCCATTGGGGCTCTGGAATAATCCGCTGAGCACGGAAGAGAGCGTCCGGGTGAAATCGGAGTTGGCCAAAATCACGCGCACCTGAATGGACAACTGCTTGGCCCTGATGTCCAGCCTGTCGATGACCTGCTCGATGATGGGAATTTGAGACAAGTGATCGGTGATAACGACCGCGTTATCGCGCGGGTCGGCCAGGATTTTTCCCTCCTTGCTGACCACGGAGTTCTTGTCCTTGAATCCCATGAGAATCGTGGCAACGCCTGGAATGATCTGCGCCATTCCTCCGGGTCCGCTCATGGCTCCCGCCTGGCCGGGCAACTGATCCGCAGCGTGTGCATACTTTAGCCTCACGATTACGGTGACAAGCGGTTCTGCCTTGAGTCTGGCGAGCCGCGTTTTGGCCTGGGCGGTCGCCTCCGCAGTCAACGTCTGCTCCTTGGCGATCCTCACCACGCCATCTTCCAGGGTCTTCCCAAGGTCATTGTTCTTCAACACGATGTCCAAGGCCTGATCCCATGGCACGTCGTCCATCACCATCGTGATTTTTCCTGCGACGTCGGGATCAACGACCAGATTCAAGCCGCTAACCCTGTGAACGAGGCGGAAGAAATCTCGAATATCGACGTCTCGCAAATCGAGCGAAATCAGCTTGCCCGTGTAACGCGGCGCCTGGGTGCTGAAAAATGGCGTCGAGACAATAGCTCCCTGCATGTTGCTCCCCGGCGGTGAGACCTCCGCTGTGGTCTGAGCGGCGGACATTGTCTGCGCAACCGGAGTCTGCGGAGGGTCAGGACTTGCCGGGTCGGTAGGATCGGCCACCGCCAACATCCGCGCAGCAGCTTGTGGCGGCGGGTCGTTGGCTGGCTGCAAAACTTTTCCCGCAGACGCTGCTGACTTCAAATCCGCCAAATCCAATTTCACCGGCCTCGTGAGGTCCACTATCGGAGTCAGACCGGGCGAATAAGCAGGAACTTGCACCGCAGCAATCTCATCGGGCTTGGAGTGGCGAAGACGCGCGTGAGGATCAGGCGCAGTAATTTTATCGGAGACGCTTGTTTTGGATGTTCGTGCCGTTTTTGAGCCACCCCCGAACCGGATTTGCAGCCCATCAGGTTCTGATTGAATCTGGAAAGGCGCAGCGGCAGCCAAATCCGCAACCACGCGAGTGACAGGTGATGGACTGACGCGAAACTGACCGACACGGACATCCTTTAAGGTTCCCGCTTGTTTCGCCATCACCTTCTCAAAGCTTGTGACCTGCGTCCCATCAAGATCGACTACTAGCCGGGGTGGGTTCGTAAGATGAAAAGGTTTGAACTTCACCTGGCGCGTCGTTCGAATCTTGACGATAGTCTGCCCGCTGTCGTTTGTCTGCACGGAAACGTACTCCACCGTGGCAGGTTTTTCCGCGTTAGCCGGAGGTTGCCCAGCCAATTGGCCGGGCTGGGCAGCGGAAGAATGGGCCTTTGCAGGCGCTGCCGGAACATTAAGGGTCCCGGGAGTTCGGGCCATGACGCCGGAAGCCGTTTGCCGGTCCGCCGAAAAGCACACCCACACCATCAGAAAGCACGCTGCCAGCACAGCCGGTATCGATTTTCGTTTCATTGAGATTTCCTCGGACTCAGCCGCTTCACTACTTCGCGGAAACTCACGCTGCCGTGAGCGCCTTGCCGCCGTTGACGGAAATGGATCGCATCCGGAGTGATTTGAGTGACCACTCCGTCAAAAACCGGCTCATTAAGCCGCAGGAAATAAGCTCGGTTCGTATCACTGGTCACGATCGCGATCATGCGATGGGTTGCATTCTCGGCGACAATTCCTTGAAGCCTGAGTTGGTCGATCAAGAGCCCGCCTGGGCCAGGCGGCAGGTCAATCCGTGGTCCACTAGGCTTGGAAACAGCTTTCGGCACGGCCCCTGGTGGAGGTGGCGGAGGCGGTAACCTGAATGGGTCCCGTTTACCCGCCAGCTCGGGAGCCTGAGTGATTCCCATATTCAGGTTCAACTCAGCATCCGCTTGACCCACGAGCGGCGGAGCAGTTTTTGTACTGGCGGCGCTCCGTGACAGAGCCTCTGCGCGGGCCTTCGCCGCTGGAATCGAGATAGGCCGGGCGGAGGCGGCAAAGAGGATCATAACCGCCGCCGACATGGCTATTGCGAAGATGCCGTGGCTGAGGTTTCCAGGTCCTTTTTCCGGCGAAAATGACGCGGTCCACATGGCTTATGACCCTGCTGGCTTATCTCCGCGGCGACCCGCGCTTCGGCGCAGGCGGGGGCGGCGGCGGACTATTGTAGAAAGTTGTGAGAATGCAGTTTGCACCCACGGTTTCTTCTGGGCTCACCCGGTATGTTCCTTTTCCGCCAGGACCGCCAGGCTGCCCCAATGTGAGGTTCGAGACGTTAACAATCCTTGGGATGGCCGCAAGCCGGTTGAAGAAACTCAGCATGGAATAGTAGGCGCCGTCCAAATGCACGGCGTATGGCACGGCTGTATCGTACATTTGGCGCACCGGCGGCTGCGCCACCAACGAGCGGATGCGAATCGCAGACGATACGGCTGTGTTGTAAACCAACTTGACGAATTGGTCCTCAGCTGGCTGGTCTGGGACGATCTGGCGGAGCGTATCCAGTTGCTTCTGGGCATCGGCGATTCTCTTGATCAAGTCAGCACGCTGGCCCTCCAGCGCCCGGCCACGGAGATTCTGAGCGTGCAGCGTTGCCCGCTGGCCCTCGAGCCCCTTAATCTTCTGGCTGAGCGGCATCACCATCTTGTAATAGACGGCAGCAGCCAGAAGCACCGGCAAGAAAGCCAGCACGATCCCTTGCTGCTGTGGAGTAAGATCGCTGAACGTTTTTGACGCCATATTACGCTGTACCCCGGTTCATCGACCTGGTTGCCGCCCCTTGAGACCGGTGGGGGGTGCCGGTGGGGGCGGCGCCTCTACCGGAGGTCTGTAGAGGCAATCCAGGTCGAATTTGAAGCTCACTCTGCTGCTCTGGTCATCTTCAAAAACCTGCCTTAGTTGTACGTCGTTGAAGGACTGTAAACTCTCGAGCGTGGCAATGAAGTCCGCGATGGCGTTTACATGGTCGGATTGCCCGTGAATGGCCAGGCGGTCTTTGGAGGCATCCACCGAAAGCAGGTAAAGCCCGTTGGTCCGGTTCACGGCGTTTCCAAGCTGGGCCATCAGCGCCTGTGGCCCGGTGCGGCTTTGCTCCAAGGTCTGAATTAACTGAATATGTTCGTTGATTTGGGCGAGTTGGCCCTGATACTTCACGTTCTGCGCCTGGATGCCGGCCAGCCGCGCTGCTTCCTGCCGCTCGACCGCTATCTGAGAGTTAAGCTGGTTAATCTTGTAATTGGAGATCCAGTAGATCAGACCCACCACAGCAAGGCAGATCACAAGGCTCGCCAGAGGGTAGATTTCCTTTCTTTGCGCGAGCGACGGGGCTGCTTCCCGGGCCTTCGGCTCCACTTCCTGCTTGACGGGTTGGATAAGGTTGATCCGGATCATGCTGCGTCAAAACTCCTCAACGCCAAGCCCACAGCAACCGTCATGCGGGGGGCAATCTCAGCCACGAAACCCGGATCGAACTTATCCGGGCTGAAGTGAATCTTACGAAACGGATCCAAGATCTCTACCGGCAAGTCGAATTCCGATTTAAGCAACTCCATCAGGCCCTTGACTCGCGCCGTGCCTCCCGCCAGGTAAATGGCGTTGATAGGATCGGTGGAAGTCGTGTGCCGGAAAAAGTCGAAAGTCTTTTGAATCTCAAGAAGCAGAAGCTCCGAGACCGAGCGGAGGTAAGGGATCTCTGCGTCGGGCGCGGTGTTGGGGAGGCTGTGACCCATTTTCAGTTTTTCCGCGTCCTCAAAACTCAGGTCGAGCTCCTTCTGCAGGATGTCGGTGTATTGGTTCCCTCCCACTGAAACATCGCGCGTAAACATCGGCATTCCGCCGCGCGTGATGTTTATGTTCATGATGCTGGCGCCGATGTTCAAAAGCGCGATGATCTGGTCGGGCGCCGGCTCGTAGCTGACTTCAAAAGCGTTTTGCAGTGCGAACGCATCGATATCGACGACCAGTGGCGTCTTGTTGGATTGTGCCAGAAGGTCCGTGTGGCTCTGTATCTTCTCCCGCTTGACGGCAAGCAGCAAGACGTCAAGCGCATTGCCGGTAGAGGCGGGGCCGAGAACGTAGTAGCTCAGGTTCACTTCCGCCAAGTCGAACCGGATGTGCTGTAGAGCCTCCTGCTGCACCGCCTGCTCGAGCTCTTCCTCCGTCGTTGCTCCGACCGTGATGCGCTTCACGATAACCGCGTGACCCGAAACAGAGGTAGCAACTTCCGTCGTAGCGATCTTGTTCTCTTCAAAGACCTTTTCAATCGCCGAGGAAACCGAGAGGGTGTCCATGATGGCGCCGTCCACGATGCTGTCTTGGCCCAGTTGATCAAGCGCCAAGTTCACGAGTTCGTAGCGCCCACCGGACTGCTTGAGCTGCACGACCTTGACCGAGCTTGAACCGATATCCAGGCCAACCACTGCATTGGAGCGTTTTTTTCGCGACCAGAACATCTTCCGCCTCACGCCCGGCTGGCCGTAGCCCGCCCTGCCTCACGCGAAACCTTTCGCTGCCGGCTTTGTCTTTCCATCCAGCGGTCAAGCACGGCCTTCTTGAAGCGCCACCGGTTTCCCAACTTGAAAGCCGGAACGCGCTCCTCGGTGACATACTTGTACAGGGTCTCTTTAGTAACTCCGAGGTACTGGGACGCCTCACGGACGTTCATGACCTCCCGGAAATGCGCCATCCTCTTAGCCCTTCACCGAAATATCGGTACGACATAGACTGTGCGTGAGTCTATTTGCTAGTTGGTTCACTATTGCTTGTATAAGGTAATTATCAGTTTGTCAAGTCCTGTTTTAGTTATTTTATGGAAATCGCTGTGCATTCAGAGGGGTGCGTCGGGATTTTCTGTAGGAAACCGGTCTAACGTGGTTGTTGCTCGAGGCCAGACGCGTGGCGTCACGGCTCGCGCGGGCTTTGCTGATCGGGGGGGTTCTGGCGGGGCGAGACACATCGCAAGTCGAGCTGTCCGCGCCTATTGAGGTTTGCAAATTATAGTGGCGGCTTTTTTGTAGCGCCGGTGTCCCCACCGGCGTCTTTCGGCGCTGAGGACAGCGCCGAACCAGCGGATGTTGTCACTATAATTTGTAAACCTCAATAGGCTGCGATCCGTTAAGGCGAAAGCCCTACAACCAAACAGTGAAGCCACGTATACTGGTGTGCGAACTTAGCAGCCACCGTGAGCGCTACGCCCATCGGCGGAGACAGAAGCCAAGTTGCCTCCCGGCTACTCCTGGAGGTCCCTAAAAATCGCTCTGCGCGCCTGTACGCTCGGTCCGCAACATGAGATGAGGTCGCCCGGTTGTCCCGCAGCTTGATTACAAGCCACGTTGACCCGCACTCGCAGGAATTTGAGGCGAATACCCGCCGGATGGCGGCTCTTCTGTCGCGAATCAAAAACGAAGAGAACCTCATTCGGCAGGGCGGAGGCGGTCGAGCCACGGAAGCGCAGCATCGCAAGGGGCGGCTGACGGCGCGCGAGCGGATCGCAAAACTTATCGACCCTGGAACCGGCTTTTTCGAACTCGGCATCTATGCCGCGCATGAGATGTATTCGGAGTGGGGTGGGGCTCCCGCGGCTGGAGTGGTCACCGGCCTCGGCCGGATTCACGGGCGACTGGTGATGATCATCGCCAACGACGCCACGGTGAAAGCGGGTGCATTTTTCCCCTTGACCGCTAAGAAGGTGATTCGCGCTCAGAACATCGCGCTCGAAAATCACGTTCCTACCGTTTACTTGGTAGATTCAGCGGGCATCTTCTTACCTTTGCAGGAGGACGTCTTCCCTGATACCGACGATTTCGGCCGAGTGTTCCGCAACAACGCGGTGATGAGCGCCAAGGGCATTCCCCAAATCACAGCCATCATGGGCATGTGCGTGGCCGGGGGAGCCTACTTGCCAGTGATGTGTGACCACGTCCTGATGACCGAAGGCAGCGGCCTCTTTCTTGCCGGACCTGCGCTCGTCCAGGCTGCGATCGGGCAGCAGACGTCCGCGGAGGAGCTGGGCGGCGCGGAGGTCCATGCCCGCATCAGCGGCACCGTCGATTTCCGGGAGCCCGATGACGTCACCTGCATCGAACGCATCCGCGCGATCGTGGACAAAACGGGCACCGGACGCGCTTCGCCGTTCGATTATCAATCTCCCGAACCCACGGCGTATCCGGCGGAGGAAATCTACGGAGTCTTTTCGGATAATCCCGCCCGGCAGTACGACATGCGGGAAATCATTGCCCGCATCGTGGACGGCTCGATTTTTGAGGAATACCGCACCGAATATGGCCAGACCGTTCTGTGCGGTTACGCGCGCATCGGCGGATGGGCGGTGGGCCTTGTGGCCAATCAAAAGCTGCACGCGCACACCGTGGCGCCGGGAACCGGGCAGAAGCGAATTGAGTTTGGCGGGGTCATCTATACGGCCTCTGCCGAAAAGGCCGCGCGCTTCGTCATGGATTGCAATCAGAACCGGATTCCGCTCGTCTTCCTGCACGACGTAAACGGATTCATGGTGGGCAAGGAAGCCGAATGGAGCGGCATCATCCGGGCGGGAGCCAAGCTGGTGAACGCCGTCTCGAACAGCGTTGTCCCGAAGATCACCGTGATCTGCGGCGGCAGCTTCGGCGCCGGCCACTACGCCATGTGCGGAAAGGCCTACGATCCCCGGTTCATTTTTGCCTGGCCGACGGCGCGCTACGCCGTGATGAGCGGCGAATCCGCCGCAGGAACGCTCGTTGAAATCAGAATCAAGCAGCTTGAACGCGAAGGACGCAGCCTGACCGAAGCAGAGCGGCGGGAACTCTTCGAATCCGTCCGGTCAACCTACCAGCGCCAAATGGACCCGCGTTACGGCGCAGCCCGCCTCTGGGTGGACGCCATCATCGATCCGGCGGAAACCCGCGAGGCTTTGATCTGGGCTCTGGAAGCCGCAGCCTTGAATCCAGATGTTCCTGAATTCAAGACCGGAGTATTGCAGACGTGAGCGTACGACTCCAAGGAACGCAATGGACCAAGTAAAAATCATCGAATGCCCCCGCGACGCCTGGCAAGGGCTGGCGGAAATCATCCCTACCGAAGCTAAAGTAGCGTATCTGCGCAAGCTGATCGAGGCGGGCTTCCGGCATCTTGACGCCGTCAGCTTCGTGGCGCCCAAGTATGTGCCCCAGATGGCGGACAGCGAAGCCGTCATGCAGAGCTTGGTGGCGAGCGGCTTGTTAGATACGCGAGCCAACGGCCGTGACGGCCAGCCGGAGGAACCGCGTGGAAGCAATCAGCCAGTCGAGGTGATCGGCATTGTGGTGAACGAACAGGGGCTCCACAGAGCCTTGGCCGCGCCGGGCGTGGCGACACTTGGCTATCCCTATTCGGTCTCCGCAAACTTCCGCCGTTCGAACGCGCACATGTCCCAATCGGAGTCGCGGGCGCTCGTGAAGATGATCGAGCAAGCCACGCGCGCCGCCGGGAAGAAGCTCGTGGTTTACATTTCTATGGCCTTCGGCAATCCTTTTGGCGAACCCTGGAATCCTGACGTGACTGCGGACGCTCTCGAATGGCTGAGGAGCATTGGAGTGAACGCCGTATCTCTGGCGGACACGGTGGGAGTGGCCAGCCCGGAGGAAATCGGCGGGCTTTTTCGCCAGGTGAAGGGCAGCGCGGAGGGAATCGATCTGGGCGTTCACCTGCACAGCCAGCCGGAACACGCCGCGGACAAAGTGCTCGCGGCCTATGAAGCCGGATGCCGCCGTTTTGAAGGGGCGCTGACGGGACTCGGAGGCTGTCCTTTCGCTGGGGACGCATTGACCGGTAACATTCCGACCGAGGTTGTGGTTTCCACGCTCGGCGCGCGCGGGGCTTCCACCGGAATCTCACCGTCGGCCATGCTTGCCGCCATCGAGGCTACCAAGGAGTTTCGCAGCCTCTACGCCACTTCTCCAATCCGGAGCTAAAACACCGTGACCTACAACACGCTCACATTAGAAGTGAAAAACGAGGTCGCAACGCTAACTCTCGCCCGGCCGGAAAGGCGCAACGCCATCTCGCCGGAAATGATGGAGGATTTGCAATCCGCGTTGAACGAAATAGAATCGGGCGCGGCCAGGGTTGTGATCGTGACTGGCGCCGGAAGGGATTTCTGCGCCGGGATGGATCTTTCCGGACTCAAGTCTGGTGCTGCAGCGGCAAAGCGGGATGAGAAAAGCGCCGGCTCGGGTGCCGCAGACGCGGATCCGAATACCGAAAATGCGCGCCGCGTCGCGGCTATGTTCCGCCGCTTTTACGAGTTTCCGAAACCGCTGATCGCGGCCGTCACCGGCCATGCGGTCGCGGGCGGCTGCGGCCTCGCTATGCTGTGCGACTTCACGCTCGCCGTCCCCGAAGCGAAATTCGGATTCACCGAAGTCCGCGTCGGCTTCATGCCGGCCCTTATTGCGGCGTTCGTTCTCCGCGAGATCGGCGAAAAACGCGCGCGCGATCTGTTGCTGAGCGGCCGCGTCTTCGGCGCGGAGGAGGCTCGCGAGCTCGGATTGGTCAGTGAAATTGTCGCACCGGAACGGCTGCGGGACCGGGCCTTGGAAATCGCCGCTCAGTGTCTGGCCCTGAGTCCTACTTCCCTTCAGTATACAAAGCGGCTGATCGCAGATTACTCCAGGGCGCAACTGGATCGTGAAATCGAGCTCGGCATTGAATGGAGCGCGCGCATTCGATCCACGGCGGATTTCCAGGAGGGGCTGAGCGCTTTTCTGGAAAAACGCGCGCCGCGATGGACGGGACGCTGACAAGTACGCCCGCCGCCTGCACCTATTGAAAATTACAAATTATAGTGACAACATCCGCTGTAGCGGCGCTGTCCTCAGCGCCGAAAGACGCCGGTGGGGACACCGGCGCTACAAAAAAAGCCGCCACTATAATTTGTAAACCTCACTAGAAGCTCACGTAGGTGGCAGTAATCACCGGCGGCCCTTCATTCCATTCCGCCGGCAAATGTTCGAAGGTGAGGTGGAGCGGCTCGGTCGCTCCGCCCTTGAGCGCGGGCGTTTGTGGCGTGACCGGGAGTACGACCTTGCGCAGCACCACCTGGCCGAAAGGGTCCATGAAGGTGAGTGTTAAGTCGAGTTGCCGGATGGTCTTCGGACCTTTGTTGCTCAGTTGAGCATCAAGGTAATAAAGCGTGTTGCCTAAAAAGTTGCTGGCCTCGCTCATCTTCGCATTGGTAATTCCGACCTCATGCAAATAGCTCTGTTCCGCAGCGCTCATGGCGTGGTGAGCGAGCTCGGGTTGAGCGCTGCGCTGCGCGATCCACACGTAGACGCCCACCACGATGGCCAGAACGGCCACCGAAAGCGCAAGCCATTTTCCGGATGTTGAGCCTACGGCCATCGATTTTGCTTAAAACCCTGCCACGGTCAACCCTTCCACCAGGACAGGCGGCGCAGCGATCGCTCCCCGGAATTCGAGTTCGGAGCCGATCATCGCAATGTGGCTCAGCATTTCCGGCAGGTTTCCCGCAATCGTGACTTCCTCGACCGGATAGGCCATCTCGCCGTTTTCAATCCACATTCCCGCTGCCCCGCGCGAATAGTCGCCCGTCACGACGTTCACGCCGAATCCGATGAGCTCCGTCACGTATAAGCCCTGCTTCACTGCGCGTACCATCTCCTCGAGGGGATACGGTCCGGCAGCAAGGTAAAAGTTTTTAGGACCTACCGCAGGCGGGCCTGCCACGCCGCGCGCCGCGTTGCCGGTGGTCTTGAGGTTGAGCTTCCGCGCGGTGTATGTGTTGAGCAGATAGTTGCTCAACACGCCCTTCTCGATCACCGGCGTGCTCGAAGCGGGAATCCCTTCGTCATCAAACGGGCGTGAGCCGAAGCCGCCCGGCCGCAGGCCGTCATCAACCATCGTCACGTTCGTTCCCGCCACCGGCTGATTGAGTTTTCCAGCCAGGAACGAGGCGCTGCGGTAAACGGCGTCGCCGCGAACCGCTTCAAACACGTGGCCCGCTAGCGTCCTTGCCGTCTCCGCAT
>Ga0307374_10013348_pt1 | contig 11379 bp, 16 predicted proteins | sample OX3MG_FD_202532 | JGI IMG/M metagenome (GOLD analysis project Ga0307374, IMG submission 202532) | Soil microbial communities from Risofladan, Vaasa, Finland - OX-3 | ecosystem: Environmental > Terrestrial > Soil > Coastal area > Acid sulfate soil | place: Finland: Risofladan, Vaasa | collected... | reverse complement strand
ACCGTCACGATTGTGATGGGCTTCTCGTCATCGCCACAATTCGCCATTGTCCGCGGCTCGCCCCACTACCAGACGCTCTGGTTGGTGTTTAGTTCCGCAATTCGTGCGCTGGGAATCGCCACGGCGGCGACACTCGTTGCGCTGCTACTTGACCGCGATACCGGCCACAACGTATGGGCAATGATGGCTTGCTTAGGATCGGGGATCTGGGCGGGTCTTCGCGTGTGGCGGGTTGTGTGGGTTCTCGAGAAAAGCGTTAGCGTGGTAGTAGGCACTTAGAAAGTCGGAAGTGAGCCTGGCGACGCCGCTTTGGCCGATCCTAAGTTTCCCGTGGCCGATCAGGAGCGGACCGAAGCAGGGACACGAAGCCAGTCGAGCGTGCCAAGAAGGCGCGTGAGGAGGCCGGCTCGAGGCGAGAGCACTTGGCAGAGGACCACCCCCCAAGCCAGGGGAGACTCGCCCACACGAGGCTTCCGACGGCTATCAGGGCCAGTGTGAGGTTCCTCCTCACAGATGCGCATCTTGGAGGTAATGGATCAGCCGGGACTCTTGCGAAAGGCGGGGGCTCTGGAGCAGACTGAGGCGCCCATGAACGACAGTGTGCGACTGGCCCACCCGGAGCTGGCTGAGTCATCGGCCCGGCTCTACCTGGCCCATCTGGAAGCCATCGAGGCCCAGGCCGCCTCGGCCCCGGCCAGGAAGGCGCTGCGCGATCTGATCGAGACCACGGAGGCCGCCCAGCGCCTGGGCCAGGGGCTGGAGTCGGCCGACGTCACATTCACCCTCACCGCCTTGGAGGGGGTACCTGCCAGTGATCGGCCGGGGTTCTTGAACCAGCACCAGCTCGGCCTTGGCTACGACGGAGCGAAGTTGGTGGCGATGGGCACGGAGGCGGCCGATAATCCCGAGGACTCCGAGGGGCTGGCCTACGACTGCCTGCAGACGGCTCTGATCTTGTCAGGCTCGCCGGAGGAAGTGGTCAAGAGCCTGCTGAAAGGGTCTTCGTGGTGGGCGGAGATGGAGGCCCGCGGCCTTCCTCCCGAGATACGGCGACCGATCCACATACACCCCAATGACTTCGACCAGGTGCAGGTGAGCAAGCCCTTCCACACGTGGTGCAACCTGGCCCGGGTCGTGGCGCCGAGGGAGCAGGACTGGCGCGAGTTGATGGAGGTCGGGGCCGGCCTGGGGCTTGGAGATCTCGTCTACCAGATAGAACGATCGGGTCTGCCTGCCAAGCGGTCTTCGGATGGCGTCCCGCCCACTCTTGAGCGGACCGACTGGCTGGTCGAGGAGGTGATTCCCTCCCTCAGGAAGACCGCAGGCATCCTCCTGATCCATGGCTTCGGCAACAGCCCAGCTTGGCCCCGCAACGATCTGCGGTTGATCAACGCCTTCCTGGGCTATGAGCCGGGTACGCCGACCGACGTGGATTGGGTCAGGATCACGCCCAAGCGGGGCGACTGGCTCTGGACTCTGGCCGAGGGTGACCATCGCGTGGTCTGGACACGAGCTCTGGGGTGGCCTTGGCGGGACGAGTACATGGCCGCGGTCCGCCACGCCATCGCTTGAGTGAGCGAGCCCAGAGCCAGTCTGGGCAATCTCCGGGCGGGCCAGTTCCAGGAGGCCTTCCGGTGGGCACAGCCTGAGACCCCTCCGGCGTACTACCTGGCTCGGTAGTCCTGGACGCAGCGGCTCCACGCCGGTCTCCTTGAGAGGCAGGTCGGTTAGCCTGGTCGCCGGTCGTTGACGGTGGGCGTCTCCCTTCAGCGCTCAGCCGGCTGGCCTCCCGCTCAAGCATTTCTCACCCATGGAGCAGCTTGCTCCACGGGCCTGGCGGCTGGACGCCCTCCTACCCGATCCGACCTATCGGCAAACCCGCCCTGCCGGCGTCGCTCGTCCGCGACATCGAGCGCCGCCCCGCACTCCCGCGAAGCGGCGCTCTGTTATCGACAGAACCGAGGGTCAGTGCCTACTCCTCAAGCAAACAGCCTCGGGCCCGGCCTGCCTCCGCTCGCCTCACCAAGCGACCCGCCCGACTGCCACCGGAGAGGCGGCCCCCGTCTCAACCACAACGTACTTACTCATGGCGTGCAGGCTGACATTGCTCGGCACGTCAGGCAAGGTCTGCACTGGCCCGGGAAGTCCAACCGTGACTACAAACCAACCGCTGTGGAGAGGGTCATCAGCCAAATAAACAGCAATCGGCTGCTGTGCGACCGCTAACGGTACGAGCCCTGCGCTGGCGATAGCTGCCTCCGCGCTCGCAATGTACGGCTGAGACCTCGGCGAGTCGCTCATCATATAATCGCACGAGCGTAGTGTAGCCTCCTTCGCCAGCAAGTCGACACTGCCAACGGCAGCCAGTTCAGACGCTTGCCCCTCGCTGATCGGGACGCTACTGGTCACCAAGCCCGATGTGCCTTGGCTCCCGATAGGGCTCATCATGGTCGCAGTTGCCACACCCGCGAAAGCCGATGCTCCGGTTGCGACGCCGCTCCGCAATTCGCCCAAGTATCCAATAATGTGATTCGTGGCCGCACAGGTTGGGAGCGGGCCCACGTTCTTGCTGATGGCGCTATTCCCTGCCACAGGCACGGGCGACGCCACCTGCGTCCACGCCGTGAACCCCACCGCCATGACTCCCAGCAGGAGCGCGATCCCGCCCCCACCGATGACTATTCGCTTCATATTATCTCCTGTCTCTAACCACGCTGCGCCAAGCAGGCTTCCTTGATCGCAGTAATGGCGTGATCTACTAGCGGCATTAGCCCCGCGACCGTCATCCCAGCCCCTCCCCGAAAGGCGAGATCTACCTCCACACGGCTCCCTAGCACCGCCTCGACGCGGACCTCATGCTCGTAAGACGGTGTACTGCCCAATGTGTACAACGCTGCGTAGTAACTCCGATAAGGTGCCGGCAGGGAAGGATGAGCCACATCCGGTACTGCGCTGATGCTACGCTCGACAAACTGTTGGTACCAATCAGCGCCAGTGCGCCCCGAGAAGACACTTACGAGCTCGTACGCTTCAAGAAGGCCCGGATGCTGCACCACAATTGGCCCCTGAAGGGGCAAGAGGGGCCCGCCACCCGACGTGTATCCCGCTCCGGACGAAACGTACGGGACGGAGTATGCCAAGGCAGTGACGTATCCCGCAGTGGCTCCCCTTTGGAACTGCTTCTGGGCTTGCGACACCGAGGTGGCAGGGGCGTGGACTTCGTGGATCGGTAGGTGCGAGAATGAGTTAAGTACGACCTGCTTGAACGTCGGCAGCCATCTGCCGTTCATCAGCACCGTCGGCGAGGTTGCGCAGCTCGCAAGTTCCGCCGTGGCAGATGTTAGTTGGCGAGGTTGGGAGCAACTGGCTATGCCGCCAGCAGCAAGCACTGCGACAACGACCAATTGCATCACTCCAAGCACCTGAACGCGTGTCAAGACGATTAGTAGCCTCCGTTGTTCCAGCTAGAGCCGCTGCATGTACCCCAGTACGGTGAATCGTAACCGCAAGACGACGAGCCCCACTGGTAATACGTGTTTGGGTAGCCGCTAGCGGGCTGGTAGTACATGGTGAAGGACTCTCCGGAGCCGCCGCCCATCCAGTCGTTGCTGTTCGTGACCTCACCTTGAGTGTAGTTCTGCCGTGGGGAAAAGCTGTAGCTGGGACTTATCGTGTTTGAAGACCAATTCCCGACTGCGATGTAGGCCTGTCCGCCATTGTAGGCAATGTGGTTCGCCACCCAGATATTGGTGGCTTTAGGAAGGTCATACCCTGAGGGGGCATCTACCTCGTTGGCGCCGTTGTTGAGTGTGTAATAGGGGTCCATCGCGTTGGTCCAACCATACGTCGGGCCCCATCCAGAGAAGAACCCGGTTTCGATGGATGAGGCAAAGCCGTTGTTGGGGTCTCCGATCCACACCGCTTCGTCGGTGAATGCCTGTGACCCGCTCCCTTGTGGAACTGACCAATTGGTCCACGTCGTCGTGTACGCCCCCGTTCCGGTAGTCGTTCCAGTACCCGACGTGTTGTACGCGTAGTAGTTGGCAAAGACATTGCTCGTCAGCACAAGACCCGCGCCCGAGACGGCGAGCGCGGCTGCCATCAGCGGTATCGCGAGTCGTCGCCACGATCTCATCGCATGAATCCTCCAGTTCACAGTCGAGGTCACTCCGCACGTGTTAAGTGCGAGACGGATCCTACGGAAACGTGTTCAGTACTCTTGTTTACATGGCGGCACCCTCTCCATTTCGGTTGCCCTCCCCCTCCCGAAGTGCAGCTATGGGGAGTATGTCCGGCCAGTGCGTCAACTCGCGTCGGTACGGGCTTGCCGGTTGGCCTTGCTGCTCATGCACGGGTCCGAGGGCTAGGCGTTGGCGGAAGGCTATGCGGGCGGCACCGTGGCAACGGGGCGAGGGCCGTGGAACCCGACCAACCTCGGCCTCTATGGGCAGCGGACCCGGGAGGCCAGCCGAGAACACCGCTACTTGCGGCCTCAACCTCACCTCCTCACCCCATGTAATCTCAACTCATCCATTCGAGGTTCGCCGCTTGAGCCGGGCCAAGTGGTGCAGTTGCGCGGGTTCCCGTTGTGTCCTCGGAAGCAAGGGCAACAGCCGACCGTCTCCCCTTGCGCCGCGGTCCGCTTCGGCTCGTAGCTCTTGAGAGGGCTGGGGGATCGTTGCAGACAGCCGATTGGGTGGCCGCAAGTTTCCATACTCACCTCCGTCTAGCGCTCGGTGCTGGGCGTTGCCAGGCTGGTCCAGACGCTGCATGAATTGGTACGCTGACATGGCCCAAAAGGTTCCCTGGGTCTTGGACCCGTCCAGTAGGTACGGGTCGCGTGACGAGCCACGTCTCCAAGAAAGTCGGGTAGAGTGGCGGGATGAGGGAGCAGGAGGCGGTGGCCCGGCTTATCGACGGGGACGAGGCGGGGCTGGAAGCCTTGGTCGATGCGTATGGCCAGAGGGCGTACTCGCTGGCAGCGGTAATGGTTGGTGATCGAGATGAGGCCCAGGAGGTGGCAAGTGACGCCTTTCTCAAGGTGTTCAGAAGCCGATCTAGGCTTGACCCGGAGCGCGGGTTCTGGCCATGGCTTGCCACCATTGTGGCCAACGAGGCTCGCTCGGCAATCCGAAGGCGAAGACGCCGTGAGCGGCTTGAGCGCATCCTGAAGCTCCACCTGCCCGCGCCCCAGGATCCCACCCTGGTAGCCGAGGTGCGCTACCTTGAAGACTGGGCTTTAGACGCGCTCAACGTCCTGCCCGCCCCGGAGCGGCAGGTACTTCAACTCCGCCTCCTGCTTGACTTGGATGAGCGAGCGATCGGGGAGATCATGGGCTGCCCGGTCGGCACGGTCAAGACCCGGCTGCATCGCGGGCGTCGACGGCTCAAGGAACTCGCCAAGCGGGATCTCCAGGGATACCTCCCCGAGGCACTGGACGCGATGGGTGGCCCTCATGCTTGAAGACGACGAAGACCTTGACTACCTGGTCTCGAGGGCGCTCAAGGCAGAGGCAGAGAAAGCGGACATCGAGTATTCACCGCTTTGGCCCTCCATCCGCCAGCGTCTTCACCCTACTTCAAAGCTCAAGCGCCGAAGGCTGCGACCGCTGTGGCTCTTCCCCGCGATCGCGACCATCCTGGGGTTGACCGGAGCAACAGCCTTGGCGGTGCGGAGCGGGACCGCTCCGATTAACTGGATCATCCATCCAGTAAGCTCTGCCCCGGCCGCCAGCCGTCCCATCCCGCAACCTCCACCGCCACGGGTGGTGTCCCAGGGAGCGGCCGCCCGTCTTCTCGGGGTGCCGATCGTCCAACTCAGTTGGCCGGGCGAGGCATCACTGAAGAGCATCGTCTACTACCCCACGATCGCAAGCAGGAGGGGCGCAGCGGTCAACCTGACTTATTCAGCCAAGGGAATAGAGGTCATCGCCAGCGAAAGCAACGGCGGCCCAGGATCTCTGGACACCAAGTTGAAGGGCAATCCCAGCAAGCCGGCCGCCAATGGCGATGTCGTGACCGCGATGGAGTTTGACGGGGGCAGCTACGAGATGGAGAGGACTCCGGCCGGTAGGGTCGTCTTCGTGATGTGGAAGACCACATCTGGGACCATGGTGGCGATCACTGCCGGCGCGGCCAAGACCTTTTCGCTGATGTTCGTCAAGAGCCTCATCGGCCACTTTAGGTAGCCGACTCGGGTGGCCTGGGAACTTGGCTGAGGAGGGATCGGACCTCCCCAGCCCAAGGCTACTAATCGGCCTGGCAGGTGACCCAATTGGAGGATTGATTGACGGGAACGTCGCACTGCGTCGTACCGAGTAATGACCCGGTGCCGCCCGTCCCTGTGTAGGAGCTGATTGATATCCACCCCTTCCACCAATATCCTGGGTCCTCGGTCGACTGTGTGGGGGTGTCCAGTGTCTGGTGAGTCAAAGTCCCGTACTGGTCGTCACCCGAGATCTTGACGCTCGCAGTCGCGAGCCCGGTGTTAATGACGATCTGCTGCCCGTTCGTCCCCAAAGGAATCGTCGGCATTAGGAAGAGTGCCCCGGCGGCCAGCAGCGCCAGCGCTGTGTGCCCCTTGTGATATACACCAGTCATTCGTTGATCTCCAAATTCAGATGGACAGTTCTTCTTGAATTTCCGTGCTCTTGGAGGGGCGCTAGGGTCCTCTGGCCCGAGCCTCCTCAGGCTGTCGGAATGCGACAGGTCCTCGCACCTCTGCTGTCCGTGACGGAACGCGTCTGTCTGTGACGATCATCTCCGCGACTAGCCTGACGTTGAACCTGGTCTGGCCCGAGGTCTTCCCATGCGCGCCTGGTCTTCTGCTGCCCGCAATGAGGCTAGTCCGCAACCTGCCGGAAGTGATCTCCTCTCCAGGCAGTCGTCACAAGGACGGCTTATCGGCCCCGGTTGCGGTTCTCGCGAAGCGCTGCCGCTCGGGCACACAAACCTTCGCAGGCAGATGATTGGCGCGGCACCATCAGCCCTGCTCGGGACCGTCGAGGGGGGTTGGACCGGGCTTGGAACGAGCGCTCGCTTCTACCTCTGCGACGTTGCGACTTCCGCACCGCCGGCGGTCGGCCGACAGTCGCCGTGCTTGACTCAAGTTCGGAGCCCACGATGGGGATCTTGAAGGAATCCCTCGTGCAGTTCGCCCAGCGAGTCTGTGGGAGCGAATGTGAGCCGCTGCTTCTCGTAGTCCGGACCACGACGACGAATCCTGATCGGGGTCTCGTCGGGGGCGTAGCTGGCGGCGGTTGCGTCCCTGGTGCCGCAGCTGCCAGACGGGGCCCGGGTCCTGACCTTCGCCTACGACAGCGGCGAGCGCTACCTCTCTGTGGAGGCACTGTTTGGGTGACGGAGATGGGCGGCTCCTCCTCCAGTGCACCACCTCAAGTCGGCTCAGCAACCCGCGCAGCTCGTGGGGGTGGCACTCTGGATGATGATGGGCCCGGTCACGATGGCATGGTCGCGTAAGCCAGTGGTTCCACGCCTGCAGATCGCGCGCCGCTTGCGGTACTCTGCCCTCGCCTTGGCGCTCATCCCCAGGGGTGGGTGCTCACCGGCCCGCCCCGGAGCGCCAGGGTATTCTCCCTACCGCCACGGTGGCGCCCGAAACCGAGAGCTCAGGGTGAAGAGGGGCGCGCTGAACCGAAGGAGGCACGATGCCGGAACGGGAACTTGAGTTGGAGCCAGAGCACATCGCTCTGGTCGTCATCGACCTTCAGAAGGGGATCGTGGGAATGCCCGCGGCACCCCACGACACCACCTCGGTGGTCGCCAAGGCGGCCGCGCTCGCAGAGGCCTGCCGCGCCATAGGGGTCTTCGTGGTCCTGGTTCACGTGGGCCCATCCGCAGATGGGCGGGATGGACTCCGCCCTGTGGTCGATCAACCGGCGGCGTGGCAGAGCCCGCCTCCGGGGTGGGATGAGATCGTGCCGGAACTCGGCCCGAGGCATGGCGACCACGTCGTGCGCAAGCGGCAGTGGGGCGCCTTCTACGGCACCGACCTCGACCTCCAGCTCAGGCGGCGAGGAATCGAGACGATCCTGCTCTGCGGCATCTCGACCAACTTCGGGGTGGAGAGCACGGCCCGCGACGCCTATGAGCGTGGGTACCAGCAGGTCTTCGTCGAGGACGTCTGTTCGGCTCGAGCGGCCGAGGACCATGCCTTTGTCTTCCGGACGGTCTTCCCCCGGATCGGGCGTGTCCGCAAGGCCGACGACGTGATGAGGGCGCTGGGCCGGCCGACGGCGTCCTGAGGGCGGGTGGGTGGTCTCTGGATCGCCCCAGTGCGCCAAGGTGCCCTCTCTCGGTACTGGTGCGGGCATCTCCATGGAGGTGGTCTGCCTGCGCCGCCCAGGCCGTCGTGGCGCGCTGTTGAGGCTCAGCAGGTCACGTGCAGGATGGCGTTGGTGTCCTTGCCGCCGCCATTCAGGATGGCGATGGCCTCCGCAGTGGGGAGGCTAAGGAGCTCCACTTCGCGAAGCTTGGCCTCATGCCTCACTCCATCCATCACCGGCAACGCACCGTCGATTCCGGTCCCTACCACCAGCCGGCGGCAGTGCCACGGGATGTCTTCCTTGATCGAGAGAGGGGTATGGCCGTAGGCGGCCCGGTACTCCTTGGAGGCCTTCTTCTTTCGTTTCCGAATCTCGCTGCGGTCGATGACCAGGTCGTGCTCATAGATCACGCCATCGATCTGGATGGAGCCGAAGGAGAAACTCTCGAAGCGCACCGATCCCCCCTTGTTAGAGGTTTGGTAGAGGCTGCCCGCTCAGGCGGGGCGCCGGGTCGCGCGCCGGCGGACGGGCTTGGCGGCGACGGCCACCTTGAGCGCGCTGGCTGGGTAGAAGCGGACCTTCTTGGACGGGGCTACCTTGACCGGCGCCCCAGTGCGGGGATTGCGCCGCATCCCGCCCGGGCTCTCGCGAACCTTCCATTGGCCAAACCCAGCGATGGCAACATCCTCGCCCGCCTCCAGCTTCTGGCCGATCAGCCCGAAAATCAGCTGGAGCGTCTCGTCGGCGAAGCTGAAGCTGGAGAAGACGGGGTCGCTCGGGTCGCCGTCGTAGAGCAGCTGAGCTTGCAAGGTCTTGGCCAGTTCGCGACGGTTCATTGTGGGAGTCTCCTGTGGTCCCGGTTGGGCCGTGATCGTGCCCCGCTGAGGATTCTATAGACCTCGCCTCCACCCTGGACCGCTCGGCGTTATCACCCTTCCCACTGGACTTGACTACTTGACCTGGAACGACGGACTACTCCAGCACGAGTGTCGCCCTTTCCACCCGTGGTCAGCTCCACCCACTCCGCGACTAGATCTCAGGCACCGCGACGAGACATGGATGGCCGACAACAGCCTCGTATGCAAGCTGCGGTACGGCGGAAAGGCCCTCTTCCATTACTCGTTCGAGCAAGGTGGCTGTGGGAGACTTGTCGGGATCCAGGGCGGTGACCCAGGCTACGGGATGGTATCTGGCGATCATCGACAGGGTGAACAAAACTAACCACCACGTCATCAAGGCGGTGGGGGTCTCCCCGGTGGTCGTCAGGCCCGGGCGCAACCAGTGGTAGTCCTCTCTCCGGTAGGGGGGTGCAGCTCCTTGGTATCCAAGGCCGACCGTTGGCCAAGCGACGTGAGGCGCCTCAGGATAGGCTGGCTTTCCCGAAAACGCCCGACTGTGGGGTGGAATCGAGAGAACCGTGGCCTGCGCCTGCGCCGCCATCGGATACTTGTCCAATTGGGCCTGAAACGCTTCGATGGTTAGCTCGGAAGCTTTGATATCGACGTAGCTTCCTATTGCCCACCCCCCATCCTTCGTCTTCAGCGGTGATCCGTCGAACGGAGACACGCGAACCGCTGGAAGCCATCTGGCCAAAACGGGTTCCTGGGCGAAGTCTGGCAGGGAAGCCAAGCAGGCTCCCAACTCTATGGATTGGTCGAAGGTGGGAGGATTCAGTGCACTCGACACTACCTGGAACTGCCCCTGTGCTGTGCGTACCTTGGGTTCCACCTCGAGCTGCCCTTGCGGTTTGACGACCTTGGGTTTCACCCGGGCATAGAGGAGTGGTGCAGTCTCCGACTGCAGTGGACAGGTAAGGCCGTGGCCTACGTGGTCCCCGGCCTCGCCATGGGCCGCGGCGATGCCACGGCCCACCTGGCTCAACGCGTAGAAGAGGGGAAGGGGACGCCCAGCGGGCTTCGTGGCGACCGCAGCCTCGAGCAGGTCCTCGAACTGTCGAACGGCCGCCCTATAGAGGGGAGCTGCGCGCCTCCCTCCTGCCTGGCCTGGGGGACGGGCCCGAGACTGGCGCAGGCGGTATACGAAGGGATCGGTCACCCCGTGAGGCCGGTAGCGACAGGGTCTCGAGGGCGGACCGTAACGTCGGCAATGCCGCGGCTCAACCTGAAGACCACGACAGTCGCTGTGACGAGCATGGCCAATAGGCAGATGTCGACTAGGAGCAGCCCGGAGAACGTTGGCGGAATGGACCACTCGAACACATGGGGTTGACTGAGTACGTCGTCCGTCAGCGGTGAGACAACGACACCCACCAGAATAACCAAGAGAGCGGAGCCGATCATTAGCCAGCGGTAGGTTCTCATCCGTCTGACGAGAGCCGCACAGCCACTGTCGTTAAGGCCTGAGAGGTGCAACGGATCAGTTTCGCCTAGCGCTGACAGCGCCTGGGGCATAAGGGCTGAAAAGTAGGCTAGTACGAACACTAAGAGAACGGCAAGCAGATTGAAGACTTGAGCAATCTCCGACTGAAGCGTGACAACTATCATGGCGGCCCTCAAGGTTTGACCCAGGGTTGTGGGGGTAGCCCGTGGCTTTTGCGCAACGCTTGATATGTCCGATCTTGGAACAGGTATATCGTGCCGATGTCGCTCGGCCGGGGCCCCGGAACGCTCAGTGTCTCTATGAGGGAGTCTAGGCGTTCATGGGCTAGATCGGACGGGACGCGCATTCGGAACCACCCCTCCGCACGGTCGCACGTGGCTTGCTTGAGTAGCTCCATTAGCACGGTGAACACGTGGGCATCGAGGTTGACCTTGTACCGTGCGATGGCCGTGCTCACCATTGTCCGCGCGCTTCGAATTGGCACCTTGAAGAGTCCAGCAACCACACGTTCGATGTCTGCCATTCCGACGTCCTCTGCGACGAGGCAGGAGATGCGGAATGACCTGAGGTCCGTCATGCTGGAGAAGACGGCATCACCAGTCGCTTGAGCGACCAACTCTCTTGCTCCGGCCTTGGCGATCTTTCTGACAAGATCCTGTGAGTAGAGGCTCCCCAAGGCAAGCTTGATCTTGCCGAGCTGATCATCGGTAAGGCTCACGTCCAAGGCAGAGAGGATGTTTCCAGTATCCACTTT
>Ga0307374_10013347_pt1 | contig 11380 bp, 12 predicted proteins | sample OX3MG_FD_202532 | JGI IMG/M metagenome (GOLD analysis project Ga0307374, IMG submission 202532) | Soil microbial communities from Risofladan, Vaasa, Finland - OX-3 | ecosystem: Environmental > Terrestrial > Soil > Coastal area > Acid sulfate soil | place: Finland: Risofladan, Vaasa | collected... | reverse complement strand
AGGAGCTCGCGATGCGTCCCGATGCCGACGACTCGGCCGCCATCCATGACGACGATCCGGTCGGCGTTCATGATCGTGCCGACTCGTTGCGCGACGATGATCATCGTCGCCCCGCCGAGCTCCCGGGCGAGGGCGGCCCGAAGGCGCGAGTCGGTGCTGAAGTCGAGCGCCGAGAAGCTGTCGTCGAAGAGGAAGATCCCGGGCTTCTTCACCAGCGCCCGGGCGATCGAGAGGCGCTGCCGCTGGCCACCCGAGACGTTCGCGCCACCCTGCACGATCGGAGCCTCGAGTCCGCCTTCCATCTGCTCGACGAAGTCGCGGCCCTGGGCGATCTCGAGGGCCCGCCACAGCTCGTCATCCGTCGCCGCCTCGTCGCCGTAGCGGAGGTTGGTGGCGACCGTCCCGCTGAAGAGGAACGCTTTCTGGGGGATGAGCCCGATCCTCGACCAGACGTCGTCGCGGGCCATCTGCCGGACGTCGATCCCGTCGACGAGGACGGCGCCCTCGGTCGCGTCGTAGAACCGCGGGATGAGGTTGACGAGAGTCGACTTTCCGCTGCCCGTGCTGCCGACGATGGCGGTCGTCTGGCCCCGTTCGGCGGTGAACGAGATCCCACGGAGGATCGGCTGCTCGGCGCCCGGATAGCGGAACTCCACGTCGCGGAACTCGACCGTGCCGAGGCGGTCCTCCGGACCGAGCACGATCGGGCTCTCCGGGTCGCGGATCGTCGGCTCGGTGTCGAGGACCTCGCGGATCCGGCCCGCCGAGACCGCTCCGCGTGGGATGAGGATGAACATGAAGACCGCGGTGAGGACGGCGAACAGGATCTGCGTGAGGTATTGCAGGAACGCGGTGAGGTTGCCGATCGGCATCGCGCCGCTGTTCACCCGGTACGCACCGAACCACATGACGGCGACCGTCGAGAGGTTGAAGATCGCCGTCATCGTCGGAATGGTGACCGCGAAGAGGCGGTTGACCCGGATCGTCGTGTCGAACAGGTCGAGGCTCGCGTCGTCGAACCGGCGCGCCTCGTGGTCGGTCCTGACGAATGCCCGGATGACGCGGACCCCGGAGAGCGTCTCGCGCATCACCTGGTTGATCCGGTCGATCTTCGCCTGGATGGCCCGGAACATCGGGATGGCGCGCCCCATCACGAGGCCGATGACCAACCCCATGAGCGGCAGCACGACGAGGAGGAGGCCGGACAGGGGCACGTCGGTCCGGAGGGCCATGATGATGCCGCCGACGATGAGGATCGGGGCCGAGATCATGACGGTCAGGGCCATGAACACGACCGTCTGGACCTGCAGGACGTCGTTCGTGTTCCTCGTGATGAGCGACGCCGGGCCGAAGTGGTTGACCTCGACCTGCGAGAACGTCTCGACCTTGCCGAACAGCGCGCTTCGCACGTCGCGCCCGAAGCCCATCGCGACACGTGCCCCCCAGTAGACGGCGAAGATCGATGCCGCTCCGAGCAGCCCCGTCACCGCGAGCATCAACGCTCCGGTCCGCACGATGTAGCCGTTGTCGCCCTTCTCGATCCCGTTGTTGATGATGTCGGCGTTGAGGGCGGGCAGGTAGAGGTTGCCGATCGCGCCGACGAGCAGGAGCACCATCACGAGCGCCAGCGGCGCGACATACGGCCGGAGGTAGGTCCGCAGGAGCCCGATCATCGACCCTCCTCCGATCCTGTCGCCGGGTCGTCCTCGCCGCCGTGCTCGTTCGCGTTCTCGCGGCCGACCGTCGCGCGAGCCCGGTGGATCGCTCGCATCCCGACGAGGAAGCCCCGCAGCTCCTCGTCGGTCAGGTGCTCGAGGAGTCGGCTGAGCCCGGCTCGCCGGTGGGCCGCCAGGTCGAGGAACACAGCGGCGCCAGCTTCGGTCGGGTGCACCACCACCACCCGGCGATCCTCTTCGTCGTGGCGCCGTTCGACGAGGCCGCGCTGCTCCATCCGATCGACGATGCCGGTCGCGCTGGCGACCGAGACGTCGAGCGCGTCAGCGAGACGGCTCATCGGCAGCGGGCCCTCAGCCTCGAGGACCGTCAGCGCATGGAGGTGGACGAGGCTGAGCGCGCCCCGGAGCCAGGACTTGAACTCCCCCATCTGCTCGCGCGGGTTCATGCTCGTCAGTTCGGCAAGGAGCTCCTCGATGACCGCGCCGCGTTCCGGGGTCTCGGGGTTGTCGCTCTGCGTCGCGCTGACATTCAATGGCATATAGATAATCTACACGATACTGTCAACCCGTGCCGGGATGCCTGTCGCCGGGTGTGCCGGGTGTGCCGGACACAGGAGAGCCGCCGGTCGGCGGAACCGGCGGCTCGGGATATGCGGGAGGGAGAAACGACGACGCCTCGACGCGCCGTCGGCGTGATGTCAGTGAGAGCAGGACTTCGGCGAACCTGTGTCGTCGGCGGTCCGGAAGCTCGACCCACAGCCGCAGGCGGAGACGGCGTTCGGGTTGTTCACCGTGAACCCGGCGCCCATGAGGGTATCGACATAGTCGATCTGCGCGCCCTTGAGCAGGTCGATGCTCGTGCCGTCCACGTAGACCTTGACGCCATTCGCCTCGAGGAGGTTATCGCCCTCCGTCGGGCTGTCCTCGATCATCATCCCGTAGCGGAAGCCGGAGCAGCCGCCCGAGTACACGTAGACGCGAAGCCCGACGTTCGGATTCGCTTCCTCGGCCGTGAGCTCGCGCAGCTTCATCGCCGCCGCATCGGTCAGGCTGAGGGTCGTCGGCTGGACTTCGAGCATCGTGATGGCTCCTGCTTCGGAGGCGAGATCGCGTTGGGCCGGGCGCTCGAGCGCCCCGTTCCGCGCCATCGTACGCACGTCAAGCAGATTCGACAAGCGTTCGTCTCGCATCCGAGCAGCGACGCCCGCCTGCCTACCCGATGCGCTCGACGATCGTGGCGATCCCCTGCCCCACCCCGATGCACATCGTCGCGAGCCCATAGCGTCCACCCGTCCGCCGCAGCTCGTGGACGAGCATGGTCACGAGCCGGGCTCCGCTCATGCCGAGCGGATGGCCGAGGGCGATCGCACCGCCGTTGACGTTCACCTTCGCCGGGTCGAGCCCGAGTTCGTCCATGCAGGCGACCGACTGCGACGCGAACGCCTCGTTGAGCTCGATCAGGTCGAGGTCGGCCACGGTGAGCCCGGCGCGGGCGAGGGCCTTCCGGGTGGCCGGAACGGGACCGATCCCCATCACCGCAGGGTCGACACCGGCCACGGCGGTCGAGACGACCCGCGCCATCGGACGGAGGCCTAGCTCCTTCGCGACCGAGGACTCGACGAGGAGGACGGCCGACGCTCCGTCATTGATGCCGGAGCTGTTGCCGGCGGTGACGGTGCCACCGTCCCGGAACGCCGGTCGCAGCCTGGCGAGTGCCTCCGTGGTGGTGTCGCCACGCGGGTGTTCGTCGCGCGCGACGACGACCGGCTCGCCGCGCCGCTGGGGCACGGCGATGGGCACGATCTGATCGGCGAACCGCCCCGCCTCGATGGCGGCGATCGCCCGGCGGTGGCTCTCGAGCGCGAACGCATCCTGCCGGCTGCGATCGATGAACCATCGTTCGGCGACGTTCTCGCCCGTCTCGCCCATGGTGTCCGGATGGTGTCTTGCGGCCAGGGCCGGGTTGATGAACCGCCAGCCGAGGGTCGTGTCCTGGAGGTCCCGCGACCCGCGGTCCCAGGCCGCGTCCGCCTTCGCCATGACGTACGGCGCCCGGGTCATCGACTCGACACCGCCGCCGATGAAGACGTCGCCGTCGCCGACGGCGATCGCGTGGGCCGCCGAATTGACCGCCTGCAGGCCGCTCCCGCACAGGCGGTTCACGGTGAGGCCGCCGACCTCGACCGGCAGCCCGGCGAGGAGGAGGGCCATCCGCGCGACGTCGCGGTTGTCCTCCCCCGCCTGGTTCGCGCAGCCGAGGATGACGTCCTCGATGCGGCCCGGATCGACGCCGGAGCGGTCGACGACGGCCCGGATGACCGCTGCGGCCAGATCGTCCGGCCGAACAGCGGCGAGGGCACCGCCATACCGACCGATCGGGGTCCGGACGGCCTCGATGATCCACGGGTCCCGGAGAGCCCGCTGCTGGTCGCGGATCATCGGCCGTCGCTCAACTACGGCATCGCCGACAGGGCCTGCGCAGCCTCGGCATCAGTGGCGCCGCTGACACCGAACAGGGTGTCGCCGTTGACGTAGAAGTAGACCGATTCGCCACCGCTCGGGATCTTGGTCACCGTCTTGCCGCCGAGCGAGACCTGCGATCCGCCGGCGGCCATCGCGGCGAGGACCGTCGCGAGCATCGTGGAGTTGGTGCCCTGGATCCGATAGGCGAAGAACGATTCGGAGCAGGTCGCCGTCGACGCCGGGATGGCGAGCGCGAAGGCCACCGACGCGCCGCTGCCGGCGAGGGCGCCGAATGCGCCGAGCATCGGGTTCGCCGACGCGGCGGCGCTCGTGTCTCCCGCGTAGCTCTCCTTGATGACGGGGCCGCCGCAGGCCGTCGAAGGCAGCTTCGCCTCGAGATCGGGCGCCTGATTGAGCAGGCCGGACGGAATCGCGCCGCCGCCGCTCGCCTGGGATGGGGCCGCGGACGCCGGCGCTGCGGAGGTCGGGGCGGCAGAGGCTGGAGCGGCCGACGAAGGGGCGGTCGAGGCCGCCACCGAGGGGGCTGGCGTCGCTGAACTGCCGCACGCCGCGAGGGCGAGCGCGGCGACGAGCCCGAGCGCGCCGGCGCGGGCGCGATGCGTGATGTGGTTCATGGCTTCCTCCCGGTACCGAGGTGCGGCGCCGCTGTCAGATCCGACGCTGCGGGCACTCGGCGAGCGCCATCCTACTCCACGGCACCAACCGTCCGGAAGGCGCCGCCGGATGGCCGATCAGAGCGCCTTCACCTGCTCGAACGGCTGCCGGCAGGCGGTGCAGTACCGGATCTGACGGCAGGGCGTCGGCCCGAAGGCGTTGTCGAGGACGGTCCGGCCGGATCCGCAGTAGGGGCAGGGGGCCGGCTGATCGAGCCGGATGGGGACCGCCATCGGGAGCGGCGGGCCGATGCCACTCTGCCGCAGCGCCTCACGACCCGCCGGACTGATGCGCGCGCTCGTCCACGGTTCGGCGTGGCTCACCGCCACCTCGATCGCGGCGTCCGGTTCGATGGAGCGGAGGCGCTCTCGAACGGCGGCGACCATGAGCTCGAGTGCCGGGCAGCCGAGGAAGGTCGGGATGAGTTCGACCCGGATGCGGTCGTCCGAGACGGCGACCGACCGAACGACGCCGAGGTCGATGAGGCCGATGACCGGCAGCTCCGGATCGGGGATCGCGGCCAGCACCGCTCGAACGTCCGCCTCCGAGAGCGCGGGGCGGGCGACCTCGCTCACCACGCGGCGGCCGGGTCGAGCCGACGGACCGAAGTGAACTCGGCATGGAGGTCGCCGAACTCCGCACTGTGGATCTGGCGCGCGGATTCCGGGTCGCGGGCGGGCGGCGGTGCAGCGAGCCGACAGCGGGAGAGCGTCGGGGTGATCGCCGTGCGCCATCGTCGTTCGAGCTCCGCGGACGCGACCGGCACGACGCCGGCGGCGACGAGTGCCTCCTCCCCGGGGAGCGGCGCGAGCACCGTCGCGGCGTCCGGGCCCAGCCGCGCCCACGCCGTGTCCAGTCGACGGCGCGCTTCACCGTCGTCCGCGGCCAGCCGCTCGATCCACGTCCCGACGTGGAGGCGGTGATAGCGCTCCTCGCGGGCGATGAGCGCGGCGAGGTCGGCCAGCGGCCGCCACGACGAACCGACGAGCGCCTCGACGCGCACGCCGTCGGCCGTGTCGTACAGCCAGCGGCGGGCGATGGTCGCGGCCCAGTCGCCGCGTGGGTGGTCGAGCAGCCGGGCGTGCCGGAAGTCCTCCGCCGGCCGATCGTAGGCGATCGCGTCCGGGTCGCGGTCGGTCGACTCGCCGAGCAGGGCGTACAGCGCCGCAGCATGGCCGAGCTCGTCCTGGGCGAGCGAGCTCATCGCGACGTCTTCCTCGAGCATCGGCGCGACGCCCGTCCACTCGGAGTCGCTGAAGCCGAGGACGAACTCGTCATCGGCGACCGCGAGGAGGTAACCGGCGAGCGGCTCGCGAAGCGGCGGCGCGATGCCGTCGAAGCCGCTCATCGCGATCCGCCCCGCGGTTTCGTCGTGCCGGCCCGCTCGCGTGCCTCTGCGAGCTTGTCGCGCATGACGTAGCCGCCCGGCTTCTTGAAGGAGCGATCGAGCGGCGGCTGGAGGAGATCGGGATCTGACAGCTCGACGATGTCAGCGCGCCGGACGATCCAGAGCCGGTCGCTCTCCTGCCGCCGGCCGTACAGCTCACGGGCGTAGTGGACGGCCAGCTCGGCGTCCGGGGCCATGACCGATCCACCGTGGCGCATCGGTTCGCCGTCCTTCTCCCGGCGGAAGACCTCCCAGGGCTCGAGATGGGGAGGAGCGGCCTCGTCGTTCGTCGTCATCGGCCTCGTGATCGCCTTCGTCATCGCCAGGTCAGGCGGCGATCGGCGCGCCGAGGATCGTCGTTCGGACCCAGGCCGAGTCGTCCCATGCCGCCTGCCGGAAGGCGATCCGCTCGGCCGAGCGCGGTCCGTGGTTCGTGACGACCCGCCGCAGTTCGTCCCAGTCAGGCTCCTGATAGCGCCATTCGCCGGCCTCCGGGTCGTGGCGGAGTTCCGGATCGGGGATCGTCAGGCCGAGCTCGAGCAACCGCGGGACATAGATCGAGAGGAATTCCTGGCGCAGCTCCTCGGATGTCTTCGCCTTGATCCGCCAGAACAGGTCGCGGTCCTTCTCGCGCGGCGTTCGCGGCCCGTGCATCTGCATGAGCGGGCCCCACCATCGGTCGAGCGCCTCCTGGACCATCGCCCGCTGCTCGGCGGTGCCGTTCATGAGCGTCACGACGACGTCGCGCCCATGCATGATGTGGACCGACTCCTCCCAGCAGATCTTGCGCATGGTCCGGGCGTACGGCCCGTACGACGAGTCGCGCAGGGCCTGTTGGGCGACGATCGCAGCAGCATCGACGAGCCAGGCGATGATCCCCACGTCCGCCCACGTCCGCGTCGGGTAGTGGAACACGTTGTGGAACTTCGTCCGGCCGGCGAGCAGGTCCTCCATCATCGCCTCGCGCGACTTGCCGAGATCCTCCGCGATCCGATAGAGCAGCTGGGCGTGGCCGACCTCGTCCTGGACCTTGGCGGTGAGAGCGAGCTTCCGGCGCAGGGTCGGGGCGCGCATGATCCATTCCCGCTCCGGCAGCACGCCCATGAGCTCGCTGTTCGCATGCATCTCGACGAAGCGGAGGACGCCCTGCCGGTATTCGTCCGGCATCCAGTCGGTCGCCTCGACCGTCCCTCCCGCCTGGACGTGGGCGACGAAGCGGTCGTATCGCTCGTCGCCCGCGGCCGCGGCGTCTTCGGATCTACGCGGCATGGCCCGTTCGCGCTCGGGCAGGACAGGGTCGAGGGCAAGAGGATCGGTCATGGCCTGACGCTACGCCGGTCCCGCCGGAGCGTCAATCGGCAGGGCCGGTATCCCGTCGCCCGCCGCTACTCCCCGCTGAACCGCGGCGGCCGCTTCTCGCGGAATGCCGCGAGCCCCTCAGCGTGGTCGGCCGATCGACCGGCGATGCCCTGCAGCCAGGCCTCGTGATCGAGCGCCTCCTCGAGCGACGATCCCGCCGCGAAGGAGAGTGCCCGCTTGGTGAGGGCGAGCGCGGTCGGCGAACCGGCCGCCACCCGTAACGCGAGTGCCCGCGCCTCGGCGGCGAGCGCATCGTCCGGCACGACCCGCGACACAAGGCCGATCCGCTCCGCATCCGCGGCGCGGACCGCGTCGCCGACCAGGGCGAGCTCGGCGGCCCGCGCATTCCCGACGATCCGCGGCAGGAACCAGCTCACGCCGCTGTCGGGGACGAGTCCGATCCGGCCGAAGGCGAGGACGATCGAGGCGCTCTCGGCCGCGATCCGCAGGTCGCAGGCGAGGGCGAGCGAACAGCCTGCCCCGGCGGCGGTGCCGTTGATCGCAGCGATGACCGGCCGGGAGCATCGATGGATGGCGAGGATGAGCGGGTTGTAGCGGGCCCGGATCTCCTCCGTGAACGTCGGCTCGCCAGCGCCGAACGACTCGCGGAGGTCCTGGCCCGCGCAGAACGCACGACCCTCACCGGTGAGGATGACGGCCCGCACGGCGCGGTCGCGCTCCACCGAACGAAAGGCATCGAGCAGCTCCCGCCGCATCGTCCGATCGAGCGCGTTCATGGCCTCCGGGCGAGCGAGGGTGATCGTCGCGATACCGTCGGCGACCTCCGAGCGGACGGCCATCAGCCACCGAACTCGACGAGATCGCCGTCGACGAGCTCGAACACCCGTCGGTCGATCGGCTCGTCGGCGCCTCCGGAATGTTCGAGGACGAAGTCGGCGAACAGGGCGGCGAAGTCGTCATCGCCTGCGCGGAGCGTGCCGGCCAGGAGGAGATGCCGCTCCGGCAGGCCGACGAGGATCCGGCCGGTCGAGCCGAGCTCGCGGGTGAGGTGATCGCGCACCGCCGGCAGGAGGATCCGGGCCGCATCGTTCCCGTCGCCGGTATCGGACGAGAGCAGGCGGCGGTCGCCGGACACCTCGTCGGTCCACGCCGCTGTTTCCGACCAGGCCGCCAGATTAGCCAGGGCGGCGTCGCGCACTGCAGCGATCGGCACACCCCAGGAGAGCAGGTGATCGCCGTTCACGACGACGTCGAACCCGGATCCCGCGATGGTGAAGACGACGGGGATGTCGCAGGGCCCCGTGTCGAGCAGCGGCTGGTTGTTCGGCTTGGCCGATGACAGGCCGCCGGCCGGGATCTCGGCGATCGGCATCCCCTGCATCCCGACGGGCCGGAGAGCAGGCAGGATGAGCGGTGCGGCGGTGGAAAACTCATGCTCCGGCGCGAGCGCGACACCCGCGCCCGCGTCGTGCGTCTGCGTTGTATGGCCGCTGATCGGGGCAGTCGCGTCGATCGGCCCGAGGAAGTCCGGAGGTGCGTCCCGGAGGGCGCCGGCGGGCTCGTCCCCAAGGTCCTGACCGCCATGGTCCTGACCGCCATGGTCCTGACCACCGTACTCCCGTTCCATCGGTGCTCCTCTCGTGGCGCCGCCGTCCGCCGAGGCCTGGCGGCCTATCGGCCCATCCATCGTGGTCGTCGCTTCTCGATGAACGCGCGCATCCCCTCACCCTGATCGACCGTGCCGAACAGCCCGAAGAATGACCGTCGCTCCTCCCGTAGACCGGTCGCGAGGGACGCCTCGAAGGCCCGATGCACCGCCTCGACCGTCGCCCGGGCGGCGAGCGGCGGTCCGTCCGCCACGCGGGCGGCGAGCTCGAGCGCTGCGTCGAGCGTCGCCTCGGCTGGGACGACGGCGGTCACGAGGCCGAGCGCGTCCGCCTCGCGCGCCCCGATCGAGCGCCCGGTCAGGAGCAGCTCCATCGCCTTGGCCTTGCCGATGGCGCGGGTGAGCCGCTGGGTGCCACCCGCACCGGGCATCACCCCGATGCGGATCTCCGGCTGGCCGAATTGCGCATCGTCGCCGGCGACGATCATGTCGCAGCTCATCGCGAGCTCGCAGCCGCCGCCGAGGGCGAAGCCGCGGACCGCGGCGATCGTCGGGGTGCCGATCCGTCCGACGACGTCCCATGCCTCGAATGAGCGGCCAGCCTCGAGCGAGGCGGTCGTCTGGTCGACGAGCTCGCGGATGTCGGCCCCGGCGGCAAACGCCCGGTCGCCGGCTCCGGCGATGACGATGCAGCGGCATTCAGGGTCGCCGTCGAGAACGGTCAACGCCTCGGCCAGCTGCCGCATGAGCAGCGAGTTGAGGGCATTGAGCTGCGCCGGCCGGTCGAGCGTGACGAGCGCGACGTGGGCAGCGGGGTCGTCATCCGCGCCGCTCGCCGGCGTCCGGATCGGCCGCGCGGGAAATACGACGTGGATGAAGCGATCCTCGTCGGTCGGACGTCCGGTCACTCGGCTCCTCGTCGTGCGCGGCCTTCGTCGTGCGCGGCCTTCGCCATGCGTGGCCACAGTATCCACGTCCCGGGAAGGGCCGGTCAGCCGGCGGGTGAACCCGTGGATGACCCCCCGGATGGCGGTGTCCTGCTCGATGCTGTCGCCCGATAGAAGCCGGCCAGGGCGTCGTTGACGAGACCGGGCCGGCGCGCCGTCACCTCGTGTCCGCAGTCCGGTGCGACGAAGAGTCGTCCGTCCGGAAGCTGCCGCATGAGACCCCAGGCGTGGTCGACCGGTACGAACGGATCGCGGTCCCCCACGAGGACGAGCGCCGGCACGGTCACCGAGCGCAGGTCGCGCGGGGTCAGGAGCGGCTGACTCGCCACGTCGGCCGCGATCGCCGGGAGGAGCCGTCGCCATGCGTCGACCCCCTGGCCTTCGTCGTGGCGCCGGGCGAGGGCCGCCCGCCAGGTCGGATCCGCATCCACCCGCGCCGGGTCCATCAAGCGGCGGGCGACGCTCGCCCGTGGCTCGCGCGGGGTCGAGATCGCGGCGAGCGCGACCGTCCGCAATCGGTGCCCGTGGCGGACCGCGAACATGAGGGCGGTCATCGCCCCCATCGAGAAGCCGGCGAGATCGAACCGCTGGAGGCCGAGCGCGTCGACATAGGCGAGCAGGTCCTCCACGAGCAGCTCGGACGACCAGCCGTTCGCTACGTCCCAGTGCGACCGGCCGTGACCGCGGGCGTCCGGCAGGTAGACCCGGAAGGAGCGGGCGAGCGCCGGCCGCTGGGCTGCCCAGTCCTCCGCACCGAGCGACGTCGCCCCATGGAGGAGCACGACCGGCGGGGCATCGTCGGCCCCGTCGACGTCGTACCCCACGTCGAGCCCATTGGCCCGGATCGTCGCCATCGCGCCCGTCAGGGCTCCGGGCGGCCCTGCGGGACGATCACGGTCGACGGCTCGACCCGCCGATAGCGGCGCCGGAAGTAGACGAGGGGGCCCTGCTCGCGCGGCGTGGCGAGCGAATCGACCCGCCCGATGAACAGGTCGTGGTCGCCGACCGGGACCGTCTCGACGACCGTGCATTCGAGGGTCGCGATCGCGCCGTCGATGAGCGGCAGGCCCGTCTCGCCGGGTCGCCAGGTCGCACCGCAGAAGTCGTCGCGCCCCGGCTCGACCGCCGCACCGGCGAAGCAATCGGCGAGATGGCGCTGATCCTCCGCCAGGACGTTCACCGCATAGCGGCCCGCGGCGCGGACCGCCGGGACGACGTGTCGCCGGCGATCGAGGGCCACCATCACGAGCGGCGGCTCGAGGCTCACCGAGCTCAGTGCATTGACGGTGATCCCGTCGGCGCCGTC
>Ga0307374_10013346_pt1 | contig 11380 bp, 8 predicted proteins | sample OX3MG_FD_202532 | JGI IMG/M metagenome (GOLD analysis project Ga0307374, IMG submission 202532) | Soil microbial communities from Risofladan, Vaasa, Finland - OX-3 | ecosystem: Environmental > Terrestrial > Soil > Coastal area > Acid sulfate soil | place: Finland: Risofladan, Vaasa | collected... | reverse complement strand
CGGCGCTGCTACAGCCGGGCCGGTGCGCCGCGCAGGGGCCCGCGCCTATCAAAGTGCCTTATTTCCCGCCCGCCGGCGCGCTGAACCGTGCCGAATCTACCGTCGTGTTGACGGCGATCGCGCTCACCTTCCGCTCCCACGTCCGCTCGTGCGTGCTCCACTTCACATCGAACGGCAGCTTCGCCCCGCCCTCCACCGCCCGATAATCGGAGTAGTCCACCTGCAGCGGCAGCCCGCCCAAATACGTCGGCGTCATGGTGATCGTCCGCACCAGCAGCCCGCTGTCGGCGTCAAAGTAGTAGCGCGAGAATCCGTTGGGCGTGCGCACCGCCATCAAATATGCGGTCCCGCCGTTCAGCGGCACCTTGGCGAATACTCGCGCCCCATCCGCCTTCAGGCCGGCGCCCGGGTAGAGGTCCACGTCGGTCTGCAATTGCCCAATCTCGTCCGTGCCCAAGTCGGTCTGCACCCCGCGCGGGCTCGCCGCCCAGAACTGGCTGCCGTCGAAGCCCGCCTTCATCCGGCCGTCGGTGAGCAGCATCTTGCCGTCCGCCCGCACCACCGTCTCCGCCGCCGAGCGCCCCATCATCGTGCGCTCCGCCGTCACGCTCTCGCTGTGAATCCCCGCCAGCGCGCTCGCCCCGCCCATCGCCGCCACGTACTTGTCCAGAATCTGCTGCGCTGGCGGCATCGCGGGCCGCGCCCCGCGCCCGGCTTGGGCGCCCGGTCCGCCCGGTCCGCCCGGTCCGCCGCGCCCGCGTCCCCCCGGCCCCCCGCCCATCATCATCCCTCCGCCCGCCATGCCCTCGCCCGCCGGCACGTCCGCCGCGATGCTCAGCGCGCTGGTCGGCTCGTTGTGCCCCTGGTGGCAGGTGTAGCAGTTGATCGCCGGACGCCCCTTGAAGTTCTGCGCGTTGATGGCGTACACCATCTTGATCATCATCCGCGCCGTTGCCTTCGGCCGCTTGGTGTCGGCGCTGAACGGCTGCGCGTGGCAAAAAGTGCATCGCACTCCCAGCGAACTGGCGATAAAGCTCATCGTCGGCCGCAGTTCGTTCGCCGGCTTGCCCTGGAACACCTGAATGTTCTTGAACACCTGTTCGGCGGTCTTCTCGCCAGGCGTGGCCTGGGCCGCGAGCATCAGGGGAAGCGCCAGCAGCGCCGCCGCCGGAGCCAAAGTACGCAGGGTTGTGAAACGCATGGACTAAATTACCCCATTTCGCGCCTCCCTGGCGTGATTTCACCCACACTGGCAAGTTGTCGGTTCCGTCAACTATCCCGGCGGCTTACACTACCTCCATGACCCCCGCCGAGAAGGCCGCCCGCCTGCTCGCCCTCCACCACAGCGAAGCCCCCTTGCTCCTGCCCAACGCCTGGGACGTGGCCAGCGCCCGCGCCCTCGAAGAGATGGGCTTTCCCGCGGTCGCCACCTCTAGCGCCGCCATCGCCAACGGCCTCGGCTACCCCGACGGTGAATGCATCTCCCAGCCCGAAATGCTCGCCGCCGTCGCCCGCATCGCCGCCGCCGTCCAAGTCCCGGTCACCGCCGACCTGGAGGCCGGCTACGGCGCGACCGCTGCCAACATGCCCGCCTTCGCCCAAGCGCTCCTCGCCGCCGGCGCCGTCGGCCTCAACTTCGAAGACGCCCAGCCCGACGGCTCGGCCCTGTTCCCGCTCGAGGTCCAAGTCGCCCGCCTCACCGCCCTCCGCGCCGCCGCCGCGGCCCAAAGCGTCCCGCTGGTCGTCAACGCCCGCACCGACGCCTTCTTCCTGCACGTCCCCATCCCCTTCGATCCCTTCGCTGAGACCGTCCGCCGCGCGGTCGCCTACCGCGCCGCCGGCGCCGACTGCATCTTCGTCCCTGGCCTCCGCGATCTGGCCACCATCCAGCGCTTCCTGCAGGCCTCCCCCGGCCCGCTCAACATCCTGGGAGGCCCCGGCACCCCTTCCGTCCCCGCCCTCGCCCGCGCCGGCGTTCGCCGCGTCTCCCTAGGCTCCGGTCCCTACCGCACCGCCCTCGGCACCCTCCGCACACTGGCCGATGAACTCCGCGGCCCCGGCACCTTCTCCACCATCGCCGACGGCAACGTCCCCTACGCCGAAGTCAACGCCTGGCTCGCCCGCTAACCCGCCCCTCCTCCTTGAATGGCGGCAACTTGGAGACGCCCTGAGCGCTAGCGGGCGTCCCGTGCCGGGAATCGAAGCGCGCCCACCGCCGCTCCCACCAGGGTCGCCACCGCATCATCGCCGACTTCCTCGTCGGTGCTCACGCCCTGCTCCATGCCGACGCGCTCCTCACCCGCGACCGCGGCTTCTACCGCCGCTACTTCGCCCGCCTGCGCGTCGTGCACTCCACGTCGCATCAACAAGAGGGAAGAAGTTGGACCCGACGGTGGACAGGCCAAATTCCGGAAGCCCCAAAGCGAATGTAGGCAGCGTAGACTACCTAAAAACAAGTGGAGCGCTCGGGCTTGGCGGGAGGAACCTGGAATGCGTCCGATCAACCTACAAGTTCGGTATCGCCCCATCAGGGTCGGTTGGTGCGTTCGGCAGGACGACCTCGGGGAACTCCGCCAAGCTCTGCGTCTGACCCACACGCTCTGGGGCGGCACGTTCAATCCGATCATCCCTCTTGGCGATCCAGAACTCGCGCGATCCCTGGTCAAGTGCTTCAGAGTCGATTGCCTCTATTGCAGCTCTCCGTCACCCCAGGGCGAGGCCTTGTGCAGCGAGTTCGCGTACCTTCCCTGGCCAGCATACCGCCGGGAGCTATTCGTCGACGGTGCGAGGGGACGAACGGCGGCACTCCTCGATGTGCAGCATGAATTCCGGCGCTTCTATGACATCAATGTACGAAACCAAGAACACCCCCAAAGAGTTGGGACTATGGTGCGCTGGGACGCCAACGATCCCCTTGCGGACGTGTTTCTCGCCACGTTCGGCGCATACCCCAGCGAAGCAGAGGCCGGCATCGATTACGATGCCCTGTTTCAGATGGCTCTCCGGGCCCAGCTAGTCGCTCTCGCTCAACACGGAGTTGTGCCGCCCCTGACCTACGACGCGATTACGCCGTCATCGATGCCGGCCGTTGGTCTCCAGCCTGACCACGCCGGTTGGGGATGGGATGATCCAGGCTTTTACTACGGCGACAGCAGAGAGTTTACGGATTTGGTCAACTTTTGGAATTTGCGGGCGAGTGGCATCGACCTGCTGTTTTATGATCCCGCCTTTCAGCACCGACTCAGGGAGATCACCGATCAGCACCTCTCAAACATCCGACCGCGATTGCAGGATCCCAATGGGTGGCGGACACACGTGGCGGTTTGGAATCGCTCGTACGACATCAGCACCGATTTAACGCCATTTGGCACCGAGGCGGTGCGCTGCCAGGCGTCGACGACGACTTGGAACGGCGGCAACGTCAAACCGCCGCTGATGAGGTTCGAAGATCAATCGGCTCTCGGGACGGCTTCAGAAAATGGCCGCTTCTCCCTAACATTCGCTCTGCCGCGCAAACCGTTCCTTGATCGCCCCGAGTACCACACACAAAAGCTCATAGTCTCAATCACGCCGTTCGTTGCGGCCGAGAACGTCCTCCTCAAACCGCCCTACTTTCCGCGTCTCAACGAGTACCTTGGCCGCGAGGGATATGGGAACGCTCGAGAGGTGCGATCCGAGCTCGATGGCGTCGGCGTCGTCATCCCGGTTACGAAAAGTGACCTGACACTGCACGCCCTCGACGTCAAAGATTACACGATCGCGTTCTTTGGCGCTTTCGGCATAACCGCAAAACCGAGCCCCGAGGGGCTGGTGGCAGCGCGCCTCATCAAGCAGATGGGTGGCCTGCAAGGCTGCAGAGTCTTCAAAATCGCCGGCGTTCGAAATCTAATTGGGAAGTACTCGCCGATACAGCATTTCACGCGCGGCGCGGCCACGGGCGTGCTTTGGAACCTGGACGCAAAAACCGGCACCTCCCAATTCAACCAGTACGGGGAGCTTTGGATCGATGGCAAGCGTGTTACAACCAGCGGCGTCTTTGACCATCTGCTCAACCGCGATGTGTTCAGGCCGGGCCTGAGCCTGAAATGCCCGAGGTGTGAATTGGAATTCTGGCTTCAGCTCGACGACGTGAGGTCAAAAAGCACCTGCGAATATTGCGGCACCGAATTCAGTATCGCCGCGCAGTTGAAGGATCGCGATTGGGCATATCGCCGCTCGGGTCTTTTCGGACGGGATGACCATCAGGGCGGCGGAGTTCCGGTGGCGCTTACATTACAACAGATCGAAACTGCACTTCACGGCCGCCTGCTGTTGTACGCCACGGGCACGGAGTTGACACCTGCCGCTGCCGGAATCCACAAGTGCGAAGCGGATTTCGTGGTGTTTGCCGAGACGTGCCCGGAAAGGAGGCTCCAGGTGGCAATCGGGGAGTGCAAGGCCAAAGGCGAAATCACCGATGAAGACGTCCGCAACCTCACCAAAGTTGCTGACGCACTCGAAGCAGGCAACGAGTGTCAGGTGTTTATCGTGTTTGCCAAGACGGGCACCTTCACGCCAGCGGAAGTGACGCGGTGCAGTGCCGCCCAGGGGAGGTACCGATTACGGGTGATCATGCTCTCCGGGCGCGAACTCGAGCCCTATCTTATGTACGAGCTCACCGGCCAGGAGTTTATCGTCCCGACCACTGTAATTTCGTTGGAGGACATGGCACAGGGAACACAATGCATTTATTTTGAACCGAGACCAAAGAACCAGCAGCCTCCTGGAGCCGTCCCTTGATCGCCGCAGCCTCTCCGGGCGCGATTCCCCGAGCGCAGGAACGCAGCTTGAGTTTGCCCGCTGCTCCGGCCGCGCCAGCTGGGTTGGCACCTTACACTGCCCGCCGGCGCGACCGTGGATCAGTTGGTCGCCGGCCTCCTCGGTCCCGAATTCGCCGCGTGCTCGCGGCCAAGGTTCACCAACGCCAGGAACGATCGGCCGCACCGCCCAGCGTCGCAAGCTGACAAGTTGACCAGAAAGATGGCAGAATGACTTGACAATGTCAGAATAGGCGTTAATCTAGTGGCTGGAGGGTTGCGATGCCCGATGGGGACCGTTTCGAACGCTCGCTCCGCAGCCAAGCTTGGCGGAAAGCATACAGGCTTGTGTGCGGCAAGCAGCCTCCGGAGTTTCTGATCGATCAAATCTTCCGCGGTGTCGCCGAAGAGCGCAACCGGCAGCCCCCCGAACAACGCGACGCCGCCCGAGAAATACTCAGTGACCTTTGCACTGCCGTGGAGGGACTGCAGGCACCACTTTTTCGCGATTTCGAGTCCCGCGCCCTCCAAGACCGATTCCAGTGCCGCATGCGGGACCGAGAGCGCCAGTATGAGTTTTCAACTTGGGTCAAACACCTTGCTCGCGCCGCGCAAGGAACGCTCGCGGAGGGCCACAGCTGGCCCCCCAACCCAGGCAAGAGAAATATCGAGCGGCGTTTTCACCAGAACGCCGTCTGGGAGGTGGCCGAGGGGCGATTTTTGGGCGTTGTACGTGGCGGCATAATGAAGGCCACGGGCCGAAGCCCCGAACAGCAGCGAGATCATGAGGCAAGTCTCCGCCGCCTGTTGGCCCCCGCCTGCGAATCCCGGGCCCCGTTGCTGTTCTCGGACGCTCAAGAACCAATTCGGGCGCCGCGCCGCCGCACGCAGCGCGCAACCTTCAACCTGGAACGACTGAACCAGCCCTTGGTGCCCTCATGACCCGCGAACAACAATTTAGTTTCGACTTCCACGCCCTGGGTCGGGTCGCCTGGGAATCTGCGGGCCGCCAACTCAATCACGCGATGAAGCCGCCGGCCAGCTTTTTCGTGGACGACCGAGCGATCGCCAACGAGTTCGGGAAAATCATCGAACCACGCTGGGCGGATCTGGTTGACATCGCCGCCTCAGCACACATCGCCGACCGGCTGGCCCGCCGATCCGCTGGTCGAAGCCGCCAAATCAAGATCAGACTGCCCGTCCGAGTTCCTGAGCTCTGGCAGAGTCCGGAAATCAACGGCCACCTAACCGAACTCCTGCAATTTATGACCCAGGACCTCTGGTCGTTCGATTTCTGCGAGTCAGGCGACCGGCGGCGCAGCTCGGAGCTGCAGGACCACCTCCCTCTGCCGGACCCGGGCTGCCCTTCTCGGACCTGCCTCTTAAGCGGCGGCCTGGACTCCTTCGCAGGGGCCGCAGCGGCTATCACCGCCAATCCAGGCGTTCCATTCGTCCTCGTCTCCATCACCCCAAACTCCCGCCACCAACAGAGGCAAAGCCAACAGGTCAAAGCACTCCGCCAGATCCCCGGTGCCCGGCTGTCCCACATCCAGCTTCCCCTAACCCTCCGTGACGGCGATACCTACAGCCAAGAGCCCACTCGAAGAACGCGGGGCCTCGTCTTCCTAGCCCTAGGAAGCGTGACCGCGGCGGTCGCTGATGCCCCAACGCTCAGCTTGTTCGAAAACGGCTGGGGCGCCCTCAACCTTCCATACGACCGCTCCCAAATCGGTAGCGATATGTCCCGCTCGGCGCACCCAACCACGCTGGAAATGGCAAGCCAACTGCTAACCGTGCTGCGCAGCACGCCCTTCAAGGTGCGCAATGAGTGCTTCTATCAAACCAAGGCGGAAATGCTGATGAACCCGGCAGTTCATTCCCTCAAATCCGCAATCCAACTGACGTTTTCGTGCGACAAGTTTCCTCGCCGCATACGCCAGGCTGAACAGTGCGGCCTCTGCACCTCCTGCCTTCTCCGGCGGAACGCCCTGGGGGCCGCAGGCCTCGCAGAATGCGACAGCCGCGATTATCGCTATATTTCCCCGTATCCGCCCTCTTCCGAGCACCGCGAGAACCACGCCATTAGATGGCAAACCATGCGCATGGAACGCTGCCTTGCGCAGCCCAACGCTTGGCTCGCGCTCGTCACCGAGTTTCCCGAACTCTCTGGGGCCGCGGCCAGCACGGCCCGGATCGAGGGCGAGGACCCAGCGAGGGTGGAGGCCCGCATCGTCCGGCTGCTCCGGCGACAAGCTAACCATTGGAGACGCGGCTGCGCCTTTGGCGCAGCCGCCTAGAAGGCCGCAACGATGGCCGACGCCACCAGCCCCGATCCCCGACTCCTCGGCCAGCGCCTCCAGGAAGCCCGCCGCGCCGCCGCGCTCACCCAGTCCCAAGTTGCTGAGCGGATGGGCATGGCTCGCACTACGATAGTCGCCATTGAGAAAGGCGAGCGCCACGTCCGCTCTTCCGAGCTGGTCGCGCTCGCTGAGATCTGCCGCCGTCCCGTCTCCGAGTTTGTCAACCCACGCGCACCCATCGATACGTTCGTCCCCCAGTTCCGCGCCACCTACCTAGACGACGAAGTCCCCATGCTCGATGCTGCGGTGAGTGAACTCAACGACCGAGCCCGCGACTATGTCGAGCTAGAGCGCATGCTGGGCGAACCGCCTCCGTCCTACCCTCCGCCGCCATACCCAGCCGACCCCTCCGACCCCGAGCGCGCCGCTGAGGCCGCCGCCAGCGCCGAGCGCAACCGGCTCGGTCTCGGCGACGGGCCGGTCGCCAACCTCGCCGAACGTCTCGCCCTCGACGTGGGCCTCCGTATTTTCACCTACCCCATGCCCAGCCAGGTGGCGGGGCTTTTCGGCTTTAGCGACACCCTCGGCCCCTGCGTCGCCCTCAACGCCAAACACCCGCCCGACCGCCGCAATTGGACGGTCGCCCACGAATACGGCCACCTCCTGATGACCCGCTATCGCGTCGAGGCGACGCTGCTCGAAGCTCGCTCCCGCCCCAACGCGCGGGAGCGCCTGGTGGACCATTTCGCCACCCATTTCCTGCTGCCGGCTGTCGGCCTCAACCGCCGTGTGACCGAGCTGCAGCGCGGCCGCGCCGCAGGCATCACCCTGGCCGACGTCTGCGGCCTCGCTGGCCTCTACCACGTTTCCGTTCAGGCCATGGTGCTCCGCCTGGAAGCCCTCGACCGCCTGCCGCGCGGCACCTGGGAGAGGCTCAAGAGCGAGGGCTTCAAGCCGCGCGCTGCCCAGCGCCTGCTGGGTCTCGAGGCCCTCGAGCCCGCCGTGCCGGCGATGCCTGACCGCTATGTGCGCCTCGCCGTCGAAGCCTATCAGAAAGATCTGCTCAGCGAAGGGCAGTTGGCCCGATTCCTCCGCATGGATCGAGTCTCAGCCCGGCTCACAGTCGAGCGCGTCCACGCACAACTGCACGCCGAAAACGGCGGGGAGTTTCCCGCCCTTTCGGCCGACCTCACCCAAGCCCTGGGAGGCAGGTAAGGTCGCCGTTGCTATCCCGGGCCCAAGTCCTGCTCGACGCCTGCGTGCTAATCAACCTCGCCGCCACGGGTCGCGCTCCGGAGCTTCTCCGCGTCCTGGCGCCACAGTGTTGGATCGCCAAGGCAGCGGCCGATGAGAGCCTTTACCTACGCCCACTGGCTGAGGGCGACAAGCCCGAGTCCCTCGACCTGCCGAGCCTGCTCGCCATCGGAGCGATCGAGGTCAAGTCCTTGGAAAGCGAAGTCGAAACTGACCTTTACGTCGCCAACGCCACCGAGCTTGACGATGGCGAGGCTATGTCTGTGGCCCTTGCCGCCAGCCGCTCCGCTGCCCTGGCCTCTGACGACCGCAAGACGCGCCGGTTCGTGGAAGCCCGCTTCCCAACCATCCCACTATTCTCCACTGCTGAGATCGTCCACGCTTGGGCGCCCGGCAAACCGGCCGCGGAGGTGAAACACTCGTTGCGCCTGATCGAGATCCGCGCGCGCTACCGACCCGCCCCGGGCGACCCCTTGGCCGACTGGTGGGCGACTGCAGCCGGCCGCTGAGCCCTCACCCCGCCGCCGCCGCCGGCGCCAGTTTCCGCACCGCCCGCAGCGCCTCCACCGCCTGCGGCAGCGCGTACTGCTCGCCCGCGAAGCCGGTCACAAAACGCCCCCCCCGGATCTCGCCCCGCGCCTCCAGCCGCCGGCACGCCAGCAGCACCTCGTACCACCCCACCGCGCTCGATTCCTCCTCCAGCCCGGCCTTGAAGATCACCCCGTAGCGCCGCAGCCACTGCGACGCCTGCCGCTCCGCCAACTCCGCCCGCGCCAACTCGGCCTCGCCCGTGCCGCCCCCCGTCGTTCCACCCGGGCCGCTCACCAGCGGGTCGCGCGCCTCAGCCGCGCCGGGGCCCGCGCCAAGCACGGAGCGCAGCGCCGACTTGGGGCCAAGGGGCCCCCAAGCCGGCGCGAGCATGCCACCCCGCGCCGTTACAGCGGGGCGGCTCACAAGCGGGATGCGCGGCGCAGCCGCGTAGGGGCCCGCGCCAATAAATGCCTCCCGCACCAGCGCCCACCGTCCGGCGCTGTGCCGCGGACGCGCCATCTGCCCCCGCCCCTCCCCCGCGCGCCGCTTGGGATCCAAAAACGCCCGCAAATTGTCGAACCCATCCGCCGTTGCCACCCCCGCCGCCACCAGCTCCCACAGTGCGTCCTCGACTTGGCTCTTGACCAATCCCGGTTCGATAAGGTCGTTGAAGAAGCACGCCCCGCGGCGCTCCAGCGTGGCCAGCACCTGTTCCGCCGCGGCGCTCAGCTTGCGTCCGTTCTTCTGTCCCCAGCCCGCCGCCGGCAGCAGCCAGCCCGCATCCGCGCGCTTGAAAAACGTGATGGGCGAGTTCCGTGTCGGCGCCACCCGGCGCTTGCCGTTGGCCGCCGCCGAGCCCACCATCGGCTTCAACCGCGCCCACCCCACTTCTCCTGCAAGGCACAACTGGTCGAGCAGCGCCGGCGTGTAGTCCGCCACCCGCGCCGGCAGCAGCGTCTGCTCCCACGCGCTCGCCGCCGCCTCGTAGCCCTGCATCTGCTCGATCACCGCCGCCAAGCCCGACAACCCGTGCAGCCGCGTGCCCGTCTCCAGATGCTGCCACCGCCGCAAGAAGCGTTCATACACCGCCGGCGACACCGGCTCGATCTCGGCCCGCAGCCGCCGCACCATGCGCCGATGAATCCGTGCCAAAAGCCCGCGCTCGCACCAGCCAAACTGCCCGCGAAATACCCGCCCCTGCCCCTCCAGCGCCAGCAGCGCCGTCTCCACCGCCTCCGGACTCAAATGCAGCCGCGCGCTCAATTCCGCCGCCGTCACCGGCCCCAGGATCTCCATCCACCCGCCCACCATGCGCGCCGTCGCCGCCTCGTCCGCTGTCGGCGTCGCTCCGGCAAACTCCACTGGCGGCAACTTGGAGACGCCCTGAGCGCTAGCGGGCGTTTCTTGCCGGGAATCGAAGCCCGCACTCCGAGCGACCATCGGGAGCGACCCCAGCAAAAAGTGGCGAGCCACCCCCGGCCACACCGCCCCGGCCAAATCGCCCGTTCCGCCCCCGCGTAGCAACTCCACCCGCTCCGCCGCCGCCCATCCGCCGTGATGTTCCACCACCCGCCCATGGGCGACCAGTTCCCGCAGCCAACCCTCCCATTCAGGCGCCACCCCCGTCGCCGCAATCCACAGCAGCGAAAGCAGCAGATCGTGCAGCTCCTCCGCCGTCTCCGGCTGCGGCCACGCCTCATCGCGCACCGCTGCCACCGCCTCGGGATCCAGCACGCCTGGCCCGGCCGCGTTGCCCTGCGCCCGCAGGGCGACGGTCCGCGAGCGCCGTTCCTCCAGCGGCGCATCGTCCAAGAAGCCGAACGCCCCGACGTTCAGGATCTCCTGCGCCAGCCCCGACGGCGCCGGCGTGTCCACCGCCGCAAACGTGATCGCCCCCGTCTCCAGCCCCTGCAGCACCCGCTGCAACCCCTCCAGGTCCAAGAACTCGTGCAGGCAGTCCCGCATCGTCTCTTGTACATAAGGATGGTTGGGAATCTCCAGGTCTTCGCCCCCGTGGTTGTCCTGGCAGCCCACCTGCATGGGAAACGCCGCCGCCAGCAGGTCCTCGGCCCGCATCCGCTGCAGTTGCGGCGCCAGCTTCCGCCCCCCGGAAAACCGCAGCAGCGCCAGCGCCCGCCCCACCGTCCACCGCCACCGCGTCTGGAAAATCGGCGCCTGCAACACCGCCTGCTCCAAGATCCCGCGCACGTTCGTCGAGCGCAAATAGGTGAAGATGGTCTCCAGCGGAAAGCTGTGCTGCTCGCTCAGCGCCAGCGCCAGCCCGTTCTCCCCCGCCGCCGCCTGCAGCTCGAAATCGAACCCGCGGCAAAACCGCTTCCGCAGCGCCATCCCCCAGGCCTTGTTGATCGCCGAGCCAAACGGCGCGTGGATCACCAACTGCATCCCCCCGCCCTCATCGAAAAACCGCTCCGCAATCACATGCCGCGTAGAAGGCATCCCCCCCAATGCCTCGTAGCTGGCGGAAAGGTAAGCCTCCGC
>Ga0307374_10013345_pt1 | contig 11380 bp, 10 predicted proteins | sample OX3MG_FD_202532 | JGI IMG/M metagenome (GOLD analysis project Ga0307374, IMG submission 202532) | Soil microbial communities from Risofladan, Vaasa, Finland - OX-3 | ecosystem: Environmental > Terrestrial > Soil > Coastal area > Acid sulfate soil | place: Finland: Risofladan, Vaasa | collected... | reverse complement strand
ATGAAAAAAATAAAAAAAATTGTGGCCATCGGCCCTGAATCCACAGGAAAAAGCACTCTTTGCGAAAAATTGGCAATGCATTATAATACCTTGTGGGTTCCTGAATATGCAAGAGAATATTTAGAAAAAAACGGCACAGAATATGATTATGATGATTTGCTTACGATTGCAAAAGGACAAATAGAGTCTGAGGAAGATATCAGTTATCAATTATCAGTTATTAGTAATCAACAATCAGCAATCAGCAATCAATCTACCTCATATCTCATCCCTGATCAATCCTCTCTTGTACCTCTTCACTTATTTATCGACACAGATCTCTATGTAATGAAAGTATGGGCTGAATTTATTTTTAATAAATGTCACAATTGGATTTTGGATCAAATCGCACTTAGAAAATATGATTTGTATTTGCTTTGTGACGCTGACCTGCCATGGGTTAAAGATGCATTAAGAGAATATCCGGATGAGGAAACCAGGAAAAAACTATTTCTTTTTTATAAAGAATTGATGATGAACCAATCTACACCATGGTGTATTATTTCAGGTGAATACGAAGAAAGATTGAAAACAGCGATACAATTTATTGATGCTTCTCTTACATAAAAAACTGTTCTGAAATTATTTTATTATCTTTCACTTTATATACACAAAGTTCAGTCATGTTGGTGCGGCCCTGTCCTTTCATAGTTATATCCATCTTTAATGATAACGCTATCATATTGCCCGCAACCAGGTGATCAAAAACGCCACAAGTGTGCACTTCTTCAACCATTGAAGCAAACTTTTTTCCTTTTTCCAAAATAGCATCTAATCCTTTCGTTTCCTTTTCAAAACCAACCGAAGCTTCAGGTTCAATACTGACGGCATTTTCAGCAAACAATTCTTTTTGGGCTTTCTCAAATTCTCCTTGGTTGCAAAGTTCAGCAAGTCGGAGGGCAATTTGCGGTACTGTCATAATTTTAGACGATGGTTCCATAACTTAAATTTTTTAAAAAAAGTACAAAATCCTTACCAAAAAAATTATAGTAAAAACCTGAATCTTATTCTTTCACTTTTTCTTAAAATACCAAAGGCGCCTCAAAAAAATATTATTTATCATGGCGTTTTTTCACTATGAACCTATCTGCTTTAAACTCAGCCTGACTAAACTGCCATCCATTAAAATATAAAAAATTAAGCATGAAAGAATAAGATTGCGTTGCAAACATCAATGGTTCTCCTTTCTCATCTGTGACTCTTGTCTTTTTCCTGGTTATTGATTGTCCATAATCAAAGAACGATCTCCTGGTATTCCAATCAAATACGGCATATTCAGCATTAAGACTATCCATTCTTATTCCATCAACGTAACCGAATGTTTGTGAATTTGTAACAGCGGAATGGCTTGTATTGCTTTGTGAAAATACCAGTATTGGCTGGCAAAGAAAACAAAAAAATAAAAATTTTTTCATGTTGGGTACAATAAAAAATTAAAAAGAAGATGAATAAAAGGTATGTACACAAACCTATGAATAAGAATTCGAAAACTGTTTTCTTTAATATAAAGCAATAATTACGAAATCTGCAACTTCAGCAATTAATACTTTTGATCCTGCACAAAATTTTTCTTTCTGCAAGGAGAATTTTCTAATAAATTCGAATTATTATTGATATTTTTAACCCTAATTTAAAACTAAAAACCAATTCTTATGGACCAATCAACAATCATTATTAAAGATACTACTGCAAACCCGGCGCCGCTCGGGCTTCTTGCATTCGGAATGACTACCGTTTTACTTAATCTGCATAATGCGGGGATTTTTGAAATGAATTCCATGATCCTGGCAATGGGAATTTTTTATGGCGGCATCGCACAAATCATTGCAGGAATTATGGAAGCAAAAAAGAACAATACTTTTGGTTTTGTTGCTTTTGTTTCTTACGGATCATTTTGGCTAACACTAGTTGCACTAATTGCAATTCCAAAATTTGGATGGGTGCCGCCCGCTTCGGAAAGTGCCATGGTAGCTTATCTGGTAATGTGGGGAATATTTACCGGCCTACTTTTTTTAGGCACCCTTCGTATCAGCGTTTCATTGCAATTTATCTTTGCCACGTTAACCATTTTATATTTTTTATTGGCGTTAGGCGAATATAGTGGCAATACTTTCCTAAAAACTTTTACGGGCTATGAAGGAATTATTTGCGGAGGATCCGCTATTTATACAGGCGCTGGCGCCTTGCTCAACGAAGTATGTGGTAAAACGGTTTTGCCTTTGGGGTTAGTTGCAAAAAATAATTAATTTTCTATTTAAAAATTCCTCTCCGCATGAAACAGAGAGGAATTTTTAGATACAGAATAGATTCCAAAAAAAGGAAAATTATTGATTCGGCTTAAGCAAATGCTTTGTCTCCTTTTTTATAAGGAAGATCGCCATTATAACTACCAGGCCTTTCTACATAACGCATGGCCTGTGTACAACCAATCTCCGAAGTGAAATAACCAAGTAAAGTAAGTTCTTTCATCATCTGAAAATAATATACAGGATTTTGGCGTCTCTTATCGGCCAAAGGATCGGAACCCGTAAAGTCTTGCTGAATCTTCATTTGTGTTCTTTGATCAGGAGTTAGCGAATTGATATATTCGTTGATTTTATTATTGTAGTCTTTTACTTTTGTATCAAGATCTACCAGTAAATCGTGCCGTTGCTGAGGAGTGCTTTCCATAAATGATTTGCCATTTTTATCTTTGGATGCTTCATCGATTTTGACTAATCCTTCGTGAAACATTTTTTGATCAGGGGCTTCGTAGCAATCATTTACCATAACGGTCATAAACTGCCCTACTTTAGCCGCTTTGGCGCCTGGTGTTTTCGTATCAGGCAGAATGGTATTGGCAATTTCATTGAGCAATGAAATATCAGCATCAGTAAAAGTCATTGATACGCCTGTTTTACTTTTGCATCCTGATAAAAAAGCGGTCCCTCCAACTATAGTTCCTCCTACAAGGAGTGAGATGTATTGTACAGCTTCTCTTCTTTTCATAATTATGTAGTTTTAAAATTAAGTTTGAATCTTTTTAGATGTTCGCATTATTTATTGGTTTGCCAACACTTGAATTAAATATTCCCTTTTTTCAATTCGCTTACCGCATGATCAGCAGCCCGCGCTGTCATCGCCATATAAGTCAGTGAAGGGTTACAGCAATTGGAAGAAACCATAAAAGCGCCATCCGTAACAAAAACATTTTGAGCATCCCATACCTGGTTCCATTTATTCAGCACTGAGGTTTTTGGGTCTTTCCCCATCCTGGCCGTTCCCATTTCATGAATTCCCCTACCCATAGTTCCATCCCCAGTAAAACCGGTTACATTTTTAACTCCTGCTGCTTCCAGCATTTCTATTGCATCATTCTTCATATCAATTCTCATTTTTCTTTCGTTTTCTTTCCATTCAGCATCAAAAGCCAGAACATTAAGACCCCATTTGTCTTTTTTATTTTTATCTAAAGTAACTTTGTTTTCATGGTAAGGAAGTATTTCTCCGAAACCCCCAATACCCATTGTCCATGGTCCTGGTTCTGCCAGTGCATCTTTAAAATCCCCCCCGAGTTGCATTTCAGCAATATTACGGCTCCATCCTTCCCTGCTGGCACCACCCTGGTAACCAAAGCCTCTTATGTAATCTCTCTTATCGCCCAATATATTACGATATTGGGGGATATAAATGCCATTGGGACGCCTTCCGTAATAATATTTATCATCATAGCCATCTACCATTCCTGAAGCACCAACCCCTAAATGATGGTCCATCACATTATGGCCCAACTCACCGCTGCTGCTGCCCAATCCATCAGGCCAGATGTCGGTGGCGGAGTTCATCAAAATCCATGCGCTGTTGAACGTAGATGCGTTTAGGAAAATTATTTTTGCAAAATACTGGTAGGTTTTATTGGTTTCCGCATCCAAAATCTCCACTCCTGTTGCCTTTTTCGTATCCTTATCGTATAAAATTTTTGTAACAATTGACCAGGGACGAACAGTAAGATTTCCCGTTTTCATGGCCGCCGGCAACGTAGAAGATTGAGTACTGAAATAGCCGCCGAACGGACAACCAAGCCAGCATTTATTTCTGTATTGACAATTTACGCGCTCCTGTATCGGCTGTGTAATATTAGCCGAGCGCCCCATGATCATTCGCTTGGTCTTATAATGTTCATTGATCCTTGCAGCTACATCTTTTTCAACACAATTCATTTCCATCGCCGGCATAAAATATCCATCAGGTAATTGTGGCAAGCCATCCTTTCCGCCATTTATACCTGCAAATTTCTCAGCATAAGTGTACCATGGTTCTATATCTTTATAACGGATTGGCCAGTCAATAGCAATTCCATCTTTTGCATTGGCTTCAAATTGAAGATCACTCCAGCGGTAACTTTGTCTTCCCCATAAAAGTGAGCGACCGCCTACATGGTAACCCCTGAACCAGTCGAAACGTTTTGTTTCAGTATAAGGACTTTCTTTTTCATCTACCCACCAATCAAGATTCATTTCGTTTAATGGATAATCTCTTCTTAATACTGGATAGTCCTTAATCATCTCCTGTGTCCTGCCTCCTCTGTGAGGAAATTGCCAGATTCCTTTTGTAGCATTCACATAATCTTTTATATGCTCAATATTTTTCCCTCTTTCGAGCATAATAGTTTTAAGTCCTTTTTCGGTGAGCTCTTTTGCAGCCCATCCGCCGGAAATTCCGGAGCCGATTACAATTGCATCGTAAGTGTTTTGTGCCATAATTCTAAAAGTTAATTCGTTTATTGGTTTATTAGTTAATCCGTTTAAGGTTTTAATTGCCTAATTAGCTAATCACACATCACAAATTTTAATCGCTTCTCTCAATGAATCTAATTTATTGGGGTAGGTTGGAATAAATTCCTGCGCCACATAACCTTTGAAACCTGTACCCACTATAGCTCTCATTATTGCCGGATAATACAACTCTTGCGTGTCGTTGATCTCATGTCTGCCCGGAACACCGCCGGTGTGAAAATGAGAAATATACTGATGATAATCCCTGATATTCCTTATGATATCACCTTCCTGAATCTGCACATGATATATATCAAAAAGCAATTTAAAATTTTCAGAACTTATACGTTTACATAATTCCGCACCCCATTCCACATGATTGCACATATAATCTTTGTGATCAATTTTACTGTTAAGAATTTCCATCGACATGGTAACTCCGTTTTTTTCTGCGAGAGGCAATATTTTCTCCAAAGCATCTTTGCAATTTTTCATACCGGTATCGTCATCCATTCCTTTACGGGTACCACTAAAACAAATCAGATCTTTATACCCTGCCTTTGCCATTAATGGGATTACTTCCAGATACTCCTTAATCAATTGTTCATGATAAATCGGATTATCCAGTCCGTTATATAGATTATTATCGCCGGTAGTATAGCACATCGAACTATAAATACCATGCTTTTGAAGTATAGACCATTCCTGTGGTTTCACTAAATCAATTGCATTGAATCCTATTTTCTTTACCGCTTTGCATAATTCATCCAAAGAAAGATATCCAAACGTCCACCTGCAAACTGAATGATTAATATTTCCTTTCAATTTCAATTTCCTTTCACGTTTATTTTCAGCTTCACTATAAGAAGCCAGCGCAGAAGCAGGAGTTATTGCCAAAGCTGATACGCCCAAAGCCAAATTTTTAATCAGTGTTCTTCTGCTTTGCTTTGTTTCCATGTTATACATTGATAGTTTGATTCACAGGTTTCTCATTTTTATCATGAAATGAAAAAGCAAACAATAAAAATACGACAAGTGCAATCACAGAAGGAATAATCCAGATCATTTTCCAGTTAGATACAGCGGTGGAAACACCATTTACAATTGAGGTAGTAGTGTAAGCATCTTTTATCAATCCTGCAATTTCGTATCCAATTAGCATTCCAATTCCATAAGTCGCCAGGGTGATCAATCCCTGGGCAGCGCTTTTAATTTTTGGGCCAGCTTTGGCATCCGTATAAATTTGACCTGATACCATAAAGAAATCATAACAAATGCCATGTAAAATAATAGCGATTATCAGCATAAATGTAAGATCACCAGTATTTCCATAAGCAAATAGAGCATACCGTATAGCCCAGGCCAGCATGCCAGCCATAATTGTAATTTTGAATCCAAATTTTTTGAAAAAGAATGGAAGCATCAATAAGAAAAATATTTCAAAAAATTGTCCTATAGACATTTTCGCGGTTGCGTTGGTCATTCCGATATTGGTAAGATAGGGATTGGCATATTGATAATAAAATGCTAATGGAATGTCAATTAAAATAGACGCGATAAAAAATATCAGGTAATTTTTATCCTTTAATAATTTTAAAGCATCCAGGCCTAATACCTCTGAGATTTTTACTTTAGTCCCCTTGGCTATTTTAGGAGGCGTTTTGGGCAATGTGAAACTAAATAACCCCAAAATCAAAGAAGCAATTGAAGCCATTAAAAAAGTATTTTTCATTAAACCCGCTTGTATGCTTCCTGCCGAATCCCATACAAAAACTAAACTAATCGCCAGCCCCGCAACTATCCAACCGATGGTACCCCAAACTCTTACAGGCGGAAATTCTTTCTCAGTATCTTTCATTTGATTAAACGAAATTGAATTAACTAATGCTAACGTAGGCATAAATAATATCATGTACCCTAAGACATAAGGATAGAAAACAGCTACATCGGTAGCTTTGAACATCTGATACATGAGCACCGCACCCACAATGTGTAAAATAGCAAGAATTTTTTCTGCATTGAAATATCTGTCTGCAATTAACCCAATGATAAACGGAGCAATAATAGCTCCCCACGATTGTGTTGAAAACACGGTCCCGGTTTCTGCACCGCTTGCATGAAGATTATTTATTAAAAAAGTGCCAAGAGTTACAAACCATGCACCCCAAATAAAAAACTCAAGAAACATCATGGCAGAAAGTTGCAATCGCGTGGTAAGTTTCATTTACAAAAATTTAATTTTGGCCCGATCGCTATCGGGATAGATTTTAAATGGTAGTTGCTAAAGATTAAAATTATTGAATTTTATTTTTTCAAATCAGTAAATAGTAACAATCGAAAAACTGAATTTAAAAGTTTAAATGTACAGATTAATTGTATAAAAAAATTTACCGTTGATAAAATATTTTTTAATTTTTGAGGCTTTTTTTTGAAAAATAACGCTGAATAGTAATTGGAAAACCAAGTTGGCCCTGTGTTTCAGGAAGCATATATTTTTTATTTTAGATATAAACCATTTTTTATTTTTTATGATATTCCAAACTCAGTTGTGGCATAACGTGAACTGTCCCAATAAATCCTAATTTTTCAAAATAATATTACCGGCTATATTTTTATCATTGCTCCCGATAATAGCGTGGCTTCCGTTTGAAAAAAGTTCTACGGAAATATTTTTCGGAATCTTTGGCATTGCCTCAATAATTTTTTTGTAAGAAAGTTTCCCTTCACAGAAGATAATTTCTTTTATGGAATGAAGTTGTAATATCTTTTCCAGATTATCAAACGACCCAATGGTATCGTCGCATTTGATGCCATCCGTTTCTGCCCTTCCCAAAACTCTCTCTTTCATTCCTACATTTTCCAATAAGGGAATTACTTCTCTGTATTCATCTATACTTCCTGCAACAATGATTTTATTGTTACTACTCATTTTATTTAATTTTTGCGACTTTTTTCTTTTAAATAACCGGGAAATAGCAGAAAACGAAGCACGAAAAAAAATAGCTATGTGTATAAAAAAACTAAACAATCCCGACTTGCTGCTTCCATAATGTTTTTTTACAAAAACGCTCATGGCTTTGTAAAACATTTTTACATAATTAAGACTTCCTTTTTTAGTGCTTTCGCCCTTGAAATGGATAATGCTGCTGCCGGCAAAATAATAATTAGCAAATCCTGCTTTTTGGATGCGGAAACTCAGATCAATATCTTCCCCATACATAAAAAAATCCTCATCAAAACCGCCCGTTTTATCAAGGATCTTTTGGGGGATCATCATAAATGCTCCTGCCAGAACATCGACCAAATGGTTTTCATTTTCACTTAAATTTCCAAGATGATATTTTGCAAAAATCTTTGAATGTGGAAATAATCTGGAGAATCCGGCGAGTTTATAAAATGAGGTGAGTGGAGATGGAAAGGCCCTTTTACTTTCTTTTAAAAAATTCCCTGCGCCATCAAGCATTTTTGTTCCTAAAGCGCAATTATTCTTATTAATAAATCCTATACATTTTTCAAAACAATCTTCAGGAACTATAGTATCAGGATTTAAGAATAAAATGATTTCTCCTTTTGCCAGGTGCAATCCCTGGTTGTTGGCTTTGGCAAAACCTACATTCGTTTCGTTCCAGATAAATTTCACTCGAGGTAACCTGTTTTGAAAAAATGAAAAACTATCATCGTCTGATTTATTATCAATCACAATAATTTCTCCATCTATATTTTTCAAAGCCTTTGTCACAGATAAAAGGCATTGCTCCAAAAAATATTTAACGTTATAATTTACTATGATGATAGAAAGTTGCAAGGAGATCGTTGATTAGTTATTCCGATAGTTATCGGGGGTTTGATGTTTAAATAATAATTAAAAGCGGCAATTTACCAATTAAACAATTTACCAATGCAACAATTTATCCAAACAACAATTTATCAATTCAACAATTTATTGAATCTTTGCAAAATGTATAAACAAACACTAATAGATGCCACAAATGCCGGCGCCAATCAATTAAAACATTTTTTCAACGGTAAATTTGCAATCAGCCATAAAGAAGGAATTAATAACCTGGTTACTGAAGCAGATCATGCTTCGGACAGGGCTATCCGCGAAGTAATAAAAAAAGCATTTCCTGAACACGGCATTGTAAGTGAAGAAAGTGATGAAAAGCTTTCTGCAAGCGATTATAAATGGATTATTGATCCAATTGACGGTACTGTTAATTTTGCCAACGGCATACCTATTTGTTGCGTAAGTATTGGACTTGAATATAGAGGTGCTATGTACATGGGTGCAGTTTACAATCCTTTACTCAATGAATTTTTCTTTGCTGAAAAAGGCAAAGGAGCTACATTGAACGGCAATAAAATTTCGGTAAGCAATAAAACCGAAGTTTTAAAAAGTTGCCTCGTTACCGGTTTTCCTTACACCTATTTAGACCAGCCAAACGGGCCATTACAGGTATTTTCTAAATTAATAAAAAGAGGGGTTCCTGTAAGAAGACTTGGAAGCGCAGCTACTGACCTGTGTTGGGTAGCTGCCGGCAGATTCGATGGTTTTTATGAGCATGAACTCCATGCATGGGACAGTGCTGCAGGATTTTTGATAGTAGAGGAAGCGGGAGGAAAAGTAACTGACTTAGAGGGGAAAACTTATTCACCATTTCAGCCTGGAATTATTGCTACCAATGGAAAAATTCATGATGAATTACAAAAAGTAGTAGCAGGAAAGTTGTTGTGAATTGGTGTTGAAAGATAAGTGATGGGTAATAATTGTCTTGATTGATAAATAACTGATTAATGATAACTGATAACTGATAACTAACATCTTTCTCTCCTAATTTCGAATTGTTTAAAACAAATTATGAAAAGTACACCCTTTACCCAAAAGCATATTTCATTAGGCGCAAAGATGTCTGAATTCGCGGGTTACAATATGCCCATTAGTTACTCAGGTATCAATGATGAGCACACAACCGTAAGAAAAAATGCCGGCGTTTTTGATGTGAGCCACATGGGAGAATTTATTTTAAAAGGTGATAAAGCACTTGATCTTATACAGCGGGTAACGAGTAATGATGCTTCAAAAATGGCTGCCGGAAAAGCTCAATATAGTTGCCTGCCCAATGATAAAGGAGGAATCATAGACGACCTTATTGTATATTGCATTGATGAGAACAAAACTTACATGCTGGTAGTAAATGCGTCAAATATTGAGAAAGACTGGGATTGGATATCGCAACACAATACTGAAAATGCAGAGATGCATAATATTTCTGATAAAACCTGTTTATTGGCCATACAAGGCCCCAATGCAACAAAAATTTTACAGCCCCTTACCGATATTGATATTTTGAATATGAGATATTACACTTTTATAAAAGGAGAATTTGCTGGCATTGAAAATGTTTTGATAAGTGCTACAGGATATACAGGATCTGGTGGAATAGAAATATATTTTGAAAACAAGGATGATAATGCAAATATTATCTGGGATAAAATTTTTGAGGTAGGCAAATCTCATGGTTTAAAACCAATCGGCCTCGCAGCGCGCGATACACTTCGTCTCGAAATGGGATATTGCCTTTACGGAAATGATATTGATGATACAACTACTCCTTTGGAAGCGGGACTAGGCTGGATCACAAAATTTACAAAAGATTTTACAGCAAAAAATATTCTTGAGAAACAAAAGAGCGAAGGAATAAAACAAAAATTAGTTGGATTAGAGATGATAGGAAAAGGTATCCCACGCCATGGTTACGAAATTCAAAATAAAGAAGGCAAAGTGATAGGCTGTGTTACCAGTGGAACACAATCGCCCACACTTCAAAAAGCTATTGCCATGGGTTATGTAGATATTAATAATTCTAAAATTGACACAGAAGTTTTTGTAAAAGTGAGGGATAAATTAATATTGACAAAAGTGGTAAAAATGCCTTTCGAATAATAAGGATTTATAAAAAATAAACCTGTTTAAGATTTTGTACAAATGATACCAAAGAAAAATAATTCTCCTGTTTTAAATACGGTTCTATCGCCTTCGCTGATAAAACTTTATGATATAAGCAACAGTATTGTAGTTATAATTGATATTTTTAGAGCTACTTCCACTATAGCGACTGCATTATATAACGGCGCAAAATCCGTGATTCCTGTAGATAGTGTTGCAGGTTGCATAAAGCTGGGAAAACAAATGGAAGCGATTACAGCCGGTGAAAGAGATGGAAGAATAGCAGAAGGGCTGCAATACGGAAACACTCCTTTGCAATACACTAAAGAATTTATTAATGGAAAAACATTGATACTTACCACTACAAATGGTACCCGGCTATTGCACATTGCCCTTAATGCCAATGCAAAAACCATTATCACCGGTTCATTTTGCAATATATCTTCTGTGTGCAATTATATTTTACATCAAAATACAAATGTAATTCTTGCGTGCGCCGCATGGAAAAATCGTGTCAACATAGAAGATACACTTTTTGCAGGAGCTGTAATTAATAGGGTAAAAGAGAACTTAGAAATCAACTGCGATGCTTCCCAAATAGCTGAAACTCTTTATTTACAGGCGAAAGAAAATTTATTTG
>Ga0307374_10013342_pt1 | contig 11381 bp, 10 predicted proteins | sample OX3MG_FD_202532 | JGI IMG/M metagenome (GOLD analysis project Ga0307374, IMG submission 202532) | Soil microbial communities from Risofladan, Vaasa, Finland - OX-3 | ecosystem: Environmental > Terrestrial > Soil > Coastal area > Acid sulfate soil | place: Finland: Risofladan, Vaasa | collected... | reverse complement strand
GTCGGCTTTTTGCGGTCTTCGGGTGCGATTCCGGTTGCGAGTCGCTGATCTTCCGGACGCTTGTGGGGAGCGTCCCATCGGGTGACACGCGGAAGTGCGACTTTGCAATCGCCCTGTAGAAAAACAGGGCTTATGCGTTCTCATCATGCGTTTGGTTTCAGCGACACGCCGTGGACGCACGGAGGTCATGCTGAGGAGTCGCACGACGAAGCATCTCTCCGACGCCGGGCGATTCATGCGCCTGCGAGCCAGAGAGATTCCTCACTCCGTTCGCAATGACAAGAATGAAGCTGCCGACCGTGAGATCGCATAAGCCCTAGTAGAAAAACACTATTACCCGCTCGCGCTCGGTAACATTTCTATTTGATTTGACACGAACGGAGGACCGGATCTCGCGCAGCGACGCGGAGCGCGCAGAGGGCAGCGAGCGGGAGTTAGTTTGGTGTATACTTCGAGTGGGATTCTCCCACGCAATCGAAGGGAGGATGGAATCGGTGAGTGTCGTAACCGTAGATAGTAAAGGTCGCATCCTGCTCCCGCGCGACGTTCGGGAGACAATGCACGTGGAGCCGGGTGATGTCCTGTTTCTAACCCAGGATGGGCAATTCGTCACGCTCACCAAAGCTGAGAATCCGTTCGATCGCCTCGCCGCTCATGCGATTGCGGAGTATTACGCAGGTGAGACGGTGAGTCTCGAAGATACGCTCAATGCCTTGGATGAGGATGATGCCGAGTGATCAGCCGGAAGGTCAAAAACCGCCTTCCGTGTATGACATTCAGTTGACGCGAGCTGCCGCCAAGGATCTCAAACAGCTTCGTTCACATTCGGTCACCGTCGCGCAAGCACTCAACCAACTTCGGACCAACCCAGCCGCTGGGCATGTCTTACAAGGGAGCCTGGCTGGCGTACGCTCCCTCGAGTTCACGCTCAAGGAAAGCGGTGCCGGTCGCGCTGCGTATGTTGTTCTCGCCGAGCACAGGGTCTGCCTCGTCTTTATCATCGGGCCGCACGAAGGTTTCTACGAGCGAGCCGAGCGTCGTGCTGCCACCCTCGATCCCCCTGGTTAGCGTTCACCACGATACGAATAAGGTAAATAGCAGGCATCGGACGGTTCACCCCCACACGCGTGGGGACAACACTTCCATTTTCGTTGATTCTACGGCAATCGTCCTCCGAAAAACGCGTCGAAGTCTCGATCAGCCTCTATCGTTCCCCCCCAGCGTCCAATCGGCAATCTCGCCGCACGTCGCCAGCCACAAGCGCGGGTGATCCTGAAACGAGCGCAGCAGCGGTTCGAGGGCGCGGACGCGGGCACCGCGGCCGGAGCCGTAGTCGCCGCGCGGGTGGACGGCGAGGCTGAAGAGGCCGCCAATGGCATAAGTCGCGTCGAACTCGTCGAGGAACGAGCCGGCCACGACCCGCGCGACACGGTGCTTCTCGTAGTACGGCTTGTCGATCCATGGCTCGTGGATTGGCACTTCGGCGAGTCGCTGACCTGCGTCATTCGTGACAACGTAGGGCTGGTCGTCGTCGCAGTAGTTCGCGTCGTAGCGGTAGCCGCGTTCGGCGAGGAGCCCGCGCGTTTCCCGAGAGAGCAGGCGATCGGGCGCACGGAAGCCGACCGGCTTACGCCCGAAGATGCGCATGTGCACCGCTTCGCTCTTTTCGAGCACCGTCTGCTGCTCTTCAAGCGACAGTTTAGAAAAATCTTCGTGCAGGTATCCCTGACCAGCGATCTCGTGCCCAGCTGTGGCGATTGCTTCCATCGCTTCAGGATAGCGTTCGGCATCCCAACCGCCGATGAAGAAGGTCACATTGACGTTGTAGCGCGCGAAGAGATCGAGCAGATTGTAGATGCCTTGCTGCGCGCCATAACGCCCGTGCGCGTTGCGACCCCAGAGCGGCATGGGCATCATGCTGTGCTCGACGCTCTCACCGGCGAAGTTGACCGTGACCGTCGCGGCGGCCTGGATGCCGTCGGGCCAGGCAAAGGTTTCGCTTGTGCCCATGCTCATCGTCGACCTCCAAGCGGCGTGGCCGGGTTCATGAAGCCGTGTGCCGGATCGAGGCACCAACGGGCCATGTCATCCATGCGGCTGAAATGGACAGCGGGATAGCGTTTGATGTGGTCGATCAGCCGGTCGAGTACGCGCGCCCGCGCCGGCAGGCCCGAACCCCGACCGGAGCGCGAGTGGCAGGTCGTGATGAAATAGCCCGCCGTGTGATAGAGCGCGTCGAACTCCTCTTTCCAGAGATCGAGGATCTCGTCGGTCGACATCGCGCCGATGCCGTACATGTAGGCATCGTCGAGCGTCGACGTAATGTTCGGTATCTCGACCATGGCGTCTGACGGTTCGCCGCGCACCACCGCCGGGTACGGACCGTCGAAGTCTTTGTCGCTGGAGTCGTAGAGATAGCCAAGATCGCGCAACACCGCCAGCGTCTGCGCGCTCTTCTGCCCACCCGGACTGCGCCAGCCGAGCGGCGGTGTCCCGGCGATTTCCGTGATGATCTCGTGGGTTTTACGCAGCAGCCGGTCTTCTTCTTCGAGCGAGACATCCCAGCTCTCGTGCAGGTAGCCGTGCGCCGCGATCTCATGCCCCTCGGCGATGATGCGCCGCACCAGATCGGGATTTTGCTCGGTATCGTAGCCGCCGAAGAAGACGGTCGCTGGGATCTGCTGTCGCGCGAAGATATCCAGGAAACGGGGCAGTCCGCGCTTCGCCGAATAGGCGCCGAGGGCGTTGGCGCCGTCCGGATCGATCCCCTTGCCGACCTCGTTGCCGGTCACATCCGAATCGACGGTGATTAACACGACGCAGCGCGCGCCGTTCGGCCATTGCGTCATTTGGCGATCTCCTTGGTCACAATCACGTCAGCGTTATCCTCCGAGCGTGGACGCGCATCGACCAGGGCGCCATGAATGTCGCCCCTACGGACGTAATCCCTTGTAGGGGCGACATTCATGGCGCCCAGGTCGGGCGGCACCCGCATCCGGGGATCACGACCAGGCTCCGCCCTCACCTCTCGTCCAACAACCCCGGCAAGCCCGCGATGACACCGGCCAGGATCGCGGCGCGGCGTGGTAGCGACTCGATCACCACGTGCTCCGAGCGGCCCGAGTTCCCGGCGCTCTCCGGGCCGAGCCCATCAAGCGTCGGTACACCCTTCGCGCCGGTGAAGTTGCCATCCGAGCCGGAACGCACGTAGATCCCTTCGATGTTCTGATCAAAATGCAGCGCGCAGCGCTGCGCCAGCTGTAGCATGTGCTTCGAGCCGTCGGTCGCCTCGAACGCGGGGCGGGTGATGCCGCCGGTCATGATGGTGCGCGTGCCGGGAACGACGATCTCTTCAGCGATCTCGTGGACCCTGGCCATAAGTTCGTCCGCCTCCTGGACGCCGGGTGCGCGCAGGTCGATGCTCATAGTGACCCGATCGGGCAAGATCTGGCGGGCGGTGCCACCTTCGATCAGCCCGATGCTCACCAGGATGCCGCGCTCGACGTCGGTCAGCGCCTCCAGCGCCAGAATCTTGTGCGCGGCCTCGGAGATGGCGCTGGCGCCGAGCTGACGCATGGTGGCGTGGATGGCGACGCCGCGCACCTCGTAGTAGACCGCGCCCACCATGCCGCGACTGACGACCATCGCGCCCTTGTCGCGCGCCGGTTCCATGACGAGTGCCCAGTCGGCGTGCTCGGCCTCTCTCTCGATCCAGGAACGTCCACGCGGGCTACCAAGCTCTTCATCGCCGGTCATAAAGACCGTTGTCTCGGCCAATCCATCCCAGCCCGCTGCGCGCAGAGCCCGTAGCGCCCAGAGCAGGACGACCCAACCGCCCTTCATGTCGCGGATGCCGGGGCCATAGACCCGACCTTCGTCGATGCGAAACGGGTTCTCTTCCAGCGACCCGCTCGGCCAGGTGGTATCGAGGTGAATTAGCGCCAGGGCACGGCCGCGCCCCTTGCCGAGTCGTTTCGCCACCAGGTGGTCGCCGCACGTCTCCTCGGAGATGCGCTCCACGTCGAACCCGAGTTCGCGAAAGGCGCCGCTGACCAGATGTCCGACATAGTCGACCCCTGCCTTCTCGCGCGAACCGCTCTCGCTCTTCACGTAGCGACCGAGTTCCTCCACCATTTCGTCCTGGTGATCTTTCAGGTAGTCATAGAACTGCTCAACATCAGGCATCGAACCTCCTCCGGCGTTGCACCAGGAGACAACCACTCGCGCGTGGCGAGCGCTAATGTGCCAGCTTCAGAAAATCGGGCACGTCGGCGCCCAACGCCTCCCACGACTGACGGCCGATATTCGGGCCGTACTTCTCTTTAGAATGGAACTTGCCGCCGAGATCGGCTTCGGCCAGCATACGCAGCAGTTGCGATTCGCGGAAGTGCAGCGAGAACGTGCGCACGTCGCGGAAGGCGCGTTCGACCGGCAGATGCCGGAAGGCAGCGCGGGCACCACAGACGTCGAACGCCTTGCTGGTAACCATCAGCGCCATCTGTTTCGAGGTATGCAGCGCGCGCATCGAGGCCATCTCCGCTTCCTTGAACCGTCCCTGCTCCCAGAGCCAGGCGGCATACCACATCGACATACGCGTCGCCTGCAGGGCCGAGTCCATCTCGCCGACGGTGAAGGCGATGACATCGTCGTTCATCAGGAATGGGCGCTCTTTCAGGTAACTGAGCACGAAATCGAAGACGCCCTGGGCGGTGCCGAGGTGATTGGCGCAGTACGCGAGCGTGAAGGTGCGCGGGTCATGCTGCACCCAGTCTCCCGGCTGGCCGAGCACGTTCTCCCATGGTACGAAGACGTCCTTGAGCACCAGGCTCCAACTGATCGTCGCCCGCATCCCCATCGTGTCCCAGTTATCTTCGAGCGAGACCCCGGGGTCATCTTTCGAGACAACCGCGACGGTGTAGCCATCGGCCATCGTCTGCGAGCCAGGCGCCATGACGTAGACGACGTAGTAGTCGGCGGCCGGTGCGAGCGAGCCGAAGAACTTGACCGAGTTGAGGCGAAAGCCACCATCGACCGCCTGTAGCTCCGAGCGCGCCGTACTGGAGGCTGCTACTCGCGGATCGGTCTCACTGCCACACGAGGCGATCAACGCCCCGCGCGAGACGACATCGCCGAGGATGCGACGCTTCTGCTCTTCGTTACCAAGGAAGGCGATGATGCCCGAAGCGTGCGCCTGAATCTGCGTCAACTGCCCGGTCGAAGCGTTGCCGCTGGCGATCGCTTCCAGGATCATATACAGCGGCAGGAAGCGCTTCCCCTGCCACATCCCAAAGCCGCCCAACTCCTCCGGCACGGTCAGCTTAAGAAAGCCTTCCTCGCGCAGGCGCTCGAAATCCTTGGCCGGGAATGAGGCTGCGTCGTCGTATTCCTTCGCGCGCGGGGCGAACTCCTTCGCCAACTCCTTGGCTTTGTCCACCAGTGCTTGATCTTGCTCCGACAGCGAAAAATCCACGCGTCGCCTCCCTTATGTCAATTCTTGGAGCGATTCGCCGAATGGCCGATCCTCAAACAACCGCTTCGTCTTCGCCTGTAGGAAGGGCCTGGTGCCTCCCGCACTCGCCGCACCGCGACATCGCCCATCCGAAGGCCACCCAATGTTGCCCGGCGCGGTCGCCCGGGACGTCGGGCGACCGCGGGAGGGTACAAGACCTCCCCTATGAAATGGGACGTGTTTCCGCCAATCCTTGCCGGATCACCGCCAGTGCGCGCTCAAAATGATCTTTGACTAACTGCTCGCAGCGGGCGGCATCGTGACTCCGCAGCGCCTCGACGATCTCGCGGTGCTGCTCGTGCTGGCGTACGCCGGTCGCCCGATCGTAGTAGAGAATGATCTCGGGCGTCAGGAAGTAGTCGCGGTAATCGTTGACCAGCCGGACCAGCCGTGGACTGTGCGAGGCCTCGGTCAACAGGCTATGGAAGCGGTTGTTGAGCGCGGCCCGCTTCTCCGGCGACGGCTGATCAATCATGGCAAACGCCTGCTGGCGCACCGCGTCAAGCTCTGCCAACTCCGCCTCGGTGATGCGCGTCGCCGCCAGCGTGGCCGCGTAGCCTTCCAACCGCTGTCGCAGACCGTAGATCTCGGCCAACTCGGCCTGCAGGTCGCGCACGATCACGCCGCCCGAGGGTGCCGCCTCGACCAACCCCTCGGCCTCCAGCTTGGAGAGCGCCTCGCGCACCGGCGTGCGGCTCACCCCGAGCATCTCGGCCAGCTGCGTCTCGATCAGACGCTCGCCGGCCGGGAATTTGGATTGCAGCAACGCCTGACGCAGGATTTGATGAACCTGGGCTGCCGCACTCTGCTGTCGTTTGACGGTTCGCAATTCATTTGTTGACATGTATACAGAATACGGGATGCAGCTTCCGGCGTCAATCTGTTGTCCAGAATCGGCTGCCACGTGCGCCGCTTGCCAGAACGCGACGTAGTGCGATGATAGGGGGCATCGGAAAGGAATGATGCCGCCACGGGCGGGGAGGGCACGATGCGCTATCAGCTGCGACTTACCGAATTTCAACGGCGAATGACCGAGGCCGATATCGACCTCGTCTATCTGCCGCGAGGCGCGAACCTCTTTTATTTGGCCGGCATCCGCCGTCAGTATGACCACGGCACCGACCACAATGCCTACGGCGACTGGGCCTGCGGCGGCTACATCGGCCGTGAGGGCGGTGTCGTGCTCGTCGCGCCGCGCATGGGCGGATCATTCTTTGTCAATGAAGCGGTGGATAAGCCGTGGGTTGACCACGTCCGGCTCATTCAGGAGTCGGAGACGTCGCTCGACGTGATGCGCGAGGTCGTTCAGGGCTTCGGCGCGGTGAACCATGTCGCACTCGACGAACGTAGCTGGGCGCGCACGAGCGAGGCCTTGCACGCGCTGTTGCCCGACGCCCGTTTTACTCTCATCGCCGATCTCATCAACCCGATGAAGATGATCAAAGATGAAGACGAATTGATGCAGATGCGCGTCGCCTCGGCGCTGGCTGACAAGGTCTTCGATCTGGTCATCCCCAAACTCAAAGTCGGCGTCCGTCAACTCGAGATCATGCAAGAGGTCGACTACCAGTTCTATAAGGTCGGCGCCGAATTCACCTCGTTCCCGACCGCCGTCTACATCATCGGGCCGGAAGAAGAGAAGATTCCTTCCGCGCATGAGTTCATCGGTACGCGTGCCTTACGACCAGGCGACTCGCTGATGTTCGATTTTGGCGGCGTCTTCGATGGCTACTGCTCCGACTTCGGCCGCTCGGCCTTCGTTGGAGAGCCGACCGCCGAGTATCTGCGCGTTCACGAGACCGTGCTGGAGGCGCAGCGCGTCGCGGTCGCGGCGATGAAGACACTCCTGATCACCACCGGTGAGGTGAATGCATTGGCACGGCAGGTAATTGCCGACGCGGGTTACGACGACGGCTTCACCCACCGGCTCGGACACGCGATCGGCTGCACCGTCCACGAGCCACCCTTTCTCGACGTAATGGACGACACGGTGCTCCGCACGGGCATGACCTTCACCGTCGAGCCGAGCATCATCTATCCTGGGCGCTTCGGCAACCGAGTTGAAGACGTCGTTATGGTCACCGCACTCGGCGGCGAGGTATTTAACCAGGCGACGCACGAACTGACCGTGGTCGAATAGCCACGCGCCTGTCGTTGGAACTGACGGCTCGCATACTGGGCCGATTGAAGGAGCGATCTGAATGGCACGACATCCATGGGTGGCCAGGGCCGACGATGGCGTACGTTTCGGGGTGCAGGTGGGGGCGATTCGCCGCCGCACCGCGCTCTTCCGTTGGGAACTGCGTGACGAGCCGATGCGCATCCTGATGGAGGCCGGCAAGTTGATCGAATCGCTCGGCTTCGACGGGCTCTTCATCCACGATCATCCGATGCTCAGCCCCGATCCCTGGATCTGCCTCCCGGCCCTGGCAGCGGTGACCGAGCGCGTGATGCTTGGCTCGGTGGTCAACTGCGTCTACTACCGGCATCCGGCGCACCTGGCGCGCCTGGCGACTGATCTCGATCAACTGAGCAACGGCCGCATGATGCTTGGTATCGGCAGCGGCTGGTCCAAGCCGGAGTTCATGGCGTTCGATAAGCCGTTCCGCACCAACGTTGAGCGCCTCATCGGCGTCGAGGAGACGGCCAAGATCCTCGCAGGCGTCTGGGGGCCGGAGCCGTTCAAGTTCGAGGGCGAGCATTTCAAGACGCAGAATATGCGTCTCTCGCCCGGCCCGGTGCAGCAGCCACGGCCACCGATCATGATCGCCGGAACCGGCGAGAAGGTTACGCTGCGCCAGGTCGCGCAATACGCCGACGCCTGCAACCTTGACGAGTCGAAGCTCGACGATGCACCGCACTCGATCCCCAAAAAGCTCGAGGCACTACAGCGACACTGCGATTCGCTGGGTCGCGACTACGACGAGATCCTACGCACGCACTTCGTCGGTTGGCTGATGCTGGCGCCGACCGAGTCGGCCGTCGCCGAGAAGGTCGCGCGCTACTTCCCGGATGGTGTGCCGCCCGCCTTCGACAACTTCATCATGCCCGGCACCCCAGCGCAGATCACAGAGTGGTACCAGGCACGTGCCGACGCGGGCATCCAGTACTTCGTCGCCCAGATGCTCGACGGCACCGACCACGAGACGCTGGAACTTCTGGCGAACGAGGTCGCACCGAACGTGCACTGACGCTCGCCCGGGACTGAAAGGAGACTGACGCAATGGTGGAAGATCGACCGACTCACTATCTCTCGGACGACGCAGAAGCGGCACTCAAGCAGGTGAGCACCGCGACGCTGACCAGCCAACTGCTGAAGCGTGGCTTTCGCAACACTTTTTTGACCGGGGTCGAGCCATTGCGTCCCGATCTGCGCATGGTTGGCTACGCCTTCACCCTGCGCTTCGTGCCGATGCGCGAAGATCTCGACCACAGCGGGCCAGTCAACAACCTGACCAGCGCCCAGCGCATCGCCATTGAGTCGGTCGGCCCCGGTGACGTGCTGGTGATGGACGCGCGTGGCGACGTCAACTCCGGCACCATCGGCGATATCCTGACGATGCGCATGAAAGTACGCGGCGCGGTCGGGGTGGTGACCGACGGCGCCCTGCGCGATCGCCACGGCATGCAGCAGACCGGCCTGCCGAGCTATGCCCGCGCCACCCACGGCGCCTCCAGTCCAACCCGCCATCATCCCGCCGACATCAACCGACCGATCGGCTGCGCCGGGGTGTTAATCATGCCGGGCGACGTGGTCGTCGGCGACGCCGACGGGGTGGTGGTGATCCCGCAAGCGGTCGCCGAAGAGGTGGCGCTCGCCGCACTCGAACAGGAGGAAATCGAAGCTTTCGTCCTCACCAAGATTGAAGGCGGCGCCAGCATCATCGGCGTCTATCCGCCCAACGAGCAGACGCGCGCCGAGTTCGAAGCAAGCCGCGGTTCGTAGGCGACGGTCACATTTCGTCGTCGTGCTTCGTCCGAATTGTCGCGAGCGGACGTCGTTCGCCAGTCGACCATGACGTGAAGAGCACGCGCTGGCTGCCGGTATGCAGACGATTATCTTCCGTCAACGATCTGGTTCGAGCGAAAGAACTATTCAGCATATTTCTTGGCTCTGCGGCGGTCTACGACCCGCCGTACTACGTCGACTTCAATATCGCGGGACAGGATGGTGGGCTCGATCCGCCACGCCACCGCGAGGGCGCGACGATCCATTATCCATTACCCGCCGATCGCAAGGTCGTACCTCTCCTCAGCCTCTTCCACCAGCACATCTACATCCTCGGCCAGCACATAGCGCTGCTCGACGAGCGTCTGGGCCGCTGCACGCACCTGAGCGAGATACGCCTCGCGGCTCGGGTAGCGCTCTTCAAGCGACGGTCGCGGATCGTGCGCTGCCTCGCGCGCGGCATGCGTCGGCTGAAAGAAGTGCGTCATCCCCTGCATCTTCATGATCTGCCCGACCGCACCGGTCTCCGGCGCACGCGTGTTCCAGCCGGTGAAGGTGCCGAGCGGCACGGTCAGATCGGGCAGACGAATGCCACCGGTCTCGTTGCCGTCCGCGTCGACGGCGGAGACATAGGCTGGGTACGGCTGGCCGAGCGTCGCCGGATAACGTCCGATCCCCTGGCCGCTTTCGGGGCCGAGATCGAGCGTGCGGATCGTTGGCAGCCGTTCGGGATCGGGCAGCGTGATCCAGGGGAAGGCGCGGAAGTCTTCGACCACAGTCGCGTTCTGGACGGCCGTTCCGTCGGCGAGGCGGGGGAAACGGCTCGGCGGCGGCTCAACGCCCTCGCTCACCCAGCGATCGAGATTCATCAGCGCGGCGCGCAGCAGCGGTTGATAGGCGATGACGTTGAAATCGTGTGCCCCACGATCGCCCTCCTCCGGGCTGAGGCGCGTCGGCGGCAACGCACCGGGACCGTGTTGCGTGCTGGCGAAGAGGTAGATGCGACTCTCGGGTTCCGGCTCCAGATCGTAGCGGCCAGTCGGGTCGGTGTGAAGCAGCGAACCGTCGCCGCGCCAGTATTCGGCGGAGCTGTTGGTATAGAACACCTTCGGCATGCCGCCGCGAGCCCGCTGCCGCGACAGGATGCCGTCGGTTCCCGCATCATACGGATCGGTCGTCTCGCGGTCGGCAAAGGGAAAGAGATGGCCGAAGCTCGGCGTCGGCTGCACCGACGGCTGGGCGAACCGGTGATTGAACTCGCCACGTCGCGCGCCGGCGACATGCGGGTTGAGCCCGTCGTAGGCCACGCGCCCCTCTTCGTCCCGATTGAGGCCAAGATAGAGATAGTGGCGAATCATCCGGCCAGTCTGCGAAACGCCGAAGCCGTATGCATGATCGATCACGCCGGCCAGTGGATTACGCGCACGATCGTCGTAGCGCAGGAACGACGCGATCTCGCGAAAGGCAAGTAGACCGGTGCCGACGACCGGCGCGCCCTCGGTGGTATAGATCACCGAGTAGATGCGACCGGGCTCAAAACCCGAATCCAGATAGATATGCTCGTTGCTCGGCAGCACTTCGCCATCGATCTCACGGGCAAACCGCCAGGCGTCGCGTGGGATCGTGCGATCCGGCCCATCGGGATGATCGCGTACCAGCAGTTGCGCGCTCGGGTCGTCCAGTTCGGCGACACGATACGGGCGATGTTGTCGGTTGGCCAGCAAGCGCGTGCGCTGCACGGCATTCGGCTGGATCTCGACGATCACCTCGCCGCGAACCGGCCGCCCGTCGATCAGCGCCACGGGCGCTTCCAAGCCCATCAGTACGTCGTCGCGATAGACGTCCCACTGCCAGCCGATCCAACCGACGCTGTAACCGTGACGCATGAGCCAGCCATCGCCGACCGGAATCTCGGCCGAAGGG
>Ga0307374_10013340_pt1 | contig 11382 bp, 9 predicted proteins | sample OX3MG_FD_202532 | JGI IMG/M metagenome (GOLD analysis project Ga0307374, IMG submission 202532) | Soil microbial communities from Risofladan, Vaasa, Finland - OX-3 | ecosystem: Environmental > Terrestrial > Soil > Coastal area > Acid sulfate soil | place: Finland: Risofladan, Vaasa | collected... | reverse complement strand
GTGGACCTCGGCCGTCAAATCAGCATTTCCTGCGGCCGCGCCTCCCGGTGCCTCCGGGGTATCAGGCTGGTCCGCCACCGTCGCCGACACCCGGACCGGCGGCTCCCGCCCCAGCCGGCTTGACGGCAGGGGGCTGTTCCTCGGCGGCTTCAGGCGCTGGGGGCGGTCCGGGCACCACATGGGTGCGGATCTGGCCATCCTCAACGTCGATAGTCACCAAGTCTCCGGGCGTGAACTCGATGCGCAGCAACTCCTCGCTGAGCGGATCCTCGATGTCGCTTTGGATCACTCGGCGGAGCGGCCGCGCCCCGAACTGCTTGTCGAAGCCTCGTTCGGCGAGCAGGTCCTTGGCCTGCTCGGTGACCAGCAAGCTGAGGCCCTGGCGCTGGAGGTGCTCGCGCACCCGGACCAGCATCAGGTCGACGATCTGGCGGGTCTCGTGGGTGTGCAGCCGGTGGAACACCACCACCGCGTCGACCCGGTTGAGGAACTCCGGACGGAATGCCCGCTTCAGCTCGTCGGTGATGCGCTCGCGCATCTTGGTGTGCTCCTGGTCCTCGCCGGCGCGGCTGGGCACCCCGGTCTGGAACCCCATCGAGATATTGGAACCGACTCCCTGGATCCCCAGGTTGCTGGTCATGATCACGATGGTGTTGGCGAAGCTGACGATCTTGCCCTTGGCGTCGGTGAGACGTCCGTCCTCCAGGATCTGCAGAAGCAAGTTGAAGAAGTCGGGATGGGCCTTCTCGATCTCGTCGAAAAGCACCACGCTGTAGGGGCGCCGCCGCACCGCCTCGGTCAGCTGACCTCCCTCGTCGTAACCGACGTAGCCGGGCGGAGAACCCACCAGCCGGGCGGTACTGTGGCGCTCGGCGAACTCCGACATGTCGAGTCGGATGAGGGCGTCCTCGTTGTCGAACAAGAATGCGGCCAGGCTGCGGGCCAGCTCGGTCTTGCCCACTCCGGTGGGTCCCAGGAAGATGAAGGAACCGATCGGCCGGCGCGGATCCTTGAGCCCGGCTCGGGCTCGGCGGACCGCCTGAGAGACGATCTTGACCGCCTCGTCCTGGCCGATGAGGCGCTTGTGGACCTCCTCCTCCATGGCCAGCAGCCGCTTGGTCTCGGCTTCCACCAATCGGCTGACCGGCACCCCGGTCCAGGAGGACACGATGTCGGCGATGTTCTCCTCGTTGACCTCGGGCACGGTCTTGCCCAGGTCGTCCCGCCAGGCCGCCTCCTCGATCGCGTACTCGGCCTTGAGCAGCTTGGCCTCATCATCCACCTTGGTGGCGGACTCGTAGTCCTGAGTCTCAACCGCCTCGTCCTTGCGGGCCTGCAGCGACCGGATGTGGCGCTGCTTGGCGCGCAGGTCCGGGGGCGTGGTGGTGAGCTTCATCCTGACCCGGGCCGAGGCCTCATCGATGAGGTCGATGGCCTTGTCGGGCCAGGAGCGGTCGTTGACGTAGCGCCCCGAAAGCTCGGCGGCGGCCTGAACCGCGCCGTTGGTGATGGTCACCCGATGGTGCTTCTCGTAGAGGCTGCGCACCCCGATCAGGATCTCGATGGTCTCCTCGAGCTTGGGCTCCTCGACGAACACTGGCTGGAAGCGCCGCTCCAGGGCTGCGTCTTTCTCGATGTATTTGCGGTACTCATTGATGGTGGTGGCGCCGATGCACTGGATCTCGCCCCGGGCCAGGGCTGGCTTGAGGATGTTGGCCGCGTCGATAGCTCCCTCGGCCGCCCCCGCACCGACCAGGGTGTGGAGCTCGTCGATGAACAGCACCACCTCCTTGGACGAACGGATCTCGTCGAGAATTTTCTTGAGCCGCTCCTCGAACTCGCCGCGGTACTTGGTGCCGGCCACCAACGCCCCCATGTCCAAGGTGAGCACTCGCTTGTTGGCGAGGGACTCGGGAATCTCCTGGTTCACGATCGCCTGAGCCAGCCCCTCGGCGATCGCGGTCTTGCCCACGCCGGGTTCCCCGATCAGCGCCGGATTGTTCTTGGTCCGTCGCGAGAGGATCTGGACCACCCGTTCGATCTCCATCTCTCGCCCGATGACGGGGTCGAGCTGGTTCTTCTGGGCCAGTTCGGTGAGGTCGCGGCAGAACTGGTCGAGGAGCGGGGTCTTGCTGGACTTCTTGCGCTCGGGGGGGGGCTCGTCCTCCAGTCCCTGCTCCTTCAGCAACGAGTCCAGCTCGTGGCGCACCTTGTCGAGGTTGGCGCCGAGGTCCTCCAGCACGTGGGCGGCGATTCCCTCACCCTCGATCAGCAGCCCCAGCAGCAGGTGCTCGGTGCCCACGTAGGTGTTGTTCATCCGCTTGGCCTCCTCGAAGGCGATCTCGATCACCTTCTTGACCCGGGAGGTGGGGATGATCTGCTGGACGATGATCCGCTCGTTGCGACCTAGCACTGAGTCGATGGTCTCCCGTACCTTGTCGATCTCAACGCCCAGGTTGGCCAGCACCTTGGCTGCCAGCCCCTCGCCCTCGCGCAGTAAGCCCAGCAGCAGATGCTCAGTGCCGATGTACGAGTGATGGGACTTCTCGGCCTCGTCCTGAGCCAGGGTCAGGACCTTCTTGGCCTTTTCGGTGAAGCGCTCAAACGGGTACACGGATCATCTCCTTGAGCCCAGTGGCAAAGCGGTCGGCAGCCGGGGCTGCCGCCATGGGTGGAATGGCTCGGGGGCTCGGGGCGGGGCCGATCACCCCCGCATTATGCCCAATTCGAGCGCCCCGAACCCGGGGGCCTCTCCCCCGTCGGGCGCCGGGCGGGATGGGGCCCGTCGCGGTGGTGGCTGAGTTGGGAGGTGGCAGGCTGAGCCTGGTCGCTCTAGGCAACCGCTGGGCGGACGAGTTGCCCCGGAACCGCCGGACCTCCGACCGCCTCGCACTAGGACTGGACCTTGGCAGCCTTCCCGAGGTCGTGGCTGAGTCGTACCACTGATACCGCCGCTCTGATGGCAATCTCGATCACAACCTTGGCCCGGGAAGTGGGAATGATCTGCTCGACCATGATCCGCTCGTTGCGATCCAGCACTGAGTCGATGGCCTCTCGCGCCTTGTCGATCTCAATACCAATACGGCCCAAGTTAATCGCGCCGACTCCTGTCTCCACGGAAAGCACTCCCTGCAACGGTCGCTCGGTGCCGATGTACGAGTGGTGGGCCCTCCCAGCCTCCTCCGGAGCCGTGGTCAGGACTTTCTTGGCCTGCTCAGTGAAGCGCTCAACGGGTCCAAATCAAGGCCACCGTTCCCCACCAGTCCCCGACCTAGGCGGCGCGCCTAGGACTGAATTCTGTGGCCAGGCGGCCCGGTCGGCAAGGTGCCTGATCCAGTTGGACAGGAGCGGTAGTCCGGGGCTGCCGGTCGGCGTCGGCCGGGAAGCGCTGACTGGGCCGGGGCGCCTACCTAGACCTGGTCGGTGCTGACAGCCTCCGCGACGGGCTCCGGCGACGCCTCCTCCGCGGGCGGGGCCACCGGCTCGGCTGGACCTGTCTTGGCCACGACTGGGGCCTTGGCCCGGCTGCGCTTGAGCTTGGCGACCGGGGTCGGCTCTACGGCACTGTCCTGGTCGCCCTCCGGGCTGTAGTCGGCGGCTGCGGCGTGGCCCTCCTCGCCCCCCGGCTCCTCGGCGGCAGCCTTGGCCCGACCGCGCTTGGGCTTGTCCACCGCCTGCGCCTCCGCCTCCGCCTCCGCGACCTCGCTCTCGTCGACGGGCTCCTCGACGGCGGCCTTGGCCCGGCTGCGCTTGGGCTTGGCAGCCGGCGCTCCCTCTACTGCACCCTCTTCGTCGTCTTCCGGGTTGTAGTCGGCGGCCGCGGCGTAGCCGCCCTCGCCCCCGGGGTCCTCGGCGGGGAGATGGGCGGGGCGGGGCAGCAACTGCCGATATGAGAGTGAGATTCGCCGGCGAGTGCGGTCGGCCTGCAACACCACCACCTTGACGGCGTCGCCGACCCGAAGCACATCCTCGGTCCGCTCAACATGCTCCCAGGAGAGCTCGCTGATGTGGAGCAGGCCTTCGACACCGTCGGCGATTTGCAGGAACGCCCCGTATTTCTTGGTCTTGGTGACGGTTCCCTCAATCTCGGTCCCAGCTGGGAAACGGGCCTCGATGCTGTCCCAGGGATCGTCGCTCATCTGCCGCAGCGACAAGGAGATCCGCGACAGCTCGGGATCCAGCTTGATCACCTTGACGGTGACCTCGTCGCCAACCGCCAACATGTCCGAGACGTTGCTGACCCGGTCCCAGGAGAGCTCGCTGATGTGGATCAGCCCGTCGGCGCCACCCAGGTTGATGAAGGCACCGTAAGAGGTGAGCCCGCTGACCCGTCCGGTCACCACGTCAGCAACGCTGAGTCGCTCGAAGAGCTCCTCTCGCTGCCGGGCCCGATCCTCGTCCTGGGCGGCCCTCTGGCTGACGATCAGGCGGTTCCGCTTGCGATTGACCTCGAGGATCTTGACCATTATCTGCTGGCCGACCAAGTCCATGAGATTGCCGGAGTGGGTGCGGGCGACCTGGGAACTGGGCAAGAAGCCCCGCAATCCCATGATGTTGACGATCAACCCGCCCTTGTTCTGCTCGCGAACCTCGGCCTCGACACCCTCGCCCGAACTCTCCTTCTCCGCGGCCTTGGCCCAGATCCCCTCGGCCCGGGCCCGGCGCAGGCTCAGGACCACGTTGCCGTCCTCGTTCTCGGGCTGGAGCACGTAGACCTTGATGCGGTCTCCGGGGTTGAGCTCCACCGACTCCTCGGCGCGCCCGGTCAACTCCCGGTTGGAGATGACCCCCTCGGACTTAGCCCCGATGTCGACCAGCACCTCGTCGGGATCGACCCGCACCACGGTGCCGTCAACGATGTCCCCGTAGGTCAGCGTTCGGATGGATTCAGCGCTGGTGCGCAGGTACTCTTCCATGGAACTGAAAATCGTCAGTTCCTCGGTGGGTACCTCGGTGGCGAGCTCGGACAACGGCCTGTTGAATCCTCCAGAAAGTGCAGCGTCGCCGGCGCGCAAAAGCAGAGCGCCAGCGCGGGCGAGAGTATAGCAGCGATCCCCGCGAGATCCACTCTACGTGGTTGGGCTACATTCTGGGCCTGCTGAGCTGGAAAGCGAGTGTCTGAGGGTGGCAAACTGGACCCTTCCCGCGGGTTGAATGGACGCGGGACGGCGCCCGTAGGTTGAGGAGACCCCCGTGAACACAGCCCCGACCCGGCAGATCTACGAATATCGGGAAGTCGAGTCGTTGGAGGACGTCAACCTGCTGGCGGTCGACGAGGCCTTCGACCTCTTTCAAGCAGTTGCCGTCGAGGGCCGGATTCGCTATGTGCTGCGCAAGGTCCGCGACGTGGACTATGGCCGGCGGGTGGGCTTTGCCAGCCGAGCCGGAGACTACGGGGGCGGCTAGCCTGCCCCCCTAACAACCTTCATCGCCAAGTCCAGGGCCGGGGCGCTCTGGGTCAGCCGTCCGACCGAGATGAAGTCGGGCCGCGCCGCCGCGTACTCCGCCACATTCTGAAGGCGAACCCCTCCACTGACCTCGACCTTAGCTCGGCCGCCAACCACCGCCATCGCGGCTGCCACCTGCTCGGGCGTGAAGTTGTCCAGGAGGACCATGCCCACGCCGAAGTCGAGGGCATCATTCAGCTCCGCCTCCGAGCGCACCTCCACCTCGACCCGCTGGGCCGGCTGAGCTGCGGTGGCTCGGCTGAGCGCCTCTCGGAGACCACCAACCAGGTCGGCATGGTTGTCCTTGATCAGAACGGCGTCGTAAAGGCCCATCCGATGATTGCGGGCGCCCCCGGTCCTGGTTGCGTACTTTTCCAGCAGGCGCAGTCCGGGCAAGGTCTTGCGGGTGTCCAGGATCTGGACCCCGAAAGGACTGGCCAGCCCCACGAACCGGGCGGTGAGGCTGGCGATCCCCGAGAGGTGCTGGACGAAGTTGAGGGCGGTGCGTTCGGCCGCCAGGACGGCCCGGGCCGGCCCCTCCACCAGCATCGCGACGCTGTCGGGATGAAGCGGCTGGCCATCCTGGAGCAAGGCCACCAATTCGATGGTTCCGTCCACCTGGCGAAAGACCTCGCGGGCCAGGGCGACCCCGCAGAGGACGCCCTCCTCACGGGCGACGAATCGAGCCCGACAGTGCTGGTTCGGCCGGAGCACCGCGGCCCCGGTCAGGTCGGTGCCCCGGTAGTCCTCGGCCAGGGCCCGGGCCGCCTGGGCCACGATCTCAGCCGACTCTAGCTGGCTCAATCGGCCTGAACTCTACTGCCGCATCGCGACGCTGGACGACCGTCCCCAGAAAGCGGTCGTCGAGGGAGGGGTGGTCGCTTCGAACGTGGGCACCCCGGCTCTCCTCCCGGTATCCGGCGGCCTCCGCCAACAACTGGCCGGTGCCCAGCATTCCCCGCACCTCACAGAGCTGGGGGTCGACCGGGAGCTCCGGAAAGCGCTCGGCCAGCTGGGCCAGCCGGGCCGAGGTCCGGGCCAACCCGTCCCGGTCGCGGACGATCCCGGCGCCGCTCCACATGGCGTCCTGGAGCTGGCGTTTGGCGGCCGCGGCAAGCGCCGAACCGACCGGCTCCAGTTCGAGCTTGCGCTCCAACTCCGGGAAGGGGACCGGGACGGTCCGGGCCGCCCCCAGCACTGCCTCCACCGCCCGAGCCGAGAACACCAGCGACTCCAGCAGGCTGTTGCTGGCCAGCCGGTTGGCGCCATGGACCCCGGTCGAGGCCACCTCGCCGGCGGCGTAGAGTCCAGGCAAGGTGGTCGCCCCGAAGAGATCGGTGCGAACTCCCCCCATCTGGTAGTGGGCGGCGGGCGCCACCGGAATCAGCTCTCCGGTGATGTCGATGCCGTGGCCGGCGCAGCTGGCGGCAATGCTAGGGAAGCGCACCCGGGCCTTCTCGGCCCCGATCGGGCGGAGATCGAGCCAGACGTTGTCCAGACCCCGGTCGGCCATTCGCTGGCTGATGGCCTTGGCGACCACGTCGCGGCCGGCCAGCTCCCCGGCCGGGTCGGCGGCGAAGAGGAAACGCTCGCCCAGATCGTCCACCACCAGAGCGCCCTCGCCCCGGACCGCCTCGGAGATGAGGAAGGAGGGAGCTCCGGGCAGCGCCAGAGCGGTGGGGTGGAACTGGACGAACTCCAGATGAGCGATCTCAGCGCCGGCCTGGTGGGCCAGCCAGACACCGTCGCCGGTCGAGGGTTGGGGATTGGTGGTATAGCGGTAGCAGCGGCCCAGACCCCCGGTCGCCAGCAGCACCGCGGCCGCCTCCAGGCGTTCCAGGGAGGGCCGGCGCCGGGAGATCGCCTCCACCCCCCAGCAACGCCCGTCGCTCACGACCAACCGCCGGACCAGGTGCTCCTCCAGGATCAAGTCGACTGAGGCGGAGGCGCGCAGCGCCAGCAGCTCTTCGACCTCCCGGCCAGTGGCGTCACCGCCGGCATGGACGATCCGGGAACGAGAGTGGGCGGCCTCGCGGGCCACCAACAGCACCCCGTCCTGTGTGTCGAAGTTGACGCCGAGCTCGATCAACTCCCGGATTCGGCCCGGCCCTTCCTGCACCAGTGCCTCGACGGCCCGGGGGTCACAGAGCCCGCGCCCGGCGGCCACGGTGTCGGCCGCGTGGAGCTCCGGGCTGTCCTGAGGGTCGACCGCCGCGGCAATGCCACCTTGGGCGTAGCGGCTGCTGCACTCCTGCATGGTGGCCTTGGTGAGAACCGCCACCTTGAGTCCCGCCTGGGCCGACTTTACGGCGGCGAACAGGCCGGCGATTCCGCTCCCCACTACGACCAGGTCGAACCGGCCCCGACTGGGTTCGACGTCGACTTCCTGCCCCATCTCTTATCCTCTTAGGAGCGGCGGGGAGCCGAGAAGTGCAGTGTCGATCAGATGGACCCCGTCGACGCCGGCCGCCACCAGCACCCGCGCGTCAGCGCCGGCCACGGCCACCGGTCGGAAGTCGAGGGGGTGCACCACCCCAGCGTAGTCGAGCCGCGCCCCGGGCTCGGCGGAGATCACCTGGGCGGCAGCCCGGGCCAGCTGATCTCCCTCCCGCACCCCGGTTCGAAACAGACCGGAGGCCTCCCTCAGGGCCTGGGAGAGGCAGAGAGCGCTGCGCCGGCCTGCCGGCGAGAGCAAGGCGTTGCGGCTGCTGAGGGCCAGCCCGTCCGGCGCTCGCACCGTGGGACAGACGCGCACCTGCACTCCCAGGTCAAGGTCTTGGGCCAGGCGGGAGACGACCGCAACCTGCTGCGCATCCTTCTCGCCGAAGTAGGCCCGGCAGGGCCCGGTGGCGGCGAACAGTTTGGTCACCACCGTCGCCACCCCGGTGAAGTGGCCCGGTCGCAGGGCGGCCTCCCAGAGCTCACCGCCGGCATCTACCGTCACCCGGCTGGCAAAGCCGGGCGGATAGAGGGTCTCGGTCTTGGGGCAGAAGCAGGCGTCGACCCCCTGGGCGGACAGCAGCTCCAGGTCGGTCTGGAGCTGGCGCGGATAGCTCTGGAAGTCCTCGTCAGGGGCAAACTGGAGCGGGTTGACGAAGATCGAGACCACCACCCGGTCGCAGTCCCGGCGGGCAGTATCGACCAGCGATAGATGGCCGGCATGGAGCGCCCCCATGGTGGGTACCAGCCCCACCACCTCACCGGCGCGGGCCCAGCTCCCGGTTAGCTGCCGCAATTGCTGGGGAGTCGTCACCGATATCGGAGCGGTGGCGACTAATCCCCGGCCCGGTGAGGGCTCGCCCTCAGCGCCCATAACTGTGGGCCTCATCGGGGAAGGTGCCCGCCTCCACCTCCGCCTGGAAGCGTCCGGCGGCAGCCAGGATCTCCTCCCCCAGCGCGGCGAACGGTTTGACAAACTTGGGGGTGGAACCGACCGTCAGCCCCAGCAGATCGTTCACCACCAGCACCTGTCCGTCGCAGTCCGGACCGGCACCGATCCCCACCGTGGGCAGCCGAGTGTTGGCGGTCAGCGACGCCGCCAATCCGGCTGGGATTCCCTCCAGCACCACGGCGAAGGCACCGGCCTGCTCCAGGGCGGTGAGCGCGGAGCGGATCCGCTCCGCCCCCTCCTCGTCCCGGCCCTGGACCCGAAGTCCGCCCATGGTGTGGACGCTCTGGGGCGTCAGCCCCAGATGGGCCATCACCGGGATCCCCCGCTCCACCAAGTGGGCCACCACCTCGACCATCGGACCTCCGCCCTCCAACTTGACAGCCTGCATCCCGCCCTCCTTGAGCAGCCGCCCCGCCGACCGGGTGGCATCGTCCAAACCCAGGTGGTAGGACAGGAAGGGCAGGTCGCCGATGAGCAGAGCCCGGCGCGCCCCCCGGGCCACCGAGCGGGCGTGCTGGACCATGTCGTCGAGGGTCACCGGGATCGTGTCGGGGCCACCGTCGCGAAGCTGGTGACCTAGCATGGCGCCACCCAGTGAGTCGCCCACCAACAACACCGGTATCCCGGCTCGGTCCAGCCAGGCGGCGGTGGTGTAGTCGTAGGCGGTCAGCATGGCGAAACGCTTGCCCTCTCGCTTCCAGCGCGCCAGATCGGTTATCTGGATGGGCTTGATCGACGTAGCTGGCTCAGCCATTGGCCATCTCTCCTTTCCCGGTGGGGTCGGCCGGCGTCTGCCTGGCCGCCTCGTGGATTGATCTGTAGAGACTCGCTAGGGCCGGATCAAGCCGGCCCAGTGACGCTAGGTGGGCGCTCACGGTAGCGCTGTCCTGGCGCTCCTCAGGGCCGGTCAGCGCCCGCTCCGGACCCAGCCGGAGAACGTTTCGGCCGCTGGCAGCGTAGAGCTCCCGGAGGGCCAGAGCCAGCCCCCCTCCGCCGCCGGCGCGGCTGCCGACTCGCTCGGAGATCCGCTCCAGCAGAACCGGAAGGACCCCGGCGAACACCGCCGCCGCATGGTAGAGCGACCGGTCCAGCTCCCCGACCAGCAGGGTCCGACATCCCAACTGTGCTGCCAAGCGCAGCAGCGCCGGCCCGGCCAGGGCATCGGCCTCGATCGAGATATGGGTCTGGTCCAGGGAGCTGGGGTCCCCGTCTGGGATGGGCGCCAGAGGGTGGAACACGCCGACCGCGACCCCGAGCGCCTGGAGTGGCAGCAGGGGCTGGAGACCGCGGCTGCCAGCACAGTGGGCGACGATCCGGCCCCCCAGCGGTGCCCCCTTACCCACCTGGCTGGCCAACTCCGACCCCAGCCGGTCCAGAGCCCCGTCGGGCACGGCCAGCAAGGTTAGCCGGGCCTGGGTCAAGGCCAGAGCCGCCCTGGGGACGGCCCTCCAGCCCAGCTCGGCCGCCAGCGCCTCGGCCCGAGACGCGGTCCTGGAGAAGATGAGCCCGTCTGGCTCACCTCGCTGAGCCAGACGGCGGGCGATCGCCTGGCCCACCCGCCCAGCGCCGACGATTCCGACACCTACTTCCGTCTCGGTCACCTCAGGGATCCAAGCGGATTGAGGCCGGTCCTCACTGGCCCAGAGGGCCGCCGCAAATACTAGGGCCAGCGGCGGGGAAAGGGCGTAATTCCGTTCCCCGGGCGGCTCAGCTGGCGGCCGGCTCCGCCTCCTCGGCCTGCTCGATCAGCTTGTCCATCTCCTGGCGGTCCATCGACTCAACCTGGATCAGGTGGTCGGCCAGGGCCTGCAGGGTGTGGCGCCGCAGAGTCAGCACCTTCTTGGCGGTGAGGTAGGCGTTATCGACCAGAGAGTGCACCTCCTGGTCGATCTCCCCAGCGACCTCCTCGGAGTAGTTGCGGTGTTCGCCCAGGTCCCGGCCCAGGAAGACCAGCTCCTCCTTGGTGCCGAAGGCCAGCGGACCCAACCTCGCGCTCATGCCCCACTCGGTCACCATCCGCCGGGCCAGTTTGGTGGCCTTGCCGATGTCGTCTGAGGCGCCGGTGGTGATGTTGGCGTCACCGAGCAGGATCTCCTCGGCCACCCGTCCACCCAGGATCCCGGCCAGCTGGTCGGTGAGTTGCGCCTTGCTGACCAGCACCCGGTCGTGCTCCGGCAGCGCCATGGTCCAACCCAGGGCCATGCCCCGACTGACGATGCTGATCTTGTAGGGCGGATCGCAGTTGGGCAGGGTGTACATGACCAGCGCATGCCCCATCTCGTGGTAGGCAATCGTCGCCTTCTCCTCGTCGGTGATCCGGCGCGACTTGCGCTCGGGCCCGGCGATAACCCGGGCGATGGCCTCCTCCAACTCGGGCATGGCGATCACCTTCTTGTTCAGGCGCGCCGCCAGGATCGCCGCCTCGTTGATGAGGTTGGCCAGGTCGGCTCCACTGAATCCCACCGTCTGCTTGGCCAGAACCTCCAGGTCGACCGAGGTGTCGAGTGGCTTGTTGCGGGCGTGGACCTTGAGGATGGCGTCCCG
>Ga0307374_10013338_pt1 | contig 11383 bp, 9 predicted proteins | sample OX3MG_FD_202532 | JGI IMG/M metagenome (GOLD analysis project Ga0307374, IMG submission 202532) | Soil microbial communities from Risofladan, Vaasa, Finland - OX-3 | ecosystem: Environmental > Terrestrial > Soil > Coastal area > Acid sulfate soil | place: Finland: Risofladan, Vaasa | collected... | reverse complement strand
TCGATGCACGCCGGCGTCTCGCTTGTCGTTAGCCGTGTTGCAACGGATGGAATCCTGAGGCTACGCCAACCCACGACCGCCCCCGCCTGGGCGCAGGAAAGCGCGGTTCAGCACTGCCTGTCGCTGCCGCGCGCCAGCGTCACGCCCGAGGCGGAATATTGTCAGGGCATTCTCGCCGCCAATGGCGTGAGCCGCCGGCAGGATCAGGCTGGTGCCTTCAAGCATTATCTGAAGGCGGCCCTGATGGGCTTTGCCCAAGCGCAGGCCGTCGTCGGCGCCGCCTATCAGCGCGGATGGCAGGTTGCCAGCCGACCCTGGCGAGGCCGCCCAGTGATACGGCAAAGCGGCCGCCCAGGGCCACGCCGGCGCCGAGCTCAATCTCGGCGAAATGTATGCCAAAGGCGATGGCGTGCCGAAGGACATGGCGAAAGCGCGGCGGCTTATCCAGGCGGCGGCGGCTCAAGGGCTGCCGCCGGCGCGCCAAGCCCTGGCCGAGCTCGGCCAGGGCGGCGCCCAACCGACCCCCGGCCGTAATCTGTGGAACCAAGCCCGCGCGCGTTACCGGGCCGGCGACCATGCCGGCGCGGCGCAGCTCGTTCAGCAGGCGGCGCAGGCCGGCTTTCCGACCGCGTTCTACCAGATGGGCTACTTCTATGAAAACGGCGATGGCGTCGCCCGGGACATGGCCGAAGCGGCGCGTTGGTACAAGCTCGGCGCCGAGAAGGGCCAGCCATCCGCGGAGGCGGCGCTGGGGCAGCTCTATGAGGACGGCAACACCGTGCCCGATGACTGGGTCACCGCCGCTTCCTGGTATGCGAAGAGCGCGCAGCAAGGCAACAAGATGGGAGCGTACCGTCTCGGCCGCGCCTACGACTACGGTATCGGGGTGCCGCTAAACCTCGAGCAGGCGATCGCCTGGTACGACAGGGCCGCGGCAAAGGGCGACGGCAAGGCGTCATACATGGCGCAATACCTGCGCGACAATCACGGCATCGACGGGAGCTCGCGGAACGCGCAGGAGCAGGCGCAGCTCGGCCCGCTGATCAAGCGCTGGTACGCCGAGCGGCCGCCCCTCGGCGTGGTCTTTCACAACGCGGCCGAACGGACCGCCTTCATCCAAAACCTAGCCGGGAGCGAGGCGCGTGCGCGGCAACTGGCGGAACACAATATGCAGCAGAGTGACTACAACGCGTGCCGCGACGCCGGCGGCGATAACTGTCATCCTCCGGTCACGCCCGCGCCCCGATAGACGTTGCCAGTTCGGATCGTCCCCGGCATGCACGGACATTCGGATCGTGAGGGAACGGACGTTTTAGAATCTCACCCATGACCCGGAAGCGAAATGCGCAGCGCGCTGCTGCAGAGGCGGCGGCGCGCTAAGCCGCGACGGCGGCCTCTGCGGCAAGGAACTGGCGCACGAGACGGCGCATCGCCATTTATAATTTTCGCAGCCGCGCGGTCCACGAGAGAGCCATCGGGAGCGCCAAACATTATGAGAGGAAGCTCAATGAAATGCCCAAACTGCGATGTCGAATTGGTGCCGCGCAAGCGCGACGGCATCGACATGGAAATTTGTCCAAGCTGCAAGGGCATGTGGCTCACTTGCCAAGAGTTGGCGCAGCTTGAAGACGAAGTCTTCGATTTCGGGGACGAGGAAAAAGGAAGCTTGATGCTTGGCTCGGTGCCTACGACGCGCAACTGCCCCCAATGCGGCAAGCTCATGAAATCGTTTGAATACCGCTTCTACGATCTTCAGATGGATTTTTGCGAGGAATTACACGGGTATTGGCTGGACGCGGATGAGGACAAACGAGTTCTGGAGCTAATGAGAAAAGAAGAGAAAAATCTTGGCAGAAAGGTTCTCGCCGAGGACAGATTTGCCGCGAGCCGCAGGCGCGGCACCTGACGCTCAAGGATGGCCTGCCGGCGCTCGAGGTCCGCGGCGTCGTTCGGATGAGCTGCAACGCCTATTGGCGGTGGCGCCAGCACCGCGAGGCGGCGCTGGCCGGCGAGTGACGGCAGTTCGATCGGTGGCTGAAGCCGTAGAACAGCGCTTCCTGCATCACCGTCCGCTCACCCATCATCGCCGGCACTCCTGTTCGCCGACAAAAGTGAGTCTGAGCCGCGGTTCGGTGCGCATTTACCGTCAACCGTTCGCGCCACGTACGCGATCGACGAGCATGCGAGGATTATCCGGCGCCGTGTCGGCGCGCCAAGCCACATGTCCGTCCGGGCGAACGAGAACGAGGCGGCGCTCGTAAAGTTCGAGCACGTGTGGCTCCTCGATTGCGACGGCAGAAAGCGGTAGACCCGCGTCGTCAGCGGCCCGCATTATGCTCTCGGGGCTCGGCGCCTCGTACCCCAGCCGCAACAACGTGAACCCATTCCCGAACAGATCGAGGGTCGAGCGCCCGTCGCGGAGCCAGGCATGCGGTGCGCGAGCCCCTGGGCGCGCAGTGGGTGTGTACCGGAGTGAACCAAGGGGCGGTGCCGGTGAACCGTCATCGACGCAGATCGGCGAGGCGTCATACCGGTACCCGACGGTCACGCCCTCGTTCTCATACGAATCGCGATGCGTCTTGGCTTCGATAATGGCGCGTGCGCGCTCGCGGATCTCCCGGCCGCGCTCGGTGTCCTCGTTGATCTCGGGACCAAACGGAAGCCCGGCCAGCATAAGATACATGTTTGCGCTCGACGCATTGTTGACCAGCGCGATCGGGCGGCGCTCGGCCTCGTAGCTCGCCAGCAAAGACGACCCGCCCCAGCCCTGCAGCGTTCCGGCGAGTTTCCAGCCGAGATCGACCGCTTCCTGCAGCCCGGTATTCATGCCGAGCGCTCCCGTCGGCGAAAATTGGTGGACGGCGTCGCCAGCGAGAAACACGCGGCCGCTCCCATAGGTTCGGGCCACGACGCGGCGACGGTTCCAGGGCAACAAGGAACGGATATTGCAATTTATATCGGCGCCGACCGCACGCCGGATCGCCGCCAAGGCATCGAATGATCCGACGTCCTCGGCCGGCCGCGGCAGCTTGAGCGTCAGGCGCCACAACCCACGCCCATCGACCGCGACAAGCTGGCCCCACAGGCCGTCGGAGCCGTAAAGCCAATACATGCAAGCCTGAAATGCCGAATGATATTTGAGCAAGTCCTGCGACTCGAACAGGATGTTCATCTCGTGACCCAGCGCAGACGGACCTTCGAGCGGGATGCCCAGTGCGTTCCGTACCGCGCTTTCGGCGCCATCGCAGCCGATGATGTATTGCGAACGTACCGTCGTGCGCTCGCCGCTCCTGCGGTCGCGTACGGTCGCCGCAATACCATCTGGGATCTCGCGAAAGTGCTCGAATTCCGTCTCGAACCGCGCCGTCACGGTCGGCAGCGACATCGCATGGCGCTGCAGGATCGGATCGACCACGAGCTGGGAGCAGCGCTGAGAGCCCTCCGGCGTGTGCAGCATCGGCGTACGTTCTCCGTAGGGCGGAAAATTCAGCCCGCCAATCCGATGTCCGCCGCTGAGGCTGGTGACATAGACAACATTGAGCGGCGCTTCGCGCGGCCAGCCCGCAGCGCGAATTTCGTTGGCGATGCCCCAGCGGCGACAGAACTCCATCGTTCTTGTGCTGAGCGTATTCGTCTTGGGATGGGTGACGGTGCCAGCCCGCCGCTCGATGACAAGGCATTCGACCCCCCGCCAGCCGAGCTCGGCCGCCAGCGCCAGCCCGACGGGGCCGGCGCCCACGATCACGACGGGGCAATCGATCATCGCCGCGTTCGGGGTCTTGCCCAGTTGCAATCCAAGCGTCCGGGACCAATTCCCCGGCGTATCACCCCGGCGTCACTGCACACCGACCCGCGCGGCCGCTTGTTTCGCCATCGAGAGGTCGACATGGTCTGCCACGTGAATCGTTCGCGGCAGTGCATCGAGCTTGACGAATTGATCGATATTGTGCTGCAGGGTCGCGACGTCGAACATCATGTCCGGAGAATGGTAGGTGGCGTCTTTCCGTGTCATCACCCACGAAGCGAAACTGCTTGCCGGCCGCTTGTTGAGCTTAGACAGAATCTGTGCCATTTCGGGGCGATGCGTCCTTAGCCAGTGGCGGCCACGGATCTCGTCCTCGAGAAAATCGACCAGCACCGCGCGATGGGCCTTTATGAATGACGTCTTCGCGACCCACACGACCGAGACCTGCGGTCCGATCGCGTCGCGCTGCGTGAAGAGCTCTCGGAACTTGCCTCTTTTCTCGGCCTCGAAGCTGAACGGGTCCACGAGGAATGCGAGGTCAATCCTACCGGACTCGAGGGCCGGCAGCATCGCCGGAAAGCGGACTTCTACCATATGATAGTCGGCTTCCGATTTCATTCCGTGTTTCGCCAGCATCACCCGTACCGCCGCGTCATCACCGCTGCCAAGGGAATTCACGGCGATGATCTTGCCGCGCAAATCCTCCACCCGGTTGATCCCGGAATTGCTGCGCACCCAGAATGAATCGCTTTCGTTTGGCGGGTGATCCTGGAGCACATCGGCAATCGCGTCGCAGTTAAGCTTCGCATTGAGGACCGCAAGGGCCAAGCCTTGATTGCTCAGCGCCGCAATATCGATATCGCCAGTCGCAAGGGCCGTGATCGCGGGGCCGGTCCCGCGCATCCTGATCGGCTCCACGACATAGCTCTTGCCATAGTGCCGGTAGACGCTCTTCGGCAGAAGGGGGATGAGAGGCGTCAGATGTTGTGGTGTCACGGACCACTCGATCCTAAGCTTGAGCGGGTCCGCCCGCGAAGAGCCAAGCGAGAGGAGGACAACCGCGATAGCGAGCAGCATAGCGATAGACCATCTTCCAGACATGCTGTTTCCCTTGCGTTATATCGACAAACGCTATTCGGCCGGCGCGCGCGAGTCAACCGGGCTTGGCCGCGCCCTCAACCGATTCCGTTCACGCGCAAACGACCGCCGCGCGGGAGGCTATCCGCCTCCGTGTCTCGCTAACCCGATTGATGACGTGGCGATTGGCGAGACAAGGCTTTCGCTGGAGACGACTATGTCGTGATGTTCTGCAGGAACCATTCGGAGGGGAGCTCGTGTCCCAGGCCCCGCTCACGGGCGCGGTCATAGACGACGCGTCCGAGCGCCGCAAACTGGATGCCCATGCCGCAGTGATCGTTCAAAAGTGTCCGTTGCTCCGGTCGCGTCCGGCCAGGATGATTGCCGGCGACGATTTCGTGGAATGGCACGACGCCGGGCGGCAGTTCGTCCGCCTGATAGAGGTCGTAGATGTCGCAGCCTGCCGCTTGTTCCTCAGGCGTGCCCGCGCGGAAGGGCAACCAGCCGTAATCCGGTGGATGGATGGCGTGAATGTCAAAACCGCGAGCGTTGGCGGCGCCGATCTCGCGGAAATACTTGATGGCGGAGACGTAGGTGCCGGGCTCGATCCAGTCCCCGTCCAACACCGGCTTTTCCGCACGCGTGCACGTCGCGACGATGTCGCTGCCGGCAACGGCCTCGCGGGCGCTTGCCACGGTCGTGATCGGCAGTCCCACCTCCTTCTCCATGGTCGCTTTAAAGGCTTCGCGATGGGCAGGGTTGGGCGAAAAAACCTTCACGCTTTCAAGCGAAAAAAGGCAGGCGAAGGCCCGCAGATGATCGCGCGCCTGCCAACCGGAACCGATAATGCCGAGGATACGTGATTCAGGTCGCGCGAGATACCGCCCGCCAAGCGCGTCGGTCGCCGCGACGCGCATCACCTGCAGGTAACCATCGTTCATTATTGCCAGCAATTCCCCCGTCTCGATATCGTAGAGCAGGACGAGGCCGCAAAAGAGCCCGGGTCGGCGCGCCCACTTGCGGCCCGGCAAGGAATAGCGGTCGGAGCGGATGCGGATGGCCGCGACACCCAACGAGCGGCTTGCCCCCTCCATGGTGGCGAGCCAGTAGTCCTCGCCTGGCCGCAAGGGCAGCACCATATCGGAGCGCGGTCGGTATACTGCTTCATGTTTAGCCAGGTCGCGGTAGGTGGCATCGAGAATCTCGATCGTCTCTTTCATATTGACAAGGCTCTTCGTATCGTCCGTGCCGAGCAGCAAGGCCATAATCACACACTCCCTTCTTACATATGTCACTTGGTACTACAACAACGATCCCAGCGCGGGCAAGCGGGTTCAGAACATGGGGCTGCGGAGACATATCAAGCCGCGACCTTCACGCAATTCGTCGCCAACCAATTGATTGTGTTTCGTATTGGAGACCCGCGGCGGTGCACGATGGGGACCCATGGTGGCCCCCTTCGGAAGCGCTGTCTTTGCACAATCAACCAAAGAATCATTTCCGGGGGTGGTCTCAACCTTCGGTGAGGAGTTACAAACCAACGAGAATTTCGAGTGCAAGCGTGAACGGTTCGCCTTTCGCTCGATGCGGTGATCTTCAACGTCGAAGCGATATTCGCCCGCACCTGCGACGCTCCGAACTTTTGCGCGGCTCGCAAGGGCAGAAATAAACCGGTTCTGGCAATCGTTCGACGGATGCGAGATGAGGAATGCGGCCTTTTGCGGCGAGGCGTCGTCAGGCGGAGGGAGACCCGTCTTTCAGGAGAAACTCGATAATTCCTGACGGCTCAATCTGACCGTATCCGGACGCAATGGCATTACGGAAGCACGCCTCCATTGCGGAGAGCAAGGGATAGTTGCCACCGAGCTCCGCCGCCAACTCCATCGTCTTGGTGACATTCCGATAATATCCTTGGAGCTTGATCTCGCCACTGTGATAGTCCCCGGTCACCATCATGGCGCCGCGCGTTTCGAACATTGCCGAGCTCGCCTGGCTGCCTTTGATGGCATCGAAGACGGTACGGAGCGAAATGCCAGCGCGCGAAGCCAGCGCAAATGCTTCGGCGGCCGCGAGCGTGTGAACCGGAACCAATAGGCTTGCGATCATCTTGAGCGTTGTGCCGGCGCCAAAATCGCCCACATGCGTCACATGATCCGTGATTGCTGCGAGCACCGCCGCGCACCGCTGGTAATCGCGGGCGTCGCCGCCGACGAACAAGGCGGCGCTGCGCGCCTTTACATAGCGGTAATTGCCGCTGACGGCGCAGTCGAGCATGGCGATACTGGCCATCTGCAACGCCTTCTGCTGCTCTCGCTTAGCGGCGATGGGGAATGTTCCAAGGTCGATCACGAGACCCCCGGGCCGCATCGACGAGACGAGCCCTCCAGGTCCGGAAATCACGTCCGCGAGGGCCTCCGGGGTCGGAAGGCAGGTGAGAACGATCTCGCACGCGCTCCCCACTTCCGCCACCGACCGTGCGAGACGTCCACCCGCTTCCAGCGGCGATTCCGGGTGGCGGCGATATCCGAGAATTTTGAAACCGCCGTCGACGAGGTTCAGCGCGATAGGAAGACCGAGTCTTCCCAAGCCGATCATGCCGACTTGCATGCGTCCTTCACCTTTTGACGTGCCGTCGCTCGGCTTGTCCTTTGTGGCATGGGCAAGATAGAACCAAGATCGATCGTGAGGCGCCGCGCCGCGCGCTCACGACCATGGCACCGTCCAACGGTCACCACTGCCAGCTTACTTTTTCCTCGGCCGGGGGATCGATGATGCGGTTGCGCATCGTTCCGATGCGCTCAATTTCCGATTCGACGACGTCGCCCGGCTTGAGAAACCAAGAAGGAAGCTCCGGCGACCGCCCAGCGGCGACGCCTCCGGGCGTTCCGGTGGTGATCACGTCGCCGGGCTCCAGCGTCATCTGCGAAAGAAACGCGACCAGCTTCGGAATCGACCACACCATGCCGGAGGTCGACCCGTCCTGCCGGATTTCGCCATTGACGCGCGTCCTCAGCCCCAAGTTCATCGGGTCGGGGACCTCGTCGCGCGTTACGACCCACGGTCCGGTCGGCGCGAATCCGTCGAACATCTTGTTCAGAAGCTGATTGCCCTCGGCCCTTTCGAGCCGCGCGACATCGCGAGCGGAGACGTCATTTACGATGACATACCCAAAGATTACGTCGTATGCGCGATCTTCCGGGACATTCTTGCAGCGTTCGGCAATGACGACGCTGAGTTCGGTCTCGTAGTCCAGTTTCTCGGTCGCCCGCGGCTTCACCACATCGTCGAAAGGCCCGGTCATGCAGGATGTCGCCTTGATCCAGGCCGAGGGGATCTTGAACGGCTGCTTGCTGCCCATCTCGGCCAAGTGCGCGCCGTAATTGCGCCCCACCGCAAGGATTTTACCCGGCACCAAGGGCGGCGCGAGCCGACAATCCGACAGCGACGCAAAAAGGGGTGCACCATCGAGACCGGTCGCGCTCAGACCCTGCGCACTAAGCTCGACGAGGTGACGTGCGGCCTCGTTCAACGCCGATCGAGCAAACGGCCCGCCAGCAAGAAGACGGGCAAGGTCAGCCGGAATACGAAGAGCGGCGATTTCCGCCGCCTGCAGGTCGCCTCGCTTCTGCCCGAGTAGATGCGCATAGGCGGCGCCCAAGTCGCCGACGACGCCGGTCTCCAGGACGACGCCCAGGCGCGCACGGGAGGGAACTTCTTGCTTGCGGTGGAAACGTGCGATTTTCACTGTGAGCCTCCGAATTTACGCCGTCCGCCGAAAAAACCAACGTGCTCCGCCGACGCACTCTGAGGACATCCGCCTGTCTCTCTTCGATTCTCGACGTTCTCTAAAACCTTATCCAGCAGCGATGTGGCCTGTCAACGACCGCGCGAGGCAGGGTGTCAACGGCCCCGAACCCTTCAATGCGGCTCTTGTCGTTAGCCACATCCCTTGATAAAGGTCCCTTCATCTGCGACGGGGAAAACCATGACGAGAATGCTTCGGAATACGGTCGTGCTGCTGCTCGCTAGCGCAATCTCTTTCGCTTCGTCGGCATCGGCCGAACCGCTCAAGATTCGCATCGGATGGAACAACGCACTGGCTCATCCCCAGCCCTTGATCGACATGCTCGTCAAAACGCAGCCCGAGCTGTTCCACCATTACGGCAAAGACTACGTGGTCGAGAGCTCGCGGTTTAAGGGCGGATCGCAGGAGATCCAGGGCATCGCCGCGGGCGATCTCGACGTAATCGCCTTTGCTCCATCGGCCTTCGATATCGCTGTAACCAATGCGCATCTTGAGTTGCGTATTGTAGCCGACGTCTTGCAGGAAGGGGTCAAAGGATACGGCGCCTCGGCCTTCATCGTCCGCACCGACAGCCCGATCAAGAAAGTCGAGGATCTCAAGGGCAAGCGCATAGCCGTCAATGCCATTGGCTCGTCGGAGGATGCGGCGCTGCGCACGATGCTGCACCGACATGGCGTCCGCGTAGGCCAATACACGGAAATCGAAGCGAATTTCGGCGCCATGCGTGCGATGATCGAGGATGGCAAGGTGGACATGGTTGCAATGCTTGCGAATGATCGGTCTCTCGTCGAGAGCGGAAGGTATCGTGTGCTGTTCACGATGCCCGACGCCGTGGGTCCGGAACAGACCGTGCTGTGGGCGATGCGCCGCGACTTCATTGCGGCGCATCGTCCCGTGCTCGTCGATTTCTTCGAGGATCATCTACGCGCGCTGCGCTGGCTGATGAATCCAGCCAATCATGCCACCGTCGTCGACATGCTTGAAAAGCTGACGAAGCTGCCCAAGGCGCGTCTCGAATTCGCCTTCACAAAGAAAGACCTGTACCGTTCGCCCGATGGCACTCCCGATATAACTGCGTCCCAGCATGAGATCGACGAAATGTACGATCTCAAGCTACTTCCGAAGCGCATCGAGCTGCGACCCGATTACGTCGATCTGTCGCTCGTTCGGGAAGCGGCGCAGCGCCTCGCGAACGAGAAAGAATAGGCGGTCGGCGGTCGAAGCACGCCCTCCACGCGGCACGGGCTACGAGAAGACCGCGTAACACTGAGACGCGTTGAAGATCCAGGTGGGGATCCAGTCGATGACACGCGCCTTGAGGCCGAGCTCTGCCATGGCGCCACCAAGACTGATCCAGCTCAGGAACTCGCCCTCCCCGGTTCGTTCGATCCAATCGGTGGTAAGGTTTCGCCACTGTCCGAAGGCCCCCGTCTTGAGCTGTTCGAGCAGCGTGTGATCGGCATCAAGATCGGGGTAGAGCCAATGGTTCTTCTCGCACAGGAACGCATGTGACCAGCTCGACGAGCCGATCAGCACGGTACGCCACGGGCTGTCGCGCAACGCCTTGCCGACAGCACGACCCATATCGAAGCAACGTGCCGGCGAGGGACATGGAGGATCCTCGGTCCCGTCGTGGCGCGAAATTCCACCGCGATAGCTGATAAGGAAGCGCCCGTAGGCATTGACCGAAATCGGCACCACGGGATAGTCGAAGCCGCGACGATCCCAATCGAGAAAGAGCAGCGTGTTGGCGAAGGCGTGACCGATCCCAACCGACTCGCGCGGACGGTATGAGTAGGGCATGTCGATGCCGGCATCGAGCGCACAGCGGGTGATGTATTTTCCCGCTTCGCGATGGCCCGGAAACCGGAAAATTTTGTCGGTCGGCTCGTCCCAGATATTGGGCCGATTGTGGATGCGGTGAAACGGCTGACAGACGATCTCGTCATAGGCCTGAACGCAGAAGGGAGGCACGATCTCCTCTCTGAAATTCTCGTACTGGTCATCGCCCCATATTACGACGAGGTCCGGCTTGAAGGCGTCCACCTCGGCCCTGAGCGCGGCAAAAGCGGCGCGCATCCGCTTCCGGTCGGCGATATGGGTGGTCAGTCCCTCGTCGCTGCCCCATTGTTCCTGCATCGGCGCGGGCCAATTCGCGGGGTCGCGCAGCGGCTCAGGTATCCGTTTGTCGTTCTTGAGGAGATAAATGAGAGGCCACGGCTTGGCTTCGCTCTTGGCGAGGCCGGGTGGATAGTGGGTACAACCAATGCCAAGCACCTCACCCATGAGCTATCCTCCATCGCCAATAGCAACCGATCGTAGAATCGTTCGCAACAAAGATCAAGAGAATGGACCAACGGCTAGCAAATGTGAATCGCGCTGCACCGCTCGTCGACATCGAAGCGAAGGTAACGACCGCCGTGCCGACGACCCGATTGACAACGCGGTCCATGCGGCAGGTAATAGCCGATCTCTAACCTCGATAAAAACGGAGGAGCGATGACCACCCATTTTCTCGCACACGATCACGGCGACAGCGTCGGGGTGGTGGTGGTCGAGGACGTCCGGCCCGGTATGGAATTGACCGGGTGGGTGATGGACACCGACGAAACGATCACATTGACGGCGCTCGATGCGATCCCTCTCGGGCACAAGGTTGCATTGAAGGACATCGCCGAAGGCGAAACGGTCGTCAAATATGGGCATGATGTCGGGCGCGCGACGCAGCCGATCGCGAACGGGCGACACGCGCATGT
>Ga0307374_10013336_pt1 | contig 11384 bp, 10 predicted proteins | sample OX3MG_FD_202532 | JGI IMG/M metagenome (GOLD analysis project Ga0307374, IMG submission 202532) | Soil microbial communities from Risofladan, Vaasa, Finland - OX-3 | ecosystem: Environmental > Terrestrial > Soil > Coastal area > Acid sulfate soil | place: Finland: Risofladan, Vaasa | collected... | reverse complement strand
CTCGCGCCGACCTTCGAGCCGAGCATCGCCCAGTACTCGCTCACCCTCGAGCCCGGGGACCTCCTCGTCGCCTACACCGACGGCCTCGTCGAGCGGCCCGGCGAGGACTACGAAGAGTGCTTCCGCCGCATCGCCGATGCCGCCCTCGCGCTGAGCGCCATCGAGGACCTCGACGAGTTCTGCCGGCGTCTCGTCGAGTCGACCGCGCCGGCGGGAGGGCGGCGCGACGACTGCTGCGTGATCGCGCTGCGCCGCGACGGGCACGGCTGACGCCCCCGCCACCCCTTCGCCGTTGAGCCCCGCCCACCCGCCGGCGCGACACGGCCGGGCGCGTGGGCATCGTTGGTACGATCTGCGCGCCGGTGAGCAGCCCGCCCGGCGACCTGGCGGGCACCCCGCCCAGCAAAGCGCGGGCGGCAAAGGAACAATGGTCCGCCGGTGACGCGTGCTTCTGTCCTCGTCGCCGACCGTGGGGAGGAGGGAGCGGACTCGACCGAGCCGCCCACCTCATCGCGACTCGGCCACCGCCCGAAGGTGGTGCGCGCCTCGGTGGCGATCGTGCTCGGCGGTGTGTTCCTCGCGGCCGGTGCGGTCGGCCTCGTGCGCTACGTGCAGACCTTCTGGCTCTACCGAGGCTTCCCCCCTCCGGTGTCGGCGCGCTTCGTCACCGTCGGCAGCGGGGCGGCGCACCGGCGGGTCCCGGTCTACGCGGGGTCGCTGCGCACGGTCGCGGTCCCGAGCCCCGCCCTCGGCGGCCGCCGCATGCAGGTGCTCCTCTACCTGCCGCCCAACTACGCCGCGGACGCCGGCACCCGTTACCCGGTCCTGTATCTGCTGCACGGCGACCCCGGTTCGCCGGCGCAGTTCGTCAACGTCGGGGACGTCGCGACGACCTCCGACGACCTCCTCGCCGAGGGGCGGATCCGCCCGATGATCGTCGTGATGCCGAGCGGGAGCCCGAACTTCTTCACCGACGAGGAGTGGGCGAACTCAGTCCGGCCCCACTCGGACTGGGAGACCTACGTCGCGCACGACCTCGTCGCATACGTCACGGCCCACTACCGCACGATCGACAGCGGCTCGCAGCGGGGGCTCGGCGGGCCGTCCGAGGGCGGCTACGGCGCCTTCAACATCGGCTTCCACCACGTCGGCGAGTTCGACCTCATCGAGGCCTGGTCGCCCTACTACGTGGCGAGCACCGCACCGCAGTTCTTCGGCCAACGCAGGGCGCTCCTCGCCTACAACAGCCCGGCGGTCGAGGCGCCCGCCGTCGCCGCGGGGCTGCGGTCCCATGACGCCTACGTCTGGTACTACATCGGCGGCCACGACCGGAAGAACCAGTCGAGCTTCGCCTTCGCGCAGTCGCTACTCTCACGCCACGTCTCGGTGAAGTTCACGATCGACAGCGGCCGGCACACCTGGAAGTTGTGGCGCTCGCACATGTCCGAGGCGCTCGAGGCCGCCTCGGGCTACTTCCAGCATGGTGCGCCGCCCCCGAGCCCGCTCCCGCCGCGCGATGCCTGAACTGCTGCGCGCTCCGGCGCGCGTCGTGCTGATGGCGGTCGGCCTCATCGCCCTCTCGGGCGCCGTCGCCGGCTGGTGCTACCTGCTGCGGGCACCCACCGCGGGCTGGCCCGGGCCACGGTTCGCCGATGCGCTCCCCCTCGACGAGCTCCCGGGCCACGACGCCGTCCCGATGGTCGTCTTCGTCGGCGTGGTCGCGGTGGCCAGCCTCCTCGCCGGCTATCTGGCGCGCTCCCTCGGCTTCGACGGCTTTGCGATCGCGCTCGCGGTGGGGGCGGGGATCGGCGGCTTCCTCTACATCGCCTCCGCGATCTCGCTCTTCGTCGTGCGCCAGAGCTCCCTCGACGCCGCCTTCGACACCACCCGTGATCTGCCGCCCGTCTACGTCGCCGCGGTGCTCTTCGCCCTCGGCGTCGCGGTCATCGCGCGCCGCCCGAGCGGGGAGCAGTGGCTGACGCGCCTGCTCCCGGCCGCGGTCGGCCTGCTCGGCGTGATCGAAGTCCTCTCGGCGACGCTGCCGCGCTCGAGCGGCGAGGAGCACGCCCTCGGTGGCCTGCTCACCGGTTCCACCTCCCCGGTGACGCGCACCGTCGAGGTGATGATCGGCATCGTGCTCCTGCTCGCGGCGCGCGGCCTCGGGCGCAGGGGCCGGCGCGCCTTTGCCTTCGCGGCGGCGCTGATCGTCATCTCCCTCGGGGTGGGGACGGTGGTGGTGTCGTACCTCACCGCCGACAAGGACACCTTCAACGTCGCCTTCTTCTTGAGCGGGGCGCTCGTCCTCGTCGCCCTCGTCACCCGTCGTCAGGACTTCCCCTTCGCCGGCGATCCCACGACCCGCCTCGGCGGGGTGCTGCGCGCCGCGGGCCTCGCGCTCGCCGGCCTCTCCTACGGCGTCGTCGCGGTGATGCTCAACCGCGCCGCCGCGGGGCTGCGTGTTCACTTCCTCCCCGCGGTGCACGCCACGCTCTACGCCCTCGTCCTCGGCGCGCCGCCGAGCTCGGCGCTGCTCCCCGACGACTTCGGCGCCTGGTTCCCGTGGTCGCTGCGGGCGATCGTCGCCCTCGCCGTGATCTGGGGCACGGTGACGTGGTTCGCCCCCTGGCACCACCGCCCCGTCGAGGGGGCCGAGCGGCGCGAGCACGCCCATTCGCTCGTCGCCACCTTCGGCGGCGACACGCTCGCCCCCTTCACGCTGCGACGCGACAAGGCCCTCTACCTGCATCCCGAGGGGCCAGACGCCGCCGGCTCGGCGAGCACGCTCATCGCCTACCGGGTCGTGCGCGGCGTGGCGCTCGTCTCCGGCGACCCGATCGGGCCGCCGAGCGAGGCGGCGGCCGCGATCGCCGCCTTCCGCGCGATGTGCGCGGCGCACGGCTGGCGCTTCGCGCTGCTCGGCGCGAGCGACCGCCTCCTCGACACCTACCGGGCCGCCGGCCTGCGGCCCCTCTACCACGGCGACGAGGCAATCGTCGGGACCGCCGGCTTTTCGCTCGGGGGCGGGGAGATGAAGAGCGTACGCCAGGCCGTGCACCGCCTCGAGCGCAAGGGCTACCGGATCGAGATCCTCACCGCCGGCGAGCTCGGGGAGGCCGAGCGGGGCGAGCTCTCGGCGCTCGAGGAGCGCTGGCTCGGCGGCGCGAAGCGGAAGGGCTTCGTGATGGAGCTCGACGAGCTCTTCCGCCTCGACGGTGACGACGCCCTGTTCGTCATCGGACGCGACGGCGCCGGCGTCCTCGTCGGCTTCCTCGAGATCGCGGTCTGCCCGGCCAGCTCCTCGCTCTCGCTCTCCTCGATGCCGCGCGCCGAGGAGGCGCCGAACGGCCTCAACGCGGCGCTCATCGTGAGCGCTATCTCCTGGGCCGGGGAGCACGGCTTCGAGGCGCTCTCCCTCAACTTCTCCCCGGCGGCGCGCCTCCTCGACCGGGACGCCCGGCGAACGGGGCTGCGCCGCGTCGCCCGCCGCCTGGTGCTCGTCGCGAAGCGCCTCCTCGGCCTGCAGCTCGACAACCTGATGATGTTCAACCGCCACTTCGGCCCGCGCTGGCAGCCCCGCTACCTCGTCGTCGAGCGCCTGCGCCACCTCCCGAGGGTCCTCGTCTCGGCGATGGCCGCCGAGCGCTACCTGCCCTTCGCCGACCTGTTGCGGGGGAGGGACTGGCGGCGCGTCGAGGAGGCGGAGAGCCCCGAGCCCTCCCGGCGATGAGGCTCGCCGGCGGCCTCGTGCTGGCCCTCGCCTCCGCCGCCTGCTTCGCCGCCAGCTACGCCGGGCAGCACCATGCGGCGGCCGACCTCGAGCGGCTCCACCTCCGCCATCCGCTCGCCGCCGCCCGCCAGCTCCTCGGGGCACCCCTCTGGCTCCTCGGCTACCTCGCGAGCTGGGTCGGGTGGGGGCTCTACATCGCGGCGCTCGCGCTCGCGCCCCTCTCGCTCGTGCAGGCCGCCAACGCCGCGGCCATCGCCCTCCTCGTGCTCGCCGTGCGGCGGCGGGGTGCCGCGGGCGGTGGCCGCGGCGAGCGGTTCGGCGCGCTCGCGGCCGCGGCCGGTCTCGTGATGGTGCTCACCACGTTGCGCGAGGGCAACGAGCATGCCCCGAGCGTCGCCACCGTCGTCGTCCTCGTCGCCTGCTGCCTGGTGGCATTCGCGCTCGCGCTCGCGCTCGCGCCGCAGGGCTGGCGGGGGGTCGTGCTCGGCGCCGGCTCGGGGCTCAGCTACGGCGCCGGCGACGTCGCCACCAAGGCGGCCGTCCTCGGCCGGCCGCTCCTCGTCCCGCTCTTCCTCGGCTGCGCGGCGCTCGGCTTCGTGGCCCTGCAGCTCAGCTATCAGCGCACCGGGCTGCTGGCGAGCGCCGGCCTCTCGGCGCTGTGCACCAACGCGATCCCGATCGCCGCCGGCGCCGCCCTCTTCGGCGAGGCCCCGGCGGGCACGGCTGCGCTGGCTGTGCGCTGCGCGGGCTTCGCCGCGGTCGTCTGCGGGGCGATCGCGATCGCCGGTAGCGGCCGCCCCGCCGAGGTCGCCTCAGCCCGGTGAGCGAGCGCGCCGCGCCGCGACGAGCAGCGCCGGAACGGCGAAGCTGAGGACGCTCGACAGCGTGAGGAAGAGGTGCTGCAGGGTCACCGCGGGGCGCGTCGAGAAGTGGTTGGCGAGGAAGACGAGGCCGGTCCCGCTCCAGGCGAGGACGAGCGCCCCCCCGATGAGCAGCGTCGGCGGCGGCCCCGCTGCGGCCGCTCGCCGCAGCGCCGAGAGCGCGGCGACGAAGAGGGCGAACACGGCGAGGCCGGTGAGGACGTCGTCCACGTTCGGCCGTGAGAGGTCGGCGCCGCAGCCGGTGAGGTCGCTCTCCCCACAGCCGATCGGGAGCAGCGAATCGACCGCCGTGAGCAGGCCGAACAGGGCGTAGGCGGCGAGCGCGACGGGCGGCGGGCGGTCGCCGTCGCGTCTGCGGGCGAGGAGCAGGCCGCTCGCCAGCACGGTGGCCGCGCCGGTGACGCAGTCGAGGAGCGAGAAGAGCCAGGAATAGGGCTGACCGTGCGACCCGAGGTCGCTCGCGAGGCCCGACGAGGCGAGCGCGGGGTTGACGACCGAGCCCAGTGGCCAGGAGCAGTAGGCGAGCCCGCTCAGCAGGCCGAGGAGGAGGACGACCCAACCGAACAGCGGGCGCTCCGAGCCGGGGGACCCCCGCGCCACCGCGGGGCTGGTCGCGGTGAGCTCGCCGGTGTCGGGCATCGGGTCCGATCTTTCCCCACCACGCCCCCCCACGGCCATTGGGCGTGGCCGCCGCGCGAGGGGCGCCGAAGAAGAGGAACTACGGAGTAGGGCCCTCGCACCTTCGAGTTACTGCTCTCCCGGCGAGCCGGAGGTGATTTCTGAGCCCCGCTGCGCCCTCTGGCCAGCCACCTGGCAGCGACCCGCCGACGCCGTCCAGTCGTGAGGTCGAGGAATTTTCGTCGAGCGATCGGACCTGCTCCCGATGCGGCCATCTTATATTCTAACTTATTATAATCTAGCCTATAGAGTGCCGGGGTGGTTGCGGGTTCCCAGTGAGCCGGGGAAGTTCGCAATACCCCGGCTGATAATAATCCGGAATATAAGGAACACCATGACCGACGTCGGGATCTTTGAGTGGCCCCCCGTGGCGAGCTTCATCGATCGCGAGGAGCATCTCGCCCGGCTGGACGAGTGGTGGGGGGGTGCACAGGAGCTCCCCATCAACCTGCACGGTCGCCGCCGGACCGGGAAGTCGTGGCTCTTTCGACGCTTCGCGCATGGCAAGCCCGCCATCATCCTCGTCGCGCGCAAGGCGGCAGCGGGAAAGCAGCTCAAGGACTTCGCTGAACAGCTCGAAGGCGCCCTTGGCATCCGCCCCGACATCCCCGACGTCCCCACCCTGTTTCGCGTGCTCCTGCGTTCCGCGCGAGACCGACGCATCCTCGCGGTCATCGACGAGTTCCCATATCTCCTACCGCGCTCAAAAACCGACACGGATCGAGTGCTCAGCGCCATCGCCGCAGTGTTGGAAGACGAGCGCGACCACTCGCTCTTGAAACTCGTCCTCAGCGGATCGACGACCGCCGTGATGACTTCCCTCCAGCAAGAGAAGAACCCGATGTACGGCCGCCTCACCCCGCTCGTTCTCCGCCCGCTCGAGTACGAGAAGGCGACCGCGTTTCTAACCACGCTCGAGCCCATCGGGCGCTTTGAGCGTTACGCCATCAGCGGCGGCATGCCGAGGTACCTCTCGCTGCTTGGTGACGGTGACCTCCGAACGACCATTTGCCGCCGGATTCTTGACCAGAATGCTCCGCTCTTCAACGAGGTGCGCACTTCCATTGAGCAGGAACTCATCCAGTCCGGGACGTACTTCTCGATCCTCGAAATCCTGGCGGGCGGCGCCAAGGAGACGGCAGAAATTGCCGCCGCCATGCAAAGCAAACTCAGCGAGGTCACGAACTATCTCAGCACCCTTCATGACGTTGGGCTCGTGGAGCGAGAGAATCCGTTCGGCGCACTCGCCGGCTCGAAGTCGGGCCACTGGCGTTTGACGGATCCGTTTTTTGCCTTCTGGTTCCGGTTCGTCTATCCCTTCCAGGATTCGCTTGAGAGCGGGCTTCCGCCATTTGACCTGTTCGACTCCGAAGTCGCGCCGGCGCTTTCGCAACTTGTCTCGATCGTCTTCGAGGACTGGGCGCGTCGGTGGACGCGCATGCATCTCGGGCCGGTAGCGACGACAGTCGGTCGCTGGTGGGGCCGCTCGCTCGACTCACTCAGGAAGAGCGGAGAGCGCACGAGTGAGGAAATCGACATCGTGGGGGCTGCCCGCTCCAGAGTGAACGTCGTCGGAGAGGCAAAGTGGCGTGCAGGAGCAATGCGCGCCGACGTGGTCAAGGAGCTGGATGAATTCAAGATCCCAGCGCTCCGGCAAGCCGGATTCAAGGTTTCCGGCGAGCTGAAGATCGTGCTCATGTCGAAGAACGGATACGCACCCGGCCTCGAGCGGCTAGCGGAATCGGACGATCGCCTCATCCTCGTCGACGTCCCAGCCCAACTGGCGCCGTAGCGGCGGGAGATCCGGCTCCAGCTCCGGCGATCCTCGCGTGAGTTCGAACTCCATGGCCCGAATTGGCGAGCTGACCAGTGACGCTAGAGATCGATGAGCAACGGCGGGCGACCTGGACAGACAGGCTCAAGAGCATGAAGGTGTTAACCCGCGACTGGTTCGGCGCTCGGGGTGACGGCCGCGAGCACCAGGCCGAGTGGACGGAGCAATCTCGCGAGCGTGTCCTGGGTGGAGTTCGCGCGAACCGTACCGCTTCTTACGGCTCTTCCAGTAGGTGATGAAGCTCCCCTCGAGTAGAACGCCACGCGGACCGCGTTTCTGCCACGAGGCCGTTTCAGGGTGCAGGGAACGGAAGCGTGCGAGTTCCTTCTTGCCTGCCTTGATTTCACGGTCCTGTCGACGCTTCGAGTCGTCGGCCGCCTTGTCGTACCCCGCTATCAGCAGGATGATTTTGTCGCCGTAGGCGTAGCAGAACACCCTGAGCAAGATCTTGTCGTCGCCGGTAGCAGCTTCAATCTTCTCGGCAAGGTCGGGGCGGACCCTGTTCAGAATCTCCTTCTCGTCGTGCCGAAGGCGGAACTCAAACAGCCCCTTCCCGAGCTGCTTGCCGAACTCGGAACGCGAAGGCCCGGGCACCGGAGCTGCGACGCCAGCAGCCGCCGGGCACCCTGGCAGCAGCCTGACCTTCGACGCCCAGACGGGCGGTTAGGGCGCGCCCCGGCATCGGTCGATCCCCGATCGCGGCGCTCGCCAGGGCCCGGATCGTCCAAGGCCCGACCCGTAGACTGATGTTCAAGGCTAAAGCTGCACCTGGACAGGGTTTTCCTGAACGAATTCTGCAGCTTCCAGCCCTCGTAGCTCAGGGGAAAGAGCAGCGGTTTCCTAAACCGCGTGTCGCAGGTTCGAGTCCTGCCGGGGGCACTAGCCGTGATCTTTCACGGGGCCTCGTGAGCTGACCGGCGCGCATCCGCGGAAAGACCCTCCTTGCAGGGGAAACTGGAGTTGTCGAGAAACCAGTTACACCACAAGAAGGGCCACTTCCGAGATGGAAACTACCAGCGCGCGTCCCGTGATCGTGGAACCCGGTGGGAGCGGTGTCGTCGCAAACGTCGGGCTCCACGCTCTTTGTGCCTTTGCCGATCGTTTGCGGCTCGGAGCTGTGCTCTCGTCGGCGATCCCGAAACGGTCCGAACGGTTCGCGCTGCACGATCGCGGCAAGGTGCTCGTCCAGCTGATGGCGGTGATCGCCGGCGGTGGGGAGAGCTGCGCGGACATCGAGTACCTGCGCAGAGAGCCCTCGCTGTTCGGGTTTGTTCCGTCGGATTCGACCTCCTCTGCCTCGATGGGTCACTCGCCGCCGCACGACCGAAGACGGTCCGGTGGAGCTTCTTCCACGCTCCGGGACGCCTCGTCCGATCCGCGCGTCGCGAGATCGTGCGCGTGCTCGACGGCTGGCCCGACGCCGAGGCCCTGCTGTCCGCCTACAGACGGATCGCGCTCATCACCTGAGCGCCACCAAATCAAAGGATCGGCACCGCCCGGCTTCGCCACGCCCACAACCGGGTCAAAAACGGACGAGCAAGCGAAATGGCGGTCGGCCGGACCGAGAAGATCCCTCAATCACCGGAGCAGACGCGAACGACCGCCGGAACATGGCCGGAGGGCCTGCTCAGGAATTCTCGTGGCATCAGCGTAAGGCGACGTCTGGACCCAGCACCCTCGTCCGCAGCTTCCCGGCGCACTCTCGGGGCGGCATGCTTCGCCGGCGAGCGGACTCCCGGCTCACCGGGGCGGCGGTCATCGACGCGCCCGACGGCGGTGCCCCGCCTCCAGGCGCCCCTCGGCCGGCACGCCTGTGACGCCGCGAGGCGGCACCACAAGCGCCAGCACGGCGACAACCGCAGCCACCGCACCGGTCGTGATCATCACTGTCATCCCCGTCGTCATCGCTGCACTCCTCTACCGGTTCCACCGCGGCGTTCTGCCCGCCGGCTCCTCACCGGGACTCTTCCCGACGAGGGGTCGGGGGCGTAGGGCCGAACGTCACGAGATGAGTTCGATCGGACCGGTCGGTGGCCATGCGGGACTCTCCAAAGCGCTTGGTCAGCCCCGGCCCGAGGCGCTTAGCCGGCTGTGACGGCGCGACAGCGCGTCGATCGTCACGGCTGCCGTGAGGACCAGGCCCGTCACAATGAACTCCCACTCGACCTTCAGGCCGAGGAGATACATCCCGTTGTAGATACCGCCGATCACGAGGCCGCCGAGCACGCCGTGTGCTGCCTTACCGCGGCCGCCGAACAGGGAGGTGCCGCCGATGACGGCCGCCGCCACGGCGTACAGCACGAGCTGGCCACCGTTCACGTTGTTCGACATGCCGCCGAGATAGGACGCGTAGAGCAGCCCCGCAATGCCCCCGGTGACCGAGCACAGAACGAACGAGAGGGTACGGATGTTCTCAACGCTGATGCCCGCTCGGCGGGCCGCCTCGGGGTTCCCACCGATCGCGTAGACATACCGTCCAAAACGGGTCCGCTGGAGGACAAAGGTCCAGAGGCCGAGCACCCCGAGGACAATGAAGATCGCCCACGGCACGCCACGGATGGTCCCGACGACGGCGCGGTTGAGATTGCAGACCCAGACGACGCCGACGCCAATCGCGGCGAGGAGGCCGATCTTTAGGAGCGTGACCGCGACGGGCAGTGCCACGAGGCCGCTCCGCCGCCGACGGGCATCCCGGCGGTACATGGCCGCGCCCAGCACGAGAGCGAGGATCCCGAGCACTGCCCACCCCGCGGTCGGGCCGATGTGACCCCACATGAGGTTGTAGAGCGCTCGTAGGTTCGGCTTCGCTCCGGTCAGGCTTGGATATCCCGAGAAGGGCCCGAAGCCAAGGACGATCAGTAGCACGCCGTTGAAGACGAGCAGGCCACCGAGCGTCACGATGAACGACGGGAGGCGAAGGCGCGCGATCAACAGGCCCTGGATTGCCCCGATTGCTGCACAGCACAACAGCGCCACGGCAATCGCCGCGTACCACGGCCAGTTCGCGGTGCTCGGTTGCACCAGCTGAACGGCGATCGTCGCTCCGAGAGGACCGACGTAGCCGATCGAGAGGTCGATCTCGCCGAGCAGCAGAGCGAAGATCTCCGCCATCGCGAGAACCATGAAGACAGCGCTCTGCTGGAACAGGTTGACGACGTTGCCCGCCGAGAGGAAGACGTGGCCGGGACTGATCGTCTGGAAGACGATCACGATGGCGGCCAGCGCGACGAACACCGGCAACATGCCGCTCTCGCCACTGCGCACTCGGACCGCCTGTGCGCGCAGATATTCGCCGAGGGTCTGGGCGGTGATCTCAGGGGGAAGCAGGAGCGCGCTCGTCGGCGCCGCGGTCGGGTCCTCCGTCAGTGCCACCGCTGCGGCTGCCTCACCCGACGGGGCTCGCTGCTCCAGGGGTTCGCTGTCAACGTGCGTCACGGCCGGCCACCTCCTCTCGGCGCTGCGCGGCCTCGGTCGTCCCGAGCCGGCCGGTGGTCATGTACTCGATGACCTGTTGGCGGGTGAAGTCGGCGATGCTCGCCTCGAGCACCATCCGGCCGAGATAGAGGACGGCGATACGGTCCGCGACCTCGAACACATCGTTCAGGTTGTGCGAGATCAGCGCGACCGCCAATCCTCGGTCCCGCAGCCGACTGACGAGATCGAGAACCATTTCGGTCTGGGTCACGCCGAGCGCCGCGGTGGGCTCGTCCATAATGACGAGCTTGGAGTTCCACATCACCGCCTTGGCGACCGCGACCGACTGACGCTGTCCACCCGAAAGGGAACCCACCGGCTGGCGGATCGACTGGACGGTGGTGACCTTCAGCCCCGCGAGCGTCTGCGCGGCAAGGTGCTCCATCTCGTTCTCGTCGAGCAGGCCGAAGCGGAGCCGCTCGCGTCCGAGGAACATGTTCTGGACAATGTCGAGGTTGTCGGCGAGCGCCAGGTCCTGGTAAACGGTCTCGATCCCAAGCGCCGCAGCCTCGCGGGCGGAACGGATCCGCACCGGGCGGCCCTCGAAGAAGATCTGGCCACGATCGGACTCATGGGTACCGGCGATGCACTTGATGAGCACCGATTTCCCGGCTCCGTTATCGCCGCACAGGGCGGTCACGGTGCCGGCAGGCAGGTCGAGGCTCACGTCGGTCAGCGCCTGCACGGGGCCGAAGCTCTTGTAAAGGCCTCGCACCCTGAGGAGCGGTTCATCCGGGTTCAGCATGACGGGGGATCACTTTCTGCGCGAGTGGTGTGGACAGGGCCCGTC
>Ga0307374_10013335_pt1 | contig 11385 bp, 6 predicted proteins | sample OX3MG_FD_202532 | JGI IMG/M metagenome (GOLD analysis project Ga0307374, IMG submission 202532) | Soil microbial communities from Risofladan, Vaasa, Finland - OX-3 | ecosystem: Environmental > Terrestrial > Soil > Coastal area > Acid sulfate soil | place: Finland: Risofladan, Vaasa | collected... | reverse complement strand
AACGGGGCGCAATATTTCTTTGATCGTGCCGGAGGGCCGGATCGACGAAATGACGGCAATTTACGGCCGGGTGAAAGAGGGACAGCGGGTTCTTCCCTATGAAACCGTCCGAAAGAGAAAAGATGGCAGGCTGATCGACGTCTCGACGGGGGTATCCCCCATTTACGACGCCTCCGGCGAGGTCACCGGCATCTCACTCATTTCCCGGGACATCAGCGACCTCAAGCAGGCCGAAGAGGCACGGACTTTGCTGGCCTTGGCCGTGGAAAATATCGCTGAGAGTGTGATGATCACGGAAACCGACGGAGCGATCCTGTACGTGAATCCCGCTTTCGAATACATTACGGGCTATTGTCGCGAAGAGGTTTTCGGGCAGAATCCCCGCCTGCTGAAGAGCGGTAAACAGAATCTGGAATTTTACCAGGCGATGTGGGCCACTCTAACGCAGGGGAGAGCCTGGACGGGCGTTCTTGTTAACAAAAGAAAGGACGGGACACTTTACGAGGCCGAAGCGGTCATCTCCCCGGTGCGGGATGAAGCGGGGAGGGTCATCAACTATGTCGGGATCGAACGCGATGTGACCCGTGAGAAGCAATTGGAAGAGCAGCTTCGACAGTCCCAGAAGATGGAGGCGATCGGGCAACTGGCCGGCGGAATCGCGCACGACTTCAATAACCTCCTGACGATCATCACGGGTTACGGCCAATTGCTCCTTGAGGATTTGGAGCCGGATGATTCCCGGAGACTCAAGATGCGTGAAATCAATAAAGCGGCCGCCCGAGCCGTCTCTCTGACTCGGCAGCTCCTGGCCTTCGGCCGCCGGCAAGTTCTGGCGTCCGAGGTGCTCGACTTGAATGATGTGCTCACCAACTTGGAAAAGATGTTGCATCGACTGATTCGCGAAGATATTGAACTCGTGATTGTTCAAGGGGAAGCGCTCGGGCGGGTGAGGGCGGACCGGGGACAGATCGAACAGGTCATTATGAATCTGGTCTTGAATGCGCGCGATGCCATGCTCCAGGGAGGCAAGCTCACCCTTGAGACTTCGAATGTTAACCTCGACGAGGCCTATGCCGCGAGCCATCCTGAAGTTACGCCGGGCCTCTACGTGATGCTTGCGGTAGGCGACAACGGGTGCGGAATCAGCCCGGAGGTGCAGACCCGCATTTTCGAGCCGTTTTTCACCACCAAAGAAAGGGACAAAGGAACAGGCCTGGGGCTTTCAACCGTCTATGGAATTGTCCGGCAAAGTGAAGGTTGCGTCTGCGTGGAAAGCGCGCCGGAGCAAGGCGCGACCTTCAAAATTTACTTGCCCCGAGTCCAGGAGCAATCCGACCTGAAGGACCGCACGGAAGAAGGGGCCGCAGCGCCACCCCGCGGGTCTGAAACCATCTTGCTGGTGGAAGATGAAGAAGCCGTCAGCTCACTCGTCCAAGATGTTCTGGAAGGATTGGGATACAGGGTTCTGGTGGCGAAGAGCGGCGACGAAGCCATCGCAATCTGCACGCAACACCCGACACCGATCCCATTGCTATTGACCGACGTGGTGATGCCAGGAATGAGCGGGCGAGAGCTAGCCGACCACCTGAAGTTCTTATACCCAGCCATGAAGCTGCTCTACACGTCGGGTTACACTGAGGACGCCATGTTGCGCCATGGCATTCTGGGACCGGGAGCGGCTTTCCTTGGGAAACCTTTCACACCGCAGGCCATCGCGCACAAGGTTCGTGACGTCCTGGACCGCACCAACGATCAGGAAAAGTGACGCCCTCCGCCACAGCCCCCGTATTCGATTCCTGCTCCTCATTCCTCATGCCGGTGGAGGTGAGGATGGGAGTGGACTTCACCCGATTTGTGCACGTGGAGGTGGGCGTGGAGAAGGTTCGTCCGCTTCAGCAGGGGCACGTCGCTCAGGATTTGCGAAGGCAGCGCTCCAGCCACAATGCTTCCCTCATGGAAGACGAAGCAGTCGTCCGCGATGTCTTCCGCGATGTCGAGATCGTGGGTGGTGGTCACGATGGTTTTGCCCGCGCCCCGGGAGCGCACCAGGAAATCGATCATGTGGCTCTCGCTTTTGGGGTCGAGGGCCGCGGTGGGCTCGTCGAGGAGCAGAATCTCCGGATCCAATACCAGAACCGAAGCCAGCGCGACGCGCTTCTTTTCGCCCATCGAGAGGTGATGCGGCGAACGATCCTTCAGGTGGGTAATTTCCATCATCTCGAGGGTTTCTGAGATTCTTCGCCGCACTTCTCCCTCGGACCAGCGGAGCTGCAGCGGCCCGAAGGCGACTTCGTCAAACACTGTAGGGCAAAAGAGTTGGACGTCGGGATTCTGAAAGACCAGACCCACCCGCCGCCGGAATTCCAGGCCGAATCCGTCGCTTTCAATGCCTTCCCGGGTGAGCGGCTTGCCGCAGAAATCAACCTCTCCTTCGTCCGGAAAGCAGAGGCCATTCAAGATGCGCAGCAGGGTTGACTTGCCGGACCCGTTCGCCCCCAGCAGCACCACCCGGCGGCCCGCTTCCACCCTCAGGTCGAGATGGTCCAGCGCCCTGACTTGATGATAGCGGTAGCTGACGTCGCGGACGTCATAAACCGGAATCGTTTCTGCGCTGTTTGAATGTGTTGCGCTCATCGTCCCCACCAGAAAGCCGCCGCGGAAATGAGGGTGAACCCTGCCAGCATGATCCAGTCGAATCTCTGGATGCGCGATTCATCCAAGATATAAACGTCCCCGCGAAACCCGCGCGACTGCATGGCAAGGTAAACCTCGGAACTAAGGTCAACCGTCTTCGACATCAAAACGCCGGCGCTGGATGCCGCCACCCGGCGCCTCTCGCCGCCGGTCAGCTCGCCCACCATCCGGCTGCGCCGCGACTCGAACATGTCGTGGGCGGTTTGAAGCACCAGGAAGACGTATCGATACGTCATTCCCAGGATGGTGACCAGAACCGCCGGCACTCGGAGCACGCGCAGGGCCTTGAGAACATGATTCCACCGCGTGGTGAGAACCAGCAAGACGCACAAGGTTGCAGCGGTTTCCACGCGCAAGACAAGATACCCGGCGCTCTCGAGGCCTTGCGCAGTGATCGGCCATCCCAGCCAGGGTAGTTGGTAGACCGCGCGCCCCGGAGTCACAAACGGCGCCGGGAGGGCGATCACACCCGTAAACAACAGCACGGCGATCCACACCCGCTTCAGCAAGAGACCAAACGACACGCGTGAGAGCGCCGCCAGCACCACGGCCACGGCAAAAAGACCTTCCAGGACGACAAAGCGGCGCGCGGCGGCGGCCGGCAGAATCAACGCCAGCAGGCCCAGGAGCTTGACGCGCGCGTCAAGCCGCTGCAGCAGGCCGTCAGCTCGCGCAACTTCCTCGGCATAGAAGACGTGCTCCAGCGCGTCCACAAAACTTGCGGTGGTCCGCTCCAGAAATCCGCTCTTGCGGCGGGGACGAATCGTTATCTCTCACGTTTCCTCGGCTCGCGCGTCTGCTCCGCCTGTTCTGCGCGAGCCTTTGCAGCGAGCCAACTGACAAAGATTGATAGAAGAATGATGATGCCGGTGCCAAACATCGCCGAAAGAAAATAACCGAATGCAGGCTTGCGGACAAACGATGGCGAGTAGTCGGGAAAGGGCGCCGTCCAAACCGTGGAGAAGCGCCGCAAGCCGCTGGGCGCCTGGCTTGGTGGCCCGACGTTCCGGGACGCCCTGGCAATCTCCTGGCGCGCCGCCGCGCCCGAAAAGTCATGAACGCTCCATTCTCCCCATGCCTTCCCTGCCGCCAGCAAGCCGAGCGGCGTGAGAATCAAAAGCAAGGCCACGGCAGTCCAGAGCGGCCTTGCAGCCTTCCAGCCGCTGCCGCTTGCCGCCACTGCGCCTTCCGCAGGGCCCAGCGGCAATCCAGGCCCCGTGAAACTCAGCAAGGAAGGATTTGCCTTTTGTAGGTAGGCCACAACGCCGCCGGAAACCACGAGTTCCGCCAGTCCGGCGAAGGTCATGTGGCCGATCATGATGGCTGGGATCGAAATGCCGAGCGAATAGGGAGCATAGAGAGGCGCTCCGGAGGCGCTCTTGAAGAAGTGAGGTTGCAGGCCCAATTCCACCGCCGCGCATAGAGCCGCGGCGTTGATAGCGAAATAACCGCTCAGCGATGCGGCCACCACACGCCTGGAGGAGGTGATGGCAGAGCGTCCCGCCATCGCCCGGTAGGCAAGATACGCTACCAGGGAACCCACAATGGCCATGTTGAAGCAATTGGCGCCCAGGGTCGTAATGCCTCCATCCCCAAAGAAAACTGCTTGGATAAATAGAGCCGCCGAGAGGGCAATCATTGAGACCCAGGGCCCAAGGACAATGCTTGCAATCCCCACGCCCAACGGGTGGGCCGTGGTGCCCCCGGGAATCGGGATGTTGAACATCATGATCACAAAGGAAAATGCTGCGAAAACAGAGATCAGCGGCACCAGGCGCGTAAACAAGAGCTTCCGGGTCTTGCGCAGCGCCACATACCAGAAAGGGGCGGCGCCCCCATAGAGGGCCGCGCAGGTCGAGGGGCTGAGGTATCCGTCAGGGATATGCATAGATGCGCTAAGGCGTACACAACCTCGTGCATTCCGCGAGAAGCACAGAACTTAATTATAAGTCGAATTCAGTCTGCGCGGTCCGGAAGCTCGCGACGTGCGCAACAAGCATCGGGAACTGATCGCATTGCGGCTGCCCGACATGACGATCTTTCCCTAACTTCCGATCCGCCAGGCGGCCCCAGCTCCGGCTTGGGCCATTTGCTTTATGGTATACTTTTCCCGTGCGAGACTCAGGCTTCCAGAGGCCATGTCGGCTGATTGGGCGCAGGTTTTGCTTGAGCATTTCGAGATAAGCGGGGGTAATTCAGCGGTAGAATGCCAGCTTCCCAAGCTGGACGTCGCGGGTTCGATCCCCGTCCCCCGCTCCATCACTTTGCGAATGTTCTCCGGAGTATCTGAAGAGTTGCCCAGGGCACCCCGGCCTTCCTCGCGGTCGGCTTCAGAAGCCTCCGCAAATAATTGTCGCAGCGCAAGGCGGGTTTGGTTTCGGTAGTCGTCGGCATGACACCTCCTCCATCACTTGTGATTGTTTCCGCGCTTCTCAGGATGTTTTCCAAAGATAGTACACGGATTCTACCGCAGAGATTTCATTTCAGCGCAAACTTGCCCGGACGATAATCATTTGGACTGACTCGATGGCAGATAATCTTTCCGGAGATCTTCGGGCCACTGAACTTTCTGAAGCTCACAGGCGCGAGCCCGGAGACCGCAACAACTACCTCTGAATCAGGAACATGTTATGAATGGCGACATCCGGCAGATCTACGGTTGTAACCCCGCGATAGGATTTGAACTCAAGTTCCCGCACGTCGGGATAGATTTGCGTGCACTTTTGAGGACGAAAGTAGGACTCACGCAGAATTAGCATTCCGCCCTTTATGGGGTGAACTTCTCCCTTCAGTTCCGGAACAGTGCGGTTGATTTGATGAATTACGATGGCGCTTTCTGAGCGCTTCTTGTAGAAAGTAGTCCCCAAGCTCCTGCGCTGATCCCGCAACTCAATCGCCATCGGGGAATCCGTCACGGAAGAGCGCACTACTTGATTGTAGAACTCGGAAGACCACATAAAGCCCTTGCCGATCATCCCAAAAAGATCAAACGAGGCATACAGGACCTTACCTTTTCCGCGCTCGACCTCGATGATGGCGGGGTAGTCCGAAGGCTTCCCCGGCGGCGGCGGCTCCCAGTTGATCCAATGGTTTTTGCTCCATTCAATGGCGGGCAGAATATGAGTGGCCAGGACCCTGGCATCCCGCCGCGGCCTGACCACGATCAAGGGAGCCAATGTGACAAGATTCGTGTCCGGCAGCTTCTCCCAAATAACTGTACCTTTGCGGTCTAAATAACTGCCCCAATAGTTGTCCAGGTAGCGATCGTCAACCCTGACGAAATCACATCCCATCAGATCCGCGAACGCAAAGTTGCGCCGGGAATTCCCATCGGGGTCTTTGGTTCCGGTCAATCCGGTCGCAACCAGGATTCCTCCCTGCTCAACAAAATCCGAAAGCGTCTTGGCATGCGCCTCCGACACGCAGCTTGCTTCGGGCAGGACTATTAGCTTGTACCGCTTGAGTCCCGCGAGCGTCAGCTTCCAATCCGGCAGGATATCGGAAGGAAGCTGCGATTGCACGGCAGCCTCCATCGCTCCCTGTACAGCCGACTGGTGCCGGTTGCCGGCATGATCATAGAATTGCGTTCTTTCGCTATAAAGAATTGCCACGCAGGAAACAGGATCTCTGTCTTTCAGATGGGGTTGTATTTTTTCGATTTCCTGGTACGCCGCCCCCATTTCGCGAAACCAGAGGTGATCAAGCGTCCCGTCCTGGTGTGTGGTCTCCGAATACATGTAGATACGGCAGTTCTGTGCGGCGATCATTGCGGTTTCAGCGATAAACACCGAGGGCGGGAAAGGGTCGTAGACGGAGGAAACATGCCCGGGAGCAATTTGCGGGAGCTTTCCGGTTCCCCGGGCAAACATGCTCGAAAGGTAGTTGCCCGCCCAGGGCTCGCCAAAAGTATAGTCAAACAGCTCCAGCAACTCGTTGGGGAATCTCAGGTGAGCGCCATTCCAGGTCATGGCGGCATCGGATCCTAAAGACCGCACCAGGTGGATGACTTCCTTAACAAAGGACAGTTGCGTGGTCCGATAGCGGAAATCCTGAATCTCCCGCCAGGATCGATCCTTCGCCTCGCCGCGCGGGATCGCATGTTCATACATCTTTTGGTACAAGGCCGTACAATACTTGCAATAACACAGAGGCTGGCCGGGAATGTCGAGCTTGAACCCGTCAGGGTTATACCACCGGACGATTTCGGTCAGTTGATCGAATACGTACTGCCGATAGGGACTATTGAGGCACACCCAATGCCACTGAGCCCACATGTGGCTTTTGGGCGACGCTTCAACGCGAAGCGGTTTGCCTTCTTCATCGAGGATGGCCCATTCCGGATGTTCAGTTGCCGCCCATCCGTCAAACCCCACACTATAGTAAACGTGGAAAGCCAGGCCGGCGCGCCGAAGAGGTTCGGTCATCGCCTTGAGCAGATCGACCTTAAGCCCTTTCTGCATGTGGCCGACTTTCGTCGGATAATAAGCATCTCCCCAATGCCCTTTGGACATCAGGTGAAAATGATCAAGGTGCGCTTCTTGGTACAGGCGGACGCGTTCCTCCGGGTTTAAATGATCGTACGTCATCGCGGGAGGGTCCGGCGAGTGATGGTCACAAATGTAGGCGCGGTATTGATCGCCAAGCGCGGGAGGCTCAGGAGTAGAAGGTTCCCCAACCGGCAATCCATCACGCTCGGATGGGACAGCGATTCCCTTGGAAGCCTCCAGCAGGACGGGAGAGGAAATCCCCAGCTTCACAAGAATTGAATTAAAATCGCGCCGGTTCATCATGGACCTCCCAGTGGAACATTCAGTTTACTTCTCAATGGCCGTTCTCGAAAACCAATTGCCGGGGTCTCCTGCGCAATTGAGAGGACAAAACATGCCCCCGCTTCGTGTACGACCATCATACGCATGCAGACTCTCTGCGATGAATCATTACACTTTAGCGGGAGCATGTCCCTGTCAGCATACCAGCAGGCGGAACGTTGAAAGCCCAATTGGTAAGTCGTCCGGAGAGTTAAACGGCCACGACGCGAAGCGATAGAAGGTACTTCTCCATGAGATACCTGCAGACAGCAATGGACTCTTATCGGGACAATTGGCCCCCGCGGCGGCGCGAGTGTAAGGCGGAAGGCCTGGAGTTCAACTAAGAAGTGCTATTGCGAGGTGACTGTGCGTGAAGCTGGCAGATCGCGCCCCTCAGGCGGCACGGGTGTTACTCAATGAAATCCCCAACTTCTCTTGCAGGGCGGACAGCAGAATCTCGGCAGTACTCTCAGCGGTCAGGGACGCCGTGTTAATCACCAGGTCGTAGTCCAGCGGATTTCTGGCGCTATGCTGGAAATGGGTGCGCACAAATTTCTCGCGCTCCTTGTCGACCTGCTCGATTTGCGAGCGCGCCGCTTCAACCGTAACGCCCTGCACCTTGCAGACGCGTTCGATCCGCAGGTCGAGTGGAGCGACCATCCAAGCGCGCAGTCCGAACTGGCTGGGCAAGACATGTTCCGCTCCGCGGCCCACGATGACCACATCCCCCTGGTGTCCCAGGGTGAGCAGAACTTGCTTGAGATGGTAGAGATAGTCTCCGGGCGCGATCGCTTCATGGCCCAGGAAATCGCGGATAAACTCTTCCAGGCCGCCGCGCCCCCGCTCGTCGAGGCTTTCGATAAGCTGCTGGCGGATCTTGGCGCGCCGGGCGATTTCATCCACGATCTCACGGTCAAAGACCTGCCACTTCAGCCGCTCGGCAACCATCGCGGCCACCGTGCGCCCACCGGATCCCTTCTCTCTGGAGATCAGCAGATAAGGGCCAAAGCAGACGGTGCCGTACCTCCCCCGTCCGCGTCTCTCTTTCTCGGGCCCCTGCTGGCGCCGCAATTCCCAAAACCGGATTTGCCGCTCAATAAGCTTCTCTAAACTTAAGGGATGATGGGTAGCAGACATGTTGGCAACTCCTTTCAGGCCCTTGCGCGCATGTGCCGCCATACGGGCCGGCGCGGTACTGCGCTCTCGGTCCCAGAGTTAACCTTGGCGTCTGGAAGCTTGATTCACGTAGCGGAGCCATCGAGGCCCTGCTACCAGTCAAGTTCCAGAGCCACAACTACCGCGAGGTCTAAGTCCTCACTGTCTATCCTCTGCCTTTAATATAGCTAAACTGCTCGAAGAGGTAAAGCGCCTCCCGACTGCCGTGCTGGGTGGGGAGATATTTCGCCGGAAACACCCTCTTTCTCTTTCAACATCTGTTTTGAAGTCCCAAGACCTGCGATCTCTCTCCTTCAACAATTCCGGTGCTGCCGGATCAAACATCCAGTGAAGTATACTGTAGGCTTCATAAAAGGAGAGAGCTAAACCGAGATGACTCATCCCAGCGCTGTTGCCAATACCGGTGTCTTACTAGTGGATTGCCCCGACCGCAAGGGCATTCTGGCCGCCATCGCCAATTTCCTTTACCAGCATGGAGGAAACGTCCTGCACGCCGACCAGCACCAGGACAACAAGCTTGGCTTGTTTTTCATGCGGATCGAATGGGACCTCAAAGACTTCGACCTCGATCGCGAGTCATTGCGGGAGGCATTTGAACCCATCGCGCGCGATTTTCAGATCCGCTGGCAATTGGAATATTCCCAGGACCGCCGCAGAGTGGCGATCCTGGTGTCACGGTACCTGCATTGCCTGGTTGACCTCCTTTATCGTCATGAAGTGGGCGAATTAAAATGCACAATCCCCCTGATCATCAGCAATCATTCGGACGCTAAAGTTCTTGCGGACTTTCACAGCATTCCCTACCATCACATCCCCGTGGGTACAGCCCGGAAGCCGGAAGCTGAGCGAGCGCAACTGGAAGTCCTTCGGGAGCATTCAATCGATTTGGTTGTCCTGGCCCGCTACATGCAGGTTCTTTCGCCGGATTTCGTGGCCGCCTATCCCCGGCGGATTATCAACGTCCACCACTCATTTCTGCCGGCATTCAGTGGGGCGCAGCCCTACCGCGCCGCCTTCGAGCGCGGGGTAAAGCTAATCGGCGCGACCGCGCATTACGCCACCGAAATACTGGATGACGGCCCCATCATTGAACAGGACGTCGCCCGCATCTCGCACCGCGACCAGGTGGAAGATCTCACTCAGAAAGGCCGCGATCTGGAGCGGGTGGTTCTGGCCCGCGCGGTCCGCTGGCACTTGGAGCATCGTATCCTGTGCTACGGCAACAAGACGGTGGTCTTTGATTAACATGCAAAGCCGCCAGAATGCTCTGCCGGTTCTTGGCAAAGTCCACCGGAATCCCAATGTCCGGTGAGCGAACCCCGGCAGCTTCGCTAAATGCCTGTGCCCCAACGAGATCCTGCCCGGCAACAGGAGCGCAAGTTCCGCTTTTTCTGGGCCGGCTCTTCCCTGCCCCGCCTACCATGTGTGACGCAAGTCACAGCATCAACCCAGTCCCGGTGCTAAAAGTACGGTTAGACAAGTTGTAGAGTGATGACGGGTAGTGCTACAATTCGCGGGAAGCGAGATTCTATGCGGCGATGGATCGCAATAGCTGTTCTTGCCACCCAGATGATGGCGGGCGTCTGTATTGTGGATGCCAGTATCGACAAGGCGAATACGTGCTGCCACGATTGCGGCGCGGCGGCCAGCGCCGTAAATTGCAATTGCTGCCGCCTCGATTCAGCTTCTATCCCGTCTCTTGCAGCAATCGTGCCCTTTACGGTCGCTCCACCGACGGTCCTCGCGGCGCCCGCGATCCGCGTTGAAGATCCTTCGCTTCCGGGACTGGCATGCCGGGTCATTCGCTCCGACCTGCCCGCCGCCGCCCTATCTCCGCCCAGGCTCTACCTTCACAACGCAAGCCTCCTGATTTAGTGCCCCGCCAGAAGTGTCTCCAAAGTAATCATCCAGGCGTTCGACTTTGAGTGCGTGGGCCTGTTTCCGCGCACGCATGGACACTATTCCCTAACCGGGCATTGGCTCGCAAAGGGAAGACTTGAAAACATCTCAGGAGGAAAACATGCTTTCTCGGTTCACTTATAGACTTTTGAATCCGGTGTTGGGCGTTCTGGCGCTGGCGGTCGCGGTCGCTCCGAATCTTCTGCAAGCGGCTGTGGCGCCTGGCACTTACCACGTGCCGGAATCCGCCGAGACTCTGAATTGGCAATCCTCGGCACGCTGGCGTCACGGCATGAAGAAAACATCAGGAACGCTAGTTTTCAACGACCGCGGGGTGGAGTTTCAGGCATCGAAAGGCGAGCGGCTCCACTGGTCTTTCGAGGAAATTCAAACCTTCATACTCTCGCCGCACCGCTTCCAGCTGAAGGGTTACCAAAACCGCAAATGGCACATCTACGGAGAACGCAGTTTCGTCTTTGATCTCAAGTTTGCTGTGCCGCCCGGAGTCGCAGCGCAACTCGCGCGCCGCGTCGGCAAGCCCGTCGAAAACGCCAACCCCAGCGCGGATGCTTCGGCCATCGCGACGCTCCCCGCGCGCCACCGGACGCACGGCGGCGGCACCAACGGCATCCTGCGCTTTCGCCATACGGGCATTGATTACGTCACTGCTGATGGCCGCGACGCGCGAAGCTGGCGCTGGCAGGATATCGAGACAATCGCCAATCCCGATCCCTACCACTTTCGCGTGGGAGGCTACCGCGAAACTTTCACCTTTGAGCTCAAGCAGCCTATGACGAAGGAACTCTTT
>Ga0307374_10013334_pt1 | contig 11385 bp, 11 predicted proteins | sample OX3MG_FD_202532 | JGI IMG/M metagenome (GOLD analysis project Ga0307374, IMG submission 202532) | Soil microbial communities from Risofladan, Vaasa, Finland - OX-3 | ecosystem: Environmental > Terrestrial > Soil > Coastal area > Acid sulfate soil | place: Finland: Risofladan, Vaasa | collected... | reverse complement strand
AGGGCGTTGGCCGCATCTGGTTCTGGGCTCTCGATCGCAAAGCGTGCGGCAACCTCCATCTCTTCGCGGGCAGCAGTCCAGACGAGGGAGGGGGTCTGGTCGCCGATGAGTCCCGCCTGAAGGAGGTGTCGCTCGAGATTGACGATCGGATCGTCGGCGTCCATCGAGCGGCTGATCTGGTCCGGATCCTGATAGCCAAGGAGGTCCGGCTCTCCCGTGAAATGCGTCCCCCAACGGACGAGCTTGACCTCTATCAGCGTTGGCCCCTCACCGGCACGTGCCCGCAGGATCGCGCTTGCCGCCGCTTCTGCAATCGCGACCGGGTCCGATCCAGGGACGATCGCGGCCGGCATGCCGTAACCTCCAGCGATACGCGCGATGTCGGGGTGCGGCCAAAGCGCCGAGATCGGAACTGTCTGGCTAAGACCGTTGTTGTCGCACAAGAAGATGACTGGGAGCTTCCAGACCATTGCGTGGTTGGCCGCCTCGTGAAAGATGCCCGAAGTCATTGCACCGTCGCCCGCAGTGATGACGGCGACCTGGTCCGTTCCCCGCAACTGGGCCGCGATAGCCGCCCCGGTGAGGACGGAAAAGTGACCGCCCTGCATTGCGGATCGCCCGAGGATGCCTCGAGAGGGGTCAGCCACGTGGGTGCCGCCGCGGCCGCGCGCGATCCCGGTGGCCTTGCCGCATGCCTCTGCGAAGAGGAGCGATGGCGGTATCCCTTTGCAGAGCCATGGATAGAAGATTCGGTGCGTATACCCGCAATAATCATCGTCTCGAAGCTGCGAGTAGACGGCGCACAATCCTTCGGCCCCGCGCGTGTGGTGCCACGCGACGATAGTCCTCCCCTCGTCGCGAAGCTCAAGATGTTTGTCCTCGAACACCCTGCATCTAATCATGTCGCGGTGGATCCGAAGGAGCGTCTCCGACTCGACGCTCACCGGAGCACCAGGGGGTTGCAGGGCGATCCGACACCGCCCTCGATCGGCAGGGCCGGTGCACAGATAAATGATGTGTACCTTCGATCGGCGGCGCAGGCCTCAGCGAGCAGCTCGAGGTTGAATATCTCCCCGACTGTCAATCCCAGGTTCGGAATGACAAGCTGGTGCCAGGGTTGGTAGATGTGGGTAATCTCGTTTGGTCGCACCTCGGCCCCCCAGGTGTCAGTCGCGATCGCGGCCACTTCCACCTTCTTGAACCATGGGGCGGTGTCAAGCGCGAATCCCGGGGCATCGCCGCCGGCGTAATCTCCCCACGCGCCCGCTCGCAGGCAGCGCCCCATCTGTCCGGTCCTGACCAGCAGAAAGTCTCCAGGCCGCATCTCGACGTCTTGGGCGGCAATTGCCGCGTCGAGGTCTTCGGGATGGATCGCGCATCCTGGTTCGAGTGCATCTACGCCCATCACTCTCGGGAGGTCGACAAGAACCGCTCTTCCGACGAGCTTGTCCTTGACCCGGACGATGCTGTTGCGGAGAGCGCCCATCGCCCCGACCAGCTTGCAGTCATATCCGTTCCACATCGCGCCCTTATAGAACACGTGTCCGAGACCGTCCCAATGGGTGGCGCCGTGGACCGGCATGAAGATCAGGTCGTCGGCATAGGTGGACCGGATCTCGGCCTGTAGACCGGCGGCAGCGTCGGTACCGGTCGCCGTCATTGTGTGGACAGGGTTGAACCGCCGACCTCCGGTCTGCGGTCCTGAACGCCCAACGTCAATCGAGAGGGAGAACGCCGTCCCCTCGCAGATCTCGTCACGCGCCGCGCGGATCGTCTTCTGCGTCACGTGATTCAGAGTCCCGAGCTCGTCGTCCGGCCCCCATCGTCCCCAATTGCGACACGCCAGCGCGAGCTCATCGTGGTCGGGAGCGATCACGCTCATCAACAGTCACCTCCAGCAGAGTCGGGAAGGCGGAAGAGGCGCACGGCATTGGCCTCGAGGACAGCCTGCTCGTTGTCCGGTCCAAGAGCGGCCGCCCTGATTCCGCCGACCGGATCGCGCTCCGCCATGTCGAACGGGTAGTCCGAGCCGAGCACGACGTTCGCCGCGCCGGCCAGCTCGACCAGGAAGCGGAGACTCTTCGGGTCGTGCGTGACGGAGTCGAAGTAGACCTGGTCGAGGTACGCGCGGGGGGAGTCTGAGATATGGACGTGCCCCTCCGGCCTCACTTCGAATCCGTGATCCCACCGCCCGAGCAGGTATGGCAGCGCTCCACCCCCATGGGAGAGCAGGACCCTAAGCCCCGGGCGTTTCGCGAGCACTCCGCCGAAGATCAGGCTCGCACCGGCGATGGTCGTGTCGACGGGCACTCCGATCAAGTTGGCCAGGTAATAGCGAGAGAGCCGGTGAAGGCTGCCGACCGGGTGCAGGTATAGCGGCATGCCCTCCTCCTCCGCCGCGTCCCAGAACGGTGCCAGCGATGGGTCGTCGAGCTCAAGGTCACCGACGTGGCAGCCGATCTCGATGGCCACCAGCCGAAGCGACGAACCCGCCTCCCGCAGCACGGCCGCGGCTTCGGTCGGATCCTGGAGCGGGACGATGCCCATCGCACCGTGCTTCGAGCTTGCGACGGCGGCGGCCATCGCCTCGTTGGTCCTTCGACATAGAGCCGCGGCGGATTGAGCGGGAAGCCGGTATGCGAGGAGCCACGGGGTCGGAGACAGGACGGCCGATGTCACTCCCATGCGCTCGAGGTCGCGCCGCCGCCGGTCGTTGTCATACTGCTCCGGCTGCACCGGGAACCACCGACCATCGAGCTGGACGCGCTCCCCGCCATCCTCGGACCGCTCGATCGGGATCGGACTCGTGTCGCCGAGGCTTCGGAGGTGGGCCAGAACCTCGGACGGCGTGTAGTGGTTGTGGCAATCGATGGCGCGAATACTCGCCTCAGGCATTCGTCTCCCCCGATGTGCCGGGGACCGCATCCGGGCGCGAACTGGCGGCGACGAAATCGACCGTGGAGTAACCGGCCGCCTCTACGTCGCGCGTCTCGGCGGCTTCTGCGCGCCGACCTTCGGCAATTCGAGCGACGAACTCCTTATGCGCCCGGTGAGATGCGGCAGGCAAGCCCCCGACGCGGGTGGCCAGAGCCATGGCGCGGAGCTCCAGCTCGTTTGGTGCGACGAGTTCGTCGAGCAACCTCAGCCTGAGAGCCTCGTGGGCTTCGACGCGCGCCGCCTCGAGGAGAAGCCGCTTCGCGCACGACGGCCCTACGACGTCGACCAGGAGCCTCGTTGAGACCAGCGGATAGACGAGCCCCATGGCGGCGGCTGAAATCTCGAAGTACGTCGTGTCGTCCCCGATCCGGATGTCGCACGCTGTCGCGACAGCGCAACCGCCACCCCGACAGCCGCCACGAAGCACCGCGATCGTCGGCTTCGGCACTGACGACAGGGTTTCGAGAACGGCTCGGGTCATTCGCCGGAATGCCGCACCAGCGTCGGCGTTCGCGTGCTCGAATCTCACGTCAGAGACATCAGCCCCGAGGCAGAAGTCCGCCTTCGAACTAGTAACCACGAGCACTGAAAGCTCGGATTGTGCGTTGAAGGTCTGAACTGCCTCACCGATCTGTTCCCAGTCCTGGCGCCTGAGCACGCTCCCCTCTGCATCGAGGATGAGAGTGGCGATGGAGTCGGAAACATCGAGGTGGGCCATGGTCAGCCCACCAGTCGACCGGGCGGGCAAGTCAAAGTGTCGCCTCCGGATGCGCTTCGTCGGGCCGAACTGCGCCGGCCAGGTGCCGGCCCGCAAGGTAGCCCAGACCGAACGCGGCAAGCAGTCCATTCCCGGCGATATAGCCCGCCGGGCCATGACCACTGATGCCGGCCGCCGCGCCGCCGGCTGCGTAGAGGCCGGGCACCGGTACTCCGCCCCTAAGAGCCTGCGCGTTCCCGTCGACCAGGATGCCGCCCTGCGTATGGAAGAGCGCGCCCGTGACTCGAACGGCTGCGAAAGGTGGGGTCAACGGCGCCTCCCAGTTCGTCCGACCAAAGGGGTCAGGCGCCCCGCCTGCAGAATCCCCACAGGCCGCTAATGTCTCTTCCACCGCGCCATTCGGCGCGCCAACCAGTCCGGCGATCTCGCGTGCGTCTCGGCACCACCGGACCCCGTTCGCAGCAAGAAGGTCCGCATAGTCCTGGAATGGACGACACAGCTCGTCGATCCGGCGATCGAACACCATCCAAGCGACGCCTCCCGGCTGCGCGATAACGTACCGCGCGAACTCGGAGTATCCAGTGCTCTCGTCGCCGAACCGAGCGCCATGCGCGTTGATCAGCACAGCGCCATGCGTCACCGTGATCCACGTCAGGAGAATTCCTTCCGGCACGGCGACGCTGCCGTGGCCCTGGTAGGCATCGAGATAGCCGGTATCGGTGCCGAGGCCTAGGCCAATGCGGAGTGCGGCGCCATCGGACCCCTCGCTCCCGAAATAGAGGGCGCCGGCGATCTCGGGGATGTGCTGGCTGACGAGCCCCCTGTCGGCTCCGAATCCGCCTGTCGCCAGGACCACTGCCGAGGTCGCCACACGTTCGCGGCTACCGCCGGGCGCGTCGATCACGGCCTCGGCCACCTTGCCACGATCGTCGAGCGTCACGTCGACCAGCCGCATCGGAGACGCCAACGTGATCCGGTCGTCCGCATCGACCCGGGCCATCATGCGTCGGTGGAGTTCGCGGCCAGAGCGCTCGGGGACGGAGTGACACCGATCGGCGGAATGGCCAGGGTAACGGAAATCGGTCCCCAGGACGAGTGGCACGCCGGCACTGTCGGCAAGCCAGGACACCAACTCGGAGCCGACGTCGACGAGAGCTCGAGTCAGCGTCGGCGACGCGCTCCCATTCGTCTTTCGCATGACGTCGTCGTAGAAGCGCTGTGGCGAGTCGTCGATCCCGAGCTCAGCCTGCCATCGGGTGCCCGCCGCTGGGATCATCGAGGTGCTCATGTACGTGTTACAGCCACGCCGGAAGGAGGCAAGGGAGTCGAGAAGCAACACGCTCCGACCGGCCTCGGTCGCTCTGAGGGCCGCCGTCGTCCCCGCTCCTCCGGCACCGGCGACGACAACGTCGAACTGCGCCTTCCCGTTCATGGCGCTTGGACGCGCCGCAGCTCAAAGACCGCCTCCACCTCGACCGCCATCCCAAGCGGTAGCGCCGCCACTCCTAGGGCGCTCCTCGTGTGTACGCCGGCCGGACCGAAGACGTCGAGCGCGAGGGTCGACGCTCCATCGACCACGACGTGCTGTTCGTGGAAGCCGGGCGTTGAGGCCACATAGATGGTGAGACGAACGACGCCGGCCAAGCGGTCGACGCCGCCAGCCGCCGCCGCCGCGGCCGCAAGGCACTGCATAAAGGCGATCGCAGCTGCCCGTCGGCCCTCCTCGATCGAGAGGTCACCGCCCAGCACCCGGTCACACCAAGCTCTCCGCCTACGAGCGTTCCCAACCCCGCGGTCCATACCTGGTCACCGACAACTCGGGCGGGTGCAAATTTCGAGCGCGGGTTGAGCGGCTCCGGGAGTGTGAGTGCGAGCTCGGCCAGCCGAGTCGTCACTGGGCCGGCAGCGACGGGTGTCATCGAAGGGGGTCCTCGAGAAGCGGACCATCACGAAGCAGCTCCGGTCGGCGCCAATCCCTGAGCAGTCCCGGCTTGGTCCGCCATAGCATTGCGCCATCCTGACGCCGGTCTTGCTGTTCGCGCAGCCATCGGACGCGGTCGAGACTTACCTCGATGACGTGCACTCCGTGCCCTCCCTCGTCCAGGAGGACCTCCTCTGGCGAACAGACCATCGCAAGCCCAAGTGCATCCACGCTCTCGAGGTTCCCAACGGTCGCAGTGATCATTAGATTCTCGATGGCACGGGCCCAGGTAAGCGTGCGCCAGGTCTCCGAAAGTCCACCGGATCCCGGCGCGATCCCGTTCGGGAGCACGAGGAGTTCGGCCCCTTTCAGCGCCATCACCCTCGGAAGTTCGAGCGCATAGACCTCGCTGCAGCAGAGCAAACCGACCTTTCCAAAGTCCGTATCGAACACCGGGAGCTGATCTCCCTTGATCCATTCGAAATCCCACAGTCGGTGGCCGCGGTACACCCAGGGCGAATGAACGGGCGTCGTGCGGCGATATCGCCCAATCTCCTGCCCTTCGGGACCGTAGAGCGCGATGGTCTGAAAGCACCTAAACCCTTCACTGTCGACGGGTTCGGCGAAGCTTCCGACCACATACATCGAGTGCTGGCGGGCAAGCGCGCCGAGCTCCGCCTCGGGCGTCCATGTCACCGGCGCCCGCCAGGCGCCAGGGAACGACTCCGGGAACAGGACCATCTGCGCGCCGGCGCGCGCGGCCTCCGCCGCGTATCCGGCGGCGGCTTCGAGGTTGGCCTCGCGGCTGCCCGGTCCGTGCGCAGTGACCGTCTGCGCAGCAGCGAGGCGAATCGTTTCCATCGTCATTGCCTCTCAGCGACCTCTCGGCGGCCGACCACCCTCCGTATCTCGGCGGCGACGTCGCCGGGGCCGGGCATCCATGCGTTGAAGAGAGTGGGGGCGAAGGGAACGGGCGTATCCGGCGGCGTCACGATTCCCGGGGCAGCGTCGAGGTAGTCGAAGGCCGCCTCGGTGACGGCCGAGGCGATGTCCCGCGCGGCTCCGCACCTGCGAGAGCCCTCGTCGACCACGATCAATCGTCCCGTCTTCCGGATCGATCCGACGATCGTTTCGAGATCGAACGGAACCAGCGTTCGCGGATCGATGAGGTCGACAGAGATGCCCTCCTCTTCGACGATCTCAGCCGCCCGATCCGCAACATCGACCATTCCCGCGAGTGCCACGACGGTCGCGTCAGTTCCATGTCGAAGCGTCGCCGCCTGTCCGAATGGCACCTTGTACGGCACCTCGGGAACCGGACCGCGCGACGTCTTGTAGAGCCGCTTGTGTTCGATGAAGACGACTGGGTTCCCCGCCACTACGGCGGTGAGAAGAAGGCCCTTTGCGTCATAAGGGTTGCTAGGCATCGCGACGAGCAGCCCCGGGGAGTGCGCAAAGAACGCATGGAGGTTCTGAGCGTGCTGCGCTCCTGCTCCCGCGTACGCGCCGATATTCGTGCGGATGACGACGGGAACGCTGTGGACGCCCCCTGTCATGTAGTGCGTCTTCGCAGCCTGGTTGAGGATCTGGTCCATTGCGAGCAGCGCGAAGTCGACGAACATTAACTCGACGATGGGCACAAGGCCAGTCATCGCCGCTCCGATCGCAGCACCGGTGAACGTGTTCTCGCTGATCGGCGTATCAATCACCCTCTCGGGCCCGAACGCCTCCCGAAGACCGAGCGTGACGCCGAATGGTCCGCCATGGATGCCGACGCCCTCGCCCAGCACAATGACTCGAGGGTCAGCGGCCATGGCTTGGTGGATAGCCTCGGTCACGGCGCTGGCGTAGTCGATCTCACGCATACACACCTTCCAGAACGCTCGTCGGGTCGGGCTCGGGGCTTGAGAGGCTGAAGTCGAGCGCGTCGTCAATCGCACGAGAGGCACGATCAGCGGCGGCCTCGATGACGTCGTCCGAGCATCCGAGCTCCCGCAGGCGCGCGCGACATCGAGCGATTGGTTCGGTGCCCCATGCCGCATTGATCTCGGCCTCTGGCCGATACACGTCCTGCTGCTCACCCTCGTAGTGCCCGCGCAACCTGTAGGTCATGCACTCGATGAGGGTCGGGCCCTCGCCACGGCGCGCGCGCCCCGCTGCCTCGGCAACGGCAGTCTCGACCGCTTCCACGTCGTTTCCGTCGACGACGCACGCAGGAATGCGGTAGGCGCACGCCATCTCTGAGATCTGCGCGACTGCCGTCGAGACCTCCATCGGGACAGTCACCGCGTAGTGGTTGTTCTCGCAGATCATCAATAGCGGGAGGCGCCAGATGGCGGCCAAGTTCATCGATTCGTGGAATACACCTGCGTTGGCGGTTCCCTCGCCGAAGAAGCATGCGACGATCTGCACGGCGCGCCTTGTTTTCGCAGATAGCGCGGCGCCAACTGATAGTGGGAGGTTGCCGCCGACGATCCCGTTCGCGCCCATCGCGCCCACCGCCACGTCGAGTACGTGCATATTGCCGCCGAAACCGCCGCAGCACCCCGTGGCTCTGCCGAAGAGCTCGGCCATGACGAATCTCGGGTTGGCGCCTTTGGCGAGCAGGTGGCCATTCGGACGATGGCCCGTGAAGACTAGGTCGTCGAGAGCGAGTGCCGAGCAGGCACCTACGGCGACCGCCTCTTGCCCGATGGATGAGTGGTTAAGGCCGGGCGCCTGGCCCGCATGACGGATCATTGCTTCCTCGAACCGGCGAATCAGCACCATTCTCTCGAAGCGGCCGAGCAGGTCTGCAGTGCTAGAGGCCAAGCTCAACCTTCACCTCACGCCATGCCTCCAGTCCAGACAGTGCGACCGGGAATCCTCCGTAGACAGAGGTCTGGACGAGGACCTCAACCACCTCCGCCTCGGATGCCCCGTTTCGAATTGCGCCCTTCATGTGGTCGCGGAGCGGGCTTCGCCGGTCGAGGACGCACAGTGCCGCGACCGCACAGAGCTCGCGGGTCTTCTGATCGACGACAGTCCTCTCGTACATTCCGCTAAGCACGTACCGATCGAACATCTGCGCCCAAGTTGGGTCGAGCTCGGCGATCCGGGCCAGTGCCTTCTCGATCCGCGTCCGCCGCTCAGCCTCGAGATCGACGCCTCTTTCCTCGCTCAAGTTTCGACCTCCTCGACGACAATAAGTTCACGGTCCGCCGTCGTCAGACGGGCACATCCGTTGTCACTGATCACGTACGTGTCCTCCATCTGCATCGCTCCCCATCCAAGCTCGAAGTACGGCGTCTCGAAACAGAGCACATTGCCCAGCTCGAGCGGTGTCGTCGCAGCGGCCCGAACACTCGGCAGCTCATTCGCAGTGAGCCCGATTCCGTGCCCCCACACATTCGCCACGGGGAACTCGGCCATTCCTGCTTCGATGATCCGGGCGTGAACGCAGTTGATGACGTCCGCCGGAAGCGCCCCTGGCCCCAAGCGACGCTCCACCTCCTCTGCGCCAGCGCGCTGTGCTTCCGCTAATCTGCGCTGACGCTCGGTGGGGTGGCCGATCACCGCTGCCCGGCCGCCGTCTGCCCAGTAGCCTCGGTACCAGCCTCCCCCTTCGAAGCGAATCGTGTCGCCTGCCTGGAGCTCGTAATCAGCGTAGGGGTCGAACAGCTGCGCCGCATAGCGTCCAGCCCCGCTTCCCCAGAACCCCGCGGTTCCGTCACCCTGTGCCCAGGCCGTACGCCATGCCCTCGTCACCGAGGCCCACCTTCCCCCAGCCCGCGCTGCCGAGGCGGCAGCGCGAATCGCGTCATCGTTGATCGCGGTCGCCCTCGCGATCCGTTCAACTTCCTCGGCCGTCTTGACGGCCCGTATCTCGAGGAATAGGCCGGCTGCGTCGACCCAATGCGCCGTCCCTGAAGGCTGCGCAGCACCGACGCGGATGTCATCGATCCCAACTCGCGAACCGACTAAGCCCGCTTCCGAAAGCGCCGAGCGCAACGCAGTCGCGAGGTCGGCATCAGATCGAGCGCGGGCAGCGGACAGCGACTGCTCTGTGAGGGATTCGGGCGGGCCGAGCACGGCCTCTGCGTTACGCCGAACGCCGAGGCTCCCGAACCACCTTATCGACGGCATCCATGTGGGACGGTCGGCAAGGTAGCCGATGTAAACCGCAGACACCACCAGACTCGGTGATCGGTCCGGTCGCCGAGGCAGCACCGCCGCCGCACGGGTGCCGGCGTAGAAGGGAAGGGGATTGTCAAAGCCGCTTAGGTAGCTAACGTTCTCGTAGGTCGTAGCGACGATCGCCTCGACCCCAGCGCGCTCCATGGTTTCCCGCGCCCGCTCAACGTTGCACAGCATCAGCCGCTACCCTTTTTCGACAGTCGCGATACACCAGAGGCGACGGCCTCGAGGAATCGAGCTCCGTCAGCGCCATCAAGTACTCGATGGTCAAAGGTGAGCGCGAGGTCGACGACTTCCACGGCCGTCGGCCGACCGTCTACCAGCGCAAACGTGGCATGGGCGGCACCGACCCCGAGGACGCCCACCTCAGGCGGGTTGACGAGCGGGTCGAAGGTGTGGACGCCGAGGCCGCCGAGGTTAGTGATCGTGAAGGTCGCATCCTCCAGTTCATCCGGTCGGGCGCGTCCGCCGCGAGTTCGCTCGGTCAGATCGCTCACGGCACGGATCAAATCCGAAACCGCCATCTCCTCAGCATGCCTGATGACCGGGGCGATGAGCCCACGCTTTGTGTCGACGCCGATCGCGAGGTTGACTGACGCTTGTTCGAAGACGCGTCCATCCCGATACCTCGCGTTCAGGGCGGGGTGTAAACGCAGGGCCTCGACAACGGCCACTACCAACGCGTGGGTTAGGGTCGCCGCCTCGCCGGCGGATCGGCGCTGCCCGATCCATTCTCTAGCCCCATCGATCTCCACCGGACGGTGGAGCGTTACCTGTGGGACGTCCCTCGCGCTAGCCGTCATCCGGTCGGCGATGATCCGCCGGATCCCCTCAAGCTGTCGCCCCTCGACCGGTCCGTGATCGACGCCACGTGAGTCGGCCGCGGCTTGGACGTCTTGGGGGAGTACACGACCGCCTTCAGCGGTCCCCTTCACCCTACGGATATCGACACCGAGGCGCTCCGCGAGTCGCCTCGTCGCAGGCGCGGACACGACGCCAGCGCCGCCGCCCTCGCTTCCGTCGCGAGCGCGGGGGTCGTCACCGGCCACGTCGATCTGGATCTGTGGGCTGGCAGCGTTCGCATCCGCGAGAACGAGTGCGAGCCCTTCCCCAACTGCGCAGCGGGCGCCGTCCACCGCAAGGATGCGCCCGAGGATGCCTGCTGCCGGGCTCCCGATCTCCGTCACTGTCTTGTCGGTCTCGATCTCGACCAGCGGTTCATCGAGGGCGACCCTGTCTCCCGGCGCCTTAAGCCACCGGACGACCGACCCGCCCTCCATTGTCAGGCCAAGCTTTGGCATCCTTACCTCGACTTCAGCCAAGGATCGCTACTGCCTCCATCACGACCCGGCAGGCCGGGTTGACGAAGCCCACCACGACGCAGGAGCGAGCGGGATATGGCTCAATGAAGTACGTCCCGTAGACGTCGTTCATGGGCGCATAGTCCTCGGGCCGGCTGATGTACACGCGGACCGACACGATGTCGTCCATCCCACCTCCTGCCTCTTTGACGAGGACGCGGAACCGACCGAGAATGTTGTGTGTCTGCTCTTCGAGCGACCCGTGGATCTCACCCATGTCGTCCATCGGCACGATCCCGGCGATTGAGAGGATTCCTCCCTTTTCGATCGCA
>Ga0307374_10013332_pt1 | contig 11387 bp, 5 predicted proteins | sample OX3MG_FD_202532 | JGI IMG/M metagenome (GOLD analysis project Ga0307374, IMG submission 202532) | Soil microbial communities from Risofladan, Vaasa, Finland - OX-3 | ecosystem: Environmental > Terrestrial > Soil > Coastal area > Acid sulfate soil | place: Finland: Risofladan, Vaasa | collected... | reverse complement strand
CAGGGGTACCAGGACGCGCGAGGCGATGAGGCGTTTGAGCGGCCGCGCCCCATACACCGGATCGAAACCGTGTGTCAGCAGCCAGCCGGCGACCTCGTCGTCATAGGATACTTCAATGCTCCGTCGCGCCAATCCGTCGCGGCGCAAGGCCACCGCGAGTTCCCGCTTCAGGATCGCCCGCATGGCCCGCGGTCCCAGGGGCCGAAACGTCACGATGCTGTCGATCCGGTTAAGAAACTCCGGACGGAAGTAGTCCCGAAGCGCCACCCGCGTCGACTGTGCCAGGCGCTCATAGAGACTCTGGCTTTCCGTCCCACGGCCCATGGCCGACAGATCGCTCCCCAGGTTGGAGGTAAGAATGAACAGGACGTTGTGCAGGGAGAGCGGCTCTCCGACCGCCGTCCGCACCCGCGCCGCGTCAAAAACCGGGAGGAGAATGTCGAACACGCTGGGGTGCGCCTTCTCCGCTTCATCAAGTAGGACCACGGCACAGGTCCGCCGTTCCAGTTCGCGCGCCAACTGGTCCGGTAACAGTACGCCCGATCCGGGATGTGCGTACTCGCTCAGGTCCACGCGTACCAGCGCGTCCTTGTCACCAAATACGTTCTCAGCCACGGTCTGGGCGAGTAGCGTTTTACCAGTGCCGGTTGGGCCGCCGAGGAAGAGAACGCCAAGCGATCGATCCGGATCGTGGAGATTGGCTTTAATACAGAGCAAACGATCAATGACGGTATCGACCGCTTCGTGTTGGGAAATGACCTTCGACGCCAACGCCGCGCGCAAGGCCGCCCGATCCAGCGGCAACGCATCGTCAAAGAGAAGCGCGGGCAGGCGTAGATGCCGCAGGACCGCCGTCAGCGTCTGGTCGGCCGTAATCATCACCGGTGGGACCGCGACTCTCCTTCGCGCCGGCGGGGCGGCAAGGCGCGTCCTCGCGGAGCGCGGCATGCAGGTGGAGACCTGGATATGGCCCTCTGAAGCCATGCCGGCGACCCTCTCCAGGACGCTCGCTAGCCTTGCGAGTTCCCCCTTGAGGGCAGCCGTTTCCCTGGCCCCGGCCATGGCTGTTGGATCATCCGGAACCGGCGCGTGAGGGCTCTGGGCGGGCTGGTCGACTTCCGTGGGCGTCCAGGCGGCGACCACTTCGGCCAGCAAGGCCAGGGCATTGCCGGGCGCCGCCCTCTGCCTGGCAAAGCGCCCCGAGAGCTCAAGGCAGCGGTCGAGCGCGCCCTCCGTGAGCTTGACCTTGCCGAACCGGCGCAGTTCGGCGGCACGCGCCGCCAGAATGCCTCGCGTGGCTCGAGCATCCGGCGGCTGAATGTCAATGATCGTGAACTGCCGCGTTAACTCCGGCATCGTCACCAGACCCGCATGGCCCGAGCTTCCACGATAGTTGGCTTCCGTACTCTCGCCCAGCAGACTCAACTCATTGCGCTGGAGAAACGGGAGAAGGAATGAGGCGAAGCTCTCGGAGGATTCTCGGCTCACCGCGGCCTGGTGCAGATGCCAGATGTTCTCTATATAGAGGAAGGAGGTGCCGGTCATCCCGTTAAGAGCTCGCACGATGGCGCCGAGTTTGGCTTCCCAGTCACCCCAGTAGCGGCAGCCCAACATGATCTCGCCCGTCGACGCCTGCGCAATATTCGCCGTGCGTACGGCGTGGGGAATCGGCTGCCTGGTGGCGATGCGATACGCTACTTCCCCCAGGATCGCGCTCTTGCCGACCCCGGAGGGGCCGAGCAGCAGCACGCTTCGCGACTGCGCCATGGCGCGCAGCACCTGCTCGACATACCCCTCGTAGCCGACGAGCTGAACCTGGGTGGGCGCGAAATACGTCTGGGTGAGCAGCCGCGGTCCCAGGGCCGTCAGCTGCTCGAAAGGTTCAAGTTGGTAGAAGTCGGATGCCGGATCGCGAATGTCATCCATTCGTACCATACTTCGGTTCCTCTCTCCTCTATGTTGTTCTCCGGTTGAATCAGGGGTATCGGTCAGCTCGTTCGGCCTACGACTCTCGTTCCACCTCCCAAAGCTCTTCCTCCTCTTCCTCCCAAGCGGCCAGATTCGCCGCTCGGTCGTCGCAGTGGCCGCCATGGGGGAACGCGAGCATCGGTGGATCGGGCAGTTGCAACACGCCAAAGATTTGCACGAACCTGGAGGCCATGAAGGACGTCTGCATCTGCCAGTATTCGACCGACGGGTGGCCGTACGCGGCCGCGAGAGCGAAGCAATGAAGCGCCTCCCTACACAATTCTTGCAGTGCACGACGCCGTTCGTGCGCCGAGGACAGGCTGGCAAGCCACTCCCAGCGCTCGGCCATCCGGTCTTGAGCCCCATGCTCAAGCTCCGCATGCAAGGCCATACGAGCGCGAATCGTGAGCGGTACCACCACTTCACGCTGGCACCAGGCACAGCGCGGATTCGCATCGAACTCCTCGCTTATCGTCTCGAAGGTACCCAGCCAGCCGGCCGCCGTGCAGGCTTTGCGGCATCTGTCCGAGCAGATGATTTCCTCGCCACGGCGGAAGGGACTTCGAGGGGATGTCGCTGACATTTCCATCTTCCTTCCTGTTGTTTTGGGTGGACAATCATGGGGTCGCGAAGGGACACGAACAGAATCTGGTCGAGATTGTTGAAGCGGATGAGCGCGGCAGCCAAGGGTTAGTGAACGTCGGCGTGGCGCTCGGCGCGAATCGCCGGCCGGGGATAGCGGTGCGACAACGCGCTAGTGCGCCCGGCCACGCAGTGCAAGCGTCCGGGGCGCTCCTTCAACTCAACGGCTTCGGGACCAAGCGTAAAATGATGTGCCGTTGGCGCAAGACGGCACGTTGAGCGACCCAGGAGTTCGCCTAGTCCGCGTGCGGTTTGTCGGGCCGGCGGCGCGGATGACCGCGCTTGCCGAGGATTGGTGGCACGGCGTCAACCAGTGTCGTCAAGGTGGTGGAATCGCCGAGGTTAGCGGTGGTCAGCCAGATCGTAACTGAGAGTTCTCTCCGGTCGACAGGCAGAGGATGCGTGCCGCGATCCCTCGGGTTTTGCCCGGTATTTTGGCCATCCTTTTTGCCCGAACCAACTCACTGTCCAGGCCGGCACGAGAAAAGTCGACAAATTCAGCGCGGCGCAACCGCCGGAGCAATTCCCGCTGCTGTAGCTGCCGGACTTCAGCCTGCTGCCGATCCGGCGGTCGCCACCGGCACATCGTCGCACAGCTCCTCTCCTGGGGAGAGGGTGGGCCGCTGATTGGGATCGTTGCCACGGCATCGGATCGGCTGATCCGACCAATGCTTGTAGTACCAGTGAACCAGCGATTGACGTCTAGCCCGGTAGTGATGCTTTGCACGTTGCGGCCACCAATCTCGCCGACCTCGGAAGGGCAGGCGTAGATGTGCTACTACTTCTCCGGCAAGACTGCGACGACTCGGTTCGTGCCGCGGTAAAGATACCAGGTGCCCGCATAGCAAGGCAACCAGGGCTCGGTCTCCTGCCCGTATCGAGAGAGGGAACCACCGCGGCCCTCCTCGTCGATCTCCAATATTCGGGAAAATCGCGTGGAACGCCACGACATCGCACCCGACCTTACTCCCCGTTGGGAGGATCGGCCAAAGCCAGGGCCGCGGCCGCCTCCAGTGACAGCCGGTGTCCTTCGGCCCAGGCGACGGTGTATGCCGCATCGCCCAGCGCGGCGCGCACCTCGTCGAGAGCCTGCTCGTGCTCGGCCTGTTCGTTCGGTGGCAGAGGGGTTCCGATCGACAAGCGCAGGGCATCGGCGGCACTCCAGAGTTGTGCCCCGAGCGCTGGTTTGTCCCGTGCTCCGGCAACCCAGGCGAATCCCTCGAGCGCTTTGGCGATGCCCCACCGGTCGCCCAGATCGGTGGCCAGGGTCAGACTCTCTTCATAGAATGCCCGCGCCCGTTGATAGTTCCCCTGTAGATACCACAGATGTCCCAGAGTATCCAGCGCTTCAATGACGCTTCCCTTATCGCCGAGTTCGCGGAAGAGAGCCAAGCCCTCCTCGTTCAGACTCAGCGCGCGTTCGTAGTTCCCTTGCTGCTTCGCCACATCCCCCAGATTGTTGAGCGTGACGGCGATACCGCCCCGAGCGCCCAGCTCGCGGAACATCGCCAGGCTTTCCTCGTACACTGCACGCGCGCTCTCGTAGTCCGCCTGCCGCACCGCCACATTCCCCAGGTTTACCAGGGAAATGGCGATGCCCTGTCTCTCGCCCAGCGCGCGGCGAATGGTCAGGCTCTCCTGGTGCAAGCTGCGCGCCTCGGCGTACTCGCCTTGCCGCTCGGCCACCAGCCCAAGGTTATTCAGCGAGTGGGCGAGATCGGCCTGGTCGCCCAGCTCACGAAAGTGGGCAATGCTCTGTTCGTACGCTGCCCGCGCCTCCGCGTACTCTCCCTGCCGCTCGGCCACCAGCCCCAAATTGGTGCAGGTAGCCGCCACGCTCCACCTATCGCCCAATTCGCGAAACAGCACACGGTTCTCCTCATAGAATGTCCGTGCCTCCGCGTATTCTCCCTGCCGCTCGGCCACCAGCCCTAGATTATTGAGCGAGGTGGCGATAGCCCGTCTGTCGCCCAGTTCGCGAAAGAGGGCCAGGCTTCGCTCATGGTGCGCTCGCGCCTCCGCGTGGTCGCCCTGTAGACGAGCCAGATTCCCTGCTCCCGCGAGTGCCTGGGCGCGGGTGGTCATCGGCATCGCGGCCGCCGGGCCATGGGCCAGAACATCCGCCAGCCAGCGCCTGCCCTCGCTCAGGTAGCCGCGCACATACCAGAACCGCGAGAGCGCGCCGGCCAACCGCGGCCCCTGCGTCGCGACGTGATCTTCAGTCAGACTCCAGGCCAGCGCGGCGCGCAGGTTATCGTGCTCCGCCTCAAGCCGGTCCAGCCAGATTCCTTGCTCCGGCCCTTTCAGCAGCGGTTCCGCCTCCTCGGCCAACCCCATATACCAGGCCAGGCGTCGGTCCTGCACCACAGCCTGCTCGCTCGCCTTCGCCAACTGCTCGGCCGCGTATTGCCGTACCGGCTCCAGCAGCCGATAGCGGGTCGGCTCCGCGTCCGGCTCCAGCAGCACCAGCGAGTGCCGCGTCAGGTTCCCCAGACAGCTCACGACCCCGCCGGTCGGCACCAACTCGTCCGCGCAAACGGCTTCGGCTGCCGCGAGCGTCCAGCCGCCCGCGAACACCGAGAGCCGGCGCAGCAGCGCCTGTTCCCTGCCGTCCAGCAGGCTGTAGCTCCAGTCCAGCGAGGCCCGCAGCGACTGCTGGCGCGGCGGCACGGCGCGGCTCCCTCCGATCAGCAGGCGAAAACAGTCGTCCAGCCGCGCCGCCACCTCCCGCACGCCAAACAGCTGCAGCCGGGCCGCCGCCAACTCGATGGCCAGCGGGATACCGTCCAGCAGACGACAGATCCGCGCCACGGCTGGACCATCTTGGTCGGTCAGAACGAAGTCGGCACGAGCGGCCGCGGCACGCACCACGAACAATTGCACCGCCTCATACCGCGGCAACGTGTCGCCCGCGACCAGTCCGTCGGGCGGTACGGCCAGGGAAGGCACGGTCCAGATCACCTCGCCCGCCGCGCCCAGGGCCACGCGGCTGGTCACCAGGATGGTCAGCCTCGCGCAGGCCCGCAGCAAGGAACTGACGAGCGTGGCGCAGGCGCCCACCAGGTGCTCGCAGTTGTCCAGCAGCAGCAGCATGTCGCGAGGACGCAACGACTCGGTGAGCGTTTCCCGCAATGGGCGGCTCGCCTCTTCCTTGACGCCGAGGGCGGCAGCGACTGCCTGGGTCACCGGAAAGGGATCATCGGTCTGGCTGCCGGCGCCGGCGCCCAATTCCACCAGCCACACCCCATCGGGGTAGGTCTCCACCAGCGCGGCGCCCACCGCCAGGGCCAGCCGCGTCTTGCCCACGCCGCCCGCCCCCGTCAGGGTCAGCAGCCGGCACGGCGCAAGCTCCTGGGTCGCGTCGCCGCGCAGCAGGCGTACCACCTCCGCGCGCTCCCACACCCGACCCACGATCTTGGTTACCGAGGCCGGCAGGTTGGTCGGCCGATCGGGCAGCGCCCGGCGGGGCGGCCGCGCCGTCATGGGCGGGAGGGCCTTCGCCGCCAACAGCCGGGAGCGGATCTCCCGCGCCTCCTCGCCTGGGGGTAGCCCAAGATCGTCCTCCAGCGTCGTGGCGAGCGCCTGATACACACGCAGCGCCTCGGATCGCTTCCCCTGACCCGCCAGTAGGGTCATCAGCCGTACGGCGGCCTCCTCATGCAGGGGAACCGCCGCCAGCAGCATTCGCAGATGCTCCTCCGCCGCTGTTGCCTCGCCGTGCGTGCCAAGGAGGTCGGCCAGGTGGAGCAGCAGACGGTGATAAAGCTCTTCCAGTCGCCGGCGCGGTCCCGCCGTCCAGGATTCACCGCGATCCTCGGGGAGATAGTCGCCCCGATACAGGCTCAGGGCCGCTTGGCAGGCGGCGGGATCTCGACCCGCCAGCGCCTGGGTCGCGCTCACCTCGAAGCTCGCCGCGTCCAGCCATGTCGTGGGATCCGCGCCGCTCGCGCGACTGCCTGGCGGTTCCGACGCCAACCGCAGCAGACCTCCTTCGTTATACAGGCAGGAGTCCCCTGGTCCGGCGCCCGCGGGAGTGAGGATCTGGCGGGCATGGTGGAGGGCCAGGCGGAGGTTGCGTCCGCCAACCTCCGAATCCGCCTCGGGCCAGAGCCAGGCCATGGCCTCCTCGCGCGTGAGCCGCTGGCCCGGCGCGCTCAGCAGGCACTTCACCAGCAGTCCGGCCTTGCGGGGCGCCCACCGCCCGGCCGCGATGCGCTGTCCCAGGCGCCAGATAGCGAACCCGCCCAGCGTTTGCACCCAGAGCGTGGGCGCCGGCGTCGACGCATTGGCTGCCGGCTCATCCGGACGCTGCCCCGTCGCGCCCTGGACGCCCGATGGGGACACCTCGACCAGGCCAACCGGCGTGGCGCGGCCCAGGTAGCGGGACCGGCGCTTCCCCCCTTCGTGCCAGTAGGCATACCAGTACGGGCCATGGCCGGGCGCGCCGTCTCGGCACTGGGTGCAGCCGGCCTTTCCACAGCGCCGGTATTGGCGGCTGTAGGTGACCGTGACTCCGTCGGGGATCTCCCTCGCTGCCATCATCGCCCCTTCCGCTGGAGTGTTGATGCATGTGTGGCTCAGTATATTAGGATGCATGACCAGCGCGAGCCCAGGACTTCCCCAAGACGTTTCCACAAGACAGATCACGCCATGCCGCTCCGGCCAGGCCGCGTACTCTGGCGCCGGCAGGCGTCCCGGCGCCATTGGCCGGCGCCGCGACCGGTAACGGCACCGTAACAGCCGGGTGCTAGACTGGACACCAAGGTCAGGGGAGCGCGGAAGACCATGCGAGAGGAGATGATGGATGGTCCGCTATAATGCCTATCTCCCGCTGATCTGGCACGACGAACGACCTGCCGGCGCTCGCTGGGTCGCGCGCCTGGAACATATCGAGGACGGCGCCGTAGTGCGCTTCGACGATCGGGCCGCGCTCCTTGCCTATCTGGCAGCGGCGATCGAGATAGCATCGGGAGCAGCGCACTGGGCTGAATGGGCCAGCAGCGTTGGATGGATCGGATGTAGCCGCTTCGCCAGAGCAGGTGCCTGAATAGGATCAGATTTGATGGCGGAGTATTCAGTAATTAACTCACCAAGCACGGAAACGAAAGAGGTGATTTGAGACGGTAGAGAAGTAGAGCAGCTGCCCAACATCACGAGCCGGCCGCCATCGTCCGGTATGTACCGCGTCCCCATAGGAGAGGTGACAATGACTACAATCTATCGACTGTTCCTCGGTGCGGTCCTGATTATTTGTATGATCTCCGGCTTCTCAGGTAGCGCAGGCAGTTCTGCGGCAGCTGGCGCGATCGCATCGCTTAGTCTGCCCAGCATCACCCTTCCGGCAAGTCGGGTGGAGGGCACTCGTGCCACATCCGCTTCTGCGTACCCCAGTTCACATTCCATGAGTGCTACAACTGTTTCTACCGATTCCATAAGCGATAGTGCTCTTGGTGTTGCATTTACACATCTTCCGAGCGGATGGTCTGTGTCGCCTTCCGGTCTCTATTCCTCCAACGCCCTTACTCTTGTCGCGGGAAACGATCTTCGTCTCTCTGTCCAACCAGTTAGCTTGAGCGATACGACGAGTGTTGCATCTGCTGAAACTGCGGCCGTGCGACAACTCACCACGGGACTTAAAGTCCCTGTCGTGGCCGCTGCCGTCCTCGTCGCAGGTACACCTGGGCTCATGCTTAAGGACATGCCCGGTCCGGCTAACGTCCAGACTATAGTTGCTCATGGAGGCGCTATATATGACATTGTGACCTTTGGCAGCATAGCACTGCAACCGGATCAAACGTTTGCTATATCCGAGTTACATTTCATTCCACGGATCGGCCAGTTCCCTGAGGCTACGCCCTCCGCGCCGCAAACCAAGCAGGAACCGCGTAGTGTCGCTGCTCCCGCCCTGCAGCATGTGGGGATCAGGGCCAATAATCTTTCTAGTGGAATGAACATGTACGTGTTTTGGGGAAGTTCTGTGACTGGAGGATGTGGCACGATTGGTGGTGATGTGGCGACTGTGTGCGGAGGCAATTTTTACGGGCAAGGGGATCATACCGGCCAAGATTACTACGCAATTGACTGGCCCCTCTATGCGGGGAATAGTGTGTATGGGCAAGGTAACGGAGTTGTTACGCACGCTGGATGGACTCAGGGATCATTCTGGGGTTACGGCATCTGGGTCGTGGTCAATTATGGCTCCGGCATATACGGCTACTACGCGCATATGATGGATGTCAGCGTCTCCGTAGGGCAGACGGTTACGAGGAACACGCTCCTTGGGCACAGTGGGTGTACTGGAAACTGCTCGGGCGCCCATGTGCATGCCGCGTGGGTGCAAAACCCGTCGTTCGATAAGTACGGCCAACCATACGACGGAGCTGGACTGCCGCAATCCCCTCTATACACCTTTAATTCCTCAGACCCTGTTTATACATCGCTATCTGCCGGAGAAGTCGTGCATGGTTACTCAAGCCGTGGACAGCCAAGAGCAACGAGTACTCCGGTACCATCGACCAACACCCCTCATCCAACGGCCACCAACACCCCGCGCTCGACCGCCACGAGCACTCCACGACCAACAGCCACGAGCACACCGCGCCCGACCGCTACCAAGACGAGTACCCCACATCCGACGGCCACCAAGACACCGGTACCGCCTAGCGCGACGAACACCCCGCGTCCGACGGTCACCAACACGCCATCACCCACCACCACGCCCCAACCCCAGGATGGCGACTTTGTTCAACCACCAGCGGGGGCGATCTATCAATTGGTGGGCGGAGCACCCTTGAAGGTCGGCGACTGTTCCGTCGTGCGGAACTGTCAACCTCTGTATCACGTGGCCAATCTCAATCAGTGGGCATCCGTCCCACGTGATGGCACGATCCTCAATGCCCAGGGGGATTATTTCGTGGTGGCGGGTGGCGCCCCCATCTACATTGACAATTGCGGAAACGTGAACTGCTCGCACGAAGCCGACATCGAAAAGTGGACCATACACGTCCTTGACCACCTCAACGCGGTGCCCGCGAACGGGACTATCCTTGATGCCCAGGCTGACTATTACACGGTCGCGGGGGGCGCTCCCATCTACATAGACAATTGTGGGAACGTCAACTGCTCCAACCCAGTCAACATCACCAAGGATGCGATTAGCCAGATTGGCAGTCTCAACAGCTACTACGGCCACCTTAACGCGGTGCCGACTGGCGGCACGATCCTTGATGCCCAGGGCGAGGTGTACACGGTGGCGGGGGGCGCTCCCATCTATATAGACAACTGCGGAAACGTGAACTGCTCGAACCAGGTCAACATCACCCGCGATGCCATCACCCAGATGAGTAGCATTGGCTACCGGAATCACCTCAATCCGCTCCCTGTCGATGGGACGTTCCTCGATGCCGAAGGTGATCTTTTCGTGGTGGCGGGCGGCGCGCCTATCTATGTCTCGAACTGCGCCACTCTAAACAACTGCCAGGGTCAGATTGCCATCACCCGAGACGCCATCAGTCAGATGAGTAGCATTGGCTATCGGAATCACCTCAATGCCCTCCCTGCCGACGGGACGTTCCTCAACGCCCAGGGTGCGCTGTATGTTGTCGCGGGCGGCGCTCCTCTCCATGTCTCGAACTGCGCGCCTCTGAACAATTGCGCGGGCCAGGTCAGTATCGACCCAGTCGCGATCGCCCAATCGGGGACGAATACCCTCGGCTACCGGAATCACCTCAACCCGGTGCCCGCCGACGGCACCGTGCTCTTTACCGGCGGCCCCTACTACGTGGTGGCCGGCGGCGCCCCCCTCTATCTGGGCAGTTGCTCCATCGGTATCGACTGTTCCCATGCCGTGCGGGTGGATCCCACCGGCCTCACGAGCAGCATGAGTAGCATCGCCAAGGTACCGGCGGACGGCACCGTACTCTTCACCGGGGGGCCGTACTACTTGGTGGCCGGCGGGGCCCCCATCTACCTGGGCAGTTGCTCTATCGGCATCGACTGTTCCCATGCCGTGCGGGTAGATCCCACCGGCCTCACGAGCAGCATGAGTAGCATCGCCAAGACACCGGCGGACGGTACCGTGCTCTTCACCGGGGGGCCGTACTACGTGGTGGTGGGCGGGGCGCCCCTCTATTTGGGCAGTTGCTCCATTGGTATCGACTGCTCGCACGCGGTGCGGGTGGATCCCACCGGCCTGACCAGCAGCATGAGTAGCATCAACAAGGTGCCCGCTGACGGCACCGTGGTTGAGGGATTGCCCTCGGCGAAGTACTGGGGTTTTGTCTCGGGGTGTCTACAAGCCACGTCACCCACGTCCTCGGCGGTACAAGTTGATGACACGTCCTTGACCCAGCTCTCACAGTGCGCCCCACCAGCCCAAACGGGGACATCGACGCCAAGCGCAACGAGCACGCCGGTGGCGCCGACCGCGACCACGACCCAGACATCGACGCCAACCAGCACGCCTACCTTCGTGCCGTCCGCCGACTGCGCGGGCGTGGCGGGGAATCTGGTTCAGAACTGCGGCTTCGAGCAGCAATCAGCAAACGATTGCGGCCCAGGCCACTCAGGCGTGAACTACTGTTACACACCAGCCAACTCGACCTGGACATTCGATCAGCACTCGGGCATCAGCGGGAACGGGAGCGCCGAAACGGGCGGCAATCCCGACGCGCCGCAAGGGCAGCAGGTGGCCTTCCTCGAGGGGACTGGCAGTTTCTCCCAGAGTCTGGGCGGCTTTCAACCGGGGGCACGGTACACGCTTACCTTTGCCTCCGCTC
>Ga0307374_10013330_pt1 | contig 11388 bp, 9 predicted proteins | sample OX3MG_FD_202532 | JGI IMG/M metagenome (GOLD analysis project Ga0307374, IMG submission 202532) | Soil microbial communities from Risofladan, Vaasa, Finland - OX-3 | ecosystem: Environmental > Terrestrial > Soil > Coastal area > Acid sulfate soil | place: Finland: Risofladan, Vaasa | collected... | reverse complement strand
TGCAGCAGGATACCGTGATGCTGCGATTCTCGGTCGACCGCGCCGGGCAGGTGACGTACTCTCGAATTGACAGCAGCCACCACTACCAGGCCCTCGAGCAGGAGGTCCAAAAAATGCTGCGGCTCGCGGCTCCTCTGCCCACACCGCCGCCCCAGCTACCCGTGAAAAGAATGGTGGTAACTGTGCCGGTGCAGTTCAACCTCCTCTTCAAGTACTGCAGCGGATCGACTTGTCGCACTGTGAGCGGCGTCGATAGCGCCAAGGCCGCCAAGCTCAAACTGCGGGTACTGCCGACGCTCCCGCCAACTCTGGCGAGCTGCGTTGCACCGGCCAACCCTGGGCCTGCGCCTGTTGGATCGGCAGCGACGCTGGAGCAGATGCGCGCCTATCGGGAACGCCTTGATCAATACCTGGCCGCGAGTGGCAACCAGTTGGCGTGTCTGAGTCAGGTGCCAGGCGCAGTCGCCCTGGCCGCGCGCAATGTCCTGACCCAAGGGCTGCACAGGCTGGTTGGCGATTTCAATGCGCAGGCGCAGCTCTTCCAGTCAAAGGCTCAGGCCGAGGCACTGCAGGCGCAGCAGGCCCGCCAGCGGCAGACCCAGGCGCTTGCCGCCCAGATCAACGCTGCCTGCACTCGGCCCCGCGTCTTACCGGCCCCCGGAGCCCTTACCGCCGGGGGCGCGCGATCATTTCGCCGACAGCTGATCGGCTATCAATCCGCGGTGCGCAGTTACGTTGCCTGCCTACGGCAGGCCGATCTGGCAGCCGCGGCCCCGGAACGCGCCCTTGGCGACGATCAGCGTGCACAGCTTGAACAGAGCGCTCTCCAGCTTGGCAATGCGGCTATCCTGTCATTCAACCAGCTCGTTGGCAGATTCAACACCCAAGTGCCGCGTCTGCGGCAGCAGGCTCTGGCCGCTCGGGAGCAGACTCTCGCCGAGGCCGTAGTCCGCGGGACTGCGATTTTCCCGAGCAGTACTTGGGATCTACCCGTACCGCTGCCGACGGATGAATGCATCGCCATCATCGAATTCGGGCAAACCTACCACGCGCAGCTTTGTAATCCGACTTACGTCACGACCGTCAGCGATCTGTCCCAGCAGCTTAAGAACAATGTGAACAAGCCCGACTTAAGTGCGGGCGAGGTGATGACAAAAGCTGTGGTAGACATGGCAGCGCAAGCCGCGTCAGCGTTACCGCCAGAGGCCTTGCAGCAGGAGGCCATCGCCGCCCAGCATGGCTTTCCTGCGGATGGTAATCCAAGGTGTAAAAGTCAATACTGTCCCCCACCCATCCTCGGCATTGCCGTGACTACGCAAGCCGGGTTCGCGCAGCAGGTTCAGCCGGCCGGCCCCGTTCAACAGACTATCTCCTACAGTGTCAGTGAGCTGCAGGTGGCCGGCAGGCACATTTCCATGACGATCAGTCGCAGGTCCGATCAGGACGCGGGCAAAGACGATTTGAGCGCCGTGCATTTCGATCTGGCGCTATCGCCGGACAACCAGACCCTGCACGGGTATTGCTGGACGGGTCAGCAGCGACGGGAATGCACGCTGTCTCGTCACCCGAGCGTGTCTAGCCCTGAGAATTCACGTCACTAGATGCCGGCCCGGTACATAATTCTCCTGTCGTTCTCTGCCCCGACCGGACCCTCGGCTTCTTGGGAGATCTGCATCCATGGTGCCAGTTCTGCAGTCGACCGGTAATTTCACGCTGCTGGGCATGCTCGCCGGCACCGACGTGGTGGTGAAGAGCGTGCTGGCACTGTTGGTGTTCGCATCAATTGCGACCTGGACGGTGTGGATCGCCAAGAGCCGCGAGCTGCGCCGCGCGCGCCGCGAGCTCATGAGCGATGTGGAAGAGCTCGAGCGCAGCCATTCGCTGCGGGGGCTTGGGCAGCTTACGGGTGTCGCGGCCGCCGCGCTGGCCGGCGGCGTACGAGCGGAGGTGGCGCGCGCGGGCGATCTGCGTGTGCCCGCCTGCGCCGAGGGGCTTAAGGAGCGCACCACCGTACGGCTGCTGAGCACCGAGACCGGGCTCGCGCGTCGCATGACCCGCGGTATCGACCTCATCGCCTCGGTCGGGTCCACCGCGCCGTTCGTCGGACTGTTCGGTACGGTCTGGGGCATCATGGACAGCTTCATCAGCATCTCGCGCTCGCAGGCCACCAATCTCGCGGTGGTCGCTCCCGGAATCGCCGACGCGCTGCTGACCACGGCGATGGGACTTGCTGCCGCCGTGCCAGCGGTACTCATCTACAACGGATTCACGCGCTCGATCACCGGCTATCGCGCGCTGCTCGCCGACGCCTCGCATGCCCTGGCGGCTCTTCTGAGTCTGGAGGTGGAGCGGGCACAGCTCGCAGATGAAGGTGCCGGAGAAGAACGTGATCTGCTGCGCGCGGGCGCCGTGGTGCCGGCCGCGCCGAGCGCCGCAGAGCGCACCGCGCCCGTGAGGGAATCGGCCGTCATGGAAGCGGCCGCGACCGGGCTACCCGTGCAGGGAGCGGCTCGTGGCATTTGAGTTCAGGCGCAATTACGACGAGCTGATCGCCAGTCACGATATCAACGTCACGCCATTCATCGACGTGATGCTGGTGCTGCTGGTGATCTTCATGGTGGCCGCGCCGCTGGCGGTCGTGCACATGCCGCTGGATTTGCCGGCGTCGCACACCGCGCCGTCCCCGCCAACCGAGCCGGTGGTGCTGAGCGTGCAGCGCAATCTGCAGCTGGCGGTGAACAACATGCCGGTGGCGCGCCCGCAGCTCGCCGCCTCCCTCTCGCGCGTCACTCACGGGGACCCGAACACACGCATCTACCTGCGCGCCGACCAGAGCGTGCGTTACGGTGACCTGATCGGCGTCATGGACCTGCTGCGCACCGCCGGCTACCTGAAGGTCGCGCTCGTGAGTCGCCAGGTTCCGCCATGAATGCCTGAGGCCGTGCAGTGTTGCGGCCGGGCGCGCGGCCCGATCGGCATGCTGTTTGCGAGCTACGTGACCTCGTTGCACGCCACGGCCGGCGGTCCCGGCCCGCATGACCTATATGACATACGCAGTGTGTTCATCGAGACGCTGCTGCTGCTCTCCAGCAGCTTCGCCTTCGGCATGGCGTCGCTGGCGCTCAAGTACGCGGCTTTCTATCGGCGTTCTTCGACCTCGTGCCTCTGCATGGGCTGCACGTCACCGGCGGGTGCATCTGGCTGGTCAGGAGCGCCGCGACCGGCGCTCCTATGTCTGGGGCCAGAAGCGCGAGGACCTGCAACTGATCCTGTTTTCAGCGTTGCTGCTGATCATCGTGGTGGGCGGCACGGTATGGATCATGGGAAGCCTGGGAGCGCGCATGGCAATGCCGCCGCGGCCGTGAAGGGCACGATCAGGCCGGCGATATGGTAGGATCACGCGCATCGAAGTGGTGGAGACGAGCGGTTTGAAGGGGCAATTATCGACTCCCACGCTGCGCTCCACAGGTCTGCGGTGATCCGCGCCGGTACCTTCGCGACGACCTACCGTGAACCCCGTCAGGCCCGGAAGGGAGCAGCGGTAACGGAACGGCCGGGTGCCGAAGACCCCACTGGTGCGGATCACCTCCCGTCGTGCCGAACATCGCCAATACGATGAGCGCCTATACCGCACTGTACCGTACCTGGCGGCCGCGCAGCTTCGCCGAGATGATCGGCCAGGAGCACGTGCTGCGCGCACTGGCCAACGCGCTCGCGAGCGGCCGGGTGCACCATGCGTTTCTGTTCGCCGGCACGCGCGGCGTGGGCAAGACCACGGTCGCAAGGCTCCTGGCCAAGTGTCTGAACTGCGAGCGCGGTGTCAGTGCCGCGCCGTGCGGCGAGTGCGCCAGCTGCCGCGACATAGATGCCGGCCGTAGCGTCGACCTGATCGAGGTCGATGCGGCTTCGCGCACGCGGGTCGACGATACGCGCGAGCTGCTCGATAACGTGCAATACGCCCCGACCAGCAGCCGCTACAAGATTTACCTCATCGACGAAGTGCACATGCTGTCCGCGCATTCGTTCAATGCGCTGCTCAAGACGTTGGAGGAGCCTCCGCCACACGTAAAGTTCCTGCTTGCGACGACCGACCCGCAGAAGTTGCCGGTGACGGTGCTGTCGCGCTGCCTGCAATTCAACCTCAAGCGCCTGTCGGTGACACTCATCGGCGGGCGGTTGCGTCATATCCTGCAGGCGGAGGGGATCGAGTTCGAGCCGGCGGCGGTGCAGTTGCTCGCACACGCCGGGGACGGCAGCATGCGCGACGCGCTGTCGCTGCTCGACCAGCTGCTCGCCTACGGGGATGGCCACGTGCTTGAGGCCGACGCGCGTGCGATGCTCGGTACGGTCGAGCGCGAGCACGTGGTACGCATCGCCGAGCTGCTCGCGCGCGCCGACGGCCCCGCGCTGCTCGCATATCTCGAGGCGCTCGATGAGCGTTCACCCGACTACGGCGAGCTGCTGCAGCAGCTCGCCGCACTGCTCGAGCGGTTGGCTCTCAAGCAGCTGGTGAGCGGCTTCGAGGGCGACGAGCTGCATCCGTCCGAGCTGCTCGAACGCCTCTCGCCGCTGATCTCGCCTGAGGACGTGCAGTTGTTCTACCAGACCGCGCTGCTCGGGCGGCGCGACCTGGCGCTGGCGCCCGATGCCCGTACCGGTTTCCGGATGAGCCTCATCCGGATGCTGGCATTTCGGCCGGCATCCGCGGCCGCCGGGCACGCCGAGTCGATGCCGCAGCGTGCCGCGGGCCCCGCCGGCTCTGGGGCGCCCGCCGGCACTTCGGCGCCGGACGGCGCATCGGCCGCGGCACAGGCGGGACCGGCGGCACAGGTTCCGCCGGCGGCACAGGTTCCGCCGGCGGCACAGGCCCCGCCGGCGGCACAGGCCCCGCCGGCGGCACAGGATTGGCCGGCGCTGATCGAACAGATGGGGCTGCAGGGAGCAACACGGCAGCTTGCGGCCAACTGCGCCTGGGCGGCACGCGAAGGCGCCACGGTGCGGCTCGCGCTGGACGCGAACGCAGCCTCATTGCACACGAGCCCAAAGGCAGCCAAGCTCGAGCAGGCGCTCTCGCGCCATTTCGGTGTGCCGGTGCGGCTGCAGATCGAGCTGATCGAGGCACCGGATACGCTGGCACGCTCGTTGGAACAGACTGCCGCAGCGCGGCAGGTCCAGGCGCGCGCCGCCTTCGAGGCCGACCCCGTGGTGGGCGAATTCAAACAGCGCTTCGGCGCCAGTGTGCTGCCCGAATCGGTACGGCCGCTCGATTCGAACGAATGAGAAGAGGTGATGGTCCCATGGCGAACATGAATCAATTTGTACGACAGGCGCAGGCGATGCAGGCCAACCTGCAGAAGGCGCAGGAGCAGATTGCGTCCCTGGAAGTCACCGGCGAGTCCGGTGGCGGCATGACCAAGGTCACGATGACGGGCCGGCACGAGGTCAAGCGGGTGCAGATCGATCCGGCCGTCGCTGCCGAGGATCGCGAGATGCTCGAGGACCTGATCGCCGCGGCGATCAACGATGCAGTGCACCGGATCGAGAGCGCCACTCAGGAGAAGATGTCGGCGGCGATGGGCGGCATGTCGCTGCCGCCCGGGGTGAAGCTGCCGTTCTGAGGCGGCAGGTTGCCGCGGCGATTCACGCGCGATGAAGCACTCACCAGCGCTGGCGGGCCTGATCGATGCGTTGCGCACGCTGCCGGGCGTGGGGCCGAAAGGGGCGCAGCGCATGGCCTTTCATTTGTTGCAGGATGCGCGGCCGGGCGCGCGCGCGCTCGCGCAGTCGCTGCTGCAAGCGCTCGAGCGGGTAGGGCGGTGCGAACGTTGCCGCATGCTCACGGAGGGGACGCTGTGCACGATCTGTGCGCAGCCGCAGCGTGACCTGAGCACGCTGTGCATCGTGGAGTCGCCCGCCGATGTCGTGGCGATCGAGCAATCCGGCGGCTTTCGCGGCCGCTATTTCGTGCTGATGGGACATCTGTCCCCGCTGGACGGCGTGGGACCCGACGAGCTGGGAATGCGCGAGCTGCAGCTGCAGCTCGATGAGGGCACGATCACGGAGGTCATCCTCGCGACCAATCCCACCGTGGAGGGCGAGGCTACCGCACACTTCCTGTCCGAACTGGTGCGCGCGCGCGGTATCGCGGCCAGTCGCATTGCGCACGGCGTGCCGGTGGGTGGGGAACTCGAATATGTGGATGGGGGCACGCTCGCGCACGCGCTGGCCGGCAGGCAGACGCTGGCCTGATCGGGGCCGGCGGGGCAGTGCGGCCCGCGCCGCACGCGCCGTGCGCGTCGTGCGATCAAGGTCACGTAGAATGTGCGCGCAGCTGATCGTGCAGCCGTCGCAGGCGCCGGTAGCTCTCATAGCGGCGTGCATCGATGGCGGTGCCGACCGCCGCCCGCACGGCGCAGCCAGGCTCCTGCAGGTGCCTGCAGTCGGCGAAGCGGCACCGTGGGGTGAGAGTCTCGAGCTCCACGAACCCCAGTGCACGCGGCTCGAGCCGATCGAGCGCCGGCGCAAAGTCACGCACCCCCGGGGAATCCAGCAGCTCTGCGCCCTGGGGCAACTGGTACAGCCGGGTGGCGGTCGTGGTGTGCCGGCCTTCGCGGTCGCGCGTCAGCGCGCCGACGGCAACATCGATGTCGGGCACCAGCGCCTGCAGCAGCGATGATTTGCCGGTGCCGGACTGGCCGACGAGCATCGTGCAGTGGCCGCTGAGCGCATCGTTCAGCGCGCCCAGACCGGTGCGCTGCAATGCGGACACCGTGTAGCCTGCGTAGCCCACCGCGGCCAGTACGCTCAGGGCCTGCTCGACGGGCTCGCCCACCGGCAGTTCGCTCTTGTTCAGCACCACGCCCGCATCAATACCGGCGCAGTGGGCTGCCGCCAGGTAGCGGTCGACGATGAAGAAGTCCGGCCGCGGCAGCGGCGCAAGCACCACCAGCAGCAGCGTTAGATTTGCGGCGATGAGCTCGCTGCCGCCGTGGGCGTTGCTGCGGTAAATGGCGCTGCTGCGCGGTTCCACGCCGAGCACGTGCAGTTCCTCGTGGCGCTCATCGCGCCGCAAACGCACCCAATCGCCGCATACCACCTGCTGATCGCGGCGTGCGGGCCGGGCGCTCGCCTCGGGCAAACCGGCGGCGCGCACCCGCAGTACCCGCCCGTGCGTGACCGTCACGCGTGCACGCGCGACGGGGTCGCCGGCGTAGGCGCGGGCTGGGTCCTTGAGCGGCAAATGCACCGGCATTACTTGCTATGATGCTCCAACTCCACGGGCACTGAAGGAATCATGGAGAATCACGAGCATCTCATCTGGATCGACCTGGAGATGACCGGGTTGCTGCCCCAGAGCGACCAGATCATCGAGATCGCCACGGTGGTGACCGATAAGCATCTCAATATCGTCGCCGAGGGTCCCGAGATCGTCATTCATCAGCCCGAAGAGGTGCTCGCGCGCATGGACGCGTGGAACCAGCGCCAGCACAGCAGCTCCGGATTGATCGGCCGGGTGCGATCCAGCCGGATGACGCTGGCCGAGGCCGAGCGGCAGACCCTGCTGTTCCTGAGCGTACACGTGCCGCCCGGGGTCTCGCCGATGTGCGGTAACAGCATCTGCCAGGACCGCCGCTTCCTGGCACGGCTGATGCCGGAGCTGGAGCGCTTCTTCCATTATCGCAACCTCGATGTCAGCACCCTCAAGGAGCTGGCACGGCGCTGGATGCCGTCGATGCTGACCGGCCTGCACAAGCAGTCGGCGCACCTGGCGCGGGCCGACATCGACGAGTCGATCAGCGAACTGCGCCATTATCGCCAGCACATGTTCGTCACGCCGCCCTGAAGCGCCGGCGCCGGCCGTGGGCGGCGCGGCTGCTCAGCGCCGCGCGCGCTGCATGCTATAGTCGCCGGCATGTTTTGCGACGCGGACATCCGGGTGTCATGGCGCGCGCGACCACGCAGTTTCGTCGCGCTGATGAGCCTGTACGAGAGCAATCACGTGCGGTTCCTGCAGCTGGCGGGGGAGCCGGCGCATCTGTCCGGCACGCTGGTCTCCAGCGTCGAGGGCGATTGCGAGCTGCAGCTCTCGGTGCTGGGGCACATGCCCTATACCAGCACGCTTGCGCTGACGTATCTGCTGCCCGCCGCCTTAGCTCGTCCCGCCGGGGCATACCGTGAACGGCTGCCGGATCTGAAGCTGCGGGCCTACCACGATGCGCGCCTGCTCGAGGTCGATGACCCATATCTGCCGCGTGCGCCGCGCGCACCGGGCGCACGCCAGGGAGAACGTGAACTGCAGCACCGCTGGATGCGCAACATGATGCTAAATAAATGGCTGGAGTATTGCGTGGAGCGCGGCCATCGGTTCACCCGGCATCGGATCCTCGATTAGCGCGCGCTGACGGCGGCGGTCGAGACCGCAACCCGGTGGCCGGCATGCAAGCATGTCGCGACTCACACAATTGGTGCGCCGAGCGTTCCCGTGGCTGGGCGCCGACGCCGCCAGGCGCGGCATCGACGATGACCGCGTACTGCATCTTTTCCGCAACCGCGCCGAGCTGAAGAAGGCCTACGGCGCTCTTCAGGACGAGGTGCATCGTCTCAAGGAGCGCATCAAGCAGCAGGAAGGCGCGACGGTGCGCGTGCAGGAGATGATGCAGGGCCTGGAAGGGCGGTTGGGCCAGTCCGACACCGCCTATCCGACACTGGTGTTCTACCAGCTGCGCGAGCTGTGGGGATTGGGCCGCAGCCTGCTGACGCAGTTCGTGGCGGAACTGGCCGCACAACAGGAAGCGCGCGAGCGCCGCGCGTTCTTTGCCGAGCACAATCGCCGCCTGTTTGCCCGCCGCCAGGGTGTCGAGGCGGCGCTGCGCGATGCGGAAGGCCGCGCCGCCCAGGCGCGAGCGCAGGTCGCTCAACTGGATGGGGAACTGCTCAGCCTGCGGCGCTTCTGGCACTATTTCCGGCGCCGCACTGTGCGTCATCGCCTGCAGGCTGCGGGTCTGCAGTCGCTGTTGTGCGTGCAGGACCTGGACGGTGCACGCGCCGCCTGCGAGCAGCTGTCGGCGGAGGAGCAGCCGGAATTCCCGGGGCTGTCCGTGGACGCGCGCCGCGCGATCAACATTGCCACCATAGGCTACGGCCAGGTGCTATGCGAGCGACTGGCCCGCACACCGCTGCTGGAGATGGCGCGGGAGGCGACATCGCTGCGTGAGCCGCCACGGGAGGACTACGGCGACCGCGGCCGCTGCGAGTCGACGATGGGAGAGATCGTCGGCGCGCGGGCCTTGCTGCAGATACGCGCGAGCCTGACGCCCGAGATCAAGCAGCGCTCCGAGCGGCTGCGCGAACTGGCCAAATACCGCGGTGCGGCCGACACGGTGCCTACCGCCGAGAGCCTGAACAGCGCGATCGACGGTTCGAAGGTGCTGGCCGATGATCTGTGGGAGATCTACCGGGTGCTGTTGCGCTAATGACTGATCGGCGGTGAACTGCGCGCCTGCTGCAGCTGCGGTGCCGTCGTCGTCGGCAGGCCGGCGCGCGCGGCCACGTCATCGCCCATGATGTTGACCGCCTGCGTCAGGATCACGTCAGGCTCGGCGGCGGCCTTGATGTCGGCGACCGACTTCAGCGCCGGCAGCCCGGCGGCGCTGCGCCGCAGGTTCTCTTCGACCAGCCGTGTCTGGTCCTGCATCGTGCGCTGCTGCTCGCGTATCTTCAGGTTGAGCGACAGGGTCTTCTCGTCGCGTGCCTGGTCCAGCACCGCAAGGCTGGCGAGCAGCCACTGGTAGTTGGAGCTGTGCATGGCCCGCTCACTCTGCTCGGCCGCCAGCGTGGGTACCAGCGAACCGAAGGGCGGCAACGCATGGAATGCTGCGGGCGCGATTCGATCCCACGGCAGGGGGTTGTCCATCACGCTCTCGCCCACGTTGGTCATGCTGATCGGCGAGGGCAGCATGATGTCGGGAGTGACCCCGCGCAGCTGGGTGCTCTCGCCGGTGACGCGGTAGAACTTGCCGATCGTGACCGTGACCTGACCTTCCACCGGGCGCGAGGACCAGCGGTCCAGCGGGATCACGCTCTGCACCGTGCCCTTGCCGAAGGTGGTCTGGCCGATGATAAGGCCACGGTGATAATCCTGGATGGCGCCGGCGAAGATCTCCGAGGCCGAGGCGCTGGTGCGGTCAACCAGCACGGCCAGCGGCCCCGCATAGCTCTGCCCCGAGTCAGGCTGGTCGAGCACTTCAAGCTGTCCGGTGGTATCGCGCAGCTGGACCACCGGACCGTGGTTGATGAACAGGTGCGTCAGCCCGATCGCCTCGGGCAGGTAGCCGCCGCCGTCGCCGCGCAGATCGAGCACCAGCGCGTCGACCCCGCCCGCGGCGGCCAGTTGTTGCAGTAGCCGCCGCACATCATTGGTGGTGCTGCGGTTGGTGGTGTTGCCGCCGCCGGCCTCCTCCATGTCGTTGTAGAAGCTCGGCACCGTGATGACGCCGATCTTGTAGGTATGGCCGTCGCGCGTGACCTCGCGCACTTCCTTCTTCGGCGCCTGGTTCTGTAGCGTGACCTTGTTGCGCGTGAGCTCGAGCGTGCGCTCCGAAGTGCCGGGGGTGGCCCCGGCCGGCAAGATCTGCAGCCGCACGACCGAGCCTTCCTTGCCGCGGATCAGCTGCACCACGTCATCGACGCGCCAACCGATGATGTCGACCATAGGGCCGCCCTTGCCCTGGCCGACCGCGGTGATCCGGTCATTGGGCTTGAGCGTACCGTCGGCAGCGGCGGGCCCTCCGGGCAGAATACCGGTCACCGTGACGTAATCGTCGGTCTGGCTGAGCGAGGCGCCGATACCCTCGTAGCTCAGGCTCATCTGAATACGGTACTCCTCGGAGCTGCGCGGCGAGAAGAAGTTGGAGTGCGGATCATAGGCGGCGCAGTAGGAGTTCATCAGCGCCTCGAACACGTCCTCGGGGGAGACCTCCCCGATCCGGTGCAGTACGCTCTGGTAGCGCTTGCGCAGCGTGTCGGCCGCCTGGGGCCAGGTCTTGCCGGTCAGCATCAGCGAAATTGCATCGTTCTTGACCCGCAGGCGCCACAGCTGGTCCATCTGCGCCTCGGTGGTCGGCCAGGTCGCGTGGGTGCGGTCGACCGTCAGGGTCTCATTGGTATCGAAGTTCGGCTCGGTATCGAGCTGCTTCAGCGCATAGGCGATGCGTTCGCGATTGCGCTGCTGGAATACATTGAAGATGTAATAGGCCGGATCGACCTGGCCGGTGTGGATCATGGTGCCGAACTGGTATTTCCAGCGCTCGAAGCTGGCGATATCGCTCGCGAGGAAATAGTTGTGCTGTCCGTCCAGAGTGGTCAGAAAGTGCTGATATACCAGCGGTG
>Ga0307374_10013328_pt1 | contig 11389 bp, 10 predicted proteins | sample OX3MG_FD_202532 | JGI IMG/M metagenome (GOLD analysis project Ga0307374, IMG submission 202532) | Soil microbial communities from Risofladan, Vaasa, Finland - OX-3 | ecosystem: Environmental > Terrestrial > Soil > Coastal area > Acid sulfate soil | place: Finland: Risofladan, Vaasa | collected... | reverse complement strand
GCGATCGCCTCCCGCAACCCCGGCAGGGTGACGGCGCCGTAGCCGGTATTGAGGCCGGGCGCATAGATCTCATGCCGGTACCAACTCCGGCCCGGCAGCGCTTAAGGCGGCGGAAAATCCGCCGATGTTCACCGGTGCCGGCGCCGCGCCGGATAACACCACGGTCGCGGCCAACACGGCGGCGGTAGCCAGCCACAAAAAGGTCCGCGCAGGGCGAACTGGCATGTCCGCGCCAGTATAAAGGGGCGACGCTCACGGGGAAACCCCCGATGGCGCCGGGCACGCCCGCATCCGACAATGGGCGTACTGTGCCGTCCTCCCCGGGCGGGCGTTTCCACCCTGCGTTGTTGCAGCGCGGCCGGTGGCAGGCGCTGGCCCCCCTCCTGTATCCCCGCCGTTTTTGGATTGCGCTCGCGCTCACCCTCGGCGTCGCCGCCGCGGCGTTGAGCGCGGTCGAGCCGCTGTTTTATAAGTACTTACTGGACGCGCTCGTCCACGGCGCCTCCGCTTCCGGAGCCCGGGCGCGGGAGTGGCGCGCGGGCGTGCTCGCGCTCGCCGGACTGGGCGCCGCGCTCGCCGCCCAGCGCCTATTGCAGGTCGCGCAATCGCTCACCGTGAATCGCGTCCGCTTCGATAGCAGTTTCGAACTCTCCGGCCTGGTGCTGGAACGGCTCTACGCCCGCCCCCTCAGCTATCACCAACAATGCGGCGCCGGCTATCTGTTGACCCGCATCGATCGTGGCGTGGCGGCGCTGGGGCAGGTGGTGGGCGAGGTGCTGCAATCGCTCGCCCCCAATACCATCAACCTGCTGCTCATGATGGCGCTCTTGTGGCGCCTTTCGCCCCGCTTGGCCTGGGTGGGGTTGGCGCCGATGCCGCTATTTCTCTGCGCCACGGTGCACGGCGCCGGCACGCTCGCCGGCCATGAGGAGGTCGTGCAGGAGGGCTGGAGCCGGCTCTACAGCCGCGTCACCGAGGTGCTCAGCGGCATCAAGACGGTGAAATCGATGGGCGGCGAAGCCCTCGAGGTCGCCGAGTACCAACGCCAGGCCCGGCTCATCTTCCGCCGCCTCTGGCGCCTGGTATTCGCCGACGCCGGCTACAACGAAGCCAAAGGCGCGCTCGCGCTCCTCGGCCGGCTGGGCGTGGCCGGGTACGGCTTCTGGTTGGTCACGCGCGGCGCCATCACTCCCGGCACCTGGATCGCGGCCACCAGCTACGCCGCTCTGCTCTATGGCCCGCTCGACGGCCTGGCCAGCACCTATAGCGGCGTCGCCCGCCAGATGGCAGCCGCCGCGGTGGTGCTGGATTTCCTCGCCGAGCCCGCGCCCGGCGAGCAGGCGTCGGTTCCCGCCCCACCTCAGCGTTGGAAGCAGCTTGGCCACCCCTGGCGCGGCGCGGTGAGCTTCGAACAGGTCAGCTATGCCTATCCGCCGCCCTCTGGCACCCTGAATACCACCCCATGCTGGGCCATTGACGGCGTGTCCTTCCATATTGAAGCCGGTGAAACTATTGCCGTCATCGGTCCCAGCGGCGGCGGCAAGACCACGTTAATGGACCTGCTGCTGCGCTTCCACGATCCCGAGGCGGGCCGCATTTTGATCGATGGCCTTGATCTCCGCACCCTCTCCGCCAGCCAATTGCGCCGCCAGATGGCGGTGGTCTTGCAAGAACCCCTGCTCCTGCAAGGCAGCATCGCCGACAACATCGCCTACGGCTGCGCACACGCCAGCACCCGCCAGATTCATGCCGCCATCGAGGCGGCGCAGGCGGCCGAGTTCATCGGACGCCTGCCCCGGGGCCTGGAAACCCGTTTGGGCGAAGGCGGTGCGCGGCTGTCGGGAGGAGAGAAGCAGCGCCTCGCCATCGCCCGTGCTCTGCTTCGCGATCCCCGCATCCTCATCCTCGACGAAGCCACCGCCCACCTCGACGCCGCCAGCGAGGCCGCCCTTAACACCGCCCTCCGCCGCCTGATCCGCAACCGCACCGCCATCGTCATCTCCCACCGCCTGGCCAGCATGCTCACCCCTGACCGCATCTTTGTCATCGGAGAGGGACGACTGATCGAGCAGGGCGCGCCCGAGGCGCTGCTCGCCAGCGGCGGCTTCTACGCCCGCCACCACCAGCCGTTGCCCCCCGCCCTGGAAACGGTTCTCGCCTGACCCGCCACCAGCAAAAAAAACCTGCAAGATCTCCCGCCTGCCCCGTTCTACAGGTATGCAGACGAGAATCGAGCTGGAAGCCGAGCTGACCGAGATCATGCAAAAGCAGCGCAGCCGCCTGCTGCGCCTGGCCCAGCGCCGCTGCCGCAGCCGCGAGGACGCTGAAGATGCCGTGCAGGAGGCTTATCTCTCCGCCTACCGCCATCTTGACCAGTTCGACGGCCGGGCGCAGCTCTCCTCCTGGCTGACGCGCATCGTGATCAACGCCGCCAATGACCAGCTCCGGCGCCACGCCACCCACGCCACCGTCGGCATCTCCGCCGAGCTCGAACCCGGCACCGTCCACCCGGAAATACTGCACGATGCCGCTCCCACCCCGGAGGAGTCCTGCGCCCGCGGCGAACAGCGCGTCCAACTGCAGCGCCTGGCCGCCCGCCTCCCCTCCGCCTGGCGCCGCGCCCTGCAACTGCGCGCGGTTGACGGGCTCTCCACCCGCGAAGCCGCGCAGGCTCTGGGCCTGACCGAGAGCACGCTCAAAACCCACCTCTTCCGCGCCCACCACCATCTGCGCCGCTACCAGCACCTGCTGGGGGCGTGCTAACGGCCCAGATTGAAGTCCACCGTGATTTGGGTATCAACCGCCATGGGTTGGCCATTTGACAGCAGCGGATGATAGGTCCATTTGCGGACCGTCGCCAGGGCGGCTAGAGCCAGCGCCGCGCTTGGCGCCGCAGTCACCAGCACCTGCTTCATCTTCCCGTCCTTGCCGACGATCGCGTGCAGTACCACCGACCCCTGACGCCCCCGGCTCTCGGCCTGCAACGGATATCCCGGCGTCGGGCACTGCCGGCATTGTGCCGCCCTGATTTTCGGCGTGGGCCCAGCGGCTACATGGGGCGCCGGCTTCACCCACGGCGCCCGCCCCGTGCGGCAGCGCAAATCCGAGCTGACCCGGCAAAACGTTTCCCCGACCGCGGCCCAGCTCAGCATGATCGGCTGGACCTCGTCGGCTGGCAGCGCCCACAGCGCCGGCTCGGCGCCGGTGAGATCGGCCCAGCCGCCCGCAACCAGGCATCCTTGGGCGGCGCAGAAGAAATAGGCCGCCGCAGGCGCGGACTCGACCTCCCAATGCACGCCGTCGGGGGAGCCGGCCAGCGCGGGCGCCTTATCGGTACCGGTCGCATGGCCGTAGAGCCGATATTCCCCAGCGTCCACGCGAACGCTATCGAATTTGTAGCCCCGCAGCCCGATCGCCTTCCAACTCTTGCCACCATCGGTGGTGGCGGCGATCTCTTGGTCGAGAGGAGCTGCTGGTTCCCTGATCAAAACCAAGCCGTGTTTGGAATCGATCACCGCAACCGGACCCACCGGCGCCTGGTGCAACAAACCATGCAAACCCCAGGACGCGCCCCCATCGCTTGAGGCGCCAAATTCGCCGGCGGTCGAGCCCACGGCAAAGTCCCCGATCTGCGCCACCTGGTTCAACCCGGCATCAGGAACGACGATGTTCCGCTTCCAGGTCTGGCCGCCGTCCACCGACGCCAGCCGCACCCCCGCCGACCCGTAGGCCACGATCGTGTGGGGCGCGGGAAACACCAGTGCAAACAGCATCTCGCCGTTACGATGCTCGTTCCGGACGGTCCAGTGCTCGCCAGCATCGTCGGAGACGGCGATCATCTCGTTGGCGCCGCTCACCCAAAGCTGGCCGTTATGCGCGACGACATCCAAGGGCTCATCGGGCAGCCCCACCGAGACCCAGGCCCCGCTGAGCGTCACCGGCGGCACCGTGGGCAACGTGGTTGCCGGCGCCGTTGCGGTCAGCGCCACCATGATGATCAGTACGAACCATCTCCGCATCGTCAACCCCCGCTGGGAGCCACGCCGATTGTAATGGATTCGCATTGCCATCACAATCGGAGGGTGAAGGACTCTTCCCTGGCGCAATGCCAAGCCGAGCTGCGCTCGATGCCGATCTTCGCCAGCCTGGATCCACCCGCGCTGCAAGCGTTGGCGCAGCGCACGCGGCCGCACAGCTTTGAACCCGGCGAGCTGCTGTTCCAGGAGGGCGAAGCCTGCGGCGGGCTGCACCTGCTCACCGCCGGGACGGTGCGTGTCTTCAAGCTCTCCGCCTCGGGGCGCGAGCTGACGCTGCATCTGGAGCAGGCGCCGGCGACGGTGGCCGAGGTGCCGCTGTTCGACGGCGGCGCCTACCCCGCCTCGGTCAGTGCCGTGGGCGCGGTGGAGGCACGGTTTCTTCCGCGGCAGGATTTTGTCGCGGTCTGCCGCGAACATCCGCAAGTGGCGTTAACGGCGCTGGCCGTGTTTGGCCGGCGGCTGCGGACGCTGGTGGCGCTGCTGGAGGCGGTCACCTTTGGCGGCGTGCGCCAGCGCCTCGCCCGCCATCTGCTGGAACACGCCGCCAACGATTTCTGGAGCGGCACCCACCAGGAGTTGGCGCTCAGCCTGGGCACGGTGCGCGAGGTGGTCTCGCGCAACCTGAGCCGCTTCCAGGCCGACGGCCTCATCCGCATCAAGCACCGCGGCCTCGATATCGTTAACCGCGCCGGGCTGGAGCGCGAAGCCGAGGCGGAAATTTAACCGCTGTGACTTTGGTCATAGCCGCCGCCGCGCCGCCGCGCCAAGCTGGAGGTGGAGGTCAACATGATCGAGATGAACGCATCCCGTTTGGTGGGCGAGCTGGCGGCTGAGCTGCCTGGGGCAGCGCAAGTATTCCAGCGCGCCAATATCGATTTTTGCTGTGGCGGCAAGTTGTCGCTGGAGAAAGCCTGCGTGGCCCGCGGCTTGGACCCGAACAAGGTCTTGGCCGATCTTGAAGCCTTGGCCTCGAGCCCGGCCGGAGCCGAAGCGCCGGGAGCACGCTGGAACCAGCAGCCGGTGCAGGCGCTGATCTCCCATATCGTTGAAAAACACCACGCCTACGTGCGCCGCGAGACGCCCACGCTGCTGGCATGGCTGGACAAAGTCGTCCGCGTCCACGGCGAAAATCATCCCGAGCTGGCACGCGTACGCCACAGCTTCACCGCCATGACCAGTGAGATGGCGCAACACATGGCCAAGGAAGAGCTGCTGCTATTCCCCGCCATTGTGAAGTTGGCCTCCCCCAACCCGCCCGCGGCCGAGACTTCCCAAGCCATTGCAGCGCCGGTGGCGCAGATGATGCGCGAACACGATCACACCGGTAACGACTTGGAGCAGATCCGCCAAGCCAGCGGTGACTACACCCCGCCGCCCGACGGCTGCGCCACCTACCGGGCCCTGTACCAGGGCCTGGCCGCTTTCGAGTCGGACATGCGCGAGCACGTGCATCTGGAAAACAATGTCCTGTTCCCGCGCGCGCTAGCATTGGGACAACTCGACCCGCATGCCATCTCCCTTGCTCCCGTCGAGGCCCACGTCCACGGATGACCACGCCTGACCAGGTGCTGAACGCCGCCTACGCTGATACGCAGCGCTATGAGCGCCGCTTGTCGGGGCTGCTGATCGCGTTTTTAAGCACCGGGCTGGTGTATCTCTTGGGGCCGGGCAGTTTTCTCGGCCTCTGGAACCTGTTCGCCATCAGCCATCGCGAAACCGCCGGCGCGGTGCCGGCGGCGTGGTTGCAGGCGCACGCCCACGCCGAGATCTACGGCTGGGTGGGGAGCTTCATCCTCGGCATCGGCTTCCACTCCCTCACCCGCATCCGCCACGCCCGCGTGCCGCTGGGCTGGGCGTGGACGTGCTGGGCACTGTGGACGACCGGGGTTGGCCTGCGCTGGTTCACCGGGGTCACCGCTTGGCACTGGCGCATGGTGCTCCCCGCCTCGGCGGTGCTGGAGATAGTGGCGTTTGCCATCTTTCAGCGCTCAATCTCGACCACCCACCGCGACGCCACCGCGCGGCAGCCCGGCGCCCCACGCGAGCCGCTCCCCGGCTGGGTGTTGTTGGTGCTGACCGGCGCCATGGGCTTTCTGCTCACTTTGGTGTTGAATCTGGGCGCGGATTTTTACCTCGCGCTCGCGGGCAGATCTCCCACCTACGCCCCCGGCTTCGACCACCGCTTGGTCGAGCTCGTGACCTGGGCGTTCCTGGTGCCGTTCATCTTCGGCTTTAGCACACGTTGGCTGCCCATCTTCGCCGGCTGGCGTCCGGCGCCGGATTGGATGCCCAGAGCCCTGGTCACCTGCCTGGCCCTGGGCGTGATCACGACGCTGGCCGGGGTGTTTGCGGCCGCGGCGCTGGCGTGGCTCGCCGCCGCGGTGATCGCCGCTGCCGGCCTGCACGTGTTCCAGCCGGCGGTGCTGCCGGCCAAGACCAAGGGCATCCACCGCAGCTTCCCGCTCTTCCTGCGCCTGACCTATGCCTGGCTGCTCATCGCCGCCCTGCTGGGCGCCTGGGCGGCGGCTGAATCTGGCGTTGCCGGAATCGTCGGCGCCGGGCGCCACGCCCTCACGGTGGGCTTCATCGCCGGCATGGTGCTCACCATCGGCCCCAGGATTCTGCCCGCCTTCTCCGGCATGAAGACGCTTTACAGCCCCCGCCTCATGCTGCTCGCCCTGGCGCTACTCGAAGTCGGCTGTCTGCTCCGCGTTTCCGGTGAGTTGCTCGCCTACACAGGCTGGTGGAGTTTCGCCTGGCACTGGCTACCGTTGTCGGCGGCCATCGAGGTCACCGCCTTCGCTGTCTTCGCCTACAACCTGATCCGCACCCTGCTCCGCCCGCCCGCCCACGTCATGCGCATGGCGCAACAACAGTAGCGCCCCCCTCAGAGGAACACGCGGGGAATGTTGGCGCACAGTCGTCCCAACGCCGGATGCTCGATAACCGTGGCGTTCAGCATGGCGAGCAATCCCGAGCGCAGCGCCCGGATTTCGTCGACCCGGCTCTCATCCCCGTCTGGGCGCCGGATCTCGGCCAGCAGCTCCTTCTCAATGTCCCCGGGCTTCATGGCCTCGGATTCCTGCCGTAAATAATCGTAAACAGCGCTGAATTCGTCCTGGTCCAGCCACACCCCACGGCATTGCGGGCACCAGTCCATCATGACCGTGGAGCGGCCAAACCGCACCGCCGTCAGCCGCTGCTCCTGGCAATGCGGGCAGACGCGTTTCGTCTCCATCGCAACCGCCTGCCCGATCGCCTCGATTTCATCGTTCAGCCAGCGCAGCGCCCCGTCCCCCACCTTGTCCTTGAGGCGGCGCAACTCGCCGGGGAACAGCCACACCCCTTTGCAGGCGCGGCACCCCTCGAAGCGCACCGAACCCAATTGATAGGCTGCGAGTGGCTCACCACATGCCGGGCACCGGCCCACCCCGGGTCCTGTCCGCACCGCCCCGGCAATGGGGGCGGCTTCCAACTTGATCTCCGAGCTGCTGCTGCGGGCCTGGTAGCGCTTCCGCCAATAAGGCAGGTGGATATTATCAACGAACTCCGACAGGCCCTTACCGCTCACCGGCATAATGTCCGCCAGTTCTTGATCGATGGCATCCAACTGCCCCGGCTGCAGCCAAAAGCCGCCGCAGTTGCGGCAGCGCCGCAGCAGGATGTCGGTACTATCAAGAAATCGGACAGGATAAAGCCGGGCGTTATCGCAGCGCGGGCACTGGCCGCATGCATCCTGCACGCCTTTGGCCGGTTCCTGCGAGCAAAATTCTATATCGCCCTGAACGTGATATGCCAACTGGCGCAGATCCCCGGCGTCCAGCCAAAGGCTTCCGCATTTCTCACACATTTCGTAGCGGATGGTTTTCAGGTGAGTGCGCACCGCGATGGGCGTCATCGTGGTGCCGCAGGCTAGGCAGTTCATGGGGTCGATGTTAACCCAATCGCCCGCCCCATCCCAGCAGCCGGTCGGCGCCCGGGCAAAAAGTTGCCAGTTGCCAGTTCCCAGTTGCCAGTGAACAGCGGCTCCGGCAACTAGGAACTAGGAACTAGGAACTGGCAACTGGCCACACTCAACTCACCGCTTTTTTCAGCAGCGCGACGATGCGGGCCTCTTCGGCGGCAGTCATGTCCTTCAGCGCAAAGGCGGTCGCCCACATGCGGCCGTCGTCGAGCACCGCCTTATCGCTGAAGCCCAGCGTCGCATACCGCGATTTGAACTTCTGCGCGCTTTGGAAGAAGCAAACAACCGCGCCGTTCCTGGCGTAGGCGGGCATCCCATACCAGGTTCTCGGCTCCAAGGTGGGCGCATGGGCTGCGATGATGGCATGCAGCCGCTCGGCCAGGGCGCGATCCGCGGGCAGCATCGCCGCGATTTTGGCGAGCACGTCCTTCTCCCCATCCGCCTTGCTCGCAGACGCACCCCGCTGCGCGGCCGTCTTCCGCTCCTGGGCGTACTCGCGCATCGCCGCTCGTTCCTCGTCCGTAAAGGTTGCAGACACTTTTTTGGGAGATTTCATGCCAGCAGGATACGGCAGAACGATACGGCTGAACCACCCCAAGCGGGCTGTGGAAAACTTTGGCAAAAAAACTGCAAGAGTTCGGACATGACGAGCTGGGGCATGTTCGAGATCTCTATCTCACCGCGCAGCCAGTGGCTGGTACCGAACACTCGTTACGATGCCGCCGCCGGGTTCCGTTTCGATAGCCGCGACCGGGCGGAGCAGTACTGCCGCGAACTCAATCATTTCTGTTACCAGGAGCGCTTTCTGGTGATTCGGGTGGTGGGACCGCAGCACCGGCAACCCAGCGCACCCCCACTACGGCACGCCGTGAAGGCCGCTGCCTAGTTTTTACACTCCCGGTTGCCCAGTTTGGGTAAAAAATACGGGCGGCCGCGCCTCTGCCCATTCCAGAACTGGCTTCCCATTGTGGTCGCGGCCGCGGCTCCTATAATTGGGTTATGGCCCTCGCGGCTGATGTCGCTCAGCTTCCGGAGTTCCGTAACGAGCCCCTGACCGATTTTTCCGACCCCGAAAACCGGCAGCGATTCACCGCCGGGCTAGCCGAGGCGCGCGGCGAATTAGGCCGCGAATACGAGAACCGCATCGGTACCGATCCGTCCCATCACCGCAGCCGCAGCGACGAGAAGTTCCACTCGATCAACCCTTCCCGGCCCGGCGAGGTGGTGGGCGTTCACCAGCAGAACACCGCCGCTGCCGCCCGCGAGGCTATCACCGCGGCCGCGCTCATGTTCGAGTCCTGGCGGTTCAGCGATCCCCGCCAACGCGTGCAGATCCTCCTGCGCGCCGCCGAGCTGCTTCGCCAGCGCAAACCCTACTACTCGGCCTGGCTGACGCTCGAGGTGGGTAAGACCTTTCCCGAGGCCGATGCCGATGTGGCGGAGACGATCGACTTCCTGGAGTACTACAGCCGTCAACAGCTCCGCCTCTCGGCCCCGCAGCCGCTCCCCCAGATCGCCGGCGAGCACGGCGAGTTGGTCTACATCCCGCTCGGCGTTGGCGCCGTCATCCCGCCCTGGAACTTCCCCATGGCCATCACCGCCGGCATGACCGCCGCCGCCATCGTCACTGGCAACACCGTGGTGCTCAAGCCCTCCAGTGACGCTCCAACCGTGGCCGTCAAATTCATGGAAGTGCTGGAGCAGGCGGGCTTGCCCGCGGGCGTGGTCAACTTGGTGACCGGCGCCGGCGGCACGGTGGGCGAGGCGCTGGTCAACGACCCGCGCACCCGCTTTATCGCCTTTACGGGCTCCAAAGCGGTGGGGCTCGACATCCACCGCCAAGCCGCCGTGCCGCAACCGGGGCAGCGGTGGATCAAACGCACCATTCTGGAGATGGGGGGCAAGGATTCAATCCTGGTCGATGCTGACGCCGAACTGGAGGCGGCGGTCGAGGGCGTGGCCGTTTCGGCGTTTGGATACCAGGGGCAGAAGTGCTCGGCCTGTTCCCGCGCCATCGTCCATGAACAGGTCTACGACCGCTTTGTCGAGGCGCTCACCGCCCGTACGCGGCAGATGCGCGTGGGTGACGCCAGCGATCCCGCCCATGCGCTCGGGCCGGTGATCAACCAGCGTGCGCTCGATAACACCTTGAACTACATCGAGATCGGCAAGCGGGAGGGGCGCCTCACCACCGGCGGTGAGGTCAAACCCAAGGATGGCTACTTCGTCCCACCCACCATCTTCGCCGACGTGGCGCCCACCGCCCGCCTCGCCCAGGAGGAGATCTTCGCCCCGGTGCTGGCGGTGATCCGCTGCCAGAATTTTGCCGAGGGTCTCGCCATCGCCAACAACACCGAGTACGGCCTCACCGGCGCGGTGTACAGCCGCGATCCGGAGAAGCTCAAGCAAGCGGCACTCCAGTTCCACGTTGGCAACTTGTACTTCAACCGCAAGTGTACGGGGGCGATGGTGGGCGCCCACCCGTTCGGGGGCTTTAACCTGTCGGGGACTGATTCCAAGGCCGGCGGTCCCGATTACCTGCTGCTATTCACCCAGGCTAAGTCGATTGCCCGGCGGCTGTAGCCGGGCGGCGTCCCCGCAATCGGCCGGATCCTGATACCCTGGACTCATGTTTGAAGAAGATACCTCTCCTCCCCCCCCGGCCCCGGCTGGCGTGGGCCGTAGCGCGATCGTCATTTTGGCGTTGGTGATCGCGGCTCTCGCGGCGGGCGGCTACTTCTGGGCGAACCAACAGAATCAGAAGCTCGCGCAGCAGGTCGCGGCCTTGCAGGATCAAGCCAAGACGCAGGCGGCCGATGTGCACGTGCTGCAAGACCGGCTGCACATCAGCGCGGCTGAACTGGCGCGGTTGAGCTCGACCGCCGCCGAGGTGCAGAGCAAGGTATCGCAAACCCAGGCGCAGCTCAGCTCCACGCAGCAACAGACGCTGACGCTGGCCCAGCAGCAGCAAGCCGCCGCCAACGAGATCGCCTCCGTCAAGCAGGACACGGGCGCCAAAATCGGCGCCATCACCGGCCAGATCACCGGCGTCCAGGGCGCCGTCAGCACCAACCATCAGCAGATCACCCAGACGCAAGCCGACCTCGAGGCCACCAAGGCCAAGCTCACCAGTGCCATCGGCGACCTCGGCGTGCAGAGCGGCCTCATCGCCACCACGCGCGATCAGTTGGATGTGCTGGAGAAGTCCGGCCAGCGCGCCTACTACGAGTTCAAGCTGACCAAGACCAAAAAGCCGGTGCGTGTCGGCCCCATCGAGCTCCAGCTCAAGAATGCCGATACCAAGCACGAGCGCTACACCGTCGACGTCTACGCCGACGACGCCAAAATCGAGAAGAAGAATAAGACCCTCAACGAGCCCGTGCAATTT
>Ga0307374_10013327_pt1 | contig 11389 bp, 9 predicted proteins | sample OX3MG_FD_202532 | JGI IMG/M metagenome (GOLD analysis project Ga0307374, IMG submission 202532) | Soil microbial communities from Risofladan, Vaasa, Finland - OX-3 | ecosystem: Environmental > Terrestrial > Soil > Coastal area > Acid sulfate soil | place: Finland: Risofladan, Vaasa | collected... | reverse complement strand
CAGCTCGGCTACCAGGGCGAGGGCGACCTCAAGCATCATACCCTGACCCTACCACGCCGCCGACAAGCGCGCCAGCCCCGCGCCACTTTTTCTCTTCCCTCACTTCTGAAATCTTACGGCTGGAGCGGCTGGACAACGACCTCTCGACGCCGCATCGGCGGTCGATCCTGGTCACGGATTCCTGATGCCTACGGTGTCACCTTTGCCCGACTGGCGCGTCGTTACAGGTGAGGATTATCCTTCGCCGGGTGAGGGAGTAAGGCAGGGATGTTTGACTCGCTCGATGATCCAGCGGCGACGCGCTTCCGCGATCCGACACGCTACACCTGCCAGGCGAGGACCGACCACCCAGCGTGGCCCTTGGTCCTAACGGCACCCTCACGGTGGTGGGAACCGATGGAGTAGTGCGCGTCTTTCATTAGGCTGGCGGTTCGCCCGCCATGTCGCCGCTTCAGCTTTCCACGAAAAGGCTGGTGAACTCTTGATTCAGTTGCGCGGGAGTCATGTGGCTATAGATCCGCATGTAGGCATCGCCTTCTTGTCGTGTGTTGCAGCCAAGTCTGATCCACCGGGCGTTGCCCACCTGTAATGCGTGCAGCTCGAGAGTGTGTAAGCGGCCGCCCGAAATATGCCGAGCAGCGGCCACCACCTGAATGGGCTTTCCTTCCAGTACCAGTACGCGCACCCGCGCGACGGTGAGGTGCAACCCCAGGGCGGTCTGCTGCCGGATCGTGTCCCAGGGGAGCCGTGGCGCGCACAGGTTCTGGCCAGGCTTCGAGTTGGCGTTCGCGGGCGCCGATGTAATCGGCGTGGACGCCGTAGGGTGCCCTGCCGCCGCCTGACTGCCGTGCAGGACGATCGCAGTTGCCGCCAACAGCACCAGGACGGCCAGGGCGCCCGACACGCGGCGCCGCCATCCGCGAGTTTGGCTCGCCGGCGCCTGGATCACATTCTCGCCTCGGTTTCCATGCTTGTCCATGTATCGTTCCCTTCTTGGTATCCGCTACGTCCGAAGTGCCCTTGTCGTGCTTCTCGGGTGTCATGCCGTCCTACTCATAGCGCAGGGCTTCGGCCGGGGGGAGGCGCGCGGCCCGTCGCGCCGGCAGCACCGTACTCAGGATGGCGACCAGGAAGCTCCCTAGCAGGATCAGGATGATCGGCACCATGGGGAGCGGGAAGTCCTGGTAGCTCGCCCGCGCCACTCGTGAGGCGAGCCAGAGAGCCAGGGCAGCGCCCACCGCTAAGCTGATCACGACGACAAATCCGTATTCGACCAGGAAGGCGCGGCGCACCAACGCGCGTGGGAAGCCCAGTGCGCGCAGCATGCCGATTTGTTGCCGGCGCTCCACCACGGCTCGGCCGGCGATCACGCCGATGGCGAGCGCGCCGAACACCAGGCCGAGCGCCAGATCGCCGCTCAGGAACAGGGTCAGCGCCGCCGTGATCCCGTTGAGGCTTGCCTGGTCGAGCGATTGCACCGCGATCCCTCTCTGGGCGGTCTTCAGGATTTGGTCAAGCGCGTGAGCCGCGCCGGCTTCACTGACTCCCGGACGCAGGCGGAAGAGGTAGGTATTGATGAAGGTGATATCGGGCGGATGCACGATACGCCCGGCCGTCGTGACGGACATGAGGACGCGCCAGGAGGTACTGGCCGGCATCAGACCGATCACGGTCACGCGATGAAAATGCGCCGGATAATCAGCGCGATCGGGGATCTCCGCCCCAAACGGAGTAAAGCCGCTGCTGGTGGGAAGCGATCCGACCCGCGCGTCATATTGGAGCACGATAGCTCCCGGATGGTCGCGCACCGCATCCCAGACCTGCCGGTCCGAGGAGAACCCGCCCGCGCGAGCATAGAGCGGCATGGTTGTGTGGGAGAGGAACTGATCATCGGCGACCTGCGGTGGCTGGGCAAGACTGTACGAAGGTTGTCCTGGTGCATCCAGTAGGATGGGCATGGGCGCCCCGCCCCGTGGAAAGTCGTACATCAGGCGGAGGAGACCGACCGCCGCGAAATCGCTTCCCCGCGTGTGATCTCTCGCCAGCGCCCGCAGCTTCGGAGCAAGATCGCCGTAGCGACTGAGTTGGGAGCCGAACACGGTCGCCTGCAACTGAAAGCCGCCGGTGTTCGCGGCGGTTTGCGCCTCCTGGATGGCGCCGAAATTGACCGTGACTAGGAGGAGCACCAGGAAGGTCACCAGGCTCAGCAGGGTTACGGTCACCCCCATGCGTAGACGATAGGTGAGGGGATAGACCAGACTCACCCGGCTGATTGGGGCCAGACCCGGCAGCCGGCGAAGCGCGCCGCCGATCAGGGGCACGGGCAGATCGGCGTTGGCCATGAGCAGCAGCACCGCTCCGGCCACTGGCAGCAGCAGGCTGAGCAGGATCGCCAAACCCGGCGGCGGACCGTTATAGCTCACAACCGGCTGGAATAGCGCCAGGAAGGTATCCTGGGAACCGAGCCCGACGGCGATCCAGCCCAGCCCGACCAGGCTCAATCCGACGCGCCGACCCAATGATCGTGCATGGGCCACCGAGGCGATCGCCCATCCGATGATCAGGCCGCCCCCGGCGATGAAGAGGGCGCCGGCAAGCTCTCCCAACCAGTCCTGCCCTCGCCCGTGGCTGAGCAGGAGCGCGCCGCCGCCTGCCACGAGGCTCAACGGACCACGCGCCCACAGTCCCCACCAGAGGCCGCTCACCGCGCCGCGATAGCGCGATAACCTTCCAGCGCGCGTCTCGGGAATAGGCAAGCCGGCGGCGTCCAGCGGTGGGGACCACAGGGCGCGCCACGCCCGGTGAAGGCCGTTCCGCGCGGCGGGCGGCTCGTCCAGATCACGCATCGCGGTCACGATGGGCGCGCGACTGATCCAAAGCGCCGTCAGGAGAACTACCGCCAGAGTGGTCAGTACCCCAAGGCACCAGGCGGAGAGCCCGCTCTGCCAACTCAGCCATAGGTGCGGCGGTATGATCACGGACAGCGGTATCGTATTGCCGACCGCCTGCCCCGCCGCCAGCGTCGGGAGGTGGGCGAGTGCCGCCAGTTCGAGCGCCGTTGCCGCGATGCCCAGCGGTACCCCCAAAAGGGCCGCGGCCACCCCATAGGCGCAGCCCTCAAAGAGCAGGAGCTGAACGAGCTGGGGGCGGCGCACGCCAATGGCCCGGCTCATCCCCAACTCCGCTCGCCGCTCGGTCGCCAATAGGATCATCAGGAGCGCCAGGAGCAACATGCCGGCCCCAACCAGCACCAGGGTGAAGAGCTGGGGAAGCCAGGAGAATTGCTGGCCGGCCGAGGAGAGGAATACGACCTTATCCACCTGGAGGGTTTCTTGCTCAGCCACCACATCCGGCTTGAGCGGATGGATCTTGAAGGTGTCGAAGTCCGTCTGACCGAGGGCATGCGGAGCGGTAAGGCTGGCCGGCGCCCCTGGGAAGAGGCGCTGCAAGAGGCGGATCACCGCCTGGCTACGGCGCCCGCCGGGGCCGATATCGTCCATCCCTCCCGACCCAACATTTTTCACGGAGATCGTGTTGGGTGCGTCCGGGAAAGCGTGCTGGAGGCGCGCGAGCGGCATAATGATCTCAGGGCTGGGGCGCCCAACTGATTCGCCGGCGGTGACGCTGGGATCGGTGGCGAGCAGGGCGCGCACCGTACCGGTGATGCGTGTCGCCCCGAAGGCGATCTGGATCGGATCGCCGGGCCGCGCATCGAACGCACGGGCCAGGGTGGCGCCGATGAACAGGTCTCCGGGTTGCAGGTCCGCGAATCGCACGCGCCGGCCGAGGAGATCGGTAAGCGGGCCGTACACGGCATCGAACGCGGGCGGCACGGCAAAGAGCGTGATGTCGTGAAGGGAGAGCCCCGTGCGCGCCGAGGTGATGGTCGGGCCCTGGGAGATAAAGGTGAGCGCGGCGGCTGCTTGCACCTCGGGGGCGCGGCGGAGCCGGGCGAGGGTAGCGGTTATCCGCGCGCCGCTGAACGGGCCGGTAACGCTTTCGTCGACGTTCCCCATGCGCGCGAGCCGCTGCGCCCGTGCCGAGTCCGTGAAGCTATCGGTGAGCCCAAATGAGGCGGTAATCACGGCGGTCGAAAGCGCTAGTCCACAGAGCATGAGGAGCGCCTGGGCCGGGCGGCGTACCGTATTGCGAAGCCCCAGTCGGCACAGGATGAACTGACGGGTCGCCAACCCCGCCAGCCCGAGGAGCGCCGCCCCCGTGAGCGCGGCAAGCGTCACGGCAAGCATCGTTGACGATACCTGCAGGAAGAGACCGTGACCAACCATGGGCGTCTCTTTCCCTTCAAACCGAGCGGAGATCACTGTCGGACGGAGCGGACGACGGGGACTCGGGGACGACCGGGCGATCCTCTTCAATGCGCCCATCGCGCATGCGAATCAGCCGATGGGCCTGCCGAGCCACATCGGGCGCATGGGTAACCCAGACAAAGCTGAGCCCATGCTCGCGATTCAACTCAAGCATCAGATCGATGATCTCCTGACTGGTCGCGCTGTCCAGGGCGCCGGTAGGCTCGTCGGCCCACACAATGGCCGGCTGGGGCGCCAGAGCCCGAGCGATTGCGAATCGCTGGCGCTGGCCGCCGCTCATCTCGGCGGGGCGATGGCGCCCCCAGCCCGAGAGGCCAACTTGCTCGATGCCGGCCCATGCCCTACGGCGTGCCTCTCTGGGCGCGACGCCGCCCATGAGCAAGGGCAACTCGACGTTCTCCACACCGGTGAGCACGGGAAGCAGGTTGTAGGTCTGGAATACGAAGCCCATCGCTCGGGCTCGAAAGACGGTCAACTCGCCGTCCGAGAGGCCGCGGATGTCCTGCCCGTCGATCTTGATCGTGCCCGCGGTCACACTGTCGAGACCGGAAAGGCAGTTGAGCAGGGTGGTCTTGCCGCAGCCACTGGGACCCATGATCGCGACGACCTCGCCCCGCCCGATGCGGAGACTGACGCCCTTGAGCGCCTGGACGGTCAGCCACCCAGTATCGTAGTCCTTGTGGACGGCGTGGGCCTCAACCATGTAGCCGCCCGCCTGGTCGGGCCGGCCGATCCGTGATCGGTCACGGTGTGTCATCATACGGGATTGCTCCTTCCAAGGTTTAGTCGGTCATGGATCAATCGTAGGCCCCAACCTTGAACGAACTGGGGGCGGAATCTTGAACAGTTCTTGAACAGAGCATGAAGGCGCCGCGGCAGCCGTTCCCGATTCGGTCGCGGTGCGTCATAATGAGGCCGGGAGGCAAAGAGAGCACATGGCGCACGGCGGCGGAGGAGAGGGTGAATCCAGGGCACGGCGGTCCACCGTCCTTATCGTCGACGACGAGGATGGCATGGTCGAGCTCATGCGGGACTTCCTTGAGGTGGACGGCTTCGATGTCCTGGTCGCGCGCGATGGTCCCGAAGCCCTGGCGGTCCTCGCTCATGAGCAGGTGGATTGCCTGCTGCTCGACGTAATGATGCCGGGCATTTCCGGCTTTGACGTCTGCCGGCGGATGCGCGAGAAGACCGACACCCCAATCCTGTTTTTGAGCGCGCGCGAGGCGGATAGTGATAAAATCCGCGGTTTGCGCCTGGGTGGCGACGACTACATCGTCAAGTCCGCTACGCCCGATGAGGTGGTGGCGCGCGTCCGGGCGGTACTGCGCCGCGCTCGCGGCACCGCGGCGCTGGCCGAGCCGCCTGAAGGCATACTCGATTTCGGGCGTCTGGTGCTGGAGGTGCGCGCGCATGAGGCGCGAGTTGATGGGCATCCTCTCGCCCTAACAGCCCGCGAGTTCACGCTGCTGCGTCTGCTTGCCGAGCATCCGCGGCAGGTCTTCAGCCGCGACCACCTTTTTGAGTTGGTCTGGGGTACGTACGGAGATAGAAGCACCGTGACCACGCATATCAGGCGCCTTCGCGAGAAGATAGAAGATGATCCAACGCAACCGCGCTACATCGTCACCGTATGGGGCGTGGGCTACCGCTTCGAGGGTGGGCGACGATGAGGCGTGGCGCGCAGGCGTTGGGGCTGCGGCTCTGGCTCACGATCGCGCTCGGGGCGATCGTGGGCATCCCCACGCTCACCACCTGGGGACTGGATCGGGCGATTGGGCTGCGACAGGAGCAAGCCGACCAATTACGGGTCGCCGAAGTGCGCCAGATCATCGGCACCGCTGCCGCGGAGTGGTGCAATTCCGCCTGGCAGCGCCATGCAGGCGCAGCGTTCGCCACCCAGGGGGTGGAGGTGCGACTGGTCGATACCGAGGGCAGGGAGCTGTATGCCACGAATGGCGCGCGCCAGATTCTCAACTCCTATACGGCCTGGCAAGCGCCACGAGTTTCCCTCGCCTTTGAAAAGATTGTGATCGCTGAAATGCTCCCTCCGCTCACGGTTCGTACCACGTCCGCGCCCAAGAGCACGGCTCCCCTGAGCCAGGCGCTGGCGACCGCTTCGCTGTGGTTCACTCGGCCACCACCAGGCGTTCCACCTGCATGGGTGGCGCAAGTGAGCGGAGTTATCGCGCTGCTGCTCACCCTGGCCGCTGTCGCTTGGTTCCTGGGGCGGTGGGTTGTAAGGCCGCTGGCGGCGATGAGCCAGGCCGTGTCGCGGATTGCGGGCGGCGACCTGGCTATCGACCCGCCGTCGTCGCGGGCGCGCGAGGTACGGGAAATAGCCCTGGCACTGACCGCTCTCAGCGCCGCGCTGGGCCAGGCGCTGGATCGACAAACCGCGCTGGAGGAAGAGCGGCGCCTGTTCATCAGCGCCATCGCGCATGACTTGCGCACGCCGCTCTTCATGTTGCGCGGGTACTTGAAAGGGCTGGAAACCGGGGTAGCCGCGAAACCGGAGAAGATCGCCCAGTATGTCCGCGCCTGCGGCACACGCGCGGACGCTCTGGAGCGGTTGATCGCCGACCTGTTCACCTATACACGTCTCGAGTATCTGGACCAAGCACCGAGGCGAGAGCGCCTGGAACTTGGCGTGCTGCTTGGGGAGGCGGTGGCGGAGATACAACCCATGGCGGCAACCAAAGGGATCATAATCTCGCTAGATAGCCCATCGGTCGCCTGTTTTCTCACCGGCGATCGCGCACTCCTTGGCCGCGCCGTGCAGAATCTCTTGGAGAACGCGGTGCGCCACACCCCGGACGGGGGCGGCGTTCGCGTGCGGTGGGATCAGGCGGATGGCCGATATGTCTTTTGCGTCCAGGATACGGGACCAGGCATTGCCCCGCCGGACCTACCACATCTCTTCACCCCGCTGTATCGGGCGGAACCCTCGCGGAATCGGCGAACCGGGGGAGCGGGCCTGGGCCTGACGATCGCCCTCCGTATCTTGCGGGCGCATGGCGGCGACCTCACCGCCGCCAACGCTGATACAGGCGGCGCGCTCTTCACCGGCACGCTCCCACAGGAGCGGGAATCCCATGTGCCCGCAGAACCAGAGACGACCCTCTGTGCGCCAGAACAGCCTGCCTAACCTATCTCGCCACGGCTCAGCGCACTGTAGCTTTATGATCCAGGGTGTACCGCGCGTGCCCCAGGGCGAGGCCGCCACCACGAAACTCCTGTGCGTCCTCAACTCGAGGCAAGGTGGCGGCTTGATACACTGTCTGGAGACATGGAGGCGAGCATCCCAGCGCGGCGGCAATGCTCAGGCGATTTGCGGGGATCGGAGGAGGTAGGCATGGAGATCGAAACCGAGGCGGCCAGCGGGTTCGACGATCTGTCGCTGCCCAAACTGTGCGAGCGCCGAAGCGAAAAGTGGACGACTTACCCTCCCGATGTCCTTCCCGCCTTCGTGGCCGAGATGGACTTCGCGCTCGCCGAGCCAATTCAGCGAGCACTCATCGAGGCGATTACCCGCGGGGATACGGGCTACGCGAGCCCCATGGGCCTGGCGGAAGCCTTCGCCGGATTCGCCCACGCGCGGTTCAACTGGTTGGTACACCCGGAGCGCGTGTTCCTCGTCCCCGATGTGATGGTCGGGGTCGCGGAGGTACTACGCCTGACCACCGAGCCGGGGAGCGGCATCGTGATCAATACGCCGGGCTATCCGCCGTTCTTTCCCACGATCCCCGAGTATGGACGGCGGGTGGTAGAAGCGCCGCTCGCCCGATCCTCGCGTGGCTGGGAGCTGGATTTCGATGGGCTGGAGCAGGCGTTCAAGTCGGGCGCGCGGGCCTATCTCCTATGCAATCCACACAACCCGACCGGCCGAGTCTTCAGCCGCGGCGACCTCAAGCGGATCGCTACGCTGGCCGCGCGCTACGGCGTGGTGGTGGTGTCCGATGAGAATCACGCGCCGCTGACCCTCGCCGGGGCTGTCCATACGCCTTTTGTCTCCCTGGGTGAGGAGGCAGCCGGCAACGCCGCGACGGTTATCTCGGCCGCCAAGGGATGGAACCTCGCGGGACTGAAGTGCGCCGTGGTGGTCGCGGGGTCGGAGGCGATCCGCGGGCGGCTGCTCACCCTGCCCACCGAGGTGCGATCGCGGGCCGGGCACCTGGGGGTGCTCGCGGCGATCGCCGCCTACCGCGATGGCGGACCATGGCTGCGGGGTCTGCTCGCCCATCTGGACCGCAACCGTACGCTCCTCGGCCAGTTGCTCGCCGAGCATCTCCCCGCGGTGAGCTATGTTCCGCCTGAAGCCAGCTATCTGGCCTGGTTGGACTGCACGAAGCTCGGTCTTGGCGACGATCCGGCGGCGCGGTTCCTTGAGCGCGGCCGGGTCGCGCTCAGCCGCGGCCTCGATTTCGGCCCGAATGGAGCGGAATTCGTCCGGCTCAACATGGGAACCTCTCGTGGGCTCTTGCAGGAGGCCGTCGCCCGCATGGCCGAGGCGGTGGGATGAAACGCGCCCGCGCCGCCACGCTTCAGAAACGCCGGCCATGATCGGCCTGCGGGAACCGGGCCGCCGCGACCGCGGGTTGGCGGCCGGGTATGATCTCAGCCAGGTCGTCCGTGGTATTTCGTCATAGAGCGGTCAGGAATTCCTCCAGGGTAACTGCCCGCGCCGCCAAATCGGCCAGGGAATCAAGGCGCTCCGTATCGCTGATCTCTCCCAAGCGTGCTTCGAGACCCGATGGCAGGCTGCCGAAGCGCCCGGTGAGAAACCTTAGGAGCATCTCTCGCGATCGCTCCACGCGGCCCTCCACCCGGCCCTCCACCCGGCCGGTTTCCCAGGCATCGGTCAGGACTTTCTCCAGCAGATTGCTTGCCATGACAGCCTCCATTAGGCGGTTGAGCGCCGCCTCGCCAAGGTAATGATACGCTAATCCAAGCAATGCGCCAGTGGTCTTGTTCGCTTCCTCCTTGGGAAGAGTGGCGGCAAGCTCCATCGCCGCGTCCACCACCACATCGAACGGCTCTATATGGCGCATGAGCGGCAACACCATCAAATCCAGAAGGTCTTCCTCCAACCACGGCCCACCGCTCGCCACGCGCCGCCGCAGTCGGTCCAGGGTAGCGGCGCCGTCCCAGTCGGCAATCAGCACGCAGTCCAGATGATAAGGAACCAAACCGCAATCTACCGGTGGCGGCGCCTTGCGAACGGATGGCCCGAAGAGCACTATTGTTCGCGTCGGTCGCTTATAGGCACGGATAAGGGCCATGCCGTACCCGATGAAGCGCGCCATCGTATCCACCGACAGCGCGTGCTCGAACTCCACGTCAAGGAGACCGCCATCTACCTGTTCGAAGCAGCTATCGAGCCGCTCAAGATGGATATCCACCTGGGGCAGTTCGGTGAGGAAGTAGCCTTTAATCGGCGATATGGGGATGCCGAGCCGGAGAGGAAGCAGCCGAGCCAGTTGCTCCGCCTCAAGTTTGAAGACCACATCCAGGGCATGGGCGCTAATCCGATACGGCCGCTCAGCCATGCCGGCCCAGCAGTTCGTCTACCGCTTCGGCGAACACCGCTGTATGCAGGTCCACGTCCACCGCCGTGGTAGCGGGCGACATCAGCGCCATCATATGGAAGGGGGTGAGCAAGATGCCGCGATTCAGCGCGTACAGATGCATGAAGCGGTCGAGTTCGTCGTCGAACGACGCCGCCGCCTCAGCGCCGGTACGCGGCGGCGTGGGCCGAAACTGATACTCGGCCCGGCAACCAAGGCGCGTGACCTGCCAGGGTACCCCGGATGCGCGAATCACCGCTTCCACGCCGGCCGTGAAGCGCTCGCCGAGCGCGATCATGTGGGCGAATGCGTCATGTGTCAGCACCTGGGACAAGGTGGCCCGAATCGCGGCCAGCGAAAGCGCGTTCCCAGCCAGGGTGCCGCCGATCCCCCCAACATCGCTATATTCCTCGGTGAGCAGGGCGCCGAATTGCTCCGCCACACCCGCGCTGACCCCAAGCGCGCCCGAAGCGATGCCGCTGCCGATCGGCTTGCCAATCGTGAGCATATCGGGCTCCAGCCCGCACGCCCGTGTATACCCGCCGGGACCGGCACAGAAGGTGTGCGTTTCATCAATAATCAGCAGGGCGCCGGTTCGGCGCGTTAAGTCGCGCAGAGCGGCATGATAACCGGGGTCGGGCAGGACGATGCCCACGTTGGTGAGGGCCGGCTCGGCGAGTACGCACGCCACATCGCCCGCGCCAAGCGCCGCTTCCAGGGCAGGCAGATCGTTGAACTCCACGACCTTGGTGGTCACCGCCGGGTCCACCGATGGACCCAGGTTACCCGCGCGCGGACCAGTGGCGCCATCCGGGCGCAGGATGGCGACCGTCTCATCCACCGTGCCGTGATAGCAGTAGTTGTAGACAAGAACCTTGGGCCGCCCGGTGATCGCCCGCGCCAGCCGGAGGGCGAATCGATTGGCATCGGTAGCCGAGAGGGTGAACTGCCAGGACGGTAAACCGAACCGGCGCGCCAACTCCTCACCCACCCAGATCGCATCCTCGGTGGGAAGCATGGTGGTGAGCCCGCGCCGCGCCTGCGCCTGGATCACCTCGACCGCCACCGTGGGCGAATGACCGGTCATGGCCCCGGTATCGCCCAGGCATAAATCCACATAGCGCCGGCCATCAACATCGATCACCGTCGCTCCGGTGGCCTCACGCACGAACACCGGGAATCCGCCCGGCCAGCGCACCATCCACGGCATCGGCACGCCGCCGAACAAGGAGGCGCGCGCCCGCTCCGCGAGGGCCCGCGAGGTGGGGTGCGCCTCCACGAAGCGCTGCTGCTCACGGCGGGTCAGCGAGCCGAGCCGAGACCGGTCAATCGTATCCATTACCGCCCCTCCCCGAGTTCTATAAGGATCCGTCACTCCGCTAGTGTACACCGGGCGGGCGACGAAACGGGGCAGCTAGTCCGCGGATCCCTACCCGGTCTTCCGCGCCTCGATCACACAATGGAGGGGAATCTCGGCAATCCACGGACCTTGGGGCG
>Ga0307374_10013326_pt1 | contig 11389 bp, 8 predicted proteins | sample OX3MG_FD_202532 | JGI IMG/M metagenome (GOLD analysis project Ga0307374, IMG submission 202532) | Soil microbial communities from Risofladan, Vaasa, Finland - OX-3 | ecosystem: Environmental > Terrestrial > Soil > Coastal area > Acid sulfate soil | place: Finland: Risofladan, Vaasa | collected... | reverse complement strand
GAGCCACCGGTGTCGGAGCCGAGCGCGACGGGGACCAGCCCCGCGGCGACCGCGGCCGCGCTGCCGCCCGACGAGCCGCCCGGCACGCGCGACGTGTCCCACGGGTTGCGCGTCGGACCGGTCGCCGAGTTCTCCGTCGAGGACCCCATCGCGAACTCGTCGAGATTCGTCTTGCCGACGAGGAGCGCGCCCGCCGCAGCGAGGCGGCGCACGACCGTCGCGTCGTACGGCGGCGTCCAGCCCTCGAGGATCCGCGACGAGCACGTCGTCGGCGCGGCGCGCGTGCAGATGTTGTCCTTCAGCGCGACGGGCACGCCGGCGAGCGCCCCGGGGTCCTGCCCCGCCTCGACCATGCGGTCGATCTCGGTCGCGCGCTCCCTCGCCCGCTCGCCCATGAGCGAGTTGAAGCAGTGCAGCTCGCCGTCGCGCCCCTCGATCGCCGCGAGCGCCCCGTCGAGCACGCTCGCCGCGCTGAGCTCGCCGGCGCGGACCCGCGCCGCGATCTCGGTCGCTCCGCCCACCGGCTCGGTCGCTCCGCCCACCGATGTCGTCACGGCTCCTCCCCGAGGATGCGCGGCACGAGAAACCGGCCGTCCTCGGCGCGCGGCGCCCCCGCGAGCACCTCGTCGCGCTCGAGGCACGGCCGGGGCTCGTCGGCACGCAGCACGTTGCGGAGCTCGAGCGCGTGGGACGTCGGCGGCACGCCCGCGGTGTCGAGGCGCCGGACCGCCTCGACGTGCTCGAGGATCGCGGAGAGCTGCCCCGCGTACGTCGCGGACTCCTCGGCGGTGATCTCGAGGCGCGCGAGGCGGGCGATGTGCGCGACCGCCTCGCTCGACAGCTGCTCGCTCACGGCGCGACGTCCACGGAAGCTCTGGCGGTCATGGCCGTATGCTACCCAGGGCCCACCCGCACCCCGCGAGCACGGGTGCGCCCCGGCGCGAGGAGCCTGACGATGCCGAAGTACGCGTTCTTGAGCCCGGACTGGATCGACGCGGCGCGTGTCGTGAAGCAGGAGCACGCCGACGCCGCACCCGCGCCGTCGACGAGCGTCCGCATGAACCTCGTGGTCGAGCAGATGCCCTTCGGCGAGCCGACCGTCGACGCGCACCTCGACACGAGCGCGGGGGCGATCGAGCTGGAGCTCGGCCACCTCGAGGGCGCCGACGTGAAGGTCTCGCTCGACTACACGACCGCGAAGGCGATCCTCGTCGACGGCGACGGCCAGGTCGCCATGCAGGCGTTCATGGCCGGCCGGATCCGGGTCGAGGGTGACATGGCGAAGCTCCTCGCGTTCCAGGCGACCCCGCCGGCCGGGCGGGCGCTCGAGGCCGCCGACCAGATCCGCGCGATCACCGAGTAGGACGCGCGGCCGCTCGCCCCGCGGGGCGCCCGCCCGACCCGGTCAGCCGAACAGGCCGGAGAACGACTCGGCGAGCTCGTCGATCGTCCAGCGACCGCCCTTCTCGATGGTCCCGCCGAGCGCCCACGGCTCGAACACCTGGACCTTGCCGCCCTGCGCGAAGAAGACGCGGCCCGTGACGTCGCACCGCGGCGAGGCGAGGTACGCGACGAGCGGCGAGATGTTCGCCGGGTCCCACATGTCGAACACGTTGGGCTCCGCCGGGGCCTCGAGGAGCTTCGCGAGGCCTGGGCTCGTCTCGGTCATCCTCGTGCGGGCCGCGGGCGAGATCGCGTTCACGCGCACGCCGTAGCGGGCGAGCTCCTGGGCGCAGATGACCGTGAACGCCGCGATCCCGGCCTTCGCGGCCCCGTAGTGCGACTGTCCCGGGTTGCCGACGAGGCCGGAGGTCGACACCGTGTTCACGACCGCGGCCTGCACGGGCTCCCCCGCCTTCGAGCGCTCGCGCCAGTACGCGGCGGCGAACCGGGTCGGGACGACGTGGCCCTTCAGGTCGACCTGCATGATCACGTCCCAGTCCTGCTCGGTCATGTTCACGAGCGCGCGGTCCCGCAGGATGCCCGCGTTGTTCACGACGATGTGCAGGTCGCCGAAGGCCTCGACCGCCTGGTTCACGAGCTCCTCGCCCGTGTCCCACGACGCGACGTCGAGCGTGCTCGCGACGGCCCGACCGCCGGCCGCCCGGATCTCCGCCGCGACGCGCTCCGCGAGGCCGGAGTCCTCGGGGGTGCCGTCGACCGCCGTCCCGCGGTCGTTCACGACGACGCTGGCGCCCTCGGCGGCGAACAGGAGCGCGTGCGCACGCCCGAGCCCGCGACCCGCCCCGGTGATGATCGCGACCTTGCCGTCCAGCTCACCCATCGGCGATACCTCCCGAGTGCCGCAAGCCCGAGCGCGCGCCAGGCGAGTCGGGCGCGACGTTGCCAGCCGGGGCGCGAAAGGTCAAGGGCGGTAGGTCCCGAGACGCGGGCCGCGCTCCGCGCCCGGTCGCGTCAGGCCACGTAGAGCGTCACGGACGAGCCCGGCCGGACCTGCGTGCCCGGTGCGGGATCGGTCGTCGTCGCGTACGTCGCGAACGGCGGTCCGATCTGCTCGGTCACGCTCAGCCCGGTCCGGGTCAAGAGCGCGACCGCGTCCTTGATCGACAGGTTCCGCACGCTCGGCACCGCGACGGTCCGCGGCCCGCGCGACACGACGACCTCGACGTGGCTGCCCACGGCGACGCCCGACACCCCCGACGCCGGGGCGGTCGACACCACGTCACCGCTCGCGACCGTGTCCGAGTACGCGAGCGACTCGACGGGCACGAGCCGCAGCGCGGCGAGCCGAGCCTCGGCCGTGGGCCAGGTCGACCCGGCGAGACCCGTCGGGATCGTGCGCGGCGCGGGCCCGGCGGAGACCGTCAGGTGGACCGCGCTCGCGAACGGCGCGCTCCCCGACGACGGGGTCGCGCGGACGACCTCGCCCGCCGGGACGGTCTCGCTGTAGGTGGTCGCGACGACCGGGACGAGGTGCGCGGCCCGCGCGAGCGCGACGGCGGCCGCCCGCGTCCGCCCGGTGAGGGTCGGGACCGCCACGGGCTCGTGGCCCTTCGACTCGACGACGGCGACGACTGCACGCGACCGCTCCCGCGTGCCCGGTGCCGGCGACTCGGCGAGGACCGCGCCCGCGGCCACGCTCGGCGAGAACTCGGTCGACCTCACCTCGAGGCGCAAGCCGGCGCGCGCGACCTCGGCGCGCGCCGTCGCCAGCGGGAGCCCCCGGAGCGCGGGGACCTCGTGCCCGTAGACCACGAAGCGGATCGCGGCCGCCGCGCCCGCCGCGAGCACGACGAGGACGACGAGCGCCACGAGCACCGTGCGAAGCGCACGGTGGCACCGCGGACCGCGCCCGCGCCCGCGCCCGCGCCCGCGCCCGCCGGCATCGTCGGGTCCGGCGTCGAGGTCGTCGCCGCCGTCGCCGTCGGCCTCGTGGTCGTAGATCCCGGCCGCGGCGGCGGGGATCGCGGTGTCCGCGGACCCCGAAGCGGGCCGCGGAGCGGCGCCCCGGTCGTCCGCCTCGCGGTCGTAGAGCAGCGGGCGCGCGCCGTCGCCGGCCGCGCCGGCGGACGGGGTCGCGGTCGCGGGCTCCCCGCCGCCGGCCGGCGCGCCCGCGGGCGCCGCGCGGCTCCGCTCGGCCGCGCCGCGCGTCCCACCGCGCGCCGCGCGACCGGCGAGCGGCAGCGGCCGCGCCGGGAGCTGGCGAGCGAGCAGCTCGAGGTTGTCCGCGAGCTCCGCCGCGTCGAGACGGGCGACGGGCTCGGCGATCGCGGCCTGCGCGAGGATCGGGGAGAGCGGCCCGAGCTCCGCGCTCGCCGGCAGCGTCGCACCGACCCGGGCCATGAGCGTCGCGAGCGTGGTGTCCGCGGAGAACGGGACGCGCCCGACGACGGACTCGTAGACCACGAGGGCGAGCGAGTAGACGTCCGAGCGGTCGTCGAGCGGGCGGCCCTCGGCCTGCTCGGGCGAGGCGTAGCGGGCGGTCCCGAGCACCGCGCCCGCCGGCTCGGTCCACGCGGCCTCCGCGAGCGCGCGGGCGAGGCCGAAGTCGGCCACGCGAAGGCCGCCGTCCTCGTCGAAGAGCAGGTTGCCGGGCTTCACGTCCCGGTGGACGAAGCCCCTGCGGTGCGCGTACGCGAGCCCGCGCGCGGCCTGCGCGCCGACCGCCGCGGCCTGCGCGGGGTCGAGCCGCTCACCGCGGTCGAGCAGGTCCTGCAGGCTCCCGCCACCGAGGTACTCGAGCACGAGGAAGGGACCGTCGTGCTCCTCGCCCCAGTCGAAGACCTTCAAGACGTTCGGGTGGTTCAGCGCGGCGACCGCCTGGGCCTCGGCGCGGAGCCGGCGGAGGAACCCGTCGTCGCTCGCGAGGCCGGGGTGGAGCAGCTTCACCGCGACGACGCGCTGGAGCCGCGTGTCGAACGCCGCGTAGACGTGGGCGGACGAGCCGGTGCCGAGTCCGGCGTCGAGCCGGTAGCGGCCGGCGAGCACGCGTCCGAGCTGCTCGGTGATGGTCGTCATCGCTGCTCCCTCGGGTACGCCCATATGTTGCCAGAGATGGCAGGGTGACAGGTGTTGGTCGTGCGCTGCGCGCGAAACGTGCCGGTCAGGGGCTCTCTGCCGGCACCTCTCCGGTCTCGAGGAGGTGGGCGAAGGCGTCCTCGTCGAGGATCGGCACGCCCACGGCCTCGGCCTTCGCGACCTTCGAGCCGCCGGGCTGCGCGCCTGCGACGAGCGCGTACGTCCGCGCCGACACCGACCCGGGCGACTTCCCGCCCCGAAAAGCGATCGCCGCCTCGGCCTGCTCGCGTGTGAAGCCCTCGAGCGTCCCGGTCACGACGACCGACCGTCCCTCGAGCGTCCGCGGCGGCGCGCCCCCGCCGGCGTCGCCGGCGCTCGTCGCACCGCCCGCGGCGCCGGGCGCGGCGCCGGGCGCGGCCGGTGACGCGAGCACCACCCCGGCCGCACGCAGGCGCTCGATCACGGCGACGTTCTGCTCGAGCGACAAGAAGGCCGACAGGCTCGCCGCGATCGTGGGCCCGACCCCGTCGATCGCGGCGAGCTCCTCGGGCGTCGCCGCGCGCAGCGCGTCGAGGTCGCCGAACGCACGGCTCACGAGCGCGGCGATCGTGGGCCCGACGTGGCGGATCGACAGGCCGACGAGCACGCGCGCGAGCCCCCGCGTCTTCGACGCCTCGACCGCCGCGACGAGGTTCGCCGCGGACAGCTCGCCGAAGCCCTCCATCGGCGAGATCGCGTCGACCGACAGCGAGTAGACGTCGGCGACGTCCGCGAGCAGCCCGGCGTCGACGAGCTGGGTCACGCGCTGCTCGCCGAGCCCCTCGATGTCCATCGCGGACCGCGACGCGAAGTGCGCGAGGCGCTGCACCCGCTGCGCGGGACAGTCCGCGTTCACGCAGTACGTGTCGCTCTCGCCCTCGAGGCGCACGAGGGGGCCGCCACAGGCCGGGCACGTGCGCGGGAAGGACCACGGCACGCTCGTCGCGGGGCGGAGCGCGAGGACGGGGCCGACGACCTCGGGGATCACGTCGCCCGCCTTGCGCACGACGACCGTGTCACCGGCACGGACGTCCTTCGCCCGCACCTGGTCCTCGTTGTGCAGCGTCGCGAGCTGCACGGTCGAGCCCGCGACGACGACCGGGGCGAGGCGGGCGAACGGCGTCGCGCGCCCGGTCCTGCCGATCGAGACGAGGATCTCCTCGAGCACGGTCGTCCGCTCCTCCGGCGGGAACTTGTACGCGATCGCCCAGCGCGGGGCGCGCGAGGTCGCTCCGAGGGCACGCTGGAGCGCGAGGTCGTCGACCTTCACGACGGCGCCGTCGATGTCGTAGGCGAGGTCGTGGCGGCGCTGCTCGACCGAGCGGCAGTACGCGTACGCGTCCTCGAGCCCGTGAACGACCGCGACCTCCGGGTTCACCGGGAGCCCCGCGCCCGCGATGAGCGCGAGGCACTCGGCGTGCGTCGTGAGCGCGCTCCCGCCGGGTCCGGCGACGCCGCCGTCCACGGCCCCGAGCTGGTAGCCCCAGAAGCTGAGCGGCCGAGTCGCGGTCACCGCCGGGTCCTTCTGGCGGAGCGAGCCGGCCGCCGAGTTCCTCGGGTTCGCGAACAGCCGCTCGCCCGCCTCGGCCTGACGGCGGTTGAGCTCCTCGAAGTCCGCCCGCGCCATGTAGACCTCGCCGCGAACCTCGAGCACGTCGGGGACGTCGTCGCCCGCCAGCGCGAGCTCGTGGGGGACCGAGCGGATCGTCCGCACGTTGTCGGTCACGTCCTCGCCGGTCACGCCGTCGCCCCGGGTCGCGGCCTGCACGAGCCGGCCGTGCTCGTAGCGGAGGGACATCGCGAGGCCGTCGATCTTCGGCTCGCACACGAGCCGAACGGCGTGCGGCTCGTCGCCGGCGCCGCCGGGGTCCGCGGCGTGGGAGCCGAGCGCGGCCGCGACGAGGCGCCGGAGCCTCGACCCCCAGGCCTCGAGCTCCTCGGGCGAGAACGCGTTGTCGAGGCTCATCATCGCGACCTCGTGCCGCACCGGGGCGAACCGGGGCGACGGGGGGGCGCCGACCGGCGGGCCCGCGGGCCGGTCGCCCGCGAGCCCGGGGTGCGCGCGCTCGAGCGCCTCGAGCTCGCGCACGAGCTCGTCGTAGTCCGCGTCGGCGATCTCCGGCGCGTCCTCCTGGTAGTAGCGCGCCGCGTGGTGCGCGACGAGGCGACGGAGCTCCGCGATCCGCGTGGCCGGGTCCCGTGACGGCGGCTCGGCCGCGGTCACGCGCGCACGGGGCACGCCCGGGCGCTCCCGCGCCGCGCTCGCCCGGGCCGGCACCGCTCGCTCAGCACGCCACGCCCGAGCCGACGACCTCGTCGCCGAGGTAGCAGGCCACGAGCTGCCCCGGGGCGACGCGCCGGGACGGCCTGTCGAAGCGCACGCGGTCGGCGAGGCTCGTCGCAGCGACCGGCCGGCCGTGCGCGCTTCCCTGGACCGTGCAGCGCGCCCCCACCGGCAGCGGGTCGCCGACCCAGGTGCGCGCGGTGAGGACGACCTCGCCGGCGAGCAGGTCGTGCTCGTCCCCGACGACGACCGTGCGCGCGGCCGTGTCGATCGCGACCGCGAACCTGCGGCGGCGGCCGCCGGCGGGGAGGCCCCGACGCTGCCCGACGGTCACGAGCTCCACGGCGGGCACCTCGCCGAGGCTCTCGCCGGTCGCCGCGTCGAGCACCCGGCCCGGGTGCAGCTCCATCCGGTCCTCGAGGAAGGACCGGCGGCCCGACGACGGGCCGCCGCCGGGCGCGCGCGACGCGACGAAGCAGACGTCCTGGCTGTCCGGCTTCGCGGCCGTCGCGAGGCCGCGCCGCTCGGCGAACGCGCGCACCTCGGCCTTCGTGAGCGCGCCGACCGGGAAGAGCACGCGGTCGAGCTCGGCGGAGGTGAGCGCCGCGAGCACGTACGACTGGTCCTTCGCGACGTCCGCGCCGCGCCGCAGCCGCGGCCGGCCGGTGCCCGGCGAGCGCTCGACCCGCGCGTGGTGACCCGTGGCGACCGCGGCGAAGCCGAGCCGTGCCGCCCGCTCGAGCAGGGCGCCGAACTTGAGGTGCCGGTTGCACTCGACGCACGGGTTCGGCGTGCGGCCGGCCGCGTGCTCCGCGACGTAGGGCTCCACGACCGACGCGGTGAACTCGGTCGTGAAGTTGAACACGTGGTGCTCGACCCCGAGCTGGTCGCAGACCCGCCGCGCGTCGCGAACGTCGGCCGCCGAGCAGCAGCCCGAGTCGGACGCGCCGCCCCAGAGCTTCATCGTCGCCCCGACCACCTCGTGCCCGTCCTCGACGAGCAGGCCCGCCGCGACCGACGAGTCGACGCCGCCGGACATGGCCACGAGGATCCGCACGGGCCAATTCTGCCAGCAGGTCGCGCCGGTCCGGCGCGTCGCGGCTCAGCGCGCGGGCGCGGCGCCCAGGCGCAGCTGCCGGACGGCGCGCACGACGACCCGAAGCGCGTGGTCGACCTCCGCTGCGGTCGTCGTCGCGCCGAGCGAGATGCGCACGGCCTGCGCGGCGCTCGCCTCGTCCCAGCCCATCGCGACGAGCACGTGGCTCGGCTCGCGGGCGCCGCTCGCGCACGCGGACCCCGTCGAGGTCGACACGCCTTCGCGGTCCGCGAGCAGGACGAGCTCCTCGCCGACGACCCCGGGGAAGCGCAGGTGGCAGCTGCCCGCGACGCGCAGCGCCCGCGGGGCGGGCTCGAGCGCCCCGACGGCGTCGGCGAGGCCGTCGGCGAGCCGGTCGCGCAGCGCCGCGACCCTGCGGACCGTCGCGTCACGCTCGGCCGCCGCGAGCCGGGCGGCGACGGCCATCGCGACCGCGCCCGCGACGTTCTGGGTACCCGGCCGCAGCTCGCGCTCCTGGCCCCCGCCGTGTGCGACCGGGCGCAGCACGCGCGCCGCGCGCCCGCGCACGACGAGCGCGCCGGTCCCCTTCGGCCCGCCGAACTTGTGCGCCGACAACGTGACGAGGTCGCAGCGGGACGTCGCCGCCGAGACGTCGAGCCACGCGAGCGCCTGCGCCGCGTCGCAGTGGACGAGGGTGTCGCCGTCCACGGCGCGGACCGCCTCGCAGAAGCGCTCGACCGGCTGCACGACACCGGTCTCGCTGTTCACCGCCATGAGGGACGCGAGGGTCACGGCGCCGCCGTCCCGCCGTGCCCCGGTCGCGAGCTCGCGCACGGCGTCGAGGTCGACGACGCCGCGCGCGTCGACCGGGACGACGGTCCCCCCGACGGCCCGCACCGGCGCGAGCACCGCCCGGTGCTCGACCGCGCTCGCGAGCACCGGGCCGGGGCGCCCCGCGTGCGCACCGAGCACCGCGAGGTTGTCGGCCTCGGTGCCGCCCGACGTGAACACGACCTCGTCGGGCTCACAGCCGACGACCGACGCGAGCTCCTCGCGTGCGGCGAGCGCCCGCCGGGCCGACCGCGACGGGCCGTGCGCGCCGGACGGGTTCGCGAACGTTCCCGCGAGGAACGGGAGCATCGCCTCGACCGCCTCGGGGCGCATCGGCGTCGACGCGGCGTGGTCGAGGTAGGCCGACGGCCCGTCCGGCACGGTCGCGGGGTCAGGTCTCATAGCACGACGCGGCGCTCTGGACCCTCGGGACGTCGACGAACGGCGGGACCGTCGCGCCGCTCGTGAGCGCCGCGACCGACGGACGGGCGTTGCCCGCGGCGAGCATCGCGGGGCCGGGGTCCCCGCCGCGCAGCGCTGCCGAGAAGAACGCGAGGGTGACCTTCGAGACGACCGCGAACGCCGCGGCGGCCTGGCCCTCGTACGGGGTGAGGTGCCTCGCGTCGCGCAGCCCGAGGAACCACCGCCGGGTCGCGGCGAGCGCTGCGTACAGGTCGACCGAGGCGACGGGCGGGTTGCACCGGTCGGTCGCGCTCTGGACGACGAGCAGCGGCGGGCTCCCCGGGAGGGCCGCGTACGGGTCGTCGCCGTACGCTGCGCCGGACATCACCGCGATCGCGCGGTAGTGGAGCCCCGCGGCGAGCGAGCGGTAGGTCGCCGTCTGGCCCGGCGGGGCGCCCTGGTCGAACTCGAGCATCGCGACGGTCGTCCCCCCGTCGGACTGGCCCGCGAGCCCGATCTCTGCCGGGTCCACGAGGCCGCGCAGCACCCGGCAGCCGGCGCCGCGGCCCGCCGCGTCGGCCAGCACCCGGCGCGTCGCGAACGCGACGTCGCCGGGCTGGTTCGGGATGTCCGCCTCGTCGGCGAAGCTCCCGCCGATCTTCGCGATTGCGGCCTCGTTCGCGTCCGGAGGCTCGAGCGCGACGACCACGATCCCCGCGCCCGCCCACTGCGTGAGCAGCGCGCTGTAGCGCGAGGGGTCGACGTTGTAGCCGCCCACGAAGAAGACCGCGGGATGCGGGCCCCGCTCGGACGCGCTGAGCTCGCTCACCAGCGCGCGCCCGCCGGACGCGAGCGCGTAGGTCGGGTAGTAGACCTCCGCGACGATCCGTCGCCCGGGCGTCGACACGTGGTCGACGTAGTCCATCGTCGAGCGCGAGGTGTCGACGAACGTGCAGCGCGCGAGCGCGACCGAGACCTGCACGCGGACCGGGGCGGCGGGCGCTCCGCGCGCCGGCGGCGCGTGGTGGATGCCGCGGACGACGAGCACGCCCGCGAGCACGACGAGCACGCCCGCGAGCGCGGCCGCCGTCCGCGCGCGTCGGACCGAGGAGCTCGCACGCGCACGCGGGCGCGCCGCGGGTGCGGGCGGGCGGCGGGGCGCGGGGCGAACGGGGCGGTGCGGGCCCGCGGCGGGGCGGCGGTCAGTCGGCATAGCACGCGGCGATCTTGAACCCGAGTGCCCGCAGCGCCGGTGCCGCGGGCCCAGTCGTGAGCGTCGCGACGGCCGCGTTCGCGTTGCCGTACGCGACGAACCCGGCCGCGGGGACCTCGTGGTGGAGCTCGAGCAGGAAGAACCGCGTGGTCACGCGGGCGACGTCCGCGAACGCGGCCGCGTTCTTCCCGTCGTACGGCGGGAGGTGGTTCGCCCGGTGGATCGCGAGGAACCACCGGTCCTGCTGGACGACCGCGTCGTAGAGCTCGACCGACTCCTGCGGCGGGTTGCACCGGTCGGTCGCGCTCTGGACGACGAGCAGCGCGGGGTCGCCTGCGGTCGCCTCGTACGGGCCGGTGCCCGGCTCCTCGCTCCCGGACAGGACCGCGGCCGCGCGGACCGGCACGCCCACCTGCAGCCCCGCGTACGCCGGGGACCGGTCGTAGGCGAGCATCGCGACCGTGCTCCCGCCGTCCGACTGGCCCGCGAGGCCGACCGCAGCGGGGTCGATCAGGCCGTGGAGGACCCGGCACGCGGGGTCGAGCGTGCGCGACGCCGCGAGCGCGGCCCGCACGAGGAACGCGAGGTCGGCGGGTTGGTTCACGATGTCGTCCTCGGGGCTCCCCCCGACGCGTGCCGCGCTCACCGCGGCCGGCCGCGTGTCCGGGAAGCTCGGCGCGACGACGGCGAAGCCCGCACGTACCCACGCGTCGAGCAGCGCCGTGTACGCGTCGGGCGTGACGTCGTAGCCGGGCGCGAAGAAGATGGTCGGGAGCGCACCGCGTCGGGTGTCCGGACCGGCTCCGGCGACCTCCCCTGCGGCGTTCGCCGCGGCCACGCTCGGGTAGCGGATCTCCGTGCGAAGCACGCGTCCGGGGTGCGTCGCGCCCGTGTGGTAGTCGAACGTCGTCCGGCTCGTGTCGACGAACGTGCAGCGCGCGAGGCCGACGCCGACGCCGCGCGCCGCGGCCGGCGCGCGCTGTGGTCGCGCCGCGGCCGGCGCGCGCTGTGGTCGCGCCGCGGCCGGCGCGCGCTGTGGTCGCGCCGCGGCCGGCGCGCGCTGTGGTCGCGCCGCGGCCGGCGC
>Ga0307374_10013325_pt1 | contig 11389 bp, 13 predicted proteins | sample OX3MG_FD_202532 | JGI IMG/M metagenome (GOLD analysis project Ga0307374, IMG submission 202532) | Soil microbial communities from Risofladan, Vaasa, Finland - OX-3 | ecosystem: Environmental > Terrestrial > Soil > Coastal area > Acid sulfate soil | place: Finland: Risofladan, Vaasa | collected... | reverse complement strand
GAGTTCGAACTCCAGATCATGGCCTGCAGTTTAGGGTCGAATAGATGGATGGTGGCTTGCCCACCGCAAACAGTTTCCGGGGCTGGAATTTTTACGCACGCAGTGCTCAACGGGGACTTTCCGATCGCAGCCGGGCATGGAAAAGTGGATCCAAACAGCGGCTCCACTTTTCCACACCCGCGACGACGACGGCGGCGTGTCGGAAAAATGCGCTTGACAGGAGAGGGTGTCGTTATAGAGGGGCCCGTGCCCACCACGTCGAGCGCGAACAGCGCGTGCGCGTCCATGGCGGCGACGGCGGCGACGGCGGCGATGGCCCGCCGGTCGTCCGGGTTCAGCTGGACCGCATCAAAAGCTGCCGGGGGGTGGTGGGGTGCCCTCGATGCGGAATGGCTTGTGACCGCGTCCATAGCCGATATCAGCCATATCAGCGGCGGCTCCGGAATCTGAGTTGGTCGGGAGTGCCGGTGGCCCTGGAGTTGAGCGTCCGGCTTTTTGTTGCGACCGGCGAGAGTGCCCGCAGGGCGTGTTCGCGGAGCGTTTGGCGGTGACCGCGCCCCGGTATGGCCGGCGCAGCGCCCGCGCCCAGAACCTGCTGGGGTGGCTCGGGGTTGCACTCGGTGACGAGGGCGGGGCGCGGGCAGCGGCGCGGCAGGGCGTCGGTGCGAGCGGAGACACCATCCTGCGGGCGCTGCGGCGGATGAAGATCTGGATTTGGTTTTAGCGGGCGGCGGCGCGGCGGCGGGGCTGGTAGAGGCCGCGCCAGGCGTTGCGGCGGATGGCGACGACGTCGGCGAACATGCGCAGGCTGTCGCGCAGCATATGGATCTTGGCGCCCTCGGCGTGGGACCAGACCACCGGCACCTCCTGCACCACAAAACCGAAGCGCCGGGCGAGGAAGAGCAATTCCGGGTCGAAGCCCCAGCCTTCAATTTGCTGTTGCGGGAAGATGGCCTGGGCGCTGGCGCGGGTGAAGAGCTTGAAGCCGCACTGGGTATCCACGAAAGGCAGGCCCAGGGCAAGGCGCACGATGCGGTTGAAGAGGCGGCCGGCGTTTTCGCGGAACCAGCTTTGATGGGTACGGATGAGGTCGCGGCGGCGGCTGCCGATGGCGATGTCGGCGCCGGCGCGCAGGGCGGCTTCCAGGCGGGCCAACTCGGCGATGGGGGCGGACAGGTCGGCATCGGTGAACAGTAGGAGCTGGCCTTGGGCGGCGAGCATGCCATGGCGGACGCTATAGCCCTTGCCGCGGTTGCCGGGGTTGTGCAGCAGGCGCCAGTGGAGATGGGGGGGCGAGCCGGGCGGGGGCAGGGGCAGGGTGGCGGTGGCATCGGAAGATCCGTCGTCCACAACGAGGATCTCCACCGGGCGGGACGAGGCGGCAAAGTAGGCGGCGAGCGCGGCGAGGGTGGCGGGCAGACGGGCGGCTTCGTTGTAGGCGGGGATGACGACGCTGAGGGCAACCAGGTCGGCGGCAGGCGGCGGGTTGGGGCAGGGCGCCATGGCAGGGTGCTCAACTGGCGCGGCGCTGGGAGGCCTCGATTTGATGCAGGAAGACGCGCACGATATCCTCGTCCCACCAATGATCGCGCGCCTCCGACAAGATCACTTCCTTGGCCTGGTTGTGCGACCAGGCGGGCTTGTAGGGGCGGGAGGTGGTGAGGGCGTCGTAGGCATCGGCGACTTGGAGCACGCGGGCCAACAGGGGGATCGAGTCTCCGGCCAGGCCGTCGGGGTAGCCGCGGCCGTTCCAGTGTTCGTGGTGGTGGCGGATGATGGGGAGGACGCGGTAGAGGGTGCGCAGCGGGCGGCAGATCTGCTCGCCGGTGACGGGGTGGCGGTGCAGAATGGTGATCTCGTTAGCGTCGAGCGGGCCCGGCTTGTTCAGGATGGCATCGGGCACGGCGATTTTGCCGATGTCGTGCAGCACCCCGCCGCGGCGCAGCGCGACGATGTCCTCGTCGGGCAGGCCCAGTGCGATGCCCAGGCTGGAGGCGTAGTCGGCCAGGCGGGCGCAGTGCCCCTCGGTGTAGGGATCGCGGGCTTCCACTCCCAAGGCGAGGGAGAAGAGGACGGTCTCGGCGTTTTCCAGCTCGTCGGTGAACTGCTTGAGCTTGAGCAGGCTTTTGACGCGTGCGAACAGTTCCTGGGCGTCCACCGGCTTGTTGAGGAAATCGTCGGCGCCGGCCTCGATGCCCTGCAGGCGCGCCTCGCGCTCGGACAGGCCGGTGATCAGGATGATGGGGATGAGGCGGGTGGTGTCGCTTTCCTTGAGCTCGCGGCAGAGCTCGATGCCGCTGCGGCCGGGCATGACTATGTCGAGCAGAACCAGGTCGGGAGGCCGGGCGGCGATGGCCTGGGCGGCTTCTTCGGCATTGCGCACGGCCATCACCTGGTAGTGCTTGAGGCCCAGCATCTCTTGGGTCAGGGTACGGCTAATGTCGTCATCGTCCACCACGAGGACGTGGAACTCACGGCGTGGCGTGATGAGGTCGGGAGTGGACACGCGGACTCCTCGCGGGCGGCCTAGGATCTATTTGAACATTAGATGATCGGTGCCGACGATGATGCCTACCGCGCCCAAAATCAAAGGGAGAGAGGGAGGGCGGCGATTCAGCGACTGGGGCGAAGGCAGAAATGGCAAGGGGTCTCCCCTGGCAGGACGGCATCCGGCGCCAGGCGCTGGTCGGACTCCCAGGCTTCAATCGCGCCCTCGGCGAGCAAGAGCCGCAGGCTGGCGCGGATCGCGGCTTCGGGATAGCGTTCCTGATAGTGTCCGCCGGCGACGGTGTTAAGGAGCATGAAGACCGCGACATAGTCCACCGTGGCGCTGGCGTGGGCGGAGAGGATCTGGAGGATCTCCGTGGCGAGGGTGGACATGCCGGCTACTCGCCGAGCAGGATGGCGGCGGAGAGGACGGTGGTCCAGAGGCCGCGCTTGTCGCCGACGGCCGACTGGGAGATGTTGATGGTGCGGACGATCTTGTTGGAGATGCGGTAGATCTCCTTTTTCTCGTCCCAGGAGCGATCGGGGTCGAAGTCCACGTTGAGCGTGGTGGCGAGCATTTCCGCGGCCAGCTCTTCGGCGTATTCGCCGGCCTGCTGCTCGGTCTCGCCGAAGGAGTGGTGTTCGGAGAGGTAGCCGTAAGTATTGCGGTCGGCGGGGAGGGCGAGGCCGATGGAGGCGGCGATGAGGCGATGGGGCTCGCGGGTGGAGTTTTCGCTGAGCACGGCGAAGACGACCTCGCCGGCGCGCAGGGCCTTGAGGCCGGCGGCGCGGGGGGTGAGCTTGCAGCGCGGGGGAAAGATGCTGGAAACCCGCACGAGATTATAGGCGGCGATGCCCGCATCGCGGAGGGCTAACTCGAAGCTGGTCAAGCGCTCGCGGTGCTTGCCCACACCTTTGGTGAGGAAGATCTTTTTAGCGATCATGGAAGTGTCAGAAAACCGGGAGACTCAAACGCTAGCAAATCCATGTGGGAGCGTCAATGGCGAATTGAGCGCGGGTGAGGTGAGAGCGCGCGGGGGGATGGCAGCGAGGCGGGATACCAGCGCCGGGCCCAGGGGAGGGATCGCCATTCCTGGCCGAAGAATTGGGCGCGTTGGGCGGCGGCAGAGAACTCGAGGCTGGCGCTGGCGGCGCCGAAGGCGCGGCGGCAGCGGCGCTGGGCGGCGAGCACTTCGGCGGGGCGATGGACCTCGACGAAGCGGGCGAGGCTTCCGGGCGTGAGCGGAATCTGCAGCGCCTCTTTGGGGACGAAGGCGGGGACGAGGCCGGCGCCGAGGCCGGCGAGGGGATGCAGGGTGCGGCGGGGGTGGCCTTGGAGCAGGGCCAGCTCCAGATAGGGCAAGGTGGCGTTGCCGAGATAACAGGGAGCGGGCTGGTGGTGGGCGCGGGCATGGAACAGGCTGGCGGCCAGCCAGGCGTGCAACTCGGCGGAGCGGGCGGCGAGGTCAGCGACGCTGGCGGGAACATTGGCAGAGGGATAGAGGGTGAGGTTGGAGGAGGGCGGCGGCAGCAGTCCATTGGCGGCGCCCACGCCCAGGCAGAGCAGGGAAGCGGCGGCGGCGGGGCGGGCGGCGAGGCGGGGGGAGGCGAGCAGGGCATCGAGAGAAGCCCAGAGGGGCAGCAACGCCAGCGCGGCCACGTGGCGGACGTTGTTGCCGCGCATGAGGAACCAGAAGGCGGCGCCGGGCAGCACCCAGGCGGCGAGCGGGGCGAGCCAGCGCTGGCGCCAGGCGGGGTGGCGCAGGCCGAGCGCGATGCCGAGCGCGAGCAGCGCCCCGGTGGCCCCTCCGGAGGCGGTGGCCATGGGGAGGAGTTGTTTGAGCAGTTGCGCGCCGCGGGGCAGGGTGAGGAACTGGCGCAGGGCGGCGGCGGTGAGTTGTTGCGACCGGCGCCAGCCGAGGCCGAGCAGGGGATTGCGGGCGAGCAGGAACGGGCCCAAGCCGAGGGCCGGCACGGCGAGGGCAGCGGCGGCGGGGCGCCACCGGGTGTGCCCGGGACGGGGCGGGGCGGCGAGGGGGAGGGCGGGAAAGACGCCGGCCAGCAGGATGAGATCGCCCTTCAGCAGCAGGCCGGCGGCCAAGGCCAGGGCGGCGGCGAGGTGTCCGCGCCGGCCGGGCCAGGCCAGGAAGGCCGCCAGCGCGGCCAGCACGCACAGGAAGGCGGCGCCTTGGGGATGGGGCTCGATGCCGAGCCACCAGAAGGCGGGAGTGAACAGAAACAGCGCGGTGCCGGCGGCGGCGGCAGTGGGGGTAGTGAGGCGACGGCCGATGCCATACAGCAAGGGGGCGCTGAGCAGGGCGGCCAGCAGGCTGATGGCGTTGAGGAGGGTGGCGGGGCGGGCGGTGGTGAGGCGCTGGAGCGCGGCGGCGAGCGAGTAGTAGCCGGGCGAGAGTTCCTTGGCATAGATGAAAGGGGCGCCGGGGCCGAGGCGCAGCCACTGGTGGAGGCCGAGCAGATAGCGGGCGCAGTCGGACTCGCCCAGGCTGCGGCCGGCGAGGGGCCCGCGGGTGAGAGCTGCCAGGCCGAGCCAGGCGGCGGGGACGAGCACGGCGCGCGCGCGCTGGCCGGGGTAGCGCATGGGCTGGCGGATGCCGGGGCCAGAGCTGGCAGCCAGTTGTGTGCTGCTGGCGGGGCGCGCTAGAATCGGGGACCATGCCGGAGCCGCCAGTCGCGCTGCCGCTGGGCGGCGAGTTTGCCCTCGCCCGCATCCAGCAGATCTCGGTCAACGCCCACGATCTGGAGCGGGCGGTGCGCTTTTATGGCGACGTGCTGCGGCTGCGGTTTTTGTTCCAGGCGGAGAAGCTGGCGTTCTTCGACGCGGGAGGAATCCGGCTCATGCTCAGCGTGGCGGAGCGGCCGGAGTTCGACCATCCTGGCTCGGTGCTGTACTTCGCGGTGCCGCAGATCCGAACGGGCTACCAGGCGCTGGTGGAGCGCGGGGTGCGCTTTGAAGGCCCGCCGCAACTCATCGCCCGGCTGGCGCAGGCGGAGGTGTGGATGGCGTTTTTCCGGGATCCGGAGGGCAACCTGCTGGCCTTGACGAGCGAGGAGCCGGCGCGGCAAGGGTGACGTGGACCACGGCGCCGCGCGGGCCCACGGCCCAGCCACTGCCGTCGGGGGCGAAGGCGATGCTGTTTAGCGGCCGGGCGGACACCGGCGACCAGTGGTTGCCGCCGTCGCAGGAGAGGTCGGCGCCGGTGGGGCCGACGGCGACCAGCCAGGGGTGGGGGCGGGCGCCGGGCACGACGGCGACGGCGGAGCGGTAGCCGGCAGGCGGGGCCGCCGGGGGCAAGTTCCAGCGGGCGCCGCCATCCTCGGTGAGGGCCACGTTGCCGGCAGTTTGAGAGGGCTGGGTGTAATCGCCGCCAACCGCGACACCGTCGCTGCGATTCCAAAACGCCAGCGAGAAGATGCCGGCGCCAGCCGAACCGGCGCGCAGCGGGGTGGTGGCGGCGCGCCAGGTGCGGTCGCGATCGAGGGAGTGGAAGAGGCGCGCTGTGCCGGCGCCGCCGGTGGCGAACCATGCGTCGGGGTGGCCGTGGGGATGGCCGGGAAGCACGACCAGGGCGGTGCCGCTGGCGGCGAAGGCGCCCTCGCCGGGAAGGGCCGGGGGCACCACGGCGGCGGGCTGCCAGCTCTGGCCGCCGTCGTCGGTGCGCAGCAGCAGAAAGCGGCCGTCGAGGGGATCGCCCAGCGCCAGGCCGTGGTTGGCATCCCAGAACGCCAGCGCGTCGAGGAAGAAGGCCGGGTCGGGGTTGGTGTACTGCTCGCGCCAGTGGGCGCCGCCGTCGCTGGTTTTGAAAATGCCGCCCTGCGGGCCGATGGCCATCAGATAGGCGAGACGGGCGCTGAAGGCCTTGATGTCGCGGAAGTCAAGATTGGCGGCCCCGGGGGCGGGGATGCGGGTCCAATGGGCGCCGCCGTCGCGGGTGCGGAGCACGGCGCCGCCGCTGCCGCTGGCCCAGGCGAGGCGGGCGCTGACCACGCTGAGGCCGCGCAGGCTGGCGGTCGAGGGACTGGGCTGGGGCTGCCAAACCAGGCGCTGGGCGGCGACCGGCACCAGCGCGAGCAGGCACAGCGGCAAGCAGCGGAGGCGCGGCATGGGGCGGCAGCCTAGGAACTGGGCGGGGCGGCGAGCAACATCTCCGCCAGCGGCAGGTCGGCGGGGGTGGTGATTTTCCAGTTGCGGGCCGAGCCGGGCACGACATAGACGTCGTGGCCGTAGTGTTCGACCAAGGCGGCCTCGTCGGTGGCGTAGAAGCCGTCGGCGCGGGCCTGGGCGAAGGCGCGGCGCAGCAGGCCGAGGCGAAACACCTGCGGGGTTTGGGCCAGCACAATGCGCTCGCGCGGCAGGGTGGAGGTGACGCGGTTGGCGTCGGGGCCGACGCGCTCGACCTGTTTGACGGTGTCCACCGCCGGCATGGCGACGATGACGGCGTCGTGGCGGGCGGCGGCGGCGAGGGCGCGCTCGATGATGTCGGCGTCCACGAAGGGGCGCACGGCGTCGTGGATGGCCACCAGGGCGTCGTCGGCGGCGGTGATCTGCTGCAGCGCGTTCCAGACCGAGTCCTGGCGGGCGTTGCCGCCGGCCAGCACGCGCACGCGGTGGTGCAGGCCCTCGCTGGCGATGCGCGCCGCCACCAGTTCCTGATCCTCCGGCCGCACCGGCACCAGGATCTCGGCAATGCCGGCGCAGGCGTCGAAGCGGCGCAGGGTGTGGATCAGGATGGGGGCGCCGCCCACCTCGACCATTTGCTTGCGCGCCTGTCCAGAGGTGGTCGAGCCCATGCGGGTGCTCAGGCCGGCGGCGGGGATGATGATGTAGGCGTGCATGCGGTTCAGCCCACCTGCGCGGCTTCGAGCGGCGCCAGGCGTCCAAAGATCATTTTTCCGGCGGTGGTCTGCAGCACCGAGGTGACGGTGATCTCGACGTTGTGCGAGATCATGCGGCGGGCGTGGTCCACCACCACCATGGTGCCATCGTCGAGATAGGCGACGCCCTGGTCGGGCTCCTTGCCCTCCTTGACGATGAATACGCGCATGGCCTCGCCGACGATCACCACCGGCCGCAGGGTGTTGGCCAGCTCGTTGAGGTTGAGCACGGCCACGTGCTGCAGTTGCGCCAGCTTGCCGAGGTTGCCGTCGTTGGTCGCCAGCTTGCATTCGTAGCGGCGGGCGAGCTCGACCAGCTTGAGGTCCACTTCGCGCAGGTGGGGGATGTCGTCCTCAATGATGCGCACCTCGCAATTCGCCAGCTTCTGCATGCGCTGCAGCATCTCCAGGCCGCGGCGGCCGCGGTTGCGCTTGCCGGCGTCGGCGGAGTCGGCGACCAACTGCAGCTCGCGCAGCACGAACTGCGGGACCAACAGCGGCCCTTCCAGAAAGCCGGTGGCGGCGATGTCGGCGATGCGGCCGTCAATGATGACGCTGGTGTCGAGCAGCTTGGCGCTGCGGCGCGAGCGCTCGCCGCCGAACAGGCCGCCGAGGGCGGCGAGGTTGAGCAGGTCGCCCTTTTCGGCGCCGACGATGAGGCCGATATACCCCATCACCAGCAGGATGACGATGTTGGCGTAGGAGGCGGTGCGGGGCTCGAAGCCGGAGCGCGCCACCACCCAGGAGACCAGGAAAGCGCCGATGATGCCCAGCAGCGAGCCGATGGCAGCGCCGATGAGGCGCTTCAGGCTGGCGCGGTTGAGGCGAATCTCGAACAGAATGATCACGCCGGCGGTGAGGGCGCCGCAGACCGCCGCCACCCAAGGGTCGAGACCGAAAGGGCGGAGGTAGGCGGCGGCGGCGGTCAGCGTCAGCAGCAGCGCCAGGCGGATGAAGAGCAGGTCGGCCACGCGGGACTCCGGGTGGCCAGTATAGCGCGGACGCAGATGGGCGACTAGCGGGCAGGGCGGGCTAGTGCACCGAGGCTGTCGTTGTCAGCTTGCAGCCGGCCGCTTGGGTTGGGCTTTTGCGTAGGCGGCGGCGCAGGGGTGACCGCTATTCGGAGGCGCCGCGGCCCGGGTCGGGTTTGGGCCGGGTGGGCTCGTGGGCTGGTTCGTGAACGGGGCGGGGTTGCAGCGGGGTATCGTCGGCGCGGAAGGCAGTGGCCAAATGGTGCATCAGGAACCTTACGCCGGCGCGGGCATCACTGGCCGGATCGTTCTTCCAGTGGAAGATGGCGTTGGCCAGCACCTGCTGGCCGCGGACATAGTCGTCGCGGTTGAGCTGGCGCTTGTCGCCCCGTGCGCGCCGACGGACCTGGAAATTTACCACCTCGCCCATCTGCGGCTTAGATGGAGATGGCGGGGGCGGCGTTGGATGGACGGGGGCGGCAGGCCTGGGCCCATAATCAGGAGTGGTGGTCCAAAAACGCATTTTGGCGCTGGACGTGGGCGAACGCCGGATTGGGCTGGCGGTGAGCGATCCGCTGGGGTGGACGGCGCAGGGGTTGCCCACGCTGGAGCGGCGCAACCGTCAAGCGGATTTGGAGGCTCTGATGGGGTTGGCCCAGCACTACGAGATCAGGATGTGGCTGGTGGGACTGCCGCGTCATATGAGCGGGCAAGAGGGCACGCAGGCTGCGAAAGTGCGGCAATGGGCGGATGGTTTGGGGCGGCACTCGGGCATAGCGGTGGTTTATTGGGATGAACGGCTGACGACGGTGGAGGCGGGGCGGGTGTTGCGGGCGGCTTCGAGCTCGCGGGCGCAGACCAAGCGGGCGATTGACCGGCTGTCGGCGGTGCTGCTGCTGCAATCCTATCTGGATGCGCAGGCGACTCCACCCTTATAGTGGAGACATGCCTTTTCCCTCGTCCCCAGTGGCGCCGCGGCGGCGCGCGGTGCTTTCGGTGAGCGACAAGACCGGGTTGGTGGAGTTTGCCCAAAGGCTGGCCCGGCTGGGGTTCGAGCTGGTCTCCACCGGGGGAACCGCGGCGGCGCTGCGGGACGCCGGCCTCGCGGTGCGCGATGTGGCCGAGGTCACCGAATACCCGGAGATGCTGGAGGGTCGGGTAAAGACGCTACACCCGCGCATCCATGGCGGGCTGCTGGGGCGATGGCGGGAGGCGGAGCATCGGCACCAGATGGAGGCCCACGGCATCGCGCCCATCGAGCTCCTGGTGGTGAACCTCTACCCGTTCGAGCAGGTGGCCGAGCGCGCCGCCGCAGCCGCCGGGGTGGAACGGGGAGAGCTGATCGAAAACATCGATATCGGTGGCCCGGCGATGCTGCGCTCCGGCGCCAAGAACTTCGAATCGGTGGCGGTGGTGACCGAGGTCGGGGACTACGGCGCCGTGGCGGAAGAGTTGGAGGCCGCCGGCGCGGTCAGCCTGGAGACGCGCTGGCGGCTGGCGCAGAAGGCGTTTCGCCGCACCGCCGCCTACGATGCCGCCATCGCCGCCACGCTGGGTGAATTGACGGCCGGGGCGGCATCGGAGCGGGTGCGGGTGGGCGGCGATGCCGACCTGCCGGCGCGTTTGCAACTGGACGGGGTGCGGCTGCAGAGCCTGCGCTACGGGGAAAACCCGCACCAACGCGGGGCGCTGTACCGCAATCCGGCGCAGGCGGGCGGCATCGCCCAGGGCAAGCTGCTGCAAGGCAAGGAACTCTCCTATAACAACTTGGTGGACTTGGAGGCCGCCTGGGATCTGGTGGGCGAGTTCGATCCGCCGGCGGTGGCCATCATCAAGCACACCAATCCCGCCGGCTGCGCGCTGGGGGCGACCTTGCTTGAGGCCTACCAGCGGGCGCTGGCGTGCGACCCGGTTTCGGCGTTTGGCGGCGTCATCGGCCTCAACCGGGGGTTGGACGGGGAGGCGGCCGAGGCGATGGCGCAACTTTTTGTGGAGTGCATCGCCGCGCCCGGCTATAGCCCGGAGGCGCGGGCGCGTCTCGGGGCCAAGAAGAATTTGCGGCTGCTCGAAGTTGTGCGCACGGCACCGAGCTGGACGCTGCGCAGCCTGTCCGGCGGCTGGCTGCTGCAGGATCCGGACCGGACCTTGTGGGCCGAGCCGGCGTGGCAGGTGGTCACCCGACGGGCGCCCACCGAGTCCGAGGCCGCCGGGCTGCGCTTGGGCTGGGCGGTGGCCAAGCACGTCAAGAGCAACGCCATCGTGTTCGCGCGGGCGGAGCAGACCCTGGCGGTGGGGGCGGGGCAGATGAGCCGGGTGGATGCGGTCAAGGTCGCCGGGCTGCGGGCGCAATTGCCGCTGCAGGGATCAGCGATGGCCAGCGACGCCTTTTTTCCGTTTCCCGACGGCATCGAAGAAGGCGCGCGGCTGGGCGCCACCGCCGTGATCCAGCCCGGCGGCTCGGTACGCGATCGCGAATGCATCGAAGCCTGCGACCGCCTAGGCATCGCCATGGTCTTCACCGCCCAACGCCACTTCCGCCACTAGCCACTGCCGTGGCGGGCGGGCTTGCAGAGGGGTGCCCGGAAGACGCTCCCGATGGTCGCTCGGAGGTGAGATCGGCTGCTGCCGTGCCACTGCCGTGGGGGGCGGGCTTGCCGAGGGGTGCCAGGAATTCCGCTACGCGCAGCGGGCGGGGCTCTTGCCCCGCCTCCAAGCGCAGCGCCTGGCGGGGCTGCGGGGCAGCGCTGCCCACGCGTGCGACCCTTGGCATCCGGAGCGCTGGCCGCTGTCTGCCGCTCTGCCCTGTCCCCCCTGTCCCCTGTCCCCTGTTCCCTGCGCCCTCTATCCCCTATTCAGGCGGCGGCGGAGGTGGACTGGGATTTGCGGTCGAGGAAGGCGCAAAGGCAACGCAGGGTGCTGAAGTTGGCGGGCACGACCTCGTGGTCGAGGATCTCGAGGTGGAATTGTTGTTCGAGGTGGGTGACGAGGGCGAGCACGCTGGTGGAGTCGAGCAGGGACTCGAACAGGGGGGCGTCGGG
>Ga0307374_10013324_pt1 | contig 11390 bp, 13 predicted proteins | sample OX3MG_FD_202532 | JGI IMG/M metagenome (GOLD analysis project Ga0307374, IMG submission 202532) | Soil microbial communities from Risofladan, Vaasa, Finland - OX-3 | ecosystem: Environmental > Terrestrial > Soil > Coastal area > Acid sulfate soil | place: Finland: Risofladan, Vaasa | collected... | reverse complement strand
GTTCGGGCGCCTTGAAGGCAATTCCCCCGGAGCCCCTCAATATCCCCCGGATTTGTTCCAGCGTCGTGACCTGCGTGTCGTCCATAACGATTGTCATGGCGACCTTACCCCCAAAAACTGGGCCATATGAAAGTTGAGTCCGAAGTGATAAAACAAGTCACGGAGGATTCAAAATGGCTGGGAAACGACACACCGAAGAGCAGATCATCGGCGTCCTGAAGGAATCGGAAGCCGGGATGAAAACGTCCGAGCTCTGCCGTAAATACGGCATCAGCGAAACGACGTTTTACAAATGGAAGGACAAGTATGGCGGCCTGACGGTGAGTGATATCCGGCGGCTGCGCGTGCTTGAGGAAGAAAACCGGCGCTTGAAGCACATCGTGGCCGAGTTGACGCTCGATATCCGCGCGCTCAAGGAAATCAACTCAAAAAACTGGTAAGGCCCAAGGCAAAGCGGGCCGCGGCTAAGCACGTGGTCGAAACCTTGGGCCTGACGCAGCGTCAAGCATGCCGGCTGGTGTCTTTGTGGCGGTCGAGCTTTCAGTATCGCTCGCGCCGCCCCGATGACGCCTCATTGCGCCAATGCATGCGCGAAATAGCCGAGAAGCGAAAGCGTTTCGGCGCGCCGCGCATCGGCATCATGCTTGAGCGCCAAGGCTGGAAGGTCAACCACAAGAAGGTCGAGCGGCTCTACCACGAGGAAGGGCTGGCTCTGCGACGGAGGAAGCGGCGCAGGAAGTTCGTAGGACCAAGAATTCCCATGCCCGTGGCAGCCAGGCCGTATCAGCACTTGTCGATGGACTTCGTGCAGGATCGACTAAGGTCGGGCCGGAAGTTTCGCAATCTCACGCTCGTGGAACATTTCTCGCGGCATTCACCGGTCATTGAGGTGGATACCTCGTTGGGCGGCAGGCGGGTTGTTCGAGTCTTGGACCGGCACGTTGAAAAACACGGGAAGCCCGATTCCATCACCGTGGACAACGGGACAGAGTTCGACAGCAAGGCCGTGGATGAGTGGGCGCATAAGAACGGCGTAAAAATCCTCTTCATCCGGCCCGGCAAGCCGAATGAGAACGCCTTCATAGAGAGCTTCAACGGGAGGTTCAGAGACGAATGCTTGAATGAGAATCTCTTCGAGACGCTCGATGACGCAAGGAGAAAAATCGAGGATTGGAGGATTGACTACAACGAAGAACGGCCGCACAGCTCGTTGGGAAATCTAACGCCAAAAGAATTCCTGGAGCGGCACTATGCTAAGCTAAAACGGACACGGCGCCAATAATGCCGATCTCTGGATGACTCAACTTAACAACGGCCCAGAGAATGGGGTAAGGTCGGGAGTAGTAGGGGGTAGTAGTGGGGGTAGTCCCCCCAGCTAGGTCAAAAACGAATAAAAGGCTGGCGATTGATAGGCAGAGATAGGCAAAAGGCTGGAATTTGGTTATAGCAGGGGCTATGATTTGGCTATAAATGGCTATATTAGCTATAGCCAGATAGTATCTAGGCCTACCTAGGCCTAGGGTAGGCCTTATAAGGCCCTAGCTAGGCCTGGTAACTCAATATATGGGAGATTTTAAATGATGAGGATGCTCGATCTCATCGCGGCCAAACGCGAGGGCCGCGCTCATTGCGCGCAGGAGCTTTCCTTCATCGCGGACGCGGCGGCCAAGGGCTCGGTGCCCGATTACCAGCTCTCGGCCTGGCTCATGGCCGTCTGCCTGCGCGGCATGGGCGAACAGGAAACCGCGGAGCTGACCCGGGCCATGGCCCGCTCCGGCGCGCGCTTGGATTTGGAAAAAATCCCCCGGCCCAAGGCGGACAAGCATTCGACCGGCGGCGTTGGCGACGGGATTTCGCTGGCTCTGGCGCCTTTGGCCGCCGCCTGCGGCCTGTGCGTGCCCATGATGTCGGGGCGCGGCCTGGGGCACACCGGCGGCACGCTCGACAAGCTTGAGTCCATTCCCGGCTTCACGGTCCGCCTCTCGCCCGAGGCCGTCATCGGCCAATGCGAATCGGCCGGCGTGTGCCTCTTCGGCCAAAGCGAAGCCTTGGCGCCGGCCGACCGCAAGCTCTACGCGCTGCGCGACGCGACCTCGACCGTGGAGTCCTTGCCGCTCATCGTGGCGAGCATCCTGTCCAAGAAGCTCTGCGAGGGCTTGGACGCTTTGGTCATTGACGTCAAGTCCGGCTCGGGCGCGATTTTCCGCACGGCTAAGGAAGCCGAGGCCTTGGGCCGCGCGTTGGTCAAGACCGCGGGCCTGCTGGGCCTCAAGTCCGCGGCTTTGGTGACCGCCATGGAGCAGCCCTTGGGCCGCTACGTGGGCAACGCCTTGGAGGTGCGCCAAGCGGTGGAGGTTTTGCGCGGCGAGAAGACCGCGCCCGATTATTTGGAGTGCCTGCTGGCCTTGGGCGGCTGGATGCTGCACTTGGCGGGCCTGGCGAGGACTCCCGAGGACGGCGCTCGGCGCATCCAAGACGCCATCGATTCGGGCGAAGGATTTAAGCGCTTGAAGCTCATCGCGCAAAGGCAGGGCGGCGATCCGGCGGCGCTGGATAACTTGGACCGCTTGCCCAAGGCCGCCGCGTCCCGCGTCGTGGCCGCGCCACGCGCCGGTTTCGTCGCGGACTTGGACGCGCGCGACATCGGGCGCACGGCCGTTTTGCTGGGCGCGGGGCGGGATTTCGCGGAGCAAACCTTGGACTATGGCGCGGGCCTGGGACTTCAGAAAAAAATCGGTGATCGCGTCGCCGCGGGAGAGACGCTGGCCGTGCTTTATTCCTCGGATGACGCGAAGCTGCGCGCCGCAGAAGCCCAGTTCCTGTCCGCCGTTAAGATTGGTCCGCGCCGCCCGCGCGCCGTTTCGGTCGTGCGCAAGATCATCCGCGGCCACAAAGCCCCAAAACGCTAGGCCCTAAGTCCGCGCTTTTTCGGACCGAAAGGCCCTTCTATTGCTGCCCTACGGCCGATAAAATATTCCAGCCGCGCATTATTAAGGAGAAGATTGGCATGAAGATTAAATTTCTTGCAGTTTCTCTGCTCGTGATTCCGGCGTTGGCGCTTGTTCCCGGAGCGCAGTCCGCGATGATTGAGTCTGTCGCCGCTTCGGGCGCGAGTTCTTTTAATTCCTTAGGTCCTGTCCGGTTTTCGCTGCGTCTCGCGGCGCCGGAGGCGCAAGAGCAAGTTTCCGGAACGCCGGTCCAAGGCAAATCCCAGTCCGGCGCAATCGTCCTTGAGGGTTTCGTCAATTTAGAGGGAAGGGCGTTCGCGATGCCGGGCGGCGGCTCGGTCACGGTTTTTTTGAGCGGCCAGGCGAGTCTGGCCGACGTCTCTCAGATTTATACCTGCGGCCCCGTGGAAGTCAGCGCCGTCGCGCACGTGGTTTTGGGCGGCGGAAGCCCCTACGCCGTGGCGCCCGTGGAGCAGACAGTCGCGGTCTATAAGAACGGGCAGAAAATCGGCGAAACCGAGATTCGCGGCAACATCTTCGTCAGCGGGAACTCCACCATGCATTGGGTGATTCTACGGGGCATGGGCTCCTTAACCGGAGTCTTTACTCCGGGCAAGGCCTAATCATGTCCCAGCCCAAGCTTGTCGTCTGCGAACACCCGCTGCTCAAGCATAAGCTCGCACATTTGCGCGACAAGCGCACCGCTCCTTCGGACTTCAGGCGGCTGATGCACGAGGCCGGGGCTATCCTGGGCTATGAGGCGCTGCGCGAGACGGGTTGCCGGAAAATTTCCGTGCCGACGCCCATTCGGAGTTCCCCCGCCGAAGTGCTGGCCGAGCCGGTGGCCTTGGTGGCGGTTCTGCGCGCGGGCCTGGGGCTCATGGAAGGCGTCTTGTCTCTTTATCCCGAGGCGCGCGTCGGCCATATCGGGCTTTACCGGAACGAAGAAACGCTCAACCCCGTACGCTATTACGTGCGCCTGCCGAAAGATTTGAATAAATCCTTCGTGGTTCTTTGCGATCCGATGCTGGCGACGGGCGGTTCCGCCGCCGAGGCCCTGCGCATCCTCAAGATGGACGGCGCCCGTAAGATCGTCTTGGTGTCGCTTTTGGCCGCCAGGGACGGCGTGCGCCGGGTCCATCAGGATCATCCCGACGTGGCGATTTACACCGCCGCGGTCGACGCCAAGCTCAATGCCGTGGGCTACATCGTTCCCGGCCTGGGCGACGCCGGCGACCGCTTGTTCGGCACCTGCTAAAACTTCCCCCCTTCTTCCGCGTCCATTAGGGCGTAAAAAAGCCTCCCGTGAAAACGGGAGGCTTTTTTATTTGTTTGCGGCCGTTTTTAAGAAGCGGCGCAGACGCGGCCGGCCGGGCACGGGCCGTTGATGGGAAGAACGCTAGCCAAGGTGAAGTTAGGCTGCTCGGAGCAAGTATGAGGCCACTGGCAGGTGTGAACCACTTGGGCGACGCTGTCGCAGCGGTGCGGCCATTGGCAGGTGCGCACTTGCGCGGTCTTCATGGAGCTAATCGGGGCCAGCGCCAGCATCAGAATCATGTGCAACATAGTGTGTCTCCTTAAAATTCTTTTGTGTTTAAATCTTGAACAAGGACAGTATAGCGCCGCCGACGCGGGTAGAGCAGGAGACCGGTCAATGGAAAATGTTGATCCAGATCAATTAATCCGGATCGGCCTTTTGGGCGGATTAGGAGGTCGAGCCGGAAAGCGACTGCAGCTGATCCTCGTTGAGAATCAGCAAATCTTTTTCCTTCTTCTGGATGAGCCCGCGGGTCTCGAAGTCCTTGAGCAGGCGCACGGTGGTCTCGATGGTGAGCCCCGACATCTCGGCCAAATCGCGCCGCTTGAATCCGTGGATGACGCCGGGCTTGCCGGGCCTCTTGATGCGCAAAAGAGTGTCCGCCATGCGCCCGCGCGCGGGCTTAAACGCGATGTCCCGGGCCTTATTCTCCCCGCGGCGCACGTCGCGGGCTGTTTCGCGCAACAGGGCGCGGGAGGCCTCGGGAAAGCGGGCAAGGAAGTCTACGAACGTCTTTTCATCAACGAGGGAGACGACGCTGGGCTCCAAGGCCTCGGCCGTTCCGGTGTAGCCGCCGTCCTTGGCCAGAAGCGTGATGTGCCCGACCAAATCTCCGGGCGACTCGATGCGCGTGATGAGCTGGTGTCCGGCGCGGCTGGATTTATAAATCTTGATGCGTCCGCTGCACACCACGTAGACGCCGATGGGCGGCGTGCCTTCGTGAAAAATCACTTCTCCGGACTTGAAAGCATTCGCTACGCGCATCTCGCGCCAAGCTTTTTTGGCATCCTTGGCGCCCAGAAGGCTGTAAAGGCAGTTGGATTTGTAGCGGCACCACTCGCAATTGGGCGCTTCCCGCTTCGAAAAAGCCATACGACGACGCTCCGCCGACGTTAATTTAAGATAGGGGAATTATATCAAATTCCCCTCGGACGGAGCGTTTTTAGTAAATGCGCCCGGAGGCCTTGTTCGCGGCGGGCTTGCGGATAACCGATTCGAGCGAAGGAATTCCCAGCATCGGAACGGTGGAATGCCTGAGCACCCGTTCTACGGTCGAGCCCAGCACCACATCGGTCAAAAGATGCGTGCGGTGCGCCGACAAGACGACGAGGTCATAACCGCCTTTCTCGGCGCGCTCCAGAATGACGCGGCGCGGGTTTCCCTGCAGGACCTCGGCGCGGAGGCCGTCGCCGGTTTTTTGCCCGAGCAGTGATTCGAGGCTGCGGCCCAGCGCGCTGGATATCCCGTCGACGCGCTCGCCCGGTAGCGCGACGTAGAGAACGTCCACGCGGGCGTTGACGGCATGGGCGAGGCTTAGAGCGTAGATGAGCGCGCGGCCGGCATAATGGGTCATGTTGTAGGGCACCAGGATGCGCGAGATTTTGGCCAGGCTCCTGCCTTCATGCACGGTGAGCACGGGAACGTCCGACTTTCGCAGCACGGCCTCGGCCACCGAGCCGAAGAAGACCCGGTCCATGCCCGCGTAGCCGTGCGTGCCCATCACGATCATGTCCGCGGCGCCGCGCTTGGCCAAGTCGGAAAGAACCACGGCGGGCGGGCCGACGATGGAGCGGACTTTCAGGCGTCCCGGGGGCATCGTGCCGACGAGCCTGCGGAGCTTTTCCTCGCGCCATTTTCGGAAGTCGTTGACCTGGGCGGCGATGTTCGGGGTCGTGGTGATGCCGTAGTCGGAGCTGAGCACGTAGGCGTCCGTGAGCACTTCGTGGACGTAGACCACGTCCAGGCCGGCATCGAGGCGGCGGGCCAAAGTTTTGGCTGCCTGCAGGGCCGCTAAAGAGGGCTCACTTGTGTCCGCGGCGACCAGCAGCTTTTTGGGCGGAAATCGAATCATGGCCTTTGCCTCCTTGCCGACGGTATGCTTAAATCCCGTCGTTTAGCAGTAATCGCAACAAACCGGCCTAGGGCCGGGAGGCTTCGGCGGCGGCAAGCGCGCGGAAGGTGTCGCGCGCGATGAGGAGTTCTTCGTTAGTCGGAATGACGTAGGCTTTGAGCGGAGACGAGTCGGGAGAAATCATGCCGCCTTGACCCGAAGTTATGGCGCCGTTTCGTTTTTCATCCAGCGCCAGGCCCAGGCAATCCAGCCCTTTGCAGATGCGGCGGCGCACCTCGGCCGAGCGCTCGCCGATGCCGCCGGTGAACACCACGGCCTCGGCTCCCCCCATCTCGGCGTAGTAGGCTCCAATGTAGCGCCGGACGCTCGCGCAAAACATGTCCACGGCGAGCTTGGCGCGACGGTCGTTGTTTTCCTTCTCTTCGTCCAGGAGCTCGCGCATGTCGCTGGTCAAGCCCGAGACGCCCAGAAGGCCCGACTGCTTGTTGAGCATGCTTACGATCTCTGAGATGGACATCCCTTCCTTGTGGGCCAGATATTCGATGATGGATGGGTCGATGTCTCCGGAGCGCGTCCCCATCATGAGCCCTTCGAGCGGCGTAAAACCCATGGAGGTGTTGAAAGACGCGCCGCTTTTGACCGCGCAGGCGGAGCAGCCGTTGCCCAGGTGCAGGCTGATGAGGTTGACCTTTTCCGGCGCGATGCCGCGCATCAGCCGGTAGCGGTAGGCGATGTAGCGGTGCGAGGTGCCGTGGAAGCCGTAGCGCCGAATTTTATAGCGGCGGTAGAAATGATAGGGGATGGCGTAAAGGTGCGATGTTTCCGGCATGGAGGCGTGGAACGCCGTGTCGAACACCGCGGCCTGCGGCACGCCCGCGCCGAAAATCTCGCGCGCGGCCCGGATGCCTTTCAAGTTCGCGGGGTTGTGCAGGGGAGCAAGTTCGATGCAGTCCTCGATGCCCGCGATGGTGTCCTCGTCGATGCGGGTCGAGGCCCGGAACTTCTCTCCGCCGTGAGCGACCCGGTGGCCGATCGCGTGGATGTCGGCGACGGAAGAGACGCCTTCGATGCCGGACTCGGGCGAGACGGCCCAGCGCACGATGCGCTCGATGGCCTGGCGGTAGTCGCGCAGCGGCGCGTCTTCCTTCATGGCGGGCTTGTCTCCCACCTGGAAGGTGATGAGCGCCAAACTGCCCACGCGTTCGATGAGGCCGTGCGCCAGACAGCGATCGCGGTCATTATCGATGCAGGTCTGATCGGTGGCGATAATCTGGAACTTGACTGACGATGAGCCGCAGTTGAGGACCAGGATGTTCATGTTTTTTCAAAAGAAGCCTGCGGCGCGTCAAGCCAGGCAAGAATGCCGTCCAAGCGGCCTTCGACACCTTTGTAACGCCGGCTTTCCGCCGACAGAGACGTCAAAGATGAGCGCAGAAGCGCGCGTTCCCTAGGATTGGCCTTGATGGATGCGCCGTCGATATAGTAGACGCGGATGAAAAAAAGCGCCGAGCGGACTCCCGGAAGGCCCCAGGTGATTTGGCGCTCGACCCTGAGCGTAAAGGGCTGGGCCGGAAAATCCCGGCCCAGCCATTGGGCCGCCGAGATTCGGGGCGGCGGCTCGGGATGGTGATTGAGCCTGCGGTCCGTCGTGAACCCCCACACGAAGCGCACGAAGGGGCCGCGTTCGATCATCATGCGGACGATGGCCGCCGCGGCGCTATTCACTTTTTCGATGCCGGGCACCGGGGCGTGAACGGCGAAAAAGTTCTTGCCGATTTTCTCCTCCGCGGCCCAGTAGCCGGGGCTGCAGAGGTGAAGCGCGCACACCCGGTCCGCCCCGCTTTCATCGGCCGAAACCACGGCGGCGTCCTCTTGGACTTGGCAGCATAGGGCGTCGAAGGCCGAGGCATAAGCCGGAGACGGGGCGGCTCCATCGACCCGGTCCAGCTGAAAATCAGGCGTGAAATAAAGGCTTTCGCCGCTGAGCCTGCAATCCAGGCGCCTGCGCTCGCCCGGAGCCCAGGAAAACCACTGGGGATGCTCGGAAACCAGCTTGTCGGCCATGAACCGGGCGACGCGGCCCGCGACTTCCGGCTTGAACTCGGAAACTGCGTGATATTTGGACAAGCGCTCGGTCCTGCAGGCGAGCTTGTTCGTGCGGAACATTCCGTACTCGCGATCGATTTGGAAGACGCGCGCGTCCGCCGCGCCGTTGCCAAAGGATGTCCCCAATGGCCGCAATCCCGGCGCGACCTCGTAGACGCCTTTATCCAGCGGAAAATACCGCGCGGGCGCGGGAAGCTCCGGCGATGTTTTGGTTTCCATGGTTGGCGCCGCCATCATTTCCTCGCGGCCAAGGCGAAATAAAAAAAATAGCGGTTAAGGCCTTCCAGGTCCGAGGCGTATTGCGCGCCTCCCAGCCAGGCGTCGCACAAAAGCTCTCTGGCGCGCGCCAACTCTTTCAAGCGGTGCTTCCAGCGGGAATCTTGAAGCGTGAAATCCATAAGCTCCAAGGCCCGGATTATCGCGCCGTCGAAAAGTTTTTGGTCCCTGCCTTTCCAGCGCAGAGCGCGGCTGACCTCGCTGCCGACGTTTCCCAACTGCTGCGCCAGGGAGAATTCGCCCCACCTTCCGCTCGCCGCCAAATCGGCATGCTGGACTGTCATGGACTTAGGAATGAATCAGGTTGTTTACAACCCGCAGGATGCGCGCCTGGATTTGGGCGTCTTCGACGCCGCGCGAGCGGTTGTTTTGGGACGGCCTCACGTTGATCATCGAGTCGAACTCGACGCGCTCCTCTTCGGGCTTTTCGGGATAAATGTTGATGCCCCATAAATCCTCCTGCCTGGAGCCGGTTTCCAGCAAGAGCGCCTCTTCGTCGCTGTGCAGTTCTCCGCCCAGCGCGATGATTTCCCGCTTGACGTCCACGGCCGCCTTGATCATCTCTCCGAATTGCTCCTCGGCCAGGGACGCGACATCCGGCAAGGAGATGGGCTTGTCGATGATTTTTATTTCCACAAATCGTGGGGTGACTGAGGGGACTTGAACCCCCGACCTCCTGGTTCACAGCCAGGCGCTCTAACCAGCTGAGCTACAGCCACCGAATGGGGCATTATATCAATTCGAAGCCGCATTCTGGCTTGGGTGAACACGCGCCCCAGCATGATGGTTCGGGACTATTGGACCCAGAGCCTGCCGGGCCTTTCGCCTCTTTTTCTTTGGGCGGCCCGGCGTCATCCTCTTGCCATGGCGACGAAAAACCGCGCGGGGCGCGCGTGCGCGCCCGCGGTCCTGCGATGCGCGGTCTTGGCCGCGGCGATGCTGCCGCTCGGGGTTTGCGTCTCAGCGGTTCGGGCGCAGGAAGCGGCTTCCGCCGGTGACGCGCCGTTTTTTCAAAGCTTGGGGCGCATCGAGGGCTTGGCCGCCCGCGCGGCCAAAAAAATTCCGCGCGGCGCGGCGGCCTGGGACGCGCCCGCGGCGCCGGGGCATATCATCGTGATTCCCATGCGCTTGAAGACCGCCTGGGACGGGAGCGGCGACATCCACGTGGACTGCGTTTTCGACGGCAAGCCTTATTCCTGCCTGCTCGACACCGGCGGGGGCGATCGGATCATCGTTCCGGACGATTCGTTTTTCCGCCGCTATCCCGTGGTCGGACAGGGCTCCTTCGGGAGCGCCTCGGGCACGCAGACTCCCGCGGACATCATCCGCGTCTTGAATTTGAGCGTGGGAGGAAACTCCCTGGGCGCCGCGGACCTGACCCGGCAAGGCGCGCGCTCCTGCAGGACGATGTCCTCTCCGATTTTCGCCGGGCAATCCGTCCGCTACCAAAACGCCGACTACTATTTCGGTCAGGCGGGCGCCGCTCTCATCCTCAACGGTCCCGCGCCCGGGGGCCCCTTTTTCCCCCTCTCCATGCGGGACGCGCACCGGCACATGGTGATATCTGTCGCCATCGGCTCCGACGCCTCGTACGCGCTCTTCGACACGGGGGCGGGCATGACGATTATCGACAAGGATTACGTGGCGGCCCACCCGGGGAATTTTTCCTACGCGGACAAGACGTGGGCGATGGACACCTCCTGCCGCAAGCTCCCCGCGCGCTTCTACGTGGCGCATAACATCTCCATCGGAGGGCTCGTGTTCCATAATTTCGGGGTTCTGGCCCTGGACCTCTCCGCCACCAGAGCCATCGCCGACGACGGCCGCGTGGAGATGATCGTCGGCTACAACATCATCAGCCGCGCCAACTGGTATTTCGACCTCGCGCATCAGCGCTGGACGGTGCGGCAAATCGCCCCCTTGACGGCGCCCTTGGTCTGGACCGGAGCCGCCGCGGCCGGGCCGGTGGCCTTGGGCTCGCTGCCCTTTGGGTCCTAACGATTTATGAAACTCTCGAAATCCGTGAATCCAGCCGCGATGCTGGCGCTCTTCTTCGGCGTCCTATTCGCGCTGGGCTTTTGCGCCGGCATGGCTTCGGCCTGTCTCTAGACCGCCTGCTTTTCCGCCGTTGGCGGCTCGCTTAAGCCCTGCATGGGCCTTAGGGCCTAAACCCGCTTGGGACTCCCAGGACTTGGCAAGCGCGCCCAATCCGGCTACACTCATCCCGTGAGCGGAAAAACCGATAGGCGGGTCGTGGTCGGGTTGGCTTTTGCTATCGTCGCATCTGGCATCGTTGCCGCCCAGGCCGCGGTTCCTGCCTTAAAGCGCGGCATGGCCGCCTTGGACGCCAAAGATTACGCGCAGGCCGCCGTCGATTTTAAAAAAACAGTCCGGGCCGAGCCCAGAAACAGCGCCGCGTATTTTCTGATGGGCTACGCCTTCTATCAGAAAGGATTTTCCGGCGGAAATCCGGAAGCCGCCAATAAGAAGGACGCGCAGGAGACGATAGCGGCCTATAAAAAAGTTCTCGCTCTGGACCCGAGGTTGCGCAGCGTGGCCAAGCCCTACGAGTTTTACTTCACCCAGGCGCTCTCCTATGAAAACTTAGGAAAAAACGCCGAAGCTTTCGCCGCGTTCGAAAGAGGCATAGAATCCTCTCCGGATAATTTTC
>Ga0307374_10013323_pt1 | contig 11390 bp, 8 predicted proteins | sample OX3MG_FD_202532 | JGI IMG/M metagenome (GOLD analysis project Ga0307374, IMG submission 202532) | Soil microbial communities from Risofladan, Vaasa, Finland - OX-3 | ecosystem: Environmental > Terrestrial > Soil > Coastal area > Acid sulfate soil | place: Finland: Risofladan, Vaasa | collected... | reverse complement strand
CTCTTTGGCGTCATCCTGCTCTTCTCGGTTCTGCCCACGATCAAGAAGCTCGGCGAGGACCTGCCGCAGGGCGTGGTCCCCGATCGCCTCTCCCTGCGCTTCCGGCTCGCGAGCGTCTACCCGGATCGAGCGACCGGCAAGCTGGTGGCCTACCAGGCAACCAACGTCCCGACGGGGTTCGGCCTGATGTACGTGGCCGGCGTCGTGTCCGGGCTACTCGGAATCGGGTCTGGGGCGCTCAAGGTGCTGGCGATGGACACGGCGATGCGCCTGCCGATGAAGGTCTCCACTGCCACCAGCAACTTCATGATCGGCGTGACCGCCGCCGCTAGCGCCGGGATCTACTTCTGGCGCGGTGACGTCGTCCCGCTGATCGCGGCGCCGGTGGCGCTGGGCGTGCTGGTCGGCGCGACGGTCGGCGCCAAACTGCTGGTGCGCTTCTCCAACAACACGGTGCGGCTGGTATTCGTGCCGGTACTGGCGCTCGTGGCAATCGAGATGCTGCTTCGCGGGCTGGGGGTGGCGTAGATGAGCGAGCGGACGATACACGTGGATACGACGCGATCGGACCCGGAGGCCCTCGCCGAAGCCGCGGTGGTCGCCACCAATGAGCCGATACCGGGCGGACACCCGATGGAGATCTGGATCAGCTACGTGCTGCGGATCGGCGTGCTCACCGCGGGGGCGATCATCCTGGTCGGACTGGCCTGGTTCCTGATCGCCGGCTCGCCAAGCGGCCCGAAGACCCTGAACGACGTGATCGGTAGCGGGGGGCACGGCATCGTGGTGAGCCCGCGCACCATCGTCTCCGGCATCGCGGCGGCCAACCCGACCGCGATCATCCAGCTCGGCGTGCTGGTGCTGATCCTGACGCCAATGATGCGCGTGCTGATGACGGTGTTCCTCTTCTTCGCCCAGCGGGACATGATCTTCGTCGCTGTTACCGTAATCGTGTTCGCGGTGCTGGTCTTCGGTCTGGTCGGATTCGGGAGCTAGCGGTCGGTCGCACACCCCGCGCCGGAGCCCGGCGCGGGTGGTGACGGCTGCTCGGGCTCCGGCGGGCCGCGCCGCCGCGGCTGCCCTCCTGCCGTTCGCGGTGACCCCACGGCACGACCGCGGTGCGGCTTCTCCCGTCGTCGAAGCCCGATTCGTTCCGGATCGCGCTCCAGAAGGCATGCACCGCTGGAACCGAGGCCGGGAGATGTCGTATCGTACGTACAGGTGACTGGCTGGCACGCGCGGCGGGTCGCCGTCCGGCCAGGACGTCCCGGGCGCGCGTCGCGAGCTCGGTCCGTGGCGCCGCGCACACTCGGCTCTGGCGGCCCCGCGCCTGTTCGTGCGCGACGAGCGGACGCCGGTCGTGTCGCGGCACCGGGAGGTCCACCGCGGGTGCTCGAGCCGGCGCGGCATCCGCCACGCCCTCGGCAAGTGGTGGGAAGTTCGGGACGCGGAAGAAGGACCGACGGTGAGGCAGCCCTACCTGATTCCACGGCGCCGGATCAATGCGCTGCTCGCCAGCTTCGTCATGTTCTGCCTGGCCATCGGCTACCGGATCATCTCGTTCCAGGTCGTCCAGAGCAAGGCGCTCACCTCCGAGGCCGAGGCGTTCCGCCTGCAGTCGGACGTCATACCGGCCGAGCGGGGCGACATCCTCGACGCGCGCGGACGTCCGCTCGCCACCAATGTGCCGGCCAACCGGGTGTCGGCGGTCGTGGCACAGCTGCAGGACCCGCAGCATACCGCGCAGGTCCTGGCGCCGATCATCGGCCGTAGCGCGAGCGACATCATGGGCGCCATCACCCAGCCGGGCGAGGAGTGGGTGGTGCTCCAGCGGAGGCTTCCCGAGCAAGCCTCCCAGCAGATCCAGGCGCTGAAGCTGCCGGGCATCGTGTTGAATCCGGAGCTGCGCCGCGTCTACCCGATGGGTGACCTCGCCTCACAGGTCCTCGGGTTCGTCAACGACGCCTACGTCGGCTCCTACGGCGTCGAGGGCGCCTACGACAGCGTGGTCGGCGGCACACCGGGCAAGCTGGTGGCGCAGCGGGACACCAGCGGCAACGTGATCGCACTGGCCAACAGCGTCCTCCAGCCGCCGATCGACGGCTCCGATCTCGTGCTGACGATCGACAGCGCGGTGCAGCGCATCGTGGAGAATGCACTGGACCAGGCGATCGCGCAGCATGGAGCCCCGAGCGGGACTATCGTCGTGCAGAACCCACAGACGGGCGCGATCCTGGCGATGGCCAGCCGACCTTCGTTCGACCCGAACCAGTACGCCACCGTCACCAATGCGTCCGCCTTCGAGAACCCCGCGACCTCGGCGGTCTACGAGCCGGGCTCGACCTTCAAGGTACTGATCATGGCGCTGGGCCTGAGCACCGGCGCCGTGACGCCCAACACCGTCCACGACGGCGGCTCCTACCGGGTCCTCCCCGGCGGTGCCAAGGTCTACAACGCGCTGCACGCCGCCTTCGGCCCCGAGAATATGATGCAGATCCTCGAGCATTCCAGCAATCTCGGAGCGATGTGGGTGTCCGAGCAGGTGGGGCAGGATCGTCTCTACCCCGGGCTGCAGTCCTTCGGCCTCGCCAAGCCCAGCGGGATCGATCTCCCCGATGAGGCAGACGGCATTCTCCCGCTGCCCGGTGAGCCCGACTGGACGCTCGCCAGCCTGTACACCAACGCATTCGGCCAGGGTCTGGCCGTCACCCCGCTACAGCTGGTCAACGCGGCCTCGGCCGTTGCCAACGGCGGTACGCTGATGCGGCCGCACGTCGTCCAGCAGATCCGCGGCGCGGACGGCATGAAGGCGGTCTCTATTCGTGCGATCCGCCGCGTTATCACGCCCGAGACCGCGCGGCAGCTGACCGGCATGCTGGTGGAAGCGGTAGCCGCGTCGACCGCCTACCAGCAGTACGTAGCGGTGCCCGGCTACGACATCGCCGCCAAGACGGGGACCGCCCAGGTGCCGTCGCCCGGCGGCGGCTACGATCCGACGGCGACGATCGCCTCGGTGCTGGGTTTCGGACCGGCCTCCAACCCCCAGTTCACCGTGCTGGTCAAGATCGATCGGCCGCAGGATACGCCCTGGGGCGAGAGCGCCGCGGGACCGGCCTTCCGCACGATCTTCCAGCAGTTGCTCCTCCTCTACGCGCTCCCGCCGGATCATCCGGTGCCCGTCACCAGCCGGCCCTGACGTCGACCGCGTCCGATCGCCGCGGCTGCCCGCGCCACGAACTGACACGCTTTCGGGACACTCCCGGGGCTCGACCCATCGCGTCTGTCAGCCGAACGCCGCTATCGTGAGAGGTGAGGAACGATCGCCGAGGCGACGTGCATGGAGACCGTGGAGACGATGGAGACCGTGGAGCGGGAAGCGTGGAGTCTGCTGAGCGACCTCGTCGAATCCCTGCGGGTGGGGCCGGTCGGACGTCTCGAGCAGTTCCTGGCCGTCCCGCTGTCCGGCGGTGGAGGGCTGCTGGCACATCCGGGAGCGATCCCCATCCATGTCCCGGAACTCGCGTCGATCGATACCCTCGTCGAGTGGGGCTACCTCGAGCTGGAGCGCACGCCTCACGGTCTGTCGCTGCTCACGATCAGCGCTGCCGGCTTCGCCGCCAACCTCGCGCACCACGAGCACCGCGAGCACCGCGAATCGAACGAGCCACTGCCGGTGCATTGACGCGGCACGTCGCGCGCGCCGCGCTCAGGCCGGCGCCGGGGAGGTGCCGGAGTCAACCGCGAGCGAGATCCAACCCGCGAGCTCCTGCAACTGCACCAGATCCTCACGCGTGTACGGCTGCGGTGAGCGGTCGCGCCAGAGCACGAGCAGTCCCAGCGGGCGTGATTGCCGGCGGAGCGGCGCCAGCGCCAGGCTCCGAAATCCGGCGAGTCGGGCGAAGGCGACCGATGGCCGGGGCAAGATGCGGTCATACTGCCGCGGGTCGACGTGCGGCAGCACGATCGGCGCGTGGTTGCGCAGAGCCTGTTGGTACAGCCAGGCATCGGCCGGCACGGTCGGCGCCGGCGGGGTTTGGCGCAGCTTCTCTCGCCGGGCCGGATCCGCATGGGCGACAGCCGCAATGCGGAGCACCTCCCCGGCCGGGTCGAGCAGGCGCACGATGCAGCCGTCGCCCAGCGCCTCAGCGATGCGCTGGCTCACGGCCTGGAACATGACTGGAGCGTCGGCCTCCTTGTCGATCGCCTGACCGACCTTGAACCGCGCCACGGCGTGCGCGTCGCTCGAGGCCACCTCGCGGCGCAGCCGCGCGTGGTCGAGCATGCCGGCGATCCTCCCGCCGACCCGCTGCGCGACTGCCAGGTCCTCGGAGTCGTAGTGGCGGATCGCCGCGGTGCGGGCCAGCAGCATGACCGCGACGACCCGCCTCCCGATACTGATCGGGATGGCCATCGCCGAGGCCATGCCGACCTCGCGGAGCGCGCTGAGCTCCCGCGGGCCACGACAGGACGCCGTCAGGGCTGCGTCGCCGATTACCGGGCGCAGTTGCGGCTGCCCGGTGCCGGCCGCCCGGAGGACTGGGACGGGGGCCGCCAGGTCGAGCAGCAGGTCACGCCCGAGCTCGCGGAGCGCCGGCTGACGGTGTGGATCGACGTGGCGGATGCCCAGCGGCTCGAGGCTCCCGTCGATCCGCACGAGGTAGACAATGCACCAGTCGGCGAGCGTTGGGACGAGCCCCGCGGCGGCCGCGGCAAGCACGTCGTCATCCGTGGCAGACTGGCCGGGCTCGATCGACAGTGCGGTGAGCAGGTCCGCCAGCGCCTGACGGCTCCGCAGCGTCTGGAGCTCGGCCTGGAGCGCGGCCAGGCGCAGCGCCTGGGTCGGCTCCGCGGACCCGCCGCGCACGCCGCCTGCCGGACGGCCGGATGCGGAGCTCGATGGATCGAGGCTCTGGCCCTCGGAATCGCCGCCCCAGCCGGAGGTGCCCGCCGTCGTGGCGATCGTAACCAGCCTGGGCCGTCCTCCCACGTCTGCCATGCCAGCCTCCCCACGGCGCGAGCCGAACGTTGGACGGGATGTCGCCGCACCCTCCAGTCATAGGCATTGCTGTCCGATCCGACAAGGGCAACAGGTCCGGGTTGAGTTCGGACCGAGGTTGCGTCCGGGCCCAGCAGGACGAGGGGACACCGCCGCGCTATCCTCGGGCCGCCTCCTCGTCGACGCTGCGCGCGGCCGGCGCTGCCCTGGTGTCGCGGCACGGGCATTGACGGTCGAATGCCGTCCTCACCGGGGTCGCCGCGCTGCCGGTTGGCCCCAGGGGGCATAATCACGGGTGTACGTGCTGGCCGACCCCCACGGGTGCCACCCCACGGGTCACGATTGAGTCTGGCATTGGTCCGCAGGACGCCGGCTGGTGCAGAATCTGGCGCGGCCGACAGGGACCCGCGACAGACCAGGAGAGCCGCCGGCTGGTCCGAAGGGAGCCTTGCACATGAATCGACTGCCGAGGGTGATTCGCGGCTTCGCCGTCGCGGCCGTTGCGATCGCGGCGGTGGTCGCGTTGATCCTTGGCGCGGCATCGGTGACCACCTTTGCCCAGGACACGCTGGCGAGCTCGCGAGCGCCGGGGTTCCAGGCGATCACGATTCCGGCCAATGCTGGCAGTGAGCTAGCCTCGTTCGAGAAGGTGCTGAGCCCGCTGCGCGGCGGCCGGCCGGCGCCCCAGTTCTCGGACCTTGGCAAGCTGACCACCGTGCTGGGGCGCCAGAGCCTGCACGCGGGCGCGAGCCTGAGCGACGCCGAGGCCCACGCCGGGTCGAAGCTCCCAACGCCGCACCGTCTCCCGGCGGCGTTCACCGGCCTGCAGCCGACCGTGTACACGGGTGACGCGGGTACCGTCGAGTACGTGCTGGACGTCCAGAAGGCGGACGATCTGCTGTCGGGGTTTCACGCCGCGACGAACGGACTACCGAACCCGGCCGACACGCCGACGGTTACCTTCATGCTCGACATCCCGCCGTCTGCCGCGTACGTCTATCAAAGCGGGAACAATCGGCTGGCGGTCGGGGTGCTGGCGAGCCCGACCATGACCATCCCGCCCTCGGTCGACCCGAACGCGCTGCGCGATGACGTGCTGTCGTTCCCGGGCCTGCCGCCCGCGGTATCCAACCAGCTCCACGCCATCCACGACTGGCAGCACCTGTTGGTCGTGCCGCTGCCGGCCGGAGCGACGACCAGCCAGCTGACCGTGCACGGATCGCCCGCGCTGCTGATTCAGGACCAGACGCGGGCGGCCGTCCTCTGGCAGAGTAACGGACGGCTCTACTTCGTGGCCGGCGAGGGCATCAGCGGGACCGACGCCGTGGCGATAGCCGTCGGGGTGCAGGAGTAGCCGGAAGGCATGGCTACCGGCCGCGGGCGGTCACGGAGGGCGCGATCGCGACGGCCGCCTAGCCGTAATGGTGGCGGAACCGCGGGGCATCGTCCTGCCATGCTCCCTGGGCCGCGCCGGCACCGCTGAGATGGCGGTCGATCAGCTCGGCGTCACCGAGCGCCACGTCCAGGCGCAGGCCGCGGCCGGCGTAGTGGGCCGCCAGTTCGTCGAGGCGTGCCTGCTTCCAGCCGGGGTCGCCGGCGGCGTATGACGTCCGTCAGCGGTCGCCGTTCGCCCGCGCGGCCGTTTCGCGCTTCTGAGCGAGCAGCGGCGCGGACGACGCGAGCAGGCCCATCGCCTGCGGATCAAACTCGGGAGTTCCGTCGCCCCCGCAGGCGGGATGCTCGCTGAACCACACGACGTGCCGGCGTCGTCCGGGCCGTGGGACCAACGGCCGTGAGCGTGCGAGATCGCCCTCAAAGGCGGCAGCCTCTGTCGTTGACCGGCTCCCACTGCGGCGCCATACTCCGCATCCGGTCCGGCATGCAGCGATGGGGAGAGACCGCGACGGTGGCTGAGGCGGCGCGTTGTTCGGCTGGCTGACGCTCGCGGTCGTCGCGGCCACGCTGCTGCTGATCCTTGTCCGCCCGCGCGGGATCTCGGAGGCGTGGGTCGCGGCCGGCGGCGCGTTGTTGATGCTGGTGGTCGGGGGAGTCGGCCTGCGCGATGTGCGCGACATCCTGGCCCAGACCGGCAACGTGCTCCTCTTCCTGCTGGGTATGATGGTGCTGACCGACCTGGTGGAGCGCGCCGGGGTGTTTGCCTGGCTGGCCGAGGCCGCGGCGCGGCTGGCCCGGGGCTCCGGGCTCCTCCTCTTCTGCAACGTCTTCCTGCTCGGTGCCGTCGTGACCGCCCTCCTCTCGCTCGACGTCACGATCATCACGCTCACGCCGATCGTGTTCGCCCTCACCAGCCGGCGGAAGCTCGACCCGCTGCCGTACATGTTCGCCTGCACCTTCGTGGCGAACACCGCCTCGCTGATCCTCCCGGTCAGCAACCTGACCAACCTGCTGGTCTACAGCCAGCTGCACCTCGGCTTCTTTGCCTTCGCCGGTCGCATGTGGCTGCCGAACCTGGCGGCGGTCGTGGTCAACCTGGGCGTCTTCCTGCTCCTCTTTCGGCGCAGCCTGCCGCGGCGCTTCGGCGGAGCGACGGACGTCGCCATGCCGGAGCGGGACTGGTGGTTCCGGACCGCCGCGCTCGTCCTGGGCGCCACGTTGCTGGGGCTGCTGGCCCTCGGTCTGATCGATCGGCCGCTGGCCTGGGCCGCGATGCTGGGCGGCGGCGGGCTGCTGGCGATCGGGCTCGCGTCGGGCCGGGTTCGGGCGCGCCGGGTCGTCCGGGAGGTCTCGTGGCCACTCTTCGTCTTCGTCGTCGGCATGTTCCTGGTCGTGCGCGGGTTCGAGCACGCCTGGCTGAGCCGGCTCGATCTGACGCTGCCGACCACGCCCGGGGCGGCACTGGTGCTGAGCGCGCTGGGGAACGCCGTCGGCAGCAACGTGGTCAACAACGTGCCGATGACGTTGCTATCGCTGGCGGTGCTGAACCACAGCGGGTCCGGCCCCAGCCGCGAGGCGCTGGCCTACGGCACCCTGCTCGGGGCCAACATCGGTCCGACCCTGACGACGTACGGCTCGCTGGCCACGATGCTCTGGCTGACGATCGTGCGCAAGCGGGGTCTGGCGATCTCGACCGGGCTCTATCTACGGATCGCCGCGGTGACCATGCCGCTCGTGCTCGCGGCCGCGATGGGCGCGCTCTGGCTCACGCTCCGGTGAAGAGCACGCCTCGCGGCCTCCAGCACGGAACTGCCACGCCCGCGATCGGTTGCTGACGCTTCGGTAGCATTGCCTCGGTAGACTTGAGGCGCGCGGCGGTTCGCTGCCGCGCTCGCCATACGCCGAGTCCGGCCGGCAGAGGGCGGGCTTGGGCTGGATCGGCGCGCCGGGCTCGTCCCGAAACGCGCGGGGAGTGCGAGAATTACGACCAACAGGCTGGGGCGGTCTGAGGGGAAGGGTGTACTGAGGCAGTGTAGACGCCCCGTCGCGCGGTTCGTCGCGGACGAGCGCCGCCGCTCATCGTGGCGGCGGAGAAGAGGAAGGGGATCTTAGCCATCATGAACACCCTCCGCGAGGGCCTGGCGCTCAGCCCGGACAATCTGCGGCGACGGCTCGACCCGGCCGCGCTGCCCTTCGCCTCCACGGCCGAGGTCGCACCGCTCGACGGCACGATCGGGCAGCCGCGGGCGCTCGACGCGATCGAGTTCGGGCTCGACGTCCACAACTCGGGGTACAGCCTCTACGTCGCCGGCAATCCCGGATCCGGGCGCGAGACCACCGTACGTGACTACCTGCAGCGATTCGCCGCCACCCGGCCGATCCCGTCGGATTGGGTCTACGTGCACGACTTCGGTCAGCCGGACCAGCCGCAGGCAATCCGTCTGTCGGCGGGCCAGGGTACGGCGTTTGCCCATGACATGGATGAGTTCATCGAGGGGGCGCAGCGGGCCATCCCGCGCGCCTTCGACAGCGAGGACTACGAGCGCCGGCGGCGCGACGCACTGGGCGAGCTGTCGCAGCAGCGCGACGCCATCTTCGAGCAGTTGCAGTCATTCGCGCGGACGCGCGGCTTCACGCTGGAGGCGACGCCGGCCGGCATCGTCAGCGTCCCGGTGGTGCAGGGCAAGCCGCTGGCGAGCGAGGACTTCGAGAAGCTCCCCGACGAGACCAAGCAGCAGTTGGAGCGACTGGACCGGGAAATCCAGGGGCAGGTGTCGGCCGGCCTCCGCCAGGCGCGCCAGCTCGAGAAAGAGGCGACCGAGCGGCTGCGCAGCGTCGACCGTGAGGTCGCGCTCTTCGCCGTCGGGCCGCCCCTCGACGACCTGCGCGAGCGATACGGCGGCCAGCCGAAGGTGCTGGCCTGGATCGACGCCGTCCAGAAGGACATTCCCGAGCACCTGTCCGACTTCCGCCCGGCCCCGGCGGAGCAGCCGGCCGGCCCGGCCGGCATGCCGGGGATGGGGGGCGAGCCGGACGTGGGGCGCTACCGGGTCAACGTGCTGATCGACAACGCCTCGGCGACCGGCGCCCCGGTCGTCGTTGAGCGCAACCCGAGCTTCTACAACCTGAACGGGCGGATCGACTACCGGGCGACCTTCGGCGCCATGGTCACCGACTTCCGCCAGGTCAAGCCGGGTGGACTGCACCGCGCCAACGGCGGCTTCCTGGTCGTCCACGTCCTCGACGTGCTGCGGAGCCCCTTCGCCTGGGACGCCCTCAAACGCGCCCTGATCAGCCGGGAGGTCCAGGTCGAGAACCTGGGCGATCAATTGACGGCCCTGCCGACGGCCCGCCTGCGCCCGGAGCCGATCCCGCTCGACGTCAAGGTGGTCCTGATCGGCCCACTGGACGTCTACCACGCGCTCTACCAGCTCGACGAGGACTTCCAGGAGCTGTTCAAGATCAAGGCCGACTTCAGCCCGGAGATGGACTGGAACGATGAGCACGTCCACAACTACGCCGCGTTCATCAGCCGGCGGGTGGGTGAGGCCGGTCTGCGCCACTTCGACCGCAGCGCGGTCGCGCGGGTGGTCGAGGAGGGCGGCCGGCTGCTCGAGGATCAGCGCAAGCTGTCGACACGCCTGCTCGACATCGCGAACCTGATCACCGAGTCCAGCTACTGGGCGGACAAGGCCGGCCACGACCTCGTGCTGGCCGAGGACGTCGAGCAGGCGATCCGCAAGAAGGAGTACCGCTCCAACCTCATCGAGGAGCGGATGCGGGAGATGATCGCGGACGGTACCATCGCCATCGAGACCGACGGCCAGCGCGTCGGCCGGGTGAACGGCCTGTCGGTGCTCGACCTCGGCGACCGTGCCTTTGGCCAGCCGTCGCGGGTGACCGCGCGGGTCTCGCTGGGGCGCGGCGCGATCCGGAGTATCGAGCGCGAGATCGAGCTGTCGGGCCCGATCCACTCCAAAGGGTTCCTGATCCTGTCCGGTTACCTCGCAGCCCAGTACGCCCAGGACGCGCCGCTGGCGGTGTCGGCCACGATCACGTTCGAGCAGTCCTACGGCCAGGTCGACGGCGACTCGGCCTCCTCGACGGAGCTCTACGCACTCCTGTCCGCGCTGGCAGAACTCCCGCTCGACCAGGGGCTGGCGGTCACCGGGTCGGTGGACCAGTACGGCGACGTGCAGGCGGTCGGCGGGGTAACGGCCAAGATCGAGGGCTTCTACGCCGTGTGCAAGGCCAAGGGGCTCACCGGCCGGCAGGGCGTCATGATCCCGGCCACGAACGTGCCCAACCTGATGCTCGACCAGGAGATCGTCGAGGCGGTTCGGGCGGGTCAGTTTCACGTCTGGGCCGTGCGGAGCGTGGACGAGGGGATCGAGATCCTGACCGGTAAGCCGGCGGGTGAGCGCGGCCCGGATGGGACCTTCCCGGAAGGCACGGTCCACCGGCTGGTGCACGACCGCATCCGCGCCTACTCCGAAGTGCTGAAGGCCTTCGGCGGGACGACCGAGGCCGCCGCGCATGCCGACGGCACGGGCGCGCCGGCCGCGACTCCATCGACATAAACGCCAGCACGCCGCCATCGGGACACGAGTTGAGGGGCGCCAAGCCGGCGCCCCTCAGCGTATGCGTGATACCCGATCCCGGGGTGGCGCCATCCGGTCAGACGGCCTGGGCCTCCCAGTGGAAGAACCGCACGGCCAGCACCAGCGCGACGGCTGCTGTGCCGAGCATGACCAGCGCGTCGCCCCAGACGCCGAACACGGTCGCGCCGTGGATCATGATGTCCCGCAGCCCATTGGCGAAGTAGGTGAGCGGGATCACATCCGTGATCGGGCGCATCCAGGCGGGCGCGCTATCGAGCGGGAAGAACACGCCGCCCAGGAACATCATCGGAAAGGCGATCGCGTTGGACAGGCTGTCGGCGACCTCGGTGTTGCGCGCGACCCCGCTGATCAGAAAGCCGATCGCCAGGAACGCGAGC